>Ga0257120_1000032_pt1 | contig 116676 bp, 107 predicted proteins | sample SI106_10metaG_FD_190153 | JGI IMG/M metagenome (GOLD analysis project Ga0257120, IMG submission 190153) | Marine microbial communities from Saanich Inlet, British Columbia, Canada - SI106_10 | ecosystem: Environmental > Aquatic > Marine > Inlet | place: Canada: British Columbia | collected...
TTGTGCAGCGTGACCAGTGCCGAGCTCAGCTTGATCAGACTCGTCAAACAGCTCGTCATGATCGTGATCTAGGTCAGGAGCTGCGGGTGCGCGAGAGCTCGTTGAAAACTCAGCTGACCAGTATTCGCGAGGGTATTGGCCGCCTTGAGGTGCAGGTTGAGCGCCTGCAAGAGCGCAGAGAGCAGTTGCGTGAGGCCTTCAATATTAAAGAAGACCCCACCGAAGCCCACAAAATTGAGCTTGAGACCCAACTACAAGCGCGCCTGTTGGTTGACGCAGAGATGACCGAAGCCAAGACCCTGGTGGATGCGACCGAACACCAGATGCGCGAGCAGGAAAAACTGCGCGGCGAACTGGAGCAGCAAGTACAGACAGTGCGCAGCAAGTTGGAAAGCCAGCGTATCTCGGCACAGGAAATCAGTACTCTGAGCCGCACTATTGAAGAACAGATTACAGAGAAGCAGGCGGATCTGGAAACCCTGCTGGAAAATCTAGCTGATGATGCGGCGCTTATCGACTGGGAAGAGCAACTGGAGTTGATTGGCAACCGTATTCAGCGTCTGGGTCCGATCAATCTGGCAGCCATTGATGAATATAAAATCGAGTCCGAGCGCAAAGATTATCTGGATCAGCAAAATGCAGAACTGGAAGATGCACTAAATACTTTACAGAATGCGATCCAAAAAATTGACCGCGAGACGCGCACCAGATTTAAAGAGACCTTTGATTTGGTCAATGGCCATATTCAGGAGCTGTTCCCCAAACTATTCGGTGGCGGTCACGCCTATCTGGAAATGACTGGAGAAGATTTGCTCAACACTGGCGTTACCCTTATGGCTCGCCCACCGGGTAAAAAGAATTCATCAATCCATCTGCTGTCCGGTGGTGAAAAAGCTATGACCGCGATCGCCATGGTGTTCTCAATCTTTAAGCTCAATCCGGCGCCGTTCTGTATGCTCGATGAGGTGGATGCCCCGCTGGATGACGCCAATGTGGGTCGCTATGCCAATATGGTCAAAGAGATGTCTGAGCAGGTGCAGTTTATTTTTATTACTCACAACAAGATTTCTATGGAAGCGGCCAATCAGTTAATGGGTGTAACCATGCATGAGCCTGGCGTGTCTCGCCTGGTAACTGTAGATGTCAATCAGGCAGCCGAACTGGCCGAAGCCTGATAAGTTGAACTGAGCGATAAAAAATACTTTGTTTTTTTGTATCGCGAACTACAATAACAAAAGTTTATTAAAGAGTTGAGCAAGCTGTATCTATGGACTTTTTAGGCCCACGTGAAGTTCTTATTGTCGTTATCGCGCTAGTACTTATTGCTATGGTACTGGACGGTATTCGACGACTAAAACGCAACCGCTACGAAAATTTGCAGATGTCATCGCGCAAGTTGCAGCGTACTGCGGGCGATAGTGCAGAGGAGCCTGACGAACTGCAAAATGCTCAGTTTCCCTCCGGCGGGTCAAGGGTTGTCGGCATTCGCGACGAGGCAGATATTCAGCAGGTCGAAGAGAGCCTGCGGCGCAATTTGGCCAGTACAGATTTCAACTTTTCTCGCCAGCCCCAGCAAGAGCAGTTTGACCTGGATAACTCAATTTTTGAGCGCGAGCGCGAGCAACTCAATGAGTTAAATGCGCGTGAAGCCGAAGAGCAGCAGGCGAAATTGGCCAGCGGTGAGAGCAGCGACAAAGCCCCTCAGCAGGATGTGCTGGTGATGCATCTGATGGCTAACAAAGGCGAGCGAATTCAGGGCCAGGCACTGTTAGATGCAGTGTTGTCCTGTGGGTTTTTATTTGGCGGCAACAAATTTTTCGATCGCCATATCAATAACGACGGCACTGGCGAAGTGCTGTTTAGCCTGGCTAATCTGCTCAATCCGGGCACCTTCGATCTCAAGACCATGGCTGAGATGGAAACCCCAGGGGTGACCCTATTTATGGTGCTGGACCAGCTGAGCGATCCAGTAGCTTCCTTCGATATTATGATCGAGGCGGTGGATAAACTGGTTGCCGAGTTGCATCTCAATGTAATGGACGAGTCCCGCAGCTCCATGACCAAGCAGACCATTGACCATTATCGTCAGCGCGCTACCTCTGCATCTATCCAGCGCGGGCAAAGCGGCGAATAACCAACGGCGAACCTATGGCAAATATTCCAGAGCACGTTCTTAGTGATTACGAACGTCTCAAGGACGAGTTAAACCAGCACAACCATAGTTACTATGTATTGGATGATCCCTCTGTTCCCGACAGCGAATACGATCGTCAAATGCGCCAGTTGCAGGATATAGAGTCTCAGTATCCCAGTCTCAGAACCAGTGATTCCCCCAGTCAGCGAGTGGGGGGCGAAGCTCTGTCTGCCTTTACCCAGGTGCATCACGATGTCGCCATGCTGTCCCTGGACAATGCCTTTAGTCAGGCAGAGCTGGAAGACTTTGATCGCCGAGTTAAGGATCGCCTTAACTACGCCGCCTTAACCCAGCCACCAGAGATTGACTATGCCTGCGAGCCCAAACTGGACGGTGTGGCGGTCAGTCTGCTGTACCGCGATGGGCTGCTGGAAAGGGGCGCAACCCGTGGCGATGGCACAGTGGGCGAAGATATTACCGCCAATGTGCGCACCATTAACAGCATTCCCCTAAAGCTGGTTGGCGACCATATTCCCAGTCTGCTGGAGGTGCGCGGCGAGATTTATCTGCCCCGCGCCGGCTTTGAGTCACTAAATGCCAAGGCCATTGCCGCCGGTGAAAAAGCATTTGTTAATCCGCGCAATGCCGCCGCCGGCAGCCTGCGCCAGCTAGATTCTAAAATTACTGCCAGCCGTCCCCTGGAAATGTGCGCCTATAGCGTGGGCCAATTTGTTGCAGAGACTCGCCCTGACAGCCATCTAAGTATGCTCCAGACCCTGGCCAGCTGGGGCTTTAAAATTAATGAACATATGCAGGTGGTCAGCGGTATTGCCGCCTGCGAAGATTACTACCAAATCCTGGCCGAGCGTCGCGATGGTCTGGCCTATGATATAGACGGCATTGTCTACAAGGTTAACGACCTGCGCCTGCAAGAGCGTCTGGGTTTTGTGGCCAAGGCTCCGCGCTGGGCAATAGCACGAAAGTTTCCCGCCCAGGAGGAGATGACTCAGCTGCTGGATGTGGAGTTTCAGGTAGGGCGCACCGGGGCAGTAACTCCAGTGGCGCGACTGGAACCAGTATTTGTAGGTGGCGTTACGGTCAGCAATGCCACTTTGCACAATGGCGACGAGATTCAGCGCCTGGGTATCTGTATTGGCGATACGGTAATTATTCGCCGCGCCGGCGATGTGATTCCCCAGGTCGCCAAGGTGGTATTGGACAGACGCCCGGCCAATGCGCGGCCGATTGTTTTTCCGGAGCGCTGTCCGGTCTGTGATTCGGCGGTGGTGCGTGCCGAGGGAGAGGCAGTAGCCCGCTGTTCTGGGGGACTGTTTTGCGGCGCGCAGATTAAACAGGCGATCAAACATTTTGCCTCCCGCAAAGCCATGGACATAGATGGCCTGGGCGACAAACTGGTCGACCTGCTGGTAGACAGAGAGGTGATTTTTTCTGTGGCCGATCTCTATGACCTTAAAACTGAGCAGCTCCAGGGGCTAGAGCGGCTGGCGGAAAAATCTGCCGCCAATCTGGTGGCGGCCATAGAGGCTAGCAAAGCAACTAGCCTGGCCAAGTTTTTTTATTCGCTGGGTATTCGCGAAGTGGGAGAGACCACAGGGCAGACCTTGGCCAATAACTTTGGCTCCCTCGAGGCGGTGATTGCCGCTGATACAGAGGCTCTGCTGGAAGTGGACGATATAGGCCCAATAGTGGCCGGTCATATAGTGGATTTCTTCCGCAACCCGGATAATTTATCTATTATTCAAGCATTGCGAGACGCTGGCGTCAGCTGGCCAGATATAGATCAGAATGCCCAGGCATCTCAGCCATTAAAAGGCCAGACCTGGGTGTTGACCGGGGGCATGGACATAATGAGCCGCGCCGAGGCCAAGGATAGATTGCAAGAACTGGGAGCCAAGGTAGCCGGCTCAGTATCGGCAAAAACTGCACAGGTGGTGGCAGGTCCAGGGGCGGGGTCGAAGTTGACCAAAGCCCAGTCACTGGATATACCTGTAATGAACGAAGCCGAATTTATTGAATTTTTAAACAGGGTTTAATCAGACTGAGATAAACACAGGGAGTAGAGTATTGGATAGGGACTATCAATCGGAATCCGTGGTCTATGGCTGCATTAAAAATGTAGCATTGCACAACAACAGCGAGCAATGCCGCAGCAATCGAGCAGCCATGCTCGAGCTGCCTTCGGCAGAATCCTGGAGCCTGTTAAACCGCGAGATGTTTGCGGTGCCAGAGAAATACTGCGGCGACCTGAGTCTAAGCACAGAGGTGATGCACTTTGGGGCCTCCTACCAGGGCGTTGAGCACGAGTGGCAATACTGGCTCGAGCAGTTCGAGAATCTATTGCGCAAAATGTACTGGGTTTCAGCTACAGTGCATCTTGAAACCGAGTTGTCAGGGCTGCACTCCTTTGTGTTTGAAGCCGATGGCGCTGCTCACAGGCCCAACGAATCAGCGATCAATATCCGTTGCGAATGGGCCAGAGAGTTAAACTAGACGTAAATTTACCTAATCAAAAGAAACAGGATAACAAGCATTGGCACAGTCAAATAACAGAAACGCCATAAAACAGAGGTCAGCCTGGATAGCCTCTATGTTGGCTTGCGGTGGCTTTCTATTAATGGCGGTTAAGGTTTACGACGTGCCCCTGTCTGATATGGCCAGTAATCTGCTGACCATGTTACTCGGGCTGGTGGTTATTATTGGTGCTGCGGCACTCTTGGGCCGATTAATTGCCGCACTGCGCAAGCGCTTCCAGTAGGTGTCATCCCAGAGCTTTTCTTTCCGCTATTTTCTGGCGACCATAGGTACCAGCAATCTGGCAATGGGCCTGCACAAGGTGCTTTATCCATGGCTGGTGGTGGGGGTATTGAACGAGTCCCCCAGCCGTTTGGGTTTAGCGACCATGGCGCTGCTGTTGCCCAATCTGCTGTTTATTCTGCCCGGAGGTGTGGTTGCTGACCGCCGCCATCGCGGTAGCTGGCTGTCTTTTCTCTATCTGCTTTATCTAATACCTCTGGGTATTTTACTGGTGGCTATGGTTTACGGGCAGCTGACCTTCTCATTGTTGCTGATGTTTGGCGTTAGCTTTGGCACCATTCTGGCGTTTATACAGCCGGCCCGGGAGAGTCTGCTGGGCTATGCTCCTCCAGAGGTGATGCATCAGGCCGTAGCCAAGATGATGGTGGTGCAATTTGTCGCCCAGAGTGTGGGTTTTATTGTTGCAGGACAGCTCGACTATATCAGCCTGCCGCAGCTGCTGGGGTTGCAGATGCTAATATTTCTGGCCAGCTCACTGCTGATGAAGCGCTGCCATCCGCTGCCACAGTTATCCTCAGTTGAAGAGGCAGCCCAGGCCGAGAAGTCGAATAAGTCTGCTGCGCAAACCTGGCTTGAACTTCGCGAAGGTCTGAATCTGTTCCGCAACGACAAAAGCCTGCTGCACCTATTATTTATTGTCTTTGCCACCGGCTTTCTGGCCTTTGGTGTCTACCTGGTGGGCATGCCGCTGATTGCCCGCGAGCTTTACAATGGCGGTGCCAGTCTCTACGCAATGCTGCAGGTGGTTTTTAGCCTGGGTATTATCAGCACCAACTTTGGAGTAATGAACAAAGTTAAAACCTTTGGCCGCCCCGGTCGACTTATGGTGATTAGCTTTTTTGTGCGCGGCACTCTGGTGGCGCTGATAGCTATGGTACCGCCACTCTGGCTGCTGTTTCCCCTGGTCTATATCTGGGGCATGGCCTCTGGCCTATCTATGACATTGGGGCGCACCATATTGCACAACCAGGTGTCCCATGCTCTGCGCTCAAGGGCGGCTTCAGTCTATCAGCTCTGTCTGTTTGGCGGTGCGCCACTGGGAGCCTGGGTCTGCGGAGTCACCATAGAAAACCTGGGCCTGGGCACGGCTTTTGTGGCCATTGCCTCAATCACATTATCGGTTTCGGTGGTAACCATTATCTGGTCACCACTCTGGCATATTAATGGTCATGTTGATAAGGCTGAAAACGCCAACAGCTGAGAAGCCTAACCCCTAAATGCAATAAGCGCCGCGGTAACAGCCACATTGAGTGACTCCACACCATTGGCCATGGGAATACCTACCCGGTGATCGCTCAGGGCGGCAATCTCACGGCTCACACCCTCAGTCTCGTTGCCGAGCACAAAAATTATCGGAGCCTCTGGGGAAAACTTTGCTATAGGCGTTGCCTGATGAGAGGACAGGGTGCAGATTTCGTAGCCCTGTTGTTTAAAATCCTCCAGCGCCCTGAGCAAACTGTCACAGCGCAGTATATTGCCCTTAAACAGAGTGCCTGCACTGGCCTTGATGACCAATGGCGAAATCTCTGCTGTCCCCTTGCTGGGCAGCAGTAATCCATAGCAGGGGCTGGCGGTCACACTGCGAATAATCATGCCGAGGTTTTGCGGATTGGTCACCCCATCCAGGGCAATAATACTGCGGCCTGTTGCAGCCAGTGCCGAGTCCTTTAAAGCCTGTTGATAGGGCTTATAACCAGGACAGTGAATATCACAGGCAGCGCCCTGATCTTGTTTACTGTTGCGGGATATGCGCGATAGCTGCGCACGGCTATGCAGACATATCTCTATATTTCTTGTTTTGGCCAGCTGTTTTATTTCTTCGATAATACCGCCGCTGCGATTGGAGTCGGCCAGATGCACGCGAAATATTTTCAGGCTCTGGTCCTGCAGTATTTCCAGCACAGGTTTGCGGCCATAGACAGTAATCAGCTGATCAAAGAATGCCTTGCGTTCAAGATATTCCGGGCTATCGGTCTGCTGTGATGGTTGATCTTGGCTAGCCATGGGTTTAATTATCGCCCTGTGTAGACTGCAGCATTGATGCTATAGCCTCTAAGCTCTCAGCGCTGGCCTGACCCTGTTCCGCAGAGATGGGCACAGCAGCATTGCCCAGCGCAGTATAGACCTGTTGCCAGAGCAGGTGGTCGGGGTGGGCTTCTAGGGCCGCCAGATGCCGGGCGACGGTTTTATTATCGCCCCGGGCTATGGGCCCAGTCAGTGCAGATTTTGCATCTGTGGCAAAAAAATTATCCATAGTCTGGCGGATCAGTGGCTCCAGAGGATTAGCCCCAGAGCTGTCCACTCCTGAGGCAGCCAACAACTGCCTGCTGGTCTCCAGCAGACTGACCAGATAGTTGCAGGCCATCACTGTGGAGCTGTGATACAGCACCTTGCGGCTGCCATCAATATTAAAGGGCAGTGCGCCTATGGCGTTAAATAATGACGACAGCACCTCGACGGCCTGAGGTTCTCCCTCAACAGCGCAGTAGCTGCCGGCAAAACTGTTTATCGACTGGCTGGGATTGGCAAAGCTATGGATAGGGTGCACAGAGGCGCGATTAATCCCGGCCTTGGCAAACTGCAAAGCATCAGCTCCCAGGGAGCCGCTGCAGTGAAAAACTATATTGTCAGCTCTGAGCACCCCGGATTCGAATAGCGCTTGTCCCGTAGCTGCAATAGCATCATCCGGGGTGGCGATAAGCCATATATCTGCGGGCTCTAAATTATCTATAGAGGCTGGCCTGCCAGCACCAATAAAATCTACCGCCTGCTGCGATGACGCCACAGAGCGATTAATTACCTGCTGTATGCTCAGCTGATTAGAGAGTAAATGGCACAGAGTTTTGCCCAGTAAACCAGCGCCAATACAGGATAGGGTCGGCATAGGGCTCTAGCGCAACCGCTGTAGATAGGCGTTTACTGCATTAGCCATTCCCATGGCCAGGGAATCTACGGTAAAGGCATGACCTATAGAGACTTCAAGCAGCGCAGGTATAGAAGCATATTTGGCTAGATTGTCCAGGTTGAGGTCGTGGCCAGCATTGACACCCATACCCAGAGAGACGGCCAGTTCGGCCGCTGCCAAATGAGACTGAAACAGTGGCTCCAGCTGATCAGTGCCCCAGGCCGCAGCATAGGGGCCTGTATACAGTTCAATACGGTCAGCACCTATATTGGCCGCCATCTCTATCTGGCTGAGGTCCGGATCCATAAATAGGCTGACGCGCATACCCTGATCTTTTAGACGTTTAATAATTGGCGCCAGCTGGTCGCCAGAGCTGTTTAAATCGAAACCGTGATCAGAGGTTAGCTGGTCATCGCCGTCGGGTACCAATGTGCACTGGTCCGGCTGAGTTTCTTCAACCAGCTCTATAAACCCAGGATAATCATTGAGCGCAGGCGCAAAGGGGTTGCCTTCAATATTAAACTCTACCCCGGACAGAGGCCGAACCAACTCGGCGAGTTGACGCACATCGGAGGGGCGAATATGGCGCTGGTCGGGGCGGGGATGCACTGTAATGCCCTCGACGCCCTGATCTATGCACAGTTGGGCATGATTCACTACGCTGGGATAATTGCCCTCTCTGGAATTTCGCAGCAGGGCAATTTTGTTGAGATTGATACTCAGAGCTGTCATGTGGCGCACCAGTTAGCGAATAGGGACCGGCTTCTCAATAACGGGCGCCGGCGCTGGTTCTGGCAGCGGCGTCCAGGATTCAGGATTGACCAGGCGGGCGCTGAGAATGCGAATGGGCTTGACGGGAACATCGGCATAATAACCCAGAGTCTGGGTTTCAACTGCGGCAATGGCGTCCACTACATTCATGCCTGCAACCACAGCGCCAAAAACGGCATAGCCCTTATTGTCCCCTTTGGGATTGAGAAAGCCATTGGACTTATGGTTGATAAAAAACTGAGCTGAGGCGCTGTCAGGGTCGTTCATGCGAGCCATAGCCAGGGTGCCGCGCTTGTTTTTAAGACCATTGGAGGACTCGTTAACAATAGAGCCACGGCTCGACTCTCGGGGGCTGAAATCAAAAGTAAAGCCGCCGGCCTGAATCATAAACCCACTGATTACCCGGTGAAAAATCAGTCCATCGTAATGGTAGTCATTTACCAGCTTAACAAAATTATCGACGCTGACAGGGGCAGCCTTGGGGAATAGTTCCACCAGAATATCGCCGATCTCGGTTTTAAGAACTACCTGGGGATTGTCCTGTGCCGCCTGAGTAAAACCTGCAGTCAGCAGCGCAAAGACCATCACAAGTCGAGTAGCAAGTTTTGTCATCAGTGTAGTCCTCAGCGGATAGAAATGGTTTTACTGCCATTCGGAGAAACGTTTTCTCCCTCGCAGCTTAGGAATCAGTACCACCAGAATTGCCCCTAAAAATACCGTCAAACCACCGTATAAAAACGACTGGTTGCGTTTATCTTTCTGCAGGTCATTGAGGCTAGCGTTTAGCACATCGTTCTCACCCTGCAGCATATGGTTCTGCTTTACCAGCATCTGGTTCTGTTCATTCAGGGCTAGGGTATCTGAAGAAATTTCTTTAATGGCCTCCAGTTCGCTGGCCAGGTTGTCTTTGCGACCCTCGGTGCTATCCAGTTTGCCGCGCAGAGCTGCAGACTGCTTGCGCAGCTCGGCCAAAATCTTTTCCAGCTGGCTGTTGCGATCTGCCAGCTTCTTTAAGCGACTCTCATTTCTGCTGATTTGAGTTCGGGCAACTGGGCTGTCCAACAGGTGCTGCAGCTCCATCCAGCCCTCGACACCTTTGCTGGTCAAAACCAGACCCCAGCCTTCGCGGGTTTCCAGTAACTTGAGTTCGGTGCCAGATTTGATGCCTCTGTGCACAATTTTACATCGGCGACAGGGAGTTTCTCGCAGCGGCACATAAAACTCATCGGAGATATAGCGCACTAGCGGCTTGGGAAGTCGCACTGTAGGGACGTCCTCGGGCTTATCTATCCCAGAGCTTTCGGTTTCAGCTTCAGGACTTTCGACCTGAGCTTCTGGGCTTTCCAATTGAGCTTCAGGGCTTTCAGTTTGCGCCACGGCGTTGGGAGCAAAATAACTGGCAGCAATTAGGATGGCAATGGTCAGAAATTTCATAGTTCTACTATCGTCAAATTTTTAAGGGGCAGATCATACTCTGATCTACGGAAAATGATAACTACTCAGAGGCGAATTTTACCAGCATCGCAGCGATTTTAGGGCAGTACTTTTTTAAAGGGTTTGACCTTTACACTGGCATAGACGCCGGCTTCCACATAGGGGTCTGCGTCGGCCCAGCTCTGGGCATCCTGCAAACTATCAAACTCGGCGACTACCAGGCTGCCAGTAAAACCTGCTTCACCCGGGTCCTGATTATCGATCGCCGGATGAGGGCCAGCTAGCAACAGTCGCCCCTGATCTTTTAATTCGTGTAAGCGGTCCAGGTGAGCGGGGCGCGCTGCCAGCCGTCTAGGCAGACTGTTGTCAATATCTTCGCTGATAATGGCATACCACATAAGAGGCAGATTCCTTGTTCTAGAGAGTCTAAGTTAGATTATTTTTGTTTCAGAATATCTTCAACCGACATGCCTGTTAATTTAGTTATACCCCGAAACAGGTAATACATGTCAGCCAACAGCACCAGGGTAGCCGGCAGAGCGATTACCGGAAAGCTCAGTGCGGTCATTTTGCCCAGCTGCTCGTTCCAGGCCACAGTGCCGGGATCGGCAGTCAATATAATCACTGCCAGCAAATAGTTGAGTATCGACGACAGCAGAAAAGACCCGGCCAAAATCCATGAGGCATTGACCAGCAATTTATCAAAGGCCACCTCAGCGTTATTTTCCTGCAGCGCCTGAGTAATCTTTTTGGTTTCAAAGATATTGTCGTTCAGTAAAAACGTGCGGATCAGTGGCTGCGATGTTTTCAGCGAGATAAGAGTGGCCAAGCCAATAATGGCCGGCACCGCTGCCTCTTTAATCGCAATATAAACCACATCCAGCTCCATCAGACTGATGCCCCCGGTCAGTCCGACACTAATAATGCCCAGCGCAGAAAAAGGGTTTAGCTTACCGCGGTCAAGCAGATAGTGGCCGCCATAGATAATCGGGAATGCCAGAGCCACAACAAGTGACAGCTTAATACCCAGATACTGAGGGTCGCTGAGCATGGTCAGAATTAAGGACGGGATAATCAGATTACAGGCCAGGCTTAGCAGCTGATTTTCCTGTTTCTGTTTGGGCGAGTTATCGGCCTGGTCAGATATTGATGAGTCTTGGTCTTGCATAGATAAACTGCGGGTCTCAGAGCTTTTCATCATTGTAGCGGCTGGCAGGTAATTGTCGAGGAACCATGAATATTAATTTACGACTGCCCAGAGCAGGCTAAGAGCCGCTAGAAGCTTCACTTCGTTTTTGCATCCAGCCGCAACTATATTGTGGACAGGCTCCAGTTCTTGATCTATTAATTTATATTAATTGAAATTTTTATTAGGTTTTCACTGTAACTTATTAATATATATAGGAATAGCTGCCGGTTATGAGCACTATTGATGCAGATTCGGATCGGATCGAGAAGGCTCAGGCAGAGCCAGAAATGGGAGACCTTCTGGTTGCCTACCTCAATCAATTGGGCGTTGAATATGTCTTTGGGGTCCCGGGGGGTGCTATAGAGCCCCTTTACAATGCCCTGGCCCGCAGCGAACATCAGGGTGGGGTGCGAGCCGTAGTGGCCCGCCATGAGGCCAGCGCAGTATATTAAAAAATCTTGGCTGCAATAGTTTCCAGGGTTACCTGGTGGCCAAACCACAGCCGGCGGAAACCTTTGAGCAGGAGTTTTTAATCGCAAGTAAAACCCACAGAAAAAAACCAAGCCCTGTGAAGGATAGCCAATAAGGTACAAACCTGTGTGATAATGCGCCCCGATTTTGGTCAGCATTTTTTAGAGAGCAGTATGAGTCAGTATTTTTCTATTCACCCAGACAATCCCCAGCAGCGTCTCATAGCCCAGGCCGCAGAGATTGTTCGCCGTGGCGGCGTTATTGTATATCCCACCGATTCCGTCTATGCCCTGGGCTGCCATATTGGTGACAAGCAGGCCCTGGAGCGCATCCGCGCTATTCGCCAGGTCGACAAACACCACAACTTCACCCTGATGTGCCGCGATCTGTCCGAGCTGGCCAACTATGCCCGGGTAGATAACAGCGATTTTCGTATTCTTAAGGCCAGCACACCGGGAGCCTTTACCTTTATCCTGCCGGCCACCTCAGAGGTGCCCAAGCGGCTGATGCACCCCAAGCGTAAAACCATTGGTATACGTGTGCCAGACAGCCCCATTGCCCAGGCCCTGCTCGATGAATTGGGTGAGCCCATGATGAGCGTGACCCTGATTATGCCCAACGATGAATACCCAATGACCGACCCCTATGATATGCGCCAGACCCTGGAGAGCCAGGTGGATGCCATTATCGACGGGGGTTACTGTGGCCTTGAGCCAACCACCGTAGTAGATATGACCGGCGACCAGCCGCAGATGACCCGTCAGGGCATGGGTGATTTTTCACTTATCTGATTTTGATGATGCTCAAAAGCGCCTTTGCGGTTATACTTTGCGCTGAATACTGATGGGATATCAAGTGTCTAGCGAAGCCACCTCAATTGATGATCTGCAGCCTGCAGTCGACAGCGTCGAAACCTCTCCCCAAGAAGCCTCTGTGGCGACTTCGCGTCCCCAGCAAGAGGAGATGCCCTTTGCAGTTGTGCAGGGCAAAGAGCTCACTGTACTGCCCAAGGATCTGTATATCCCGCCAGACGCTCTGGAAGTTATTCTCGAAGCCTTTGAGGGGCCTCTGGACCTGCTGCTGTATCTTATTCGCCGTCAAAATCTGGATATTCTAGAAATCAATGTGGCCGAAATTACCCGCCAATATATGGGTTATATCGAGCTGATGACCACAATTCAGCTGGAGTTAGCTGCCGAATATCTGGTAATGGCCGCCATGCTGGCAGAGATTAAATCTCGCATGCTACTGCCCCGCCAGCCTGTGGACGAGGAAGATGAGGGCGATCCGCGCGCCGAGCTTATTCGCCGTCTGCAGGAGTACGAGCGCTTTAAAAACGCCGCCGAGGATGTCGACGAGATGCCTCGTCTGGGTCGCGATATTCATCAGGCCAGCGCCGAAGCGCCAGACCGCGAGCAACAGCGCCCCCACCCAGAGGTGGATATGCGTGAGATTTTAACAGCCCTGGCCGATGTGCTGCGCCGCGCAGAAATGTTCGAGAGCCACCAGATAGAGCTCGAAAAGCTGTCCACCCGCGAGCGCATGACTCAGGTGTTGGACCGTATCCGCGGCCAGCAGTTTGTGCCCTTTGTCAGCCTGTTTAAAGAAGCCGAGGGTCGCCTGGGTGTGGTGGTAACCTTCCTGGCTATTATGGAATTAATTAAAGAGTCATTAGTTGAGATTGTGCAGAGCGAATCTTTTGGTCCAATACATGTGAAAGCAAGAACATCATGAACCCAGATCTAATCAGAAAAATTATTGAAGGCGCGCTGTTGGCAGCGGGCAAGCCTCTGGATATAACCAAGCTGGAAAACCTATTTGAAGACGAAGAGCGTCCGCCGCGCGACCAGATAAAAGCCGCGCTGGAAGAGATTGAGGGCGACTGCAGAGAGCGTGGTTTTGAGCTCAAACAGGTCGCAAGCGGCTATCGTTTTCAGGTGCGTCAGGAGCTGTCCACCTGGGTCAACCGCCTCTGGGAAGAGAAGCCCAAGCGCTACTCCCGCGCCATGCTGGAGACCCTGTCACTGATCGCCTACCGTCAGCCCCTGACCCGTGGCGATATTGAGCTGGTGCGCGGTGTAGCCGTGAGCTCCGATATTATTAAAACCCTCCAAGAGCGCGATTGGGTGCGTGTGGTTGGCTACCGAGATGTGCCGGGCAAGCCAGCGCTGTATGCCACCACCAAGCAGTTTCTCGATTACTTTAACCTCAAGAGCCTGGAGCATCTGCCAGCGCTGGGCGAGATTAAAGATCTTGCCGAGCTGGACCCAGAGCTGGAACTCAGTCTGGGCGATAAGCCTGGGGACGAAGGCGCAGTGCCGGCCGTGCCCCTGGCTGCCAATGATGAGTTTGAGTTGGATCAGCAACTGGATGGCGTAACTGAGGATAATCAGGCCGCTGAGGCTCCAGATACTCAGGCTGAGGACGATGCAGCATCAGAAATAGACAACCAGCAGGCCAGTCAGCCAGCAGACAGAGACAGCACAACAGCCCATGAGTGAGAAACTACAAAAAGTACTGGCCACAGCAGGCCTGGGTTCCCGTCGCGAACTGGAGAAATGGATCTCCGCTGGGCGTGTTTCGGTCAACGGATCAGTCGCCAAGCTGGGTGATCGCGCAGAGCCAGAAGATCGCATTCTGGTAGATGGCCGCGCCGTTAAGATAGTGACCGACGACAGCCCCAGAGTGCTGATGTACAGCAAGCCGGAAGGGGAGGTTAGCACCACCTCTGATCCAGATGGTCGTCCCACTGTGTTTGATAAATTACCCCGCTTGGGTCGTGGCCGCTGGATTGCCATCGGTCGCCTGGATATCAACACCAGCGGCCTTTTGCTGTTCACCAACCACGGTGAGCTGGCCAATCGCTTGATGCACCCATCCTACGAAGTGAAGCGCGAGTATATGGCGCGTATCCACGGCGAGGTGGATGAGGCTATGATTAACCGCCTGACCGAAGGGGTTATTCTGGATGATGGTATAGCCAAGTTTCAGACTGTTAAGGCCCAGCATGCGCGCAGTGCCGACGAGCGCGGGGGCAGTAATAATTGGTTTCGGGTAATTCTAGCCGAGGGCCGTACCCGCGAAGTGCGCCGTCTCTGGGAGTCCCAGGGCGTGGAAGTTAATCGCCTCAAGCGCATCAGCTATGGCCCCATAGAGCTGCCTTCCTTTGTACGACGCTCAGAGTTTATCGAGCTAGACCCCAAGCAGGTGATATCACTGTTCCGCGCTGTGGCGCTAAAACCACCTAGGTTTAGTGAGAAGAATGTCTTTAGGGATATTCGTCAGCGCAAAGAGCGCAAGCTGCGCGCCCGCGGCGATACCAGCAAGCGCTAAACCGGCTTTTACCCTGAGCCAGGGGCCTATCTAATCTGAGCGTCGATGGACTGGCCATTGACGCTGGCACTGTCGGGCCCCAGCAGATACAGGTAAGCAGGCATAATATCTTCAGCAGTTTTTAAGCTATCGGGGTTTTCCGCAGGAAAGGCCTGAGCGCGCATCTGGGTTCTGGTAGCGCCGGGATTCACCGCATTGACACGAATTGACCCCAGACCCTCCAACTCAGCAGCCCAGGTTTGCATCATGCCTTCAGTGGCAAACTTAGAGACTGCGTAGGCACCCCAAAATGCGCGCCCCTGACGGCCCACACTAGAGGTAGTAAACAAAATAGAGGCATCCGCAGACTTCTCCAGCACAGGCATCAACGCCTGGGTCATCTTAAACTGAGCTGTAACATTTACCTGCATTACCCTGTCCCACACATCTTGCCTATAGTTGCTCAGGGGGGTGCGCTGGCCCAGTATGGCGGCATTTTGCAGCAGGCCATCCAGACGGCCAAACTGCTGGTCAAGGTTCAGAGCCAGCTCATCATAGTCCTCAGTGGAAGCCCCCTCCAGATCCACCGGATAAATCACCGGCTCAGCACCGCCAGCGACCACTATCTGGTCAAATACCTGCTCCAGCTTGGCCAGAGTTCTGCCCGCTAGTATCACTTTTGCGCCCAGCGCGGCACAGCTGATAGCCGCAGCCTTGCCTATGCCGTCTCCGGCACCGGTAATCAAAATAATGCGGTCTTGCAGCAGGTTGGGGCTGGCCTGGTAGGCGATAATTTGTTCTAGGCTGAGCACAGGGCTTTCCTTAGTCAATACGAGAGTTAAAACAGTTAAAACAGCAGCGAATGTAATTCCTGAGACTGTTGCACAACCCAGTCTGCATTCCAGCCGTGAATATCTTCGCCGGCCTCAATATAGCCCCAGCCAGCGGCAATGGTGCGCATTCCCGCAGCGCGACCAGCATCTATATCCCGCACATGGTCGCCCACATACAGGCAGTTGGCCGGGTCAATATCAATCTGGGTACAGGCCAGGTACATGGGCTCTGGGTGTGGTTTGGGCTCAGCCACATGGTCTGGGCAGATGACCGTAGCGGCGCCGGAAATCAGGTTTAGCTGAGTCAGGGCAGGCTCGGTGTATTTCCAGGGTTTATTGGTCACAATACCCCAGGGAATATTGCGCGCAGCACAGTCGTCCAACACCAGCTGCAAGCCGCTAAACAGGGCGGTTTTATCGGCCAGATTGCTAAAGTACAGCTCCAGAAACTCCTCTCTGAGAGGCTCAAACTGGGGGTGGTCCTGCTGCATACCAAAACCCTGCTCAATAATACCCACAGAGCCGTTGGTAACACAGGTGCGAATCATGGCATCGGCCATAGGCTCGCGGCCATGGCGCTGCAGCTGAGTTTTTAGGGCAGTAATAAAGTCTGGGGCCGTATCCAGCAATGTGCCGTCCAAATCAAATAGCAGGGCGTCAAAATTTAGCATCTAGGCTGGCTTCCTGGCACAGATCATATAGTTGACATCCACATCGCGCTCATCCAGTTTATAAGTTTTGGTGATGGGGTTGTAAAGCAGCCCTGTCATCTGGTCAATTTCCAGGCCGGCATCGCGAATCCACTGGCCCAGCTCCGATGGGCGAATAAACTTGCTGTACTCATGGGTGCCCTTGGGCAGCATGCGCAGCACATATTCCACGCCAATAATGGCCAACAGATAGGATTTTGGGTTGCGGTTTATGGTCGAGAAGAACAATGTGCCGCCGGGTTTAGTCATAGCGGCGCAGGCAGCTACCACTGAGCTGGGGTCGGGCACATGTTCCAGCATCTCCAGGCAGGTCACAGTATCAAAGGCTTCAGCATGGCTGGTGGCGTAATCTTCGGCGGTGGACTGCTCATAGGTCACGCTGACCCCAGACTCCAGGCTGTGCAGATTGCCCACGGCCAGGGGGGCTTCGCCCATATCAATGCCGGTCACAGTGGCTCCGCGCTGGGCCAGGGCCTCGCAGAGAATACCGCCACCACAGCCGACATCCAGAATGCGCTGTTCAGCTACAGGGGCCAGGGAGTCAATCCAGTTGGCGCGCAGTGGGTTGATATCGTGCAGTGGCTTAAATTCACTGTTTCTGTCCCACCAGCGGCTGGCCAGTTCTTCAAACTTGCGAATTTCATTGGGGTCCACATTTTGCGTTTTAGACATGCTTGGTTTCCGAATTGAAAAGTTTGCTAGCTAGAAATTTTGTTACGCCAGTCACAGGCAGTCTGGATCAGGCTCTGTCGGTTGAGGGTTAGCAGTTCAGACTCAGCCATCAATGGCTTGCCTGCCACCCAGCTGTGGCTGACCCTGTGGCCCACATTGGTATACACCAGCTGCGACTCGGGATTATACAGCGGTTGCTGAGGGATAGAATCCATTTTAACGGCAATTATATCCGCTGACTTGCCGGACTCCAGGCTGCCAATTTCATGGTCCCAGCCCAGTGCTTTGGCGCCATTAATGGTTGCCATGCGCAGTGCGGCATGGGCATTCAGTGCGCAGGGGTCGCCAGATACGGCCTTGGCTAGCAGGGCCGCGGTTTTTAATTCACCAAAAAGGTCCAAATCATTATTGCTGGCGGCGCCGTCTGTGCCCAGGGCCACATTGATGCCGGCATCCATTAGCTGGCCCACAGGGCAGAAGCCGCTAGCCAGCTTTAAGTTAGACTCGGGACAGTGCACCACATGGCAGTTGTGGTCTTGCACCATCTGAATATCTTCATGGTTTATCTGGGTCATATGCACCAGCTGAGTCTGGGGTAGCAGCAGGCCCAGATCTCTCAGGCGCTGCATAGGGCGGCAGCCGTACTGGTCTATAGATTCGCTAACTTCGCCGGCGGTTTCATGGCAATGTATATGAATAGGCAGGTCCAGTTCATTGGCATAGGTGCTGATAATCTGCATGGCACTGTCCGACACGGAGTAGGGCGCATGGGGTGCGCAGGCGACGTTAATCAGCGAATGACCGCTGTATTTATCGTTGAGCCGCAAGCCTTTGTGAATATAGTCATCCGCTCCTTTGCCGTAGGCTGTTGGAAAATCCAATACGGTAAAGCCTATCTGACAGCGCATTCCCGCATCGCGCACAGCTTCGGCAATGGCCTCATCAAAGAAATACATATCCGCAAAGCAGGTGGTGCCGCTGGCAATCATCTCAGCCATAGCCAGCCTAGTGCCGTCGCCAACAAACTCTTCGCTGACATGGCGCGCCTCCGCAGGCCAGATATGCTTTTCCAGCCAGGGCCTCAGGGCCAGGTCGTCGGCATAGCCGCGCAGCAGGCTCATGGCACTGTGGCCATGGGCATTGACCAGCCCGGGCATCAGTACATGGTTGTCCAAGGTTTCAGTTTTGACGGCTTCAAAGCGCTTTTTGGCCTCGGCCTGGGGGTAGATGCCAATAATTTTTTCCCCATCCACAGCCAGTGAGCAGTTTTCTAGTATTTGGTTCTCTGGAACTATGGGGATGATCCATCTGCAGTGGATTAATAGGTCTATTTCTGTGGCTTGCATGTTCACTCCTGAGCGTTCATTTGGAGTATACCGAGTTTTTTCTGGGGTTTAAGTTATATAGGCGTTTTAGAGGCAATAAAAGGGAGAAAAACCCTGCCTATCTATGCTAAAATTCGCACCTTTAAGAAGCTGTTTAAAAGGCATTCTGAGCTGCGTCTCCAGGGTCTTTGTCAAAGGGCCTTCAGGTCGCTTAGCAAAGCGCTGACAGACGACAAAAAAGCACAATAAAATCAGGGAATAATCGTAAATTATGGGTGATTTAGCGAAGGAAATTGTTCCGGTCAATATCGAGGACGAACTCAAGCAGTCCTATCTTGACTACGCCATGAGTGTGATCGTTGGCAGGGCGCTGCCCGATGTGCGCGACGGCTTAAAGCCAGTGCACCGGCGAGTACTGTTCGCTATGAGCGAGCTGAACAACGACTGGAACAAGGCCTACAAGAAATCTGCCCGTGTGGTGGGTGATGTGATTGGTAAATACCACCCCCATGGCGACTCCGCTGTCTACGAAACCATAGTGCGCATGGCCCAGCCATTCTCACTGCGCTATATGCTGGTCGATGGTCAGGGTAACTTTGGTTCAATCGATGGCGACAGCGCCGCGGCCATGCGTTACACCGAAATTCGCATGACCAAAATCGCCCATGCACTGCTTGAAGATCTAGAAAAAGATACCGTCGATTTTGTCCCCAACTACGACGAAACCGAACAGATTCCTGTGGTAATGCCCACTCGCATCCCCAACCTGCTGGTCAATGGCTCCTCCGGTATTGCCGTGGGTATGGCCACCAATATCCCGCCCCACAATCTCACCGAGGTGGTGAAGGGCTGTCTGGCACTGATCGATAACAGCGAAATCACCGTTGATGAGCTTATGGAATATATTCCTGGGCCAGATTTCCCCACTGGGGCAATTATCAATGGTAAAGCCGGTATTATTCAGGCCTACAGAACTGGCCGCGGCCGCATCTATGTGCGCGCCAAAGCAGATATTGAGGTCGATGAAAAGACCAAGCGCGAAACCATTATTATCCACGAGATTCCCTATCAGCTAAACAAGGCCCGCCTGATTGAGCGCATTGCCGAGCTGGTTAAAGAGAAAAAGATCGAAGGTATCTCCGAACTGCGCGACGAGTCAGACAAAGACGGTCTGCGCGTGGTGATTGAGCTAAAGCGCGGCGAAATGGGCGAGGTAGTACTCAATAATCTCTATGCCCAGACTCAGCTGCAGTCTGTATTTGGTATCAATGTGGTGGCCCTGGTCGACGGCCAGCCCAAGATTCTCAACCTCAAGCAAATGCTCGAGGCCTTTGTTCGCCACCGCCGCGAAGTGGTTACGCGCAGAACTATCTATCTGCTGCGCAAAGCCCGCGAGCGCGCCCATACATTGGAAGGCTTTGCCATTGCGCTGGCCAATATCGACGAGATAATCCAGCTGATCAAAGAGTCATCCACTCCTGCAGATGCCCGCGAGGCACTGATTGCCAGAGGTTGGAATCCAGGCTCTGTGGTCGCCATGCTAGAGCGCGCCGGCCCCCAGGCTACCCGCCCGGAATGGCTGGAAGAGCAGTTTGGTCTGCGCGAAGGCAAATATTACCTATCTCCAGAGCAGGCCAAAGATATACTCGAGCTGCGTCTGCACCGCCTTACGGGCATGGAGCACGACAAAATTATTGAAGAGTTTGCCGTCAAGTTAGAAGAGATTGCCGACTACCAGGATATTCTCGGAGACCTGAATCGCCTGATGACTGTGATCCGCGAAGAGCTGGAGTCTGTGGTTGAAGAGTTCGGTGACGAGCGCCGCAGTGAAATTGTTGAATCCCAGCACGACCTGACCGTAGAAGACCTGATTACCGAAGAAGACCGGGTGGTGACTATCTCCCACGGCGGCTACGCCAAAACCCAGCCCCTAACTGACTATCAGGCCCAGCGCCGCGGCGGTATGGGCAAGTCGGCAACGGCAGTAAAAGACGAAGACTTTGTTGAGCACCTGCTGATTGCCAGCACCCACGCCACTATTCTGTGCTTTACCAACCTGGGCAAGGTTTACTGGCTCAAGGTTTATCAGATTCCTGTGGCAGGCCGCAACTCTCGCGGCCGCCCAGTGGTTAATCTGCTGCCCCTGGATGAAGGCGAGCGCATTAGCTCGATTCTGCCGGTTGAAGAGTACAGTGCCGATAAATATGTATTGATGGCCACTGCCAATGGCACCGTCAAGAAAACCTCGCTGGACCAGTACTCCCGTCCAAGAAGTGTGGGTTTGCGCGCCGTTGATCTGGTCGATGGCGACCACCTGGTGGGCACAGCCATTATTGACGATGAAAGTGATGTGATGCTGCTCAGCTCTGAAGGTAAGGCCGTGCGCTTTGCCAGCACAGATGCCCGCCCCATGGGTCGCGTGTCCAAAGGTGTGCGCGGTATGCGTCTGCCGGAAGAGCACAGAGTTATCTCCATGGTAGTGCCCGAGGTCGATGGCTTCCTGCTGACCGTCTGTGAAAATGGCTATGGCAAGCGCACCACAGTGGACGAGTTCCCAACCAAGGGTCGCGGTGGTAAAGGTATGATTGCTATTCAGGCCAGCGAGCGCAACGGGCCCCTGGTAGGTGCCTGTCAGCTGTTTTCCGGCGATGAAATTATGCTGATTTCCGACCAGGGAACCATGGTTCGCACCAGAGGCGACGAGGTGTCTGTGGTAGGCCGCAACACCCAGGGCGTGCGCATTATCCGCTTGAAAGAGGGTGAAAATCTGGTGAGCCTGGCACGTATTGCCGAGCCCGAAGAAGATGATTTTATAGAGGGCGAAGAAGGCGAGAGCACGGAATCTACCGCTGAGGAATAAGAGTTTAACTATGGCAGAAGACAACCCCTTACTGGGGCTAAGAGACAAGATTGACGCGCTAGACCTGCAGATTATGCAGGCCATCAGTGATCGCGCGCGCTGTGCCCAGCAGGTTGCAGAGGTTAAAAAAGGTCAGGGCGACCTGGCCTACTACAAGCCTGAGCGTGAGGCCCAGGTATTGCGTCATATTATGGAAAAAAATGCCGGCCCTCTAGACAACGAAGAGATGGCCCGGCTATTTCGGCAAATTATGTCCGCCTGTCTGGCACTAGAGCAGCCTATCAGAGTGGCATTTTTGGGCCCCGAGGGCACCTTTACCCAGGAGGCCGCACTCAAGCATTTCGGCGACTCCGCCATCAGCGTACCCCAGTCTGCTATAGATGAAGTATTTCGCGAAGTGCTGGCCGGAGCCTGCAACTACGGCGTGGTGCCAGTCGAAAACAGCACCGAGGGGGTAATCAGTCATACCCTCGACAGCTTTATGGACTCCTCACTCAAAATTTGTGGCGAAGTGGAGCTTCGTATTCACCAGCACTTTATGATTGGCCCCAATACCAATAAAGATAGCGTGACGCGGGTGTATTCCCATGCCCAGTCTCTGGCTCAGTGTCGCCAGTGGCTCAACTCCAACTACCCCAATATAGAGCGGGTCGCGGTCAGCAGTAATGCCGAGGCCGCCAAGCGAGTGCAGGGCGAGTGGAACTCAGCGGCCATTGCCGGTGATATGGCTTGCGAGCTGTACAATCTGGAGAAAATGCGCGAGAAGATTGAAGATCGCCCCGACAACTCCACCAGATTCCTGATTATTGGCCGCGAGTCTGTGCCCCGCAGCGGTGATGACAGAACCTCCATAGTGGTGTCTGTGCACAACAAACCAGGTGCACTGCACGACCTGCTAGAGCCATTCCGTCGCTACAATGTAGATATGACCCGCCTGGAGTCGCGGCCTTCGCGCAATAGCAAATGGTCCTATGTATTCTTTATCGATCTGATTGGCCATATCGAAGACCAGCCCGTCGCTGATGTGCTGGAAGAGTTGAGTAGCTCAGTTGCCGAACTGAAAATACTAGGCTCGTACCCGCGCGCCGTACTCTAGCGCGCGCTGGTATTACCCCAGCTAAATTAAACAACCTGGTGCCCCATGCCTACAGATGCCACAGCTAACAAGCCGACTATTAACCGCCTAGTGGTTATTGGCCTGGGTCTAATAGGCTCCAGTCTGGCCGCCGTGGCGCGCAAAAATGGTCTAGCCCAACAGGTGGTGGGTATCTCCAGGCGCGAATCCACCTTGGAAATAGCTTTGCAAATGGGCGTTATCGACCGTGCCGAACCCAGTCTGGCCGCTATTGCCCCAGAGTTGGGCGCTGGCGATCTGGTAGTAATTGGTGTGCCTACATTAACCGTGCCCGTGCTGTTGCAAGACTGTTTTGAGCTGCTATCTGCCGATGTCAGCATTACCGATGTGGCCAGTGTTAAAGGTTCAGTGGTTGAGGCCGCAGAGGCTATTTACTCTGGTATGCCAGCGCAGTTGGTGCCCGGGCACCCTATAGCAGGCTCGGAAAAAAGTGGTGTTACCGCCGCTAATAGCGAGTTATTTGTCGACCACCGAATTATTCTCACGCCCAATCAGGCCACTGGGGCAGAGCACCTAAAGCTGGTCTCAGACCTCTGGACTGCCACGGGCGCCATAGTCTCGACCATGGATGTGCAAGAGCACGATGAAATTCTCGCCGCCACCAGCCATCTGCCCCATTTTCTCGCCTATTCATTGGTAGACACATTGGCCGCCATGGGCGATAACCGTGAAATCTTCCGCTACGCCGCCGGCGGCTTCCGCGACTTTACTCGCATCGCTGCCAGCGACCCAGTGATGTGGCGCGATATAGCCCTGGCCAATCGCGAAGCCATTCTGACTATTCTCGATCAGGTGATGGACAACTTTAAACTGATGCGCACCGCCATAGAAACCGGCGATCAGGACTACCTGATGGGCAGCTTTACCCGAGCCCGGGATGCGCGCAATCACTTTGGCAAAATACTTGAAAGCAAGACAAAAACTGGACTACAGAGCCCCATGACAGAAAAGACGATCAACTACGCAGTATCACCAGGTGGCAAGGCCCAGGGCGATCTGCGTGTTCCCGGCGACAAATCCATGTCCCATCGCTCCATAATGCTCGGCTCGCTGGCCGAGGGCATGACTGAGGTGACAGGGTTTTTAGAGGGCGAAGACAGCCTGGCCACATTGCAGTCATTCCGCGATATGGGGGTGCAGATTGAAGGGCCTGATCAGGGGCGAGTCGTTATCCATGGTGTGGGCCTGCATGGTCTTAAAGCTCCAGCCAAGCCCCTCTACTTAGGCAATTCCGGCACCTCAATCCGCCTGCTCAGCGGTCTGCTGGCGGGACAGAGCTTTGATACAGAACTTACCGGCGATGCCTCGCTCTCCGGCCGACCCATGGGCCGAGTGGCTGACCCACTGCGTGAAATGGGCGCAATAATAGAAACCGCCGAGGGTGGTCGCCCGCCATTAAAAATAAAAGGCGGCCAGAGCCTTAGGCCCATAGATTACAGCATGCCTATGGCCAGTGCTCAGGTTAAATCTTGCGTGTTGCTGGCCGGGCTCTATACCCAGGGCCAGACCTCTGTGGTGGAACCTGCCCCCACTCGCGACCATACCGAGCGCATGCTGCGGGGCTTTGGCTACCAGGTTACTACAGAGGGCAGCAAAGCCTCCCTCAGTGGCGGCGGCAAGCTGGTGGCAAGCCGTATCGATGTGCCTGCCGATATCTCCTCAGCAGCGTTTTTTATGGTGGCCGCAGCCATAGTGCCAGGCTCCGATATTACTCTGCGCCATGTGGGTGTTAACCCCACCAGAGTAGGGGTGATCAATATTCTACGCGCCATGGGTACCAGTATAGAACTCAGCAATGAAATTGAAGTGGGCGGTGAGCCCGTAGCCGATATCCGTGTGCGTTACGGTGCCCTAAAAGGTATTGATATACCTGAAGATCAGGTACCCCTGGCTATTGATGAATTCCCAGTGCTATTTGTAGCCGCCGCCTGTGCCGAGGGTACAACGGTGCTGACCGGTGCCGAGGAGCTGCGGGTCAAAGAGAGCGACCGCATCCAGAGCATGGCCGATGGCCTAATTACTCTGGGTATTGATGCTCAACCCACAGCCGATGGTATCCGCATTGTTGGCGGCCAGATTGGTTCTGGCGAAGTGCAGAGTCACGACGACCACCGTATTGCCATGGCCTTTACCATAGCGGCACTGCGCGCCAGCGGCGAGATTCTGGTTCACGAGGCCAACAATGTGGCCACCTCTTTCCCCAACTTTGTGGGTTTGGCCCAGCAAATAGGGATAAACCTGACAGTTACCCAGTCGCCAACCACCCACTGATAGGGCTCAAAAATGGCAACAATTATTACCATAGATGGCCCCAGTGGTGCAGGTAAGGGCACAGTAAGCCGCGGGCTGGCCAACAAGCTGGGCTTTCATTATCTGGACAGCGGTGCTCTGTATCGCCTGCTGGGCCTAGCAGCTCAGCGCCACAGAGTCGGCCTGGACAGCGACAATGCCCTCAGCATGCTGGCAGCCCATATGGATATAGGCTTTAAAACCCTGGACGATGGCAGCTTAAAAATACTCCTCGAGGGCGAGGATGTAAGCCAAGAGCTGCGCACCGAGAACACCGGCGCCCTGGCATCCCAGGTTGCAGCCCACCCAGAGGTGCGCACCGCGCTGTTTGACCGCCAGCGCCAGTTTGCCAAAGCCCCAGGCTTAATCGCCGATGGGCGCGATATGGGCACCGTAGTTTTCCCCGAGGCGCCCCTCAAAATTTATCTCACCGCCAGCATTGAAGAGCGCGCCCAGCGCCGCTACAAAGAGTTGCTAGATAAAGGCGAAAATGTTAGTCTGCGCGCCCTCGAAGAGCAGGTACGCTCACGAGATGAACGAGATATGAACCGAGATGTTTCGCCTCTGCTTCCCGCTGAGGACGCCATTGAGCTAGACACCTCCGAATTATCAATTCAAGAAGTGATGGATACAGTGCTAAACCTGGTTTACTTAAAGGGTTTGGTCAAGGTTATCGATCAGTAAGAACGTTCAATATCGAACGTTCAATATCGGGCTTTGCAACAATCGCCAGCTAACATTGCTGCGAGCCTTTATTTTAACTGACCCGCGTAAACTGGCCACGCGGAAAAAAGAGAGCAGCCCATGCTGTTACTCTGTCAATACTTAGGTATGTCCCATGAGCGAAAATTTCGCAGAACTATTTGAAGAAAGTCTACAAACCGTTGAAATGAACCCCGGCGCCATCATTACTGGCGTAATTATCGATGTAGATAAAGACTGGGTAACGGTACATGCTGGTTTGAAGTCGGAAGGCGTCATCCCCGCTGATCAATTTTACAACGAGAAAGGTGAACTGGAAGTTGCTGTAGGCGACGAAGTTCAGGTTGCCCTGGAAGCTGTTGAAGACGGTTTCGGTGCTACCAAACTTTCCCGTGAAAAAGCCCGCCGTGCAGAATCCTGGATCGAACTCGAAGCAGCCCATGTTGCTGACGAAGTGGTTACAGGCGTTATCTCCGGCAAGGTTAAAGGTGGTTTCACAGTTGATGTTCGCGGCCTGCGTGCGTTCCTGCCAGGTTCACTGGTTGATGTTCGCCCACTGCGTGAAATTACTCACCTGGAAAACATTGAACTAGAATTTAAAGTTATCAAGCTAGACCCCAAGCGCAACAACGTGGTTGTTAGCCGTCGTGCCGTAATGGAGAGTGCAAACTCTGTAGAGCGCGAAGAGCTGCTGGCCAACCTGGAAGAGGGCGCTTCACTGAAAGGTGTCATTAAGAACCTGACTGACTACGGTGCATTCGTAGATCTGGGCGGCATTGACGGCCTGCTGCACATCACTGATATGTCTTGGAAGCGCATCAAGCACCCATCCGAGATGATCAATGTTGGCGACGAAATCGACGTTAAGGTTCTGAAATTTGACCGTGAGCGCAATCGCGTATCACTGGGCATGAAGCAGATGGGCGAAGATCCCTGGGGCGACATCAAAGGCCGCTACCCAGAGGGCGCACGTTGCAAAGCCAAAATCACCAACCTTACCGACTACGGTTGTTTTGCCGAGCTGGAAGATGGTGTTGAAGGTCTGGTACACGTCTCTGAAATGGATTGGACTAACAAAAATGTTCACCCATCCAAGATTGTTGACCTGGGTCAGGAAGTTGAAGTTATGGTACTGGACATCGACGAAGAGCGTCGTCGTATCTCTCTGGGTATCAAGCAGTGCTTCACCAACCCATGGGACGACTTCTCATCAACCATGTCCAAAGGCGACAAGATTTCAGGCAAGATCAAATCTATCACTGACTTCGGTATCTTTATCGGTCTGGACGGTGGTATCGATGGTCTGGTTCACCTGTCAGATATCTCTTGGAACGAAACTGGCGAAGAAGCAGTTCGCAACTTCAAGAAAGGCGAAGAAGTTGAAACTGTTGTACTTAGCATTGATGCAGAACGTGAGCGTATCTCACTGGGCATCAAGCAACTTTCCGACGATCCGTTTAACAACTACGTAGCCGAGAACGACAAGGGCGCGATTGTTAAAGGCACCGTTAAAGAAGTTGATGCCAAAGGCGCCGTTATCGACCTGGGCAACGACATCGAAGCCACACTTAAAGGCTCTGAGATCTCTCGCGATAAAGTGGAAGATGCTCGCAACGAGCTGCAAGTTGGTGCTGAAGTTGAAGCCAAGATTATTAATGTGGATCGCAAGAACCGCACCATTAATCTGTCGATCAAGTCGAAAGACGTTGCTGAAGAGAAAGATGCAGTTAAAGCGCATCGCAAGACAGAGACAGAAGTCTCATCTCCAGCCACTATTGGTGATCTGATCAAGGCTCAAATGGACAAGTAATTGCCTGCTGAGTTAAAAAAGGGTGGCTATGCCACCCTTTTTTTGTCTGTAAAAAGCCATTTGCCCAAGTTTTGCTTGAATAAATTTAAAACTTCAATAAAATCAATGGGTAACAAAAACTAAAATCGTTCACGGACTTAGAAGACGCCAAGCAAGCATGACCAAATCTGAACTTATCGAAAAGATCTCCGCCAGCCAAGATCAACTTCCACCCAAAGATGTGGAATTGGCCGTGCGTATGATCATCGAGAGAATGACCTCAGCCCTGGTCGGCAACCAACGCATAGAAATTCGCGGCTTCGGCAGCTTCTCCCTCCACTACCGCGCCCCGCGCATGGGCCGTAACCCCAAAACCGGCGACCCAGTTCAACTCACCGGCAAGTACGTCCCCTATTTCAAACCAGGCAAAGACCTCCGCACCAGAGTCAACAACAGCCTGTAACCCCCAGCACCGCCATCCCAGCACCGCCACACCCGTCATACCAGCGCATGCTGGTATCTTCAGCAGATTCCCGCCTGCGCTGGTATGACGCTCTTACGCGAGGATGTCACGCAAGCTGTTATCCAAACAACTCTTTCAAAGCCGCCAGCGATTCTTCGCCTTTTATCTGATTCTCTTCGGCACTCATCTGTGCATCGCCGCCACCAATTCTGACTAGGTCATCTTCTGGCAGCTCGTCTACAAAGCGGCTGGGGCTGGTGCTTGAGGTTTCGCCAAACTGGGTGCGCTGGCGGGCGCTGGTCATGGTTAAGGTGCGCTGGGCTCTGGTGATGCCCACATAGGCTAGGCGGCGCTCCTCTTCTATCTGGCCTCCCTCTACGCTGTTTTTGTGGGGCAGTATGTCTTCTTCCATGCCGATCATAAATACATGCAAAAACTCTAGGCCTTTGGCGGCGTGGAGGGTGAGGAGCTGTACTTTGTCGTCAGCTGATTCTTCCTCTTCGCGGTCGAGCAGGTCGCGGAGTATTAGCCTGGCGATGGCGTTTTCAATTTTGCTGTCGCCATCTTCGCTTTCGGAATCATCATTTTTAAGTACGCTGTTGAGCTGGCTGAGCAAAAACTGCACGTTCTCCCAGCGCTTTTGGGCCACATTGTCGTTGCTGGCATTTTGGTGGAGCCAGTTTAGGTAGTCGGCGTCGTCGAGCATTTCGTTGATGGCGGACATGGGGTTGCCGCTGTAGATATTGCGGTTGACGCTCTGTATCCAGTGTTTAAACCGTTTGAGCCGCTCTAGGTTATTGGCGGGCATGGAGGCGCTTAGGCCCACTTCGTCGATGGCGCTGAACAGTGAGAGGCTGCGCTGGTTGGCGTACTCGCCGAGCTTCTCTAGGGTGGTGGGGCCGATCTGGCGTCTTGGGGTATTGATAATTCTGAGCAGGGCATTGTCGTCGTCTGGGTTAATAATTAACCTCAGGTAGGCCATGATATCTTTAATTTCGGTTTTGGCGTAAAAGCTCTGGCCGCCGGTAATCTCGTAGGGGATATTCTGCGCCTGCAGCTTAATCTCAACTAATTTGGCCTGGTAGTTGCCCCGGTAGAGCACGGCAAAGTCGCTGTATTTGCAGCGGCGTTTAAGGCGCATATCAATAATTTCATTCACTACCCGCTCGCATTCGCCCTCTTCGTTGTCGCTGCTGATAAAGCGCAGTGGGTCGCCTGGGCCCAGTTCGCTCCACAGGGCTTTGCTGATCAGGTGGGGGTTGTTATCGATTAATGTGTTGGCGGCTTTTAGGATGCGGCCGGTGGAGCGATAGTTTTGCTCTAGTTTAATGATATTGAGGCTGGGGAAGTCTTCCTGCAGCTGCATTAGGTTTTCTGGCCTGGCGCCGCGCCAGGCATAGATAGACTGGTCGTCGTCGCCTACTACTGTTAGGGCCTGTTTTTCATTGACCAGTGTTTTCACCAGTTCGTACTGGGCTAGGTTGGTGTCCTGATATTCGTCTACAAGCAGGTAGCGAATGCGGCGTTGCCATTTGGCGAGTATCTCTGGTTGCTGCTTAAATAACAGCACTGGCGTCATAATCAGGTCATCAAAGTCGACGGCGTTGTAGGCTTTGAGTGCCCGCTGGTAACGCTCGTAGAGCATGGCTATGCCTTGCTCGCCGGTGCTGTTGGCGGCGCTTACGGCACTGCCTGGTTCCAGCAGTGAGTTCTTCCAGTTGGAGATGGTGTTCTGGGCTGTATCTATCAGTTTTTCGTCGAGCTCGGTGTGACGCACCAGCAGTTCTTTAATCAGCTTGCGGCAGTCTTCTTGGTCGAGAATGGAAAAGCCGGGGCGGAAGCCCAGGGCTTTGATCTCGGTGCGAATAATGGTCAGGCCAAGGTTGTGGAAGGTGGAGACTGTGAGGCCTTTGCCGTTTTCTTTGCCCAGCAAACTGGAAACTCGGGCTTTCATCTCCCGGGCGGCTTTGTTGGTGAAGGTGACCGCGGCTATATTGCGGGCCGGGATGCCACAGTCTTCGACCAGATAGGCAATCTTTTTGGTGATTACGCTGGTTTTACCGCTGCCGGCACCGGCCAGCACTAATAAGGGGCCATCGATATATTGCAGCGCTGCCTGCTGTTGAGGATTGAGGTTTTGGGCCATGGTCTGCTCTTTCCCTAGGCCATTTCTGCTATGGCGCTGCGTTTCTCTTGGAGCTGAGACACTGAGCCTTCAAATTCCTCTAGTTTTTGGCGTTCTTTGGCCACCACTTCAGCGGGGGCATTGTCGACAAACTTGGCATTGCTGAGTTTGCCGCTAAGCTTTTTTACTTCAATGCTGATCTTGTCGATCTCGCGGTCTAGGCGAGCCAGTTCGGCATCCACATCAATCAGGCCGGCCATGGGTACCAGTATCTCTAGGTCGCCGGCTAAGGCGGTGGCGCACAGCGGCGCCTGAGCTGGGTCGTCCAGCCAGGTAATGGATTCCAGGCTGGCCAACTTGCTAAGAAACTGGCGGTTTTCTTCTAGGCGGCGTTTGTCTTCGGCATCGCCGCGGGCCATATAAATAGGCAGGGCCTTGGCGGGGCTGATATTCATTTCGCCGCGCACATTGCGCACGCCGACAATCACGTTTTTAACCCAATCTATATCTGCATCGGCCTGGGCATCGATCTGGGATTGATCGGCCACAGGGAAGGGTTGCAGCATAATGGTATCGCCTTCTGGGTTGAGCCCGATGCCCGCAAGCGGCGCAATATTTTGCCAGATCTCTTCGGTAATAAAGGGCAGCATAGGATGGGCTAGGCGCAGTATGGCTTCCAGTACCCGTACCAATGTGCGTCTGGTGCCTTTCTGAATGGCCGGGTCGCCATTTTCGTCCCAGAGCACGGGCTTGGACAGTTCCAAGTACCAGTCGCAGTATTCATTCCACACAAAGTCATAGAGTGCCTGGGCGGCGAGATCGAATCTGTAGCTGTCGATGGCGGCGGTTACTTCGCTCTCGGCGGACTGCAGTCGCGACACAATCCAGCGATCGGCCAGCGTCAGTTTGTAATTGTCGGAATTATCCTGGCCGCAGTCTTGATCGCCGTCTTCTCCGGTTGCATTCATCAGCACATAGCGGGAGGCATTCCAGATTTTATTGCAGAAGTTTCTGTAGCCTTCCAGGCGCTTCATATCCCAGTTAATATCGCGGCCTGTGGAAGCCAGTGCACAGAGAGTAAAGCGCAGTGCATCTGCCCCGTGAGGCTCTATGCCATCGGGGAACTGCTTTCTGGTGCGGCTGGCAATCTTGGCGGCCTGCTGGGGTTGCATCATATTGCCGGTGCGTTTTTCCAGAAGGGACTCGATATCAATGCCGTCGATCATATCCAGTGGGTCCAGTACATTGCCTTTGGACTTGGACATTTTCTGGCCCTGTTCGTCGCGAATTAGGCCGGTGACATAGACCGTTTTAAACGGTACCTCTGCCTGGCCATTTTCGTCTTTGATCAGGTGCATGCTCATCATAATCATGCGTGCCACCCAGAAGAAGATAATATCGAAACCAGTCACCAGCACATCGGTGGGGTGAAAGGTTTTTAGGCGTTCGGTATCTTCTGGCCAACCTAATGTGCCGAAGGTCCAGAGGGCTGAGGAGAACCAGGTATCCAGTACATCTTCGTCCTGGTGCAGTTCGATATCGCCCAGATTGTATTTGGCGCGCACATCCTCTTCGCTGCTGCCCACATAGGCTTTACCTGTTTGATCGTACCAGGCGGGGATTCTGTGGCCCCACCATAGTTGGCGTGAGATACACCAGTCTTGAATATTGCGCATCCAGCTAAAGTACATATTTTCGTACTGCTGGGGGACAAATTTTATGCGGCCATCTTCCACGGCTTCAATGGCTGGGCCGGCCAGTTTTTTGGCGTCTACATACCATTGATTGGTGAGCATGGGCTCGATAACCACGCCGCCACGGTCGCCGTAGGGAATGGTCATATCGTTTTCTTCAATGCCTTCAAGTAGGCCCAGGGCATCCATATCGGCCACCACTTCGCGGCGGGCGGCAAAGCGCTCCATGCCCTGGTATTTCTCGGGCAGGCTGTTGTCCATTTGCTCGTTGTCGCTGCCGTCGCTATTCACGCACTCGGCACTGTGGCGAATATCGGCGTTCATGGTGAGTATATTGACCATGGGCAACCTGTGGCGCTGGCCAACTTCGTAGTCGTTAAAGTCGTGAGCTGGGGTGATTTTTACGCAGCCGGTGCCTTTTTCCATATTGGCGTGGTCGTCTGCCACTATGGGAATCAGCCTGCCTACCAGGGGTAAAACCACATGCTGGCCAATTAGATTGGCGTATCTGGGGTCTTCGGCATTGACGGCTACGCCTGTGTCGCCCAGTAATGTTTCAGGTCTGGTGGTGGCTACTACTATATAGTCTTTGCCGTCTAGGGTTTTTACGCCTTCGGCCAGAGGGTAGCGCAGGTTGTACATCTTGCCTTTGACATCGCGGTTTTCCACTTCCAGATCGGAGATGGCGGTATGTAGCTTGGGGTCCCAGTTAACCAGGCGTTTGCCGCGATAGATCAGGCCATCGGCATGCAGGCGGATAAAGGCTTCCTGAACACCTTTGTAGAAGCCATCGTCCATGGTGAATCGTTCTGTATCCCAGTCGACGCTGTTACCCAGGCGGCGCATCTGACGCATAATGGTGTCGCCGGATTCCTCTTTCCACTCCCAGGTTTTTTCAATAAATTTTTCTCGGCCCAGTTCTTCGCGGCCGGGCTGGCCCTCGGCGGCCAGTTTGCGCTCTACCACCATTTGCGTGGCGATACCGGCGTGGTCACTGCCCACTTGCCAGAGGGCGTTTTTGCCTTTCATGCGGTTGTAGCGGGTTAGAGCATCCATAATGCCGTGCTGCAGCGCATGGCCTATATGTAGGCTTCCGGTGACATTGGGCGGTGGAATCACTATGGAATAGGGGTCTTTGTCGCTACCGGCTTTTGGGGCAAAGTAACCGCGCTGTTCCCAGGTTTTATACCATTTGGTTTCTATATCCTGGGGGGCAAATGTTTTTTCCATTATGAGCTCAGTGATTCAACGTTTTGTTATGAGGGTCTGTTACGGACTGCGAATTTATAGCGCTCGATTATAGAGGTTGGCAGGTTTTGTCGCTAGCTCTGCTGGTTAAATCGCTCGATTACTTTGGCGCGAATTTTCTCTCGCAGCAGCTGTTCGACTCTGGGCTTTAGGCGGCCCATTAGTTTGCTCACTATGGCGTTGATCTGCTCTTCGCCAATAGCTGGCTCTGCGTCTGACTGTTCGAAGAGATGGTGCTGTGCTTCATCGAATACTTTGCGTGACTCATGTTCGTGATCAATCTCTTGATTTAATGACTGGGTCAGTATGGGAATTTCTAGATTGTCGCTGTGTTGAGTTTGCTGGTCTTGGCTTGGATCAGAATACTGCAATTCCTGTTGTAGCAGCTTTTTATGCAGGTCGTAGAGCTCGTCTAACATGCTGTCGTAGCTGTCGTTTTCCGTGCCTGTGCTATTGGTACCTTCCTGGTTGCTGTTGCTGGGCCCGGTCACTTGATCTCTTTGTCGCTTAAATCATGGAAGCTCAGGGCATAGCCCCGGTCTTTGTAAAACTTAAAGTTGTCCCGCTTGGCCTGTTCATAGTCTGGCTGGGGATAAATAATTTCCAGTACGCGATCAAAACGGCTAAACCAGCTGGGAATATCTGGCTGCAGATTTATCAGTATCTGGTGATGGTCGCCCGGCTCTTTTTCGGCACTGATGGCCACAGGGGCATTGTCGACCCCCAGGGCATGGGGCACAAAGGCGGTGTCTTGAAAGCCCCAGAGTTTTTCATCCAGCTGCTGGGCCACGGCATTGTCTGGCACCAGGCAGAGCACCTGCTTATTCATGTTGAGAGATTTCTGAATTAACTGGCAGGTCAGGGCTAGGGCAACCTGCTGGTCGCCCGCCAATTTGTAGAATGAAACACTGGTCACTGGGTTATTTCGCTTTGCTGCGAATATATTCCATCAAAATAGGGACTGGACGACCTGTGGCACCTTTTTGTGCGCCTGAGACCCAGGCGGTACCAGCTACATCTAGGTGAGCCCATTTGTATTTCTTGGCAAAGCGCGCCAGAAAGCAGGCGGCGGTAATGGTGCCGGCCTGGGGGCCACCTATATTGGCCATATCGGCAAAGTTGCTCTTTAGCAGCTCGTCGTACTCTTCCCACAGGGGCATGCGCCAGGCGCGGTCGCCACTCTTGGTGCCGCTGGCAAGCAGATCTTCGGCCAGCTGGTCGTCGTTGGACAATAGGCCTGCGGTCACCTTGCCCAGCGCACCTATAACAGCACCGGTGAGTGTGGCTATATCAATGACTGTGTCTGGCTTGAAGCGACCGGCATAGGTGAGGGCATCACAGAGAATCAGTCGGCCCTCGGCATCTGTATTGAGAATCTCAATGGTCTGACCGGACATGCTGGTTACCACATCGCCGGGCTTGGTGGCCTGGCCATTGGGCATATTTTCGGTGGCTGGGATAATGCCCACCACATTGACCGGCAGCTGGTTTTCGATCAGGGCGTTCATTACACCCATTACCGAGGCACCGCCGCACATGTCGTATTTCATCTCGTCCATGCCGCCGCCTGGCTTAAGGCTGATACCGCCTGTGTCAAAGGTCACGGCTTTGCCCACCAGCACTGTGGGCTTAATTGAGGCCTTGGCTCCCTGATACTTGATAACAATTAATTTGGCGGGCTGATCACTGCCTGCTGACACCGACAGCAGTGAGCCCATTTTGAGTTTTTTCATCTCGGCTTCGCTGAGCACGCTGGTGGTGACCTTGGCCTGACCTTTGGCAAGGGCTTTGGCCTGGTTGGCCAGATAGGTCGGGGTACAAATATTGGCGGGCAGATTGCCCAACTGGCGAGCGACATTCATGCCATTGCCCACTGAGGCGCCGTAGCCCAGACCCTTTTTGGCAGCACTGGCAGCGGCTTTGCTGTTGGCCCAGTAGGTTAGCGACTTAAGTTTGGCCGGCTTAGATTTTTTGACCATTTTCGGTTGGGGAGCATATTTGTAGCTAGCTGCCTGTACGCTGCGCGCCACTATGCTGGCTTGCCACTCGGCATCGTCTGAGAGGCCTTCGCCCACCCAAACCGCTTTGATGCTGGCGGTTTTAAGTAGAGCGTTGGCGCCGGCATTGATAACATTAATTTGTTTTTGCGCTGTGGATGCGCCCTCAGTACCGAGCAGGATAATACGTTTGCCCGAGGCACCTGGAATATGGATAACTAATGTCTCTCCGGACTTGCCGTTGAAGTCGCCCGCCTTAATAAGAGAGGATATTGCGCCCTCAAGAGATTTATCTAGATCAGCCGCGCTGTTTTGCAGTTGTGGGCCGGTCGCGAGAATGAGAGAATCCGCTTTAATATTTAACAGGCTGGCGGAAGATGCAGTAAAGTCCATGTTAGCTCCAAGTTTGAATGAGTAAAATAACCCGCGAAGGATACCATTCCGTGTCATTACGCCCAATAGCTGTAAGCGCAAACCATTGATTATTTTTCGCTACCTGTGCCGCGAGCTTTTATCTGCGACCTTTGCAGTCTGTATTGTGCTGCTGCTGGTGTTAATCAGTGGCCGCTTTGTAAAGTATCTGGCCAATGCGGTGGCTGGCAATCTTGAGCCTGGGGTTATCTTTGCGGTGATTGGCTACCGTATTCCCGGCTTTCTTGAACTGACATTGCCCCTGGCGTTTTTTCTGGCGGTTCTGCTGTCCTTTGGGCGTCTGTATGTGGAAAACGAAATGTCTGTGCTTAAGGCCTGCGGCGTATCTGAGGCCCAGCTGCTGGGCTATACCTCTATGGTAGCTGTGGTGCTGGCGCTGGCGGTGGGCTGGTTGAGTCTGTCGGTTTCCCCCTCTGGGCTGGCCAAGGCGGAAACTATTTTTGCCGCTCAGGAAGAGAAGACCGAGCTGGATAAAATTACACCGAAAAAGTTTTATGGGCTGCGCGGCGATAAAGGCGTGACCTATGCAGAGAATGTAAACGAGCAGCAGGAGCTGGAAAATGTGTTTCTGGCGGTAACTGCGGGCTCTGCGGAGACCTTTGATAGCAGACTGGTGCTGGTGATTGCCGAGCGCGGCAGACAGCAGAAAACCGAAGACGGCAGTGATCGCTACCTGGTGCTGGACAGAGGTTATAGAGTTGAGGGTATTCCCGGCAGCCCGGAGTATCAGATTACTCAGTTTGCTGAATATGGCTCGCGCTTGGAACCGCCGTCGGGCATTGTAGAAGATCTGGAAATTAATGCGCTGCCCACGGCTGAGTTAATAGGCTCGGCAGATATCAGACATCAGGCCGCCCTGCAGTGGCGGCTATCTATTCCCTTTATGGTGCTGATTGTGACTCTGCTGGCTGTGCCCCTGAGTCGCACTGGCCCCCGTCAGGGACGCTATGCCAAGGTGCTGCCTGCGGTGATGCTGTATTTTGCCTATCTGGTGATGCTCAATGGTCTGCGCGGTGCCCTGGAGTCTGGCTCTGTGCCCATAGGGGTAACTCTAATGCCGGTGCACCTGCTGTTTCTGATGATCGCGGCGCTGCTGCTCAGTTGGGACAAAATTAAAGCGGCCTGGGGGCGGCGAATGGCCGCCGGCTCAGACAACCATGCTGAGGTGGTCTGATGCGTCGTCTCTCTCGTCATGTGGGCATCAATATATTAGTTGCCATTGCTATGGCTCTGCTGGTGCTGGTGGGGCTGGATGTAATTGCAGCCATTATCGACGAAGCTGGTGCCACCAGAAATAATTACCATTTTTCTGATGCGCTAATCTATGTGGGGACCAAGCTGCCCTCTACTATTTATGAATATATTCCTTTTGCGTCGCTGATTGGCTGTCTGTTTGGTCTGGGTATATTGGCCACCAACAGCGAGGTGATTGTAATGCGCGCCTCGGGGGTGTCTCTGCTGCGCATTGTGTTTTTTGTGATCAGGCCTGTGTTGCTGTTTGTGCTGTTGGCGGCGGCGATTGGCGAGTACTTTTCGCCCTACCTGGACCAGCTTGCGGAGGGTCGCCGGGAGTATCTGCGCAAAGGAGAGTCGGCACTGGATTCTTCCTCTGGGCTCTGGAATCACGAGGGCAGGGAGTTTATGCATTTTAATGCGGTATTCCCGGGCGGGGTGCTGTTTGGTGTGAGTCGCTTCCAGTTTGATGATGACCGCAGTTTGCTGGAGGCAAGTTTTTCTTCCAGGGCTACCTACAATGCCGCTGAAGATATCTGGGTCGAGGAGAATGTGTCGATTACCAGATTTGTAGGCAATGGCACCCAGACAGATAAGCAGATCACCAGGCGCTGGGACTCGGAGCTAACTCCGGAGGTGCTGACGCTAAATATTCTGCCCCCGGACTCGCTGTCGATCTCTAGTCTGTATCAGTATATTAATTTTCTCGATCAGCAGAGCGTTGATAATGCCCGATACAAGCTGGCGTTCTGGTCGAAGGTGCTGCAGCCGCTGGTGATTGTTGGTCTGGTGCTGATTGGTATTTCTTTTGTGTTTGGCCCACTGCGCGATTCAACTATGGGGTTTCGTATTTTTATTGGTGTGGTGGTTGGGGTCAGTTTTAGGATTATCCAGGATATGTTGGGGCCCTTTAGTATTGTGTTTGGGTTTCCTCCGGTGCTGGCGGTGCTGTTGCCGGTGGCTTTCTGTGTGACCTTGGGTTTGTATTTACTGCGGCGCAGTGGTTGATTGGTGTGTTTGGATTAGTGCACTCGCCAATGGCTGCGGGATCGCAGAGTCTTAGGGGCGATTATTGCGACAGGCTTTAAATAGGTCCATGTACAGTTCCAACCAAATCCAAATCCTGGCATATCCCAATCAGCCTGTCGGGAGCAGGATAATATTAGCTAAGCACTCGCCTAACCGCCTTATCCCAGCCTGCTACTTTGCTATCTCTCTCTTCTACTGCCATCTGAGGCGCAAAGTTTTTCTCCAGTTTCCAGCTTTGGGCAAAGCCAGCCTGGTCTGGCCATAGCCCTGCTCCTGATCCTGCTAACCAGGCGGCGCCCAGAGCGGTGGTTTCGGCAATTACTGGGCGGTCTACCTGAGCCTGGAGGATATCCGCGAGGCGCTGCATGGTCCAGTCGCTGGCGACCATACCGCCGTCGACCCGCAGCACCGTATCTTCGCTCTGGCTCCAGTCTGCCTGCATGGCTTTTAATAGATCCAGGGTTTGGTAGCACACGGATTCTAGTGCGGCGCGGGAGATTTCTGCTGGGCCTGTGCCTCTGGTCAGGCCGATTAATGCACCGCGAGCATCGGCGTCCCACCAGGGTGCACCCAGACCGGTAAAGGCGGGAATCATATAGACCTGTTGGCTGTCGTCGGCTTCGGCGGCAAGTTGGCCGGACTGTTTGGCGCTGTCGATTATGCCCAGTCCGTCGCGCAGCCATTGCACCGCGGCACCTGCGATAAAGATTGAGCCTTCGAGGGCATAGGTGGTTTTGCCATCCAGTTGATAGGCGATGGTGGTCAGCAGGCGGTTGCTGGAGGCTACGGCGGTGTCGCCTGTGTTAAGTAGGGCGAAGCAGCCGGTGCCATAGGTAGATTTCATCATACCTTTGGCAAAGCAAGCCTGACCCAATGTGGCTGCATGCTGGTCTCCGGCTATGCCCAGAATAGCAATGTCGCTGCCTAGCAGGCTGGTGGAGCCGTAGTTGGCGTTGCAGTCTTTTACCTCGGGCAGCAGTGATCTGGGTATATTAAATAGCTCAAGCAGCTCGCTGTCCCAGTCGCCGTTATGGATATTGTAAATCATGGTTCTGGAGGCATTGGTAGCATCTGTGGCGTGGCTGCGGCCCTGGGTCAGGTTCCACAGCAACCAGCTGTCCATGGTGCCGAAGGCCAGTTCGCCGGCCTCGGCTCTGACTCTGGCGCCCTCTACATTGTCTAGTATCCAGGCGATTTTGGTGGCCGAGAAATAGGGGTCTAGTAGCAGCCCTGTTTTGCTAGTGATACTGGCTTCGTGGCCCTGGTCTTTGAGTTTGCTGCAGTAGTCGGCGGTGCGGCGGTCTTGCCAGACTATGGCATTGTAAACTGGTTCACCTGTTTGGCGGTCCCAGAGCAATGTGGTTTCGCGCTGGTTGGTGATACCTAGGGCGGCGATCTGGTCTGCACTGATACCGGAATTGGCCAGGGCCTGGCGCGCTGTGTCCAGGCTGGTCTGCCAGATATCTGCAGGGCTGTGCTCGACCCAGCCGGAGTCTGGGAAGTGCTGGGCAAATTCCTGCTGGGCCTGCTCCACTATGGCGTATTGCTGATCAAATATGATGGCTCTGGATGAGGTGGTGCCCTGGTCCATAGCGAGTATATATTGGGTGCTCATTGTGGGAACTCCTTATTATTTTTCTTTGGGCAGCGATATCACTTCTGTGCCGCTATACCTATCGTGCAGGCAGCCCCTGCTTGTGGGCAGCAGGCACCAGAGGTAGCCTATGCCTGCGGCCGCCATGGACAGACAGGCCAGCACTGCGCGCAGCAGGCACTGTTGCGATGTGGCCATGCTGCCATCTGGCTGTTGCAGTTTGATTCGCCAGGCTTTCATGCCCAGTGTTTGGCCCTGTTTGCGCCAGCAAATAAAGTAGTAGCCTGCCAGTGAGGCCAGCCAGCCAAGGAAGCTTAGAATTTGCATGACAAGCCCGGGCTGCACGCTTTCTAGCCCCTGGGTGCCGTTGAAAACTATTTTAACCAGCAGCAGAAAGCCGCCGTAGCCCAGCGTAATGGCAAACAGCAAAAATATATCGTAGAGCAGGGCCATGAGTCGGCGCAGCAGGTTGGCGGTGGCTGGGGCTTTCGCTTGGATTGAGTCAGTCATAGTGCTCTTATTTGAGGTTGGTTGAGCCTATCTGGGCAATGGACTCATTAATCTTGTTTGGATTTTGCCCAAAGCCAGTACAATGCGCAATCGGTGATTGAGGTTGGCCGTTCAACTTATTGTAGGTAGCAGGAGATATTTGTGGATTGGATTTATGGCATTCATGCGGTGCAAACCATGCTTAAATCAGCGCCCCAGCGGGTGCGCGAGCTGCATGTGCAGCGGGGTCGGCAGGATGATCGGCTGCAAAAGATTCACAAACTGGCAGAACAGCATGGTGTGGCCCTGCAATGGGCGACGGTTAAACAGCTGGATGACAGGGCTCAGGGTCGCCACCAGGGGGTGATGGCACTGTGCAAGCCGGGCGAGACCTATGACGAAGCTTTTTTGCTGAAGCTGGCTGAGGAGAAGGGTCAGGAGGGCTTTTTTCTAATGCTGGACGGAGTGACCGACCCGCATAATCTGGGCGCCTGTCTGCGCTCGGCTGATGGTGCCGGGGTGCATGCGGTGATTGTGCCCAAAGATAATTCTGTGGGCCTGACCCCAGTGGTAACCAAGGTGGCCTGCGGTGCTGCTGAGACTATGCCGCTGGTGATGGTAACTAACCTGACCCGTACTCTGGAGAAGCTGCAACAGCAGGGCGCCTGGGTAGTGGGCACTGCAGGTGAGGCGGATCAAACTATCTTTGATTTGGACCTCAGTGGCCCCACAGTGCTGGTGATGGGTGCTGAGGGGCAGGGCATGCGTCAGTTGACTCGCAAGCAGTGCGACTTTCTCGCTAAGTTGCCAATGGTCGGTGAGGTCAGCAGTCTCAATGTCTCGGTGGCAACCGGGATTTGCCTTTTCGAGGTGGTGCGCCAGCGGCGCGCAAAGGCCTAGATTGGCCTGCAGTTGATCTAGGTAGTTGCTTTTTGTCTGGGGTAGAGGCTAATCTTATTAATGGCTAGTGGGCTGTTTTAATGATTTTTGCAAAGGATAGTAATGGAACGCACGGGCTCTAATCTCTACTCAATTCCCAATATTCTCAGCTTGCTGAGATTGGCACTGGTCCCTGTGCTGGTTGGTTTAGCCTCGGCCCAGAGAGGAGATATTTTTCTGGTGGTGCTGGCAGTATCCCTGCTCAGCGATGTGCTGGATGGCTATCTGGCCCGCAAGCTGGGTCTGGTCAGTGAGCTGGGCGCCAAGTTGGATAGCTGGGGTGACATTCTTACCTATGCGGCCATGATACTGGGTCTGCATCTTATTTGGCCTGATATCTTTGATAAACAGGCGGAGTTTTTATTTGCGGCCATGATGTCGTTTATCCTGCCGACACTGTTGGCCTTTCGTAAATTTGGCGCCTATCCAAGCTACCATACCTGGGGCGCAAAGCTGGCCGCAGTACTTATGGCTCCAGCCTACTATGTGCTTATTTTGGCGGACGCCGATAGCTTTTTTCGGGTAGTGATTCTGTTTCATCTACTGGTGGCGGCGGAGGAGATGGCGATTACCTTTATCCTAAATCGGCCGCGCAGCAATGTGGGCTCGGTTTTCTACCTTGGGTCCGATCTTTCTGGTCGTCGCAAATAATTGATTTTGCTGGTGTTTTAGGCGCTGTATAAGGTGTAAAAACTTTATTCGCCGCTGGTTGCAACTGAGCTGCCAAGTCACTATAATTCCGCGCCTTGAAGGGTCTGGGCTGCAATCTTAGTATAAACCCGGGCACTCCTTGTCTCACTGCGATAGCTAAATAGCTGACCGGGAGACTTTTTAATCCATGAGGAGATACAATGCGTCACTACGAAATCGTGTTCCTGGTCCATCCGGATCAGAGCGAGCAGGTCCCAGGTATGGTCGAGCGTTATTCTGCGTCTATCACTGCAGCTAACGGCACAGTCCACCGTTTAGAAGACTGGGGTCGCCGCCAACTGGCTTACCCAATCAACAAAATTCACAAAGCTCATTATATTCTGATGAACGTCGAGTGCGGTCAGGAAACTCTCGATGAGCTCAATTCAACTTTCCGCTACAACGATGCCGTGCTGCGCAGCATGGTAATTCGTCGCGACGAGGCTGTTACTGCTGAGTCACCGATTATGAAGCAGGAAAATGCTGAGAAGGCTGATAAAGAAGCACGCGAGCGCCGCAACGCGGCTAAAGCCAAGGCTGATGAAGCCAAGGCCGCTGAAGCTGCAGCCCAGGCATCTGCTGAAGCAGCAGCTGCAGAAGAAGTAGCTGAAGAAGCGCCAGCAGCTGAAGAAGCTGCCCCTGAAGCAGCGGATAAAGGAGAATAATCATGGCTAGATTCGTACGTCGTAGAAAATTTTGTCGTTTCACAGCCGAAGGCGCCACTGAGATCGATTACAAAGATCTGGATACTCTGAAAGGCTATGTGTCTGAGAGCGGCAAGATTGTTCCCAGCCGTATCACTGGTACCAAGGCGCGTTATCAGCGCGAGTTGTCTGAAGCTATTAAGCGCGCACGTTACATTGCGCTGCTGCCATACACAGACAGCCATAAGTAAGTAGGACTAGCAGCTTGCAGGCCCTGGCTGAATTTATTATGCGCGGGCGCACTCAGGCTTGCGCCGTTGCCTTACTGGGAAGTTTTTTTCCCTTTGTCAGTCCGGCCACTATTGGACTGGTTACCCTGCGCAAGGGCAGTGTCGAAGGGTTGTTGGTATTGCTCTGGGCAGCATTGCCCCTGATAGCGAGCTACAGCCTGAGTGAAGGACCAGCGCTACTGACCCTGGTGTCTATAGCGTCGCTAATTATGATGGTGGTGTCGGCCAATGTGCTGAGACTCACCGCCTCATGGCAGTCAACCATGCTGATATCCATGCTGGTTGGTGGACTCACAGCACTGGGCACAGGATGGTTGTTCAGCACAGATGTTAATCTGCTAGTAGATAGCATTGGCGATATGCTGGCAGAGGTGGCAGCAAAGCAGGAGGCAGAGCAGGAGCCCTTTATTCCCGGGCGTGAGTTTATCCTGGGTCTGATTGCTCTAATTTTGGCGGTCAGCGCCCTGATGAGCCTGTTTGTAGCTCGTTGGTGGCAGGCGTTGCTCTACAACCCTGGCGGCTTTGCAGAGGAGTTTCACGGCCTCAGGTTACAGCCGGCTGTTGCAGGATTCTTGTTGCTGGCGGTAATAGGCGCTACACGATTGCCCAATGGCTATGAGTTTTGGGCTGAGTTGGTGGCAGTGCCGCTGCTGTTGGCAGGACTGGCGCTTGTGCACCATGTGGTAAAGTTTTTGCAGGCTGGTAGGCAGTGGTTAGTTTTTATGTATGTTGGGTTGATTTTTTTCGGTCCCAGCGTTGGTGTTCTGTTAGTGGGCTTGGGCTTCGCTGACAGCGTTATGAATTTACGCTCAAGGTTAGCGGCGGTTAAAAATCGTCAACCCTGAGCAGAGAGTAAGAAACTGAGGTTATTAAGATGGAAGTTATTCTGCTAGAGAATTTAGGTAAGTTAGGCAGCATTGGCGACAAAGCCAAGGTGAAAGCGGGCTATGGACGCAACTATTTGGTTCCCCAGGGCAAGGCAGTATTTGCCACTGAGAAGAACCTAGCTGATTTCGAACTGCGTCGCGCAGACCTTGAAGCAGCAGCAGCGGCCAAGCTGGCAGAAGCCAATGCTCGCGCCGCTAAGGTGACTGAGATCGGCAGCCTGACCATCACGGCGATCGCCGGCGATGAGGGCAAGCTGTTTGGTTCTGTGGGTACCCGCGAGCTGGAAGATGCTTTGAATGCAGCTGGTGCGGAGGTGTCTAAGAGCGAGATCAACCTGCCTGAGGGTGCTCTGCGCAATGTGGGTGAGTACTCTGTTGAAGTACAGCTGCACACTGAGGTAACCGCATCAATTACTGTAGTGATCGAAGCAGAATAATTGCTGGTCACTGGCTGTAGATCAGCTGGTTTAGGTAAAGTTATTGCATAACGGCACTGCTTCTTAATAAGATGCAGTGCCGTTTTTGTTTTTATTCCAGACAGAAACTTTAGGCAATATAGCAACCACAGGTTAAAGAATTTAAGCATGAACGAAGCGCTTTTTGCAGAACCCAGCATAAGTCAGCCGCTGCCTCATTCTATTGAGGCGGAGCAGGCGGTTCTCGGCGGCCTGATGCTCAAGAATGACGCCTTCGACACCACTGCAGAGGTGCTTTCTGACAGCGATTTTTACAGTGCTGATCACCAGCTGATTTTCAACGCCATGGCTGCTCTGGCAGCTGATGGCCAGCCCTTTGACCCCATTACTCTGACCGAATCTCTGCAGAACTCCAATCAGCTGAGTGCTGCCGGTGGTGCCGAGTACCTGGTAGATCTGGCCCACAATACCCCCAGCTCGGCCAATGTTAAGGCCTATACCCAGATTGTGCTGGAGCGGTCGATTGTTCGTCAGCTGATCAGCGCCTCCAGCGATATTGTACGCAAGGGCTACAACCCTCTGGGTTGGGACAGTGCCAAGCTGCTGGAAGAAGCCGAGAAGCGGCTGCAGGAAATTATAGAAAATCGCCCCAAAAAGGGTGGTTTTAAAGAGGTTAACTCGCTGATTAAAGAGGCGGTTGAGCGCCTTGATGAGCTGTTTAAAAACGATGCAGATATCACTGGCCTGAGCACTGGCTTCTCTGACTTGGACGGCATGACCTCGGGCTGGCAGAAATCTGATTTAATTATTATTGCCGGGCGACCCTCAATGGGTAAAACCTCCTTTGCCATGAATATGGTTGAGCATGCCACGCTGCATCAGGATCGTCCGGTGCTAGTGTTTAGCCTGGAGATGCCAGCCAGCAGTCTGGTCACTCGTATGCTGTCGTCGATTGGCAAAATCGATGCCACCAGAATGCGCTCGGGCAATCTGCTTGAAGATGATTGGCCGCGCCTCAGCAGTGCGGCCCAGCGACTTAAAGACAGGCCCCTATTTATTGATGACTCTGCGGGTATTACCCCCCTGGAAATGCGCAACCGCATCAAGCAGTTTACGCGGGAGCGTGTAGAACAGCTGCGCAGCCTTTGGCACAAAGAGCACGGCGCAGATACGCCGCCAGATAACGAGGCGCTCTATGCCCAGGCTCAGCCCGGGATGATTATGGTGGACTATCTGCAGCTGATGAGTGGCACCAGTGCCTCAGAGGGCAGGGTACAGGAGATTTCGCAGATATCTAGAGAGCTTAAAGGGCTGGCGCGGGAATATGAGTGCCCAATGATTGCCCTGTCGCAGCTGAGTCGTAATGTGGAACAGAGACCCAATAAACGTCCGGTAAATGCCGATCTGCGTGAATCTGGTGCCATTGAGCAGGATGCCGATGTGATTGCCTTTATCTATCGCGATGAGGTGTACAACGAGGACAGCCCGGATAAGGGCACGGCGGAAATTATTCTAGGTAAACAGCGTAACGGCCCCATTGGCACATGTAGGCTGATGTTTATGGGCAAGTACACGCGCTTCGAAAATCTCGCTGGCGACCATTTCGCCGAGCACTAGCATCTCTGATAAAAGGTTTTTTTAATGAAGGTGTTCCATACCGTCAGTGGACTGAGAGACGATCTGAATAAAGATCGCCGTCGGGGTCTGCGCATTGGTTTTGTGCCCACCATGGGCAATCTTCACCAGGGTCACCTGGCTCTGGTCAAGCAGGCCAGAGAAACTAACGATATTGTGGTGTGCTCGATTTTTGTCAATGCATTGCAGTTTGGCCTCAATGAGGACTGGGACAAGTATCCGAGAACCTATGAATCCGACTGCGAAAAGCTGCGGGAATCTGGCTGTGACTATCTGTTCCATCCGGATGATATAGAGATGTATCCCAATGGTCTGGATACCCAGAGCCGGGTAATTTGCCCGACCATGACCGATATGCTCTGCGGTGCCAGCCGACCGGGCCACTTTGAGGGTGTGACTACGGTGGTCAGCAAGCTGTTTAACATTGTGCAGCCGGATGAAGCTGTGTTTGGCATCAAGGATTACCAGCAGTTGGCGGTGATTCGCCGTATGGCTGAGGATCTCTGTATGCCAGTACAGATAAGCGCCGCCCCTATTCATCGAGAGGCAGATGGCCTGGCGATGAGTTCTAGAAATAGCTATATCACCGATGAAGAGCGGCCCAGAGTTACTGTGTTGAAGCAGAGCCTGGAGTGGATTGCCGAGCAGATTCAGGATGGCAGCAGAGACTTCTCTAAGTTGGAGCAGTCTGCTGGTCAGCAGCTAATTGATGCCGGTTTTGCGCTGGACTATATCACTATCAGCAACAGCAAGACGCTGGAGCCAGCGGCCGATGATGATATTGAAATAACCATTCTAGGTGCTATGTTTACTGAGAAGGCACGTCTGATTGATAATTTAAGTATTGTTTTGAACTAGCCGCCTGGCGGGTTCAATGTAAATAGGATTTAGTTTAAATAGGGAGCAGTCTATGCAATCCAAGTTTCTTAAAGCCAAACTACATATGGGTTCTGTTACCCACGCCGAACTCTGGTATGACGGCTCCTGCGCAATTGATTCACAACTTCTCGAGCTCAGCGGTATGCGCGAGTTTGAGCAGATTGATATCTACAATGTCTCCAATGGCGAGCGCTTTACCACCTATATTATCGCCGCGGAACCAGGCTCAGGAATTATTTCCCTAAATGGCGCAGCAGCGCGCAAATGTCAGGTGGGCGACCGCATTATTATTGCCACCTACGGACAGTTTTCTGAAGCCGAATTGGCGGAGCACAAGCCAGCTCTGGTGTATCTTAAGCAGGACAATTCGGTTGAGCGCACCGCCAATACCATCCCCGTGCAGCTGGCAGGCTGATAAATCAGGGCTGGCGACTGTAAGCCAACTCCCCAGCCAACCAGGTTTCCAGCACCTGAGTCTTCCAAATATCCTGGGCTGGCATTTTATAAATATCCCGATCAATGATAATAAAGTCAGCCCACTTGCCTGGAGTCAGGCTACCCAGGCTATCTTCCTGATAAGCCGCCCAGGCTGCATCTATAGAAAATGAGCGCATGGTATCTTCCAAGCTCATGGCCTCTTCTGGAATCCAGCCTGCCTCGGGTTGATTGTTTTTATCCTGGCGGGTGACCGCGGCATGAATGCCATGGAAGGCATTGGCTAGCTCTATAGGGAAGTCTGACCCAGACACTACCCGACTGCCTTGCTTAACAAAGCTCTGCCAGGCGTAGGCACCCTTTAAGCGCTCGGCGCCAATGCGATCTTCGGCCATATTCATATCGCTGGTGGCATGGGTGGGCTGCATAGAGGGGATCACATCCAGCTGTTTAAACCTGGGGATATCACTGAGCGCAACGACCTGTGAATGCTCCATACGGTGGCGCAGATGACGGCCGCCATAACTGGTATAGGCCTGTTCCAGCTCGTCGAGGCCAATGCGATTACCTTTGTCGCCAATGGCGTGGATGGCAATTTGAAACTCGGCATTAATGGCTAGTTTGAACAGGCGGCGCAGTTCGTCGCGGCTAGTCAGCAACAGCCCGCTGTGGTCGGGACGGTCAGAATAGGGTTCGAGCATGGCCGCGCCGCGGCTACCCAGTGCGCCGTCGGTGTAAATTTTAATGCTGCGCACCGAATACATATCTCTGGGGTCAGTGCTGTGACCTGCGGCCAGTACCTGCTCCAAATCTTTCTCGGTAGAAGAGTACATGCCATAGATGCGCATTTGCATATCACCACTATCGGCAAGCTGGCGGTAGACTTTATGTTCATTGGACAGTACACCGGCATCATGGGCTGAGGTGATTCCGAGGCTCAATAGGTGCTGACTCACAGCATCCAGAGCCAGTTTAATCTCTGCTGTATTGGGCTCGGGGATAATATCCATTACCAGTCTCATCGCATTGTCTATCAGTATGCCGCTGGGCTCGCCCTGTTGATCGAGAATAATTTCTCCACCTGGGGGTGACAGGGTATCCCGGGTAATACCAGCGAGCTCCATAGCTTTTTTATTGGCCCAGCCGGCATGGCCATCAATGCGCTCCAACCACACCGGGCGATCGGAGATCTCTGCATCCAGATCGGCGCTGTTGGGGAACTGCTTGCCCGGCCACAGCACCTGGTTCCAGCCTCGGCCCTGGACCCAGCTTAGATTTGGATTGTTGGTGGCATAGGTGGCAACATTTGCAGCCACTTCCTGGGCTGATTGCAGTCCGCGCACATCAATGCTGAGCAGGGCATAGCCCAGGGAGGAGATATGGCCATGGGCGTCTATCAGTCCGGGCAACAGAGTTTTACCTTCTCCGTCTCTAAGGGTTGCATTGGGGTATTGGCTGGCAAGGCTCGCATCGCCGGTTGTCAGTACGCGGCCATCCCGCACAGCCAGTGCACTAAACTCAAATAACTGCCTGTCATTGTCAAAACTATAGCCACGCACATTGTTGATAATCAGAGTCTCCGGCTGAGACTGTTGGCAGCTGGATAGCAGCAGGCACAGGCCAGCGATGCTGAAGAGTTTTAGACTCAGCTGCAGCACTTTTTGGGTGGCATTGGTCACGGTAATTTCCCTCGAGTTTAATAAGTTGTTATTGCCCTTATATTGGCTTATCTGGAGGCTTTGTGAAAGTGTTAGTTTTTAGCTAAGCCATTGACTAATCTGCAAAAACTGGTAAATTGCCTCCATTCTGCTCGAATTGAGTGGAATTTAAGCCCTAGTACCATGTTGGCGCAACCCGTGTCGCTGGTCATCACAATAGAGGATGCTGCTTTTACCCAAAGTACGCAGCTCCGAGTTCAGTCAAATGCACTTACCTGTGTGACTGAGTTTTACCGCAACTTATGCGGTCCTTTTTGATGTTTCAGCTGCTGCCGACCATGAGAACGGTTGTTCTATTTTTAATAGATTAAATTGGCTGAGGACATATTGTGGAACTCTTATCTGGCGGTGATATTTTAATCCGCGCATTAAAAGATGCAGGTGTGAAGGACGTCTGGGGTTACCCCGGCGGCGCGGCACTGCATATCTATGACGCCCTGTATCGACAGGATGACGTCTTTCATATTCTAGTTCGTCACGAGCAGGCCGCTGTGCATGCTGCGGACGGATTTTCTCGCGCCACTGGTGAAGTGGGCACTGCGCTGGTGACCTCTGGTCCCGGTGCGACCAATGCCATCACCGGCATTGCCACGGCGTTTATGGATTCAATTCCAATGGTGGTTATCTCTGGGCAGGTGCCCCTGTCCAAGATTGGTCAGGACGCCTTTCAGGAAACCGATATGGTCGGTGTGTCGCGACCTATTGTTAAACACAGCTTTCTGGTGACTCGCGCTGAAGATATCGCCGAGACTATTGCCAAGGCATACTATATTGCTGCCACTGGCCGACCCGGCCCTGTGGTTGTGGATATCCCCAAGGATGTTACCGACCCCAGCCACAAGGTTCCCTACCACTGGCCAACTGAGGTCAAGATGCGCTCTTATCAGCCGACTGATAAGGGCCACCGCGGGCAGATTAAACGCGCGGTTAAAACTCTGATCAATGCCAAGCGCCCGGTGATTTATACAGGTGGTGGCATTGTGATCGATAACGCTTCTGAGCAGCTGATTGCCCTGGCAAAGAAGCTGAATTATCCGGTGACCAACACATTGATGGGTCTGGGCGGCTACCCGGGCACCGATCGCCAGTACGTTGGTATGTTGGGAATGCACGGCACCTACGAGGCCAACACGGCTATGCATCACTCCGATGTTATTTTTGCCGTGGGTGCGCGCTTTGATGATCGGGTGACTAACGATCTGGATAAGTTCTGCCCCAATGCAACCATTATTCATATTGATGTTGATCCCACTTCGGTGTCTAAAAATATTGAAGCTCATATCCCGATTGTGGGTACCTGTACCTCGGTGTTGACCGAGATGCTGGCGATTGCCGAGCAGATGGATATAGAGCCGGATGCTGAGGCGATCGGCGAATGGTGGAAGCAGATTGATGAGTGGCGAGCGGACAAAGGTATCTACACAGCTTCTCGCTATGAGCCAAGCAGTGGAACCTGTATTAAGCCCCAGGATGTGATCAAGATGCTTTACAAGATCACCGATGGCAGGGCGATTGTGACCTCAGATGTGGGCCAGCATCAGATGTTTGCGGCTCAGTACTATCTGTTTGATAAGCCGCGCACCTGGATTAATTCCGGTGGCCTGGGAACCATGGGCTTTGGCTTGCCCGCGGCCATGGGTTGCAAGCGTGCATTCCCAGATACGGATGTGGCCTGTGTGACAGGTGAGGGTAGTATCCAGATGTGTATTCAGGAGCTGTCTACCTGCACTCAGCACAATTTGCCCGTCAAAATTATTAATCTGAATAATGCGGCGCTGGGCATGGTACGCCAGTGGCAGGATATGAATTACAGCAGCCGTTATTCGGAGTCTGTGTACGAAGATTCGCTGCCAGATTTTGTTAAGTTGGCCGAGGCCTATGGCCATGTGGGTATGAAAATTACCCATCTGGATGAGCTGGAGGAGAAGATGCGTGAATGCTTTGCGATGAAAGATCGCACTGTGTTTATGGATATCTGTGTCGACCGCTCTGAGCATGTTTACCCCATGCAGATGCCTGGCGGTTCTATGCGTGATCTGTGGCTGAACAAAACGGAGAGAACCTAATGAAACGTATTATTTCGATATTGCTGGAAAATGAATCCGGCGCGCTTTCAAGGGTTGTGGGTCTGTTTGCCCAGCGTGGCTACAATATTGATACATTGACGGTGGCGCCCACAGATGATGACACCCTGTCGCGATTAACCCTGACCACCCAGGGCGATGACCAAATGGCCGAGCAGATCGTCAAGCAGCTGCACAAGCTGATAGATACCATCAAGGTTGTGGATTTGACCCAGGGCGTCCATATTGAGCGCGAATTGATGCTGGTTAAGCTCAAGGCATCTGAGGCTGATATTCGCGCTGAGGTTAAAAGCTGTGTGGAGATTTTCCGTGGCACTATTGTGGATGTAACTCCCAAGACCTATACAGTCCAGCTGGCGGGTGACAGCGAAAAGCTGGATGCCTTTATCGAGGCGGTGCGAGAGATTGGCATTATGGAAGTGGTCAGAAGCGGAGTCTCTGGCATTTCGCGGGGCGATAAATTTCTCCGCGTTTAGCTATTAGACTCTGTATAGTTAACAGCTTGGCTTCGAGCGGCTCTCTCCAGTAAGGGGCGGGCCGTTTTGCTTTTAGGCCCGTACATCAGTTTATTGGGATATATTTTAATAAAATTTAAGGATCAATATGACAGCGGCAGATAATCAAACCAGACTGGTACCTCTGGATGGCGGTATTAATTTTCGCGATATAGGCGGCTATGCCAATAATCAGGGTCGAACCGTAAAATGGCGCAAGATAATGCGCTGCGGTCATCTGGCTAATTTAACTGATGGCGATCTAGACCATTTAGAGATGATTGGGGTCAGTAAAATCCATGATTTTCGCCGCGAGGAAGAGCAAAATCAAAACCCTAGCTGCAGGGTTAGGGCCGAGTTTATTGATGACTACCAAATGTCGATTGGCGATATCTCGCGATTCTGGGAGTTTCTGTTTGATGGCCAGATGAGTGCTGATGCCTCCCACCAGTTGGTGGTTAATTCTTACCGCAACTGTATTCAGGCGGTTATTCCGGCTTTTAGCCGTTTTATGCGCCATATTGTCGACAATGCTGAGGGGGGTTCGGTGTTTCACTGTTCGGCGGGCAAGGACCGCACTGGTATGGCGGCGGCTCTGATTTTGTCGGCACTGGATATACCCAGAGAGACTATAGTTGCAGACTATATGCTGACTCTGGAGCACTATAACTCGGATAAGTTAATTGAAATTGTTGAGGGTCACCTGCGCGATGCCAAGGTGGAAAATTGGGATCGCTCCTGGTTAATTCCCTACTGCTCTGTGCATCAGGACAATATTGTTGCCTTTCTGGAGGCTATAGATGCCGAGTATGGCGATGTTAAAACTTATCTGGTGAATGGATTGGGGCTGTCTCAGGCTGATCTGGAAAAAATGCAAGAGAGCTTTTTGGAAGGCTAATGGCCTATAATGTCTCTAGAATTGGAGCAGGTAGCAATCTATGAACAAAAAAGCCGATAGCAGCGAAAATGTGGTGAAGTTAAAACAGGGGTCCTCGGCCGATGCGCCCGCGCGTCGCAAAGGTATCTACTTGCTGCCTAATCTGCTGACGACCGGGGCACTTTTTGCCGGTTTTTACGCTGTGCTTTCAGGCTTTACCGGCCAGTTTGAATTAGCTGCCATAGCGATTTTTGCCGCCATGATATTTGACGGATTAGATGGGCGTGTGGCTCGCATGACCAATACCCAGAGTGACTTTGGTGTGCAGTACGACAGTCTCTCAGATATGGTGTCCTTTGGCGTGGCCCCCGCAGTGGTGGCCTATGGTTGGGGTGTCAGTGATCTGGGTAAACTGGGTCTGGCGGCCGCCTTTGTCTATGCCTCTTGCGCTGCACTGCGTCTGGCAAGGTTTAATGTTCAGGCTGAGTCGTCCGATGGCAAGGTATTTACTGGTCTGCCCAGTCCTGCGGCAGCAGCTCTAGTGGCTGGGTTTGTCTGGTCTACCTATGAGCTGGCGCCCTCTGTGGCCCTGTCGGTGTTGGGCGCTGTGCTCACTGCAGCTGCTGGGCTGTTGATGGTATCCAACTTTAAGTACCCTAGCTTTAAAGAGGTGGATCTGCGTGGCAAGGTACCGTTTATAGTTATTTTGTCGGTAGTGATGGGCTTTGTGGTAATTACCATTGACCCGCCGCGTATTCTTTTTATGCTGGCGGTTTTCTTTAGTTTCTCTGCTCCCTTGATCTGGCTGGCCAAAAAGCTTGGCTTTAGTGCTGGCCCCAAAGCTGATTAACAGGGACATTGGGTTGTCGCTCTTGGCAAAAGACCGGAAACCTGTTTGAATACTGTCTATGAATTCTGTACTTAACAACTCAATCGCAAACAGCAAGGTTCTTGCTGCTGTTTCTGCGTCTGGACTGCTACTTCTCCTGCCCTGAGGGGCATCTATTGTTATACCTCATCCAAAATCTATAAAACGTGGCATTGCTGCGTTTAAATTGTGCCCCGCGCGGGGTGAAATCGTTTTACAATAGAGCCAAGAGCAAGCCTGGCTCATAGAGGAAGAGAAGACCATGAGTTCTACCCAGCAGTACAGAGAGCAGTCCAAAGAGAAATTAGTGATCTTTGATACTACATTGCGCGATGGCGAACAGAGCCCGGGCGCATCCATGACCAAAGACGAGAAAATTCGTATTGCCAAGGCCCTTGAGAAAATGCGTGTCGATGTGATCGAGGCGGGTTTTGCTATCTCCAGTCAGGGAGATTTCGAGGCGGTTCAGGCCATTGCCAATACTATTACTGAAAGCCGAATTTGTAGCCTGTCCCGAGCAGTCCGCGGCGATATTGAGCGCGCCGCCGAGGCACTTAAAGGTGCCAATGCTGGGCGCATTCACACCTTTATTGCCACCTCTCCAATCCATATGAAGCACAAGCTGCAGATGGAGCCGGATCAGGTGCTGGAGCAGGCCGTGGGTGCAGTCAAAATTGCTCGCGGACTGATTGACGATGTGGAATTTTCTCTCGAGGACGCCAGTCGCACCGAGTTCGATTTTATGTGCCGCATCACCGAGGCGGTAATCAATGCAGGTGCAGGAACCATTAATCTGCCAGATACCGTGGGCTATGCTGACCCCGCTGAGTATGGGTCTATGATTCGACGCCTGTTAAATACGGTGCCCAATGCAGATAAAGCCATATTTTCAGTGCACTGCCACAATGATCTGGGCCTGGCGGTCGCCAATAGCCTCAATGCGGTACAGGCCGGTGCTCGGCAGGTTGAATGTACCATCAATGGTCTGGGCGAGCGGGCCGGTAATGCTTCGCTGGAAGAGCTGGTGATGGCCATTCGCACGCGCAGAGATGTATTTCCGGTAACCACTGATATAGATACGGTGCATATAGTGCCCACCTCGCGCCTGGTCTCCAGTATTACTGGTTTTCCTGTGCAGCCCAACAAAGCCATTGTGGGTGCCAATGCCTTCGCCCATGAGTCCGGTATTCATCAGGACGGTATTCTAAAATTCCGTGAGACCTACGAAATTATGAAGGCTGAAGATGTTGGCTGGTCCACCAACAGGCTGACTCTGGGTAAGTTGTCTGGCCGCGCCGCCTTTGCTGCGAGACTCGAAGAGCTGGGCATCAGCTTTGATAGCAAAGAGGAGTTTGGCGAGGCCTTTACCAGATTTAAGGAGCTTGCCGATAAGAAGCGAGAAATCTTTGATGAGGATTTACAGGCGCTGGTGTCCGATGTGCAGCTGGGTACCCAGGGTGATGCATTGACCCTGATTGATCTGGAAGTGCTGTCCAAAACGGGCCAGTCGCCCCTGGCAAAGATTGGTATTCGCTACAAGGATAAAGACCACAGCGCAGAGGCCAGTGGCGATGGCGCCGTGGATGCGATCTTTAATGCGATTGAAAAGCTAGTGAACAGCGAAACTAAACTGCAGCTCTACTCAGTAAATGCGGTTACTCAGGGAACAGATTCCCAGGGTGGAGTAACGGTTCGGCTGGAGAAGGCTGGGCGCATTATCAACGGGCAGGGGGCTGATACAGATATATTGTTGGCCAGTGCCAAGGCCTATCTAAATGCACTGACCCTGATGCGCAATCCGGGCAGACTTCATCCCCAGCTGGGTGGCGTGTAATGTCTCAGGCGCTGCGCAACCAGTATCTGCAGCAGATGGGTATTGTGCAGTATGTGGGCAGAGATTTGCCTGTGGTTGCCAGTCAGGCTGCCAGTCCCTCGCCGGTAGCTTTGCAGCCGTCTGAATCCGCAGCTATATCTGAGACTGAAACGCCGGTTGCAGAGTCTATGGGTAGCCGAGTCAATGCGCTAATTCGTGAAAAATCTATGGCCGAGCTGGTAAATATTGGCCTGCAAGATACTGGCGCACCTGCAATAGCAGCTCCAGCTACACCAGCCCAGAGGGACTCTGCGCCCGCCTCAGATATTGAGCTGCGCCTGGCGCTCTGGCAGCCTACTGAGGAGCTGCTGGTGTGCAGCTCTGTTGAGGGCTCATTGCCAGAGCCGGAGCAGATTCTGTTATTGGGCAATATTCTGCAGGCCATGGGGCAGGGCAGCGGGCCGCTCCCACAGATGGAGCTGGTTGAGTGGCCACCCTATCCCAATATGGCTGGAGATGAGTCAGAGGTGCGAGAATTCTTAACCACCTTAATTGGGGCCAGAATCAATAGCAGGGCAACAAAAATTATTCTTCTGCTCGGCGATGCCGCCCAGCATTGGTTGTTAACCTCTGAGCAGAAAGCTAGCGCCAGCAACGGTCAGGTGGATATCTTTGCCCAGGTGACCGCGCTGCTAATTCCATCCCTGTCAACAATGATTGAGCAGCCCAGCCTAAAGCGAGATGCCTGGCAGACAGTGCGCTATCTCTCACCCCAGCGCCATGTCCACAGAGCGGACAGCTGATTTGCTCCACAGTATCCGCCCCATGATGAACGCTGACCTGCAACAGGTCTGCGCTATAGAATCAGCTTGCTCAGCCTCTCCTTGGAGCCGCAAACAGTTTGAGCTTAGCCTCAGCGACTCAAAGGTGATTGAGCTGGATAATCATGTAGTTGGCTTTGGCATATTGAGCTCGATGCTGGATCAGGCTGAACTACATAATATAGCCGTCCATCCAGACAGTCAGGGAATGGGCTTGGGTGCTGCTATACTAGACTATCTGTTAGATCATCTGGCCGAACAGGTCAGATCAATTTACTTAGAAGTCAGGCTGTCCAATTTTCGCGCTATCCGCTTGTATCAGGAGCGGGGCTTTGCTCAGGTAGGGGAGCGGCGCGACTATTACAAAACCGAACTGGGCCGCGAGGATGCGCTGCTCATGTGTCGGCAGATTACTACTGATTGATACTGAACTTTGTTACCCTTGAGTAACTTTTATTGAAATGAGGCGTTAAATGGAACTTCATATGCTTTACTGGCACTGGTTGGTGCTGGGTGTTGTACTGGTTGTGGCAGAGATCTTTATTCCCAGCTTTACCATTTTGTGGTTTGGCCTCGGTGCTCTGGTAGTGGGGGTGGTGGCGCTGTTAGTCGATATACCCTTCAGCCTGCAGGTGCTGTTGTGGACTGTTTTTTCGGTGGTATTTACGGTGCTGTGGTTTAAGCTGGTAAAGCCCAGAATGGTGGATAGCAGCAATAGCCAAGGGGCTCGCGAGTCGGCCATTGGGGAGTCGGGGCAGGTTATTAAGTTACCCGCTGGAGATACCAGAGGCAGGTTGCGATTTACTACACCGATTTTGGGCGAAGATGAGTGGGAGTTCAGTTGCGACTCAGAGGTAGCTCTCGGCGACCGACTTTATATCCAAGAAATTTCAGGCAATGTGCTAGTGGTTGCCAAACTTAGTTGATGATTTAGGAGATAGGAAAATGGAAGGTACATTTGTTGTTGTAGCAATTTTGATACTGGTGATTATTACTCTTTTTAAAGGCATTCGTCTGGTACCTCAGGGTTCCAAGTGGGTGGTTCAGCGGCTGGGTAAATTTCACAAATCACTGAGTCCTGGCCTGAATCTGATTATTCCCTATATAGACGACGTGTCCTTTAAGGCGACTACCAAAGATATAGTGTTGGATATTCCCTCTCAGGAAGTGATCACCCTGGATAATGTGGTGATTATTGCCAATGCGGTGGCCTATATTAATATTATTAGCCCAGAGCGAGCTGTCTATGGTGTTGAAGACTATGAGCTGGCCATTCGTACATTAGTACAGACCTCTCTGCGCTCCATTGTGGGTGAGATGGCGCTAGATGATGCATTGTCATCTAGGGATCAGATCAAGGCCAAGCTGAAAGATTCTATCTCTGAAGATATTGCCGACTGGGGTATTACGCTCAAGACAGTTGAGATTCAGGATATTAACCCCTCGGGCACAATGCAGCAGGCCATGGAAGAGCAGGCGGCAGCAGAGCGGCAGCGCCGCGCCACTGTGACCCGTGCCGATGGTGAAAAGACTGCGGCTATTCTGGAGGCCGACGGCCGCCTGGAAGCGTCCCGCCGCGATGCTGAGGCTCAGGTAGTGCTGGCTGAAGCCACCAAAGAAGCGCTGAGCAAAGTGAATGAGGCTATTCAGGACAAAGAACTGCCCGCTATGTATCTGCTAGGTGAGCAATATATTGATGCAATGAAACATCTGTCTAAATCATCTAATGCTAAACTAGTGGTACTGCCGGCCGATATTCCAGCGGCAGTGCGCGGTATTATGAATAATACCAAGTAGGCATTTGCAGTAATTGGCCTCGGCTCGAGGCCCTTGGGGAGCGTCAACCAAATTCTCTGGTTGGCGTTCTGTACAACGGATGACTTGACCAATAAAGGATTTATCATGTTAAAACTATGGCTATCAATTGCACTCGCAATCACTCTTACCGGCTGTGCCAACGGCTATCGCTATGGCGCGCCAAAGGAAGTAATTATAGATACCCTGGGTGTAGACCCCTACCAATACGAGGTGGATTTGGCGGACTGTAAAGACTATGCCGCCAATATTGATGTGAGTAACCGCACTGTAGAAGGGGCGGCCGAGGGCGCCGTGATTGGTGCCGTGTTGGGTGCAGTAGTGGGCAATAGCAATACCACCAAGCGCGGGGCCGGTGCCGGAGCTGTGTTGGGGGGAGTAAAGTCTAATGAGCGCGCCCGCCACGAGCAGCGACATATAGTTAAGCGCTGCTTGATAGGCCGCGGCTATAAGGTACTCAACTAGAGCCTGAAATGGCCCGTAGCTCAGAGCTTAACGGGCCTTTTTTCATCCTTGTTCCTATTGCTACAAAAACAGCGAAGCCTACCTGTTGGTCTAGGCGGGGGTAGGGGCCAGTGGCAAAAATAGTCTCACTCGGTGTTTGGTGCTTCTGGGAAAAGGGTTACTATAAGCCTTCTCGAAGTAGATAATAAAAAGTTGAGCAATTTCATGGAACCACTTTCCGATGACCTGCAGGAAAACCTCGATCGTCTTGTTGTCGAGTGCCTTGAAAATGGCTGTGTCTGGGGCTTGCAAGATCAACAGGGCAACTGGTCTCTGGTCAGTTCAATTGACAACGATGATATTGATGTTATGCCGTTTTGGTCTGACAGTCGTTTGGCTGAGGCGCTCTGCACTGGTGACTGGGCTGTCTATAAGCCGGTGGCCATAGATCTGGAGGAGTTTCTCGATGACTGGTTGCCCGGTATGCACAGCGATGTGTTGATGGCTGGTATCAACTGGAATGAAGCTCTTGATGGCCAGGAAATGGAGCCTCTGGACCTGCTCGAAGAATTTGAGGCGGAGCTGGATTAACCCTGATTCAGCGCGCTGATACGCCAATACCCCGCAGGGCATATCTATATTGTCCTTGACCTGAGATTTAAACTGATTAGTATGCGCGGCTGATCCTCAGGGCCAATGCCATTTATGTTTCTCGATAGTTTTTACAATCAGAATGATAGCCAGCTAACCATTAGTGCGGAGCAGGGCAGTCGCTTTGCCAAAGCAGTGAGCAATGACTTTAATCCTATTCATGATGCAGATAGCAAGCGCTTCTGTGTGCCTGGGGATCTGTTGTTTGCCATAGCACTGCAGCGCTATGGTCTAAGTCAGGAGATGACATTTAATTTTTCGGGTATGGTCTCCGCAGACGTAGGTCTATTGTTTCCCGAGGCACCGGGCGATGAATTTGAAATTTTGGATGGTCGTGGCAAATGCTATCTGCAGGTTGAACGCTCTACTGAAGCTGCCTTTGATCAGTCGATGATAGAGCAGCTGGTGCGCAGCTATGTGCTGTTCTCAGGGCAGAATTTTCCCTATATTCTGGTGCCACTGATGGCCGAACAGAATGTAATGATCAATCCGGCGCGACCACTGGCCATCTATCAGTCTATGTCGCTGCACCTGGATCGCCTCAATTTAGCCCAGCCGTGGGTTGAGCTGGCAGAGACCCAAATGATTGTCGATGGTAAGCGAGGCGATGTAGAGCTGCAGTTTCGTCTGATGGATGGTGAGGATGTGGCTGGCTGTGGAGTTAAGAAGATTATCCTCAGCGGCCTGCGGGAGTACCAGCAGACCGCCGTCGATGAAATGATTGCCGATTATAAATCCTGGCAGGCTAACTTCTGAGCGCAGCGATCAGCGCGCCAGAATATCTTTGAGAAAGTGCCCTGTATGGGAGCCCTCGACTAAAGCCACCTCCTCAGGTGTACCCTGAGCTACTATCAGCCCGCCACCAGAGCCACCCTCAGGACCCAGATCAACAATCCAGTCTGCAGTTTTAATCACATCCAGATTATGTTCAATCACCACTACTGTGTTGCCATGGTCGCGCAAGCGATGAAGCACGGCTAGCAGCTGCTCAATATCATGGAAGTGTAAACCGGTGGTAGGCTCGTCGAGAATATAGAGCGTCTTGCCGGTATCTCGCTTGGACAGTTCCTTGGCCAGCTTAACGCGCTGTGCCTCACCACCAGATAGAGTAGTGGCTGACTGGCCCAGGCTGATATAGGACAGGCCCACATCGATCAGAGTTTGCAGTTTGCGGGCAATAGCGGGAATGGCGTCAAAGAATTCACGGGCATCTTCGATAGTCATATCCAGAACCTGATGAATATTTTTACCCTTGAAATGCACATCCAATGTCTCGCGGTTGTAGCGCTGGCCCTTACAGACATCACAGGGTACATAGATATCAGGCAAGAAGTGCATCTCCACCTTGGTGACACCATCACCCTGACAGGCTTCACAGCGTCCACCTTTGACATTGAAGCTAAAGCGCCCTGGGTTATAGCCCCTTGAACGAGCCTCCTGGGTGCCGGCAAACAGTTCACGTACCGGCGTAAAGATGCCAGTGTAGGTGGCCGGATTGGAGCGGGGGGTGCGGCCAATTGGGCTCTGGTTGATATCTATGCATTTGTCCAGATGGCTGAGGCCGGTGATCTTGGTATGGGCCGCAGGCTTCAATGTGGTGGCTTTATTAAGAGCCACAGCTGCAGCTGGATAAAGGGTTTCATTGATCAGCGTCGATTTGCCTGAGCCGGAGACGCCAGTAATACAGGTAAACACGCCCTGGGGTATTTCCAAATCAATTTTTTGCAGGTTATTGCCTGTGGCGCCGGTAATTTTTAATGTTTTACCCTTCCCTTTGTTGCGCACCTTGGGAATAACAATACCTCGCTTGCCGGACATAAACTGCCCGGTAATAGAGTTTTTGTTGGCTTTGATCTGCTTGGCGGTACCCTCAGCAACAATCTCGCCACCATGTATCCCGGCACCTGGACCTATATCGATAATATGGTCGGCAGAGGCGATAGCGTCTTCATCATGCTCAACCACAATAACGGTATTGCCCAGATCTCTGAGTCGCACCAGGGTCTTGAGGAGTCGTTCATTATCACGCTGGTGCAGGCCAATAGAGGGCTCGTCAAGGATATACATCACACCCACAAGGCCAGCACCAATCTGGCTGGCCAGCCTGATACGCTGGGCTTCACCGCCGGATAAGGTGTCTGCACTGCGGTTTAGCGAGAGATAGTTTAGGCCCACATCCACCAGGAAGTTAAAGCGCTGGCGAATCTCTTTGACAATTTTCTCGGCAATTTCGCCCTGACGACCGGGCAGATCAAGCTGTTCAAAATAGTCGCAGCAATCGCCCACGGGCATACAGACTATGTCTTCAATACGGCGATCATCAATAAATACATTGCGCGCAGATTTGCGCAGACGGGTGCCGGAGCACTCGGGGCAGTTGGAGGTGGCCATATACTTGGTCAGCTCTTCGCGCACCGAGGTGGACTCGGTCTCGCGGTAGCGCCGCTCCATATTATTGATTACACCCTCAAAGCTGTGCTGGCGACGGAATACGGTGCCCCGGTCGTTCACATAGTTAAAGGTGATCTCTTCGTCGTCGCTGCCAAATAAAATCTTTTGCTGATGAATGGGAGAGAGTTGCTCCCAGGGTTGCTCAATATCGAAGTCATAGTGCTCGGCGAGACTGGTGAGCATATTGTAGTAAAACAATGTGCGTCGATCCCAGCCGCGGATAGCGCCTTCGGAGATGGACGCCTCCGGGTGCTGGATCACTCGATCTATATCAAAAAACTGGTGCACGCCCAGGCCGTCGCAGGTGGGGCAGGCACCAGCTGGGTTGTTAAAGGAAAACAGTCTTGGCTCAAGTTCATTGAGGCTGTAGTTGCACACAGGGCAGGCAAATTTGGCACTAAATATCTGATCCGGTGTGCCGCCATCCATATAGCTTATGCTGGCCAGTCCCTCGGCGAGGGCCAGGGCGGTCTCAAAGGATTCGGCCAGGCGCAGGCCTATATCCTCTTTGACCTTAAAGCGGTCAACCACCACCTCAATAGTATGTTTTTTCTTTTTATCCAGCGCCGGAGCCTCATCCAGATCGCAGACCAGGCCATCGATACGGGCGCGAATAAAGCCCTGGCGGCGCAGGCTGTCAAACAGATGCAGATGCTCACCTTTGCGATCCTTGATCACTGGTGCCAACAGCATCAGTTTGCTGCCCTCTGGCAGCGCCAGTACCTGATCGACCATCTGGCTCACGGTCTGAGCATTGAGTGCCTGACCATGGTCCGGGCAGCGAGGTTCGCCAGCTCGGGCAAATAGCAGGCGCAGATAGTCGTAAATTTCAGTGATGGTGCCCACGGTGGAACGAGGGTTGTGGGAAGTGGACTTTTGTTCGATGGAGATAGCGGGGGAGAGACCCTCTACATGGTCTACATCTGGCTTTTCCATCATCGACAAAAATTGTCGAGCATAGGTGGACAGGGACTCTACATAGCGTCGCTGCCCCTCGGCATACAATGTATCAAATGCCAGAGATGACTTACCCGACCCAGACAGCCCAGTGATAACAATCAGCTTGTCGCGGGGAATATCTAGATCGATATTTTTAAGATTGTGGGTGCGTGCGCCCCTAACCTGAATGGTATCCATTAGTGCTTCTTTGTCATTTATTAAGGGGCTATAAAAAACCAGTAATTATAGGGCGCTGAACCCGCATTGGGCAAAGTGAATTTGCCATACCCAACTATTTACGACCAGGCCGCCTGAATAGACCCTGTTTTACAAAAAATTGCCGATAAATATTCTCGGTGCCCCACTGCGCTGTTAAGATGGTGGCCGAATTTTATTAGAAGCATTTGAAACCATCTTGACTAAAACCACTCAATCTTCATCGACTTTTTCTGCCGTCGAACGGCGAGCTACGGCCTCTCTGGCAAGCCTGTACGGCGTTAGAATGCTCGGCCTGTTTATGGTGCTGCCGGTTCTCGGGCTGTATATGAATGACTATGCAGATGCCTCGCCGCTGCTGCTGGGATTGACGCTGGGAGTCTATGGTCTTACCCAGGCTATGCTGCAAATTCCGCTGGGGCTGCTATCGGATCGCATAGGGCGACGGCCAGTCATTGTTGGTGGTCTGCTGATGTTTGTGGCGGGCAGTATATTTGCAGCCAATGCAGAAACTATGACTCAGCTGATGATCGGTCGAGCCATGCAGGGTATGGGCGCCATAGCCAGTACGTTGATGGCTATGGTCACAGATCTAACCTGCGAAGAAAACCGCACCAAGGCCATGGCAGCCATAGGGGCCAGTATTGGTCTATCGTTTATGGTGGCTATGATTCTGGGCCCGCTAATAGCTAACTATGGCGGCCTGGCGGCAATATTTTGGCTGACAGCGGGCCTGGGTGTACTGGGACTACTGATATTCGTATCCCAGGTGCCCAGAGCCATAGCTGTGCAGCGCAATCGCGAGACCTTGACCGATATTGCTCAGATCGGACAGCTGCTCAGTAACCCTGTATTGCTGCGCTTAAATCTGGGTGTCTTTGCTCTGCATCTGGCGCTGATGGCAGCCTTTGTGGTGATTCCGACTATTCTTACCGATGAGCTGGGTATAGCTGACAGAGATCTGTGGTGGGTCTATGCCGCTCTGCTAGGTGGTGGGTTTGTGGCCATGGTTCCCGCTATGATTCTGGGTGAGCGCCACCAGCAACAAAAGCTTAGTTTTGTCTCTGCAGTGGCCGTGCTTGCCGTCTCCATGCTGGTGCTAGCTGTGCACAGAAGTCCGCTGTTGACTCCGCTGATGCTGCTGGCATTTTTTGCTGCCTTTAATTTGCTTGAAGCGTCGCTACCCTCCTGGTTAAGCAAGGTCTGCCCAGTGGGTAATCGAGGCACTGCCATGGGCATCTATTCCACCTGCCAGTTTTTTGGCGCCTTTGCCGGAGGGGTACTTGGTGGCTGGAGCCTGCAGTATTACGGGTTTAGCGGACTATTTTTACTGATCGCCGGAGTTTTGTTTATCTGGTGGTTACTGGCCCTGGGATTGCAGTCACCCAGAGCTCTGCAGACATTGGTATTGCAGGTGGGTGATACAGACCGCCAGGAATTTGCAAAAATAGTTTCAACAATAACTGGGGTAGAAGATATACTCTTGGTTGAAGGCGAACCTTTGGCCTATATCAAAGTTGATAAGCAAAAGGTGGATATGCAAAGCCTAAAACCGTATTTTAACCGTACTGACAATCGTCCCATTTGATGGTGCTTTTAACTGTGATTTTATCAGGGATTTTGTCGCTACTTAACTCAGAGAAAACAGGGGAAATCAATGGCACGCGGAGTCAATAAAGTCATCATTGTGGGTAACTGTGGTCAGGATCCAGAAACACGCTTTATGCCATCTGGTGGCGCTGTAACCAATCTCAGCCTCGCCACATCTGAATCATGGAAAGACAAAAACACCGGTGACCAGCAAGAACGCACCGAATGGCACCGAGTGGTATTTTTCAACCGCTTGGCCGAGATTGCAGGCGAGTATGTGAAGAAGGGCTCGAAGCTCTATATTGAAGGCTCATTGCGTACGCGCAAGTGGCAGGGCCAGGACGGACAGGACCGCTACACCACTGAAATTGTTGCCAGCGAAATGCAGATGTTGGACAGCCGCGGTGGTCAGCAATCTGGAGACTATGATCAGTCTCAGGGCAGTTATCAGCAGTCAGCGCCTCAGGCTCAGCAGCAGAGTGCGCCGCAACAGCAACAGAGTGCACCTCAGCAGAGCGCACCACAGCAGAGCGCACCTCAGCAGCAGGGCGGGGCATTTGACGACGATATTCCGTTCTAGGGCTGTAGGCAAAAATACTTTGGGCGACCCCAGGCTTTACTGTGGCCGCTCTATTTAAAAACTAATAATCAATGAGGTCCATATGACAATTCAAGTTGGCGATAAAATTCCTGAGGGAATGTTTACCATTATGGGTGCCGAGGGTCCCACGGGCATCAGCACAGCGGATATTTTCGCAGGAAAAAAAGTGGTTCTGTTCGCTGTTCCCGGCGCCTTTACTCCCACCTGTTCGGCGGCTCACCTGCCAGGTTTTGTGGTGCATGTCGATGATATCAAGGCCAAAGGTGTGGACACTGTTGCCTGTATGTCCGTCAATGATGTATTTGTGATGCACGCCTGGGGCCAGAGCGCCAATGCCGATCACCTAATGATGCTGGCAGATGGCAATGGCGACTTTACCAAAGCTGTGGGTCTTGAGTTGGACGGCACTGGGTTTGGTATGGGCACTCGCAGCAAGCGTTTCGCAATGATCGTTGACGACGGTGTGGTAAGCCTGCTCAATGTTGACGCCGGCGCCCTGGAAGGCTCTAGTGCCGAGGCTATTTTAGCCGCGCTCTAAGCTGCTAGTGGTGAAATAGCCCTTCACCGATGATATCTAAAAGGGAACTGCCTGGGCAGTTCCCTTTTATTTTGTCCTTTAAGTATCGGGCCACAGCTATAGTGCTGTATCCCCACGGGGTTTTTATAGGCCAATATCCAGAATAATAAAAAGAGGTTGCTATGAGTACATTATTTAATATCAGCAAAATGGTCCAGAGACTGGGGTTGCTGGTTGGGATACTGCTGTTGACAGCTATGTCTGCCCAATCTATCGCCGCACTAAGCGACTATCAGGCCAGATTGGATCTGGTAACAGAGGAAAACGGCTATGCCAGACAGGATGAGCGTCTCGCCGCTCTGATGGATTTGGTCTATGACTACCAGATGACCCAGTACCCAGAGGCCGCCACCTGGCTAGGTTATGCCGGACAGAATGATCGCTGGACAGATTATTCTCCAGAGGCCATAGAGCAGCGCAACCGGGACAGCCGCACGCTGCTAAAAGCAGTCGAGACTATTTCGGTCGATTCCCTAGGTGAGTCGGCGATATTGGATTTTCAGCTATTCCATAAAGACCTCAGCGCCAATGTGGCTGCTCAGGCATTTCCCGATGAGTTAATGCCGATCAATCAGATGGGTGGTGTGCAGCAAGATTTGGCGCAAATGATTAGCTTGATGCCGAGCCGGAAACTAACGGACTATAGGGATATTATCGCCCGCCTGGAATCGGCAGATAGCTTGATTATGCAGACCATAGTTTTGATGAAGCAAGGGCTTGAAGCTGGGATCACACCGCCAGCCATCACCCTGCGCGATGTGCCTGGGCAGGTGGCTAATCAGCTATTTGACGACCCCATGGACAGCCCACTGCTGGGTGCCTTTGTGAGTTTTCCCGATAGTATTTCCCCCGACCAGCAGAAGCAGCTTAAAGCCCGCGCAATAGCGGCCTATCAAAATGGCATAGCGCCGGCCTACAAGAAGTTGCAGCGGTTTTTAGAAACCGACTACCTGCCTAATGCGGTGCAGGCGGTCGGCCTATCCAACCTTGCCAATGGCCAGGCATGGTACGCCCATCGCGCGGCGCGTTCGACTACCACAGATTTAACTGCAGAGCAGATTCATGCCCTGGGTCTCAGGGAAGTGGCGCGGATCCGTGCAGCCATGGAGCAGGTGATTATTGATTCAGGCTTCGAAGGTGATTTTGATGCCTTTACTGAATTTTTACGCCGCGACCCGCAGTTTTATTTCACCAACAAAGAAGACCTGATGCGTGAGTATAGGGATATTGCTAAGCGCGCGGATGCAGAGTTGCCGGCATTGTTTGGTGTATTGCCCCGGCTACCCTACGGCGTAAAGATGATTCCCAGCTATGCGGAGAAATCTCAGACAACGGCCTATTACCAGTCTGGCGCCCAGTCCATGGGGCGGGCAGGGATCTTTTTTGCTAATACCTACGCACTAGATACCAGACCCAAGTGGGAGATGGAGGCACTGACATTGCATGAGGCTATGCCTGGGCACCATCTGCAAATCTCTCTGGCCAAAGAACAGACTAATGTTCATCCCTGGCGTCGCGATCTCTACCGTATTACCGCCTTTGTTGAGGGTTGGGGTCTGTACTCGGAGAGCCTGGGTGAGGAGATGGGCTTTTATAAAGATCCCTACAGCAAGTTTGGTCAACTGACTTACGAAATGTGGCGCGCGGTGCGGTTGGTAGTGGATACAGGTATGCATTCGCTGGGCTGGAGTCGTCAGCGTGCGATCGACTTTTTTATCGCCAATAGTGCCAAGTCTGAGCATGATATTACCGTGGAGATTGATCGCTATATAGTCTGGCCCGGCCAGGCACTGGCTTACAAAATGGGTGAGTTAAAGATCAAAGAGTTGCGGCAATATGCGAGCCAAGAGCTGGGAGAGGATTTTGATATTCGCAGCTTCCATGATCGAGTGCTGGAGGCTGGCCCCATCCCCTTGGATATTTTGGAACAGCGCATTAAAGATTGGGTGGCTGGACAATAAAAAGCCAGGCATTAAAAAAGGCGGCATTGGCCGCCTTTTTTAATGGAGTGAGGGATTAGCTGGAGTAGCGTTCCATCACCAAGGTTGCGTTGGTGCCGCCAAAGCCAAAGCTGTTGGACATCACTCGATCCAACTTTTTATCTTTAGTCTCAAGCAGAATAGGCAAGCCGGCGGCATGATCGTCGAGCTTATCAATATGAGCGGAGCCAGTAACAAACCCGGCTTCCATCATCAGCATGCAGTAGATTGCTTCATGGACACCTGCTGCTCCCAGGCTGTGGCCTGAGAGTGATTTGGTGGAGCTGATATCTGGGCAGTTATCACCAAAGGTATTGCGAATCGCGCCCAGCTCGGCAATATCACCCACTGGCGTGCTGGTGCCATGGGCATTGATATAGTCTATGGGTCCGCTGGCGGTCTCCATCGCCATCTTCATGCTGCGCTCTGCGCCTTCACCGGATGGAGACACCATATCGGCACCATCTGAGGTGGCACCGTAGCCGGTAATTTCGCAGATAATATTGGCGCCGCGGGCAAGGGCATGTTCCAGCTCTTCAACCACCACGGTGCCAGCGCCCAGTCCAGGAGCAAAGCCATCGCGCTCCGCATCATAGGCTCTGGAGGCTATTTCGGGGGTATCATTGTATTTGCTTGTCAGTGCACCCATGGCATCAAAGGGGCCAGCCATAGACCAGTGCATATCCTCGGAACCACCGGCCAGCACTATATCTTGCTTACCCAGCTGAATAAGTTCCAGAGCATGGCCAATACAGTGGGCGCTGGTTGCGCAGGCTGAGGCCATGGAATAGTTGACGCCTTTAATCTTAAACGGGGTGGCTACACAGGCAGAGACTGTGCTGGCCATAATTTGAGTCACCCGGTAGGGTCCAGCTCGTTTGATGCCGCGCTCGCGCATTACATCTATGCTTTCGGTAAACATTTCGCCAGAAACGCCACCGGCGCCCATAACCAGACCTGTGCGTGGGTTAGAGACCATGTCTTCGCTGAGCCCGGCATCGGCAATTGCGCGATCCGTGGCAATGTAGGCATAGGAAGCAGAGGCACCCATAAAACGCAGCACTTTGCGATCAATGTGCTCTTTGGGGTCTATATCCAGCACAGCACCCACGTGGCAGCGCAGTCCCATTTCGACAAAATCTTCACGACGGCGAATACCGGAGATACCTTCTCGCAGAGATTTGGTGACTGATTCCCTGTCGTTGCCAAGACAGGAAACAATTCCAAGTCCGGTAATTACTGCGCGTCTCATCGATAGTCCTCTTGCTGGTTTTCTGAGTTAAATATTATTTAATGTGCCGAGCTGCTGTTAAAAGTCTTCAGTACTGGAAAAAAGCCCAACCTTGAGGTCTTCAGCAGTATAGATTTCGCGACCATCTACCTCAACAGAGCCATCGGCGATACCCATAATCAGGCGCCGCTGTACCAAGCGTTTGAGGTCCAGTCTGTAGGTGACTTTTTTGGCCGTGGGTAATATCTGACCAAAGAACTTTACATTGCCTGCGCCCAGTGCGCGGCCGCGGCCGCTATTGCCATTCCAGACAAGAAAGAAACCTACCAGTTGCCAGAGGGCATCTAGGCCAAGACAGCCTGGCATGACGGGATCACCTTCAAAATGACAGTCAAAGAACCAGAGATCAGGAGTGATATCGATTTCAGCGACAATCTGTCCCAGGCCGTGTTTGCCGCCATCATTGTTGATTTCGACAATGCGGTCGATCATCAGCATATTGGGTGCTGGAAGCTTGGCGTTGCCTGGGCCAAACAATTCGCCGCGACTGCTCGCGAGTATTTCTTCTTTAGAGTATGAGGATTTTGGGGTGAAGGACATGAGTTCCTTGAGATTTGGTTCAGAGCGCGCATCGTACCCAGTTCTGCTCGTTGCAGCAACTATTTAAGCCTCTGCCAGCAGACAATAAGGCTGCTGCGGCTGGGCTGGCAGGACATTTTGGGTTGACAGCAGGGGAGGGGCTGCCTAGCATGCACCACGTATTTTAAACGGCAAACCCAATAACCAATGTTGTCTTTTCACCAAGCCATCAAAGAAGAATTTACTGCAGTCAATGAGTTGATTGTCAGCCAGCTGCAATCAGACGTCGGGCTGGTGGAGAATATCGGCCATTACATAGTGGAAGCCGGAGGTAAGAGGCTGCGTCCTGTTGTCTTATTGCTCAGCGCTCTGGCCAATGGTTACAGCGGCTCGCAGCATTTAAAAATGGCCGCTGTGATCGAGTTTATCCATACTGCAACCCTATTGCACGATGATGTGGTCGATGTATCTGCGCTGCGCCGGGGCCGCGAGACGGCCAATGCCCAGTGGGGCAATGCGCCCAGCGTGCTGGTGGGTGATTTTCTGTACTCCAGGGCTTTCCAGATGTTGGTGGAGGTTGGCGATATGCCGATTATGGGCCTGATGGCTGATGCGACCAATGTGATTTCGGAGGGCGAAGTTCAGCAGATGGCCAATGCGGGTAATCCCGCTATCTGTGAGGATATCTATCTGCAGGTGATCTATCGCAAAACCGCCAAGCTATTTGAGGCTGCTGCCGGCGCTGGTGCTGTACTTGCAGGTACTGAGTCCAACTTGATGGCTGATTACGGCAGACATCTGGGTATGGCATTTCAGATTGTTGATGATGTGCTGGATTATCAGGGGGATGTTGAATCCATAGGTAAAAATGTGGGTGATGATTTAGCCGAGGGCAAAATGACTTTGCCGCTGATTTTTGCCAGAGATAATGTGGAGGAAGCTCAGCGCAACTTGATCTGCGATGCAATCACCCGCAAAAGCAAAGAGAATTTTTGTGGCATTCTGAGTGCTGTGCAGGCCTCAGGTGGCATAGCCTATAGCATGGAGCTTGCTCAGAAGGAGGCTGGCTTAGCGAAGCAGGCGCTGCAGCAATTGCCCGATAATAAATTTAAATCAGTAATGATCGAATTGGCCGACTTTTCTGTTTCCCGCCTAATCTAGGTCGCACTCAGCCTTCAAATACAGATTCTCTGTTTGATCAGTAATTCCGCTACAACCGCCTCTAGGCTTGAGCCTGTGGGACTATCATTAATATGTAATAGCTATTATTCCTAAATCGATTACTCGATAGTGACTTTATTTGCTAGCATTCACGTAAGTTATAAACAATGACTTATTCATTTTCAATTATAGGAGAATTGAGTGATTATCGGAATTCCCTCGGAAATCAAAGCCGGTGAGAAACGTGTCGCCATGTCCCCTGCCAATGTCCAGTCTCTGACAGACAGAAGTGTAAAGGTACTTATCCAAGCAGATGCAGGTAGTGCAGCAGGCTACCCGGATGCAGAATACTCTGCGGCTGGAGCAACAATTACCGCAGATCGCGCAGAGATATTTGCCAGTGCAGATATTATCTTGCAAGTTCAGAGCTTTGGCTCAAACAATGAAAACAGTGACGATGATCTGGCGCAGCTGCGCAGTGGGCAGCTGATTATCGGCATGATGGACCCGCTGGCCTCCCCCCAGGCCGCTCAGGCGGTTGCCGACAGGGGAGCCACTGCCATAGCACTGGAGCTGGTACCCAGAATCAGTCGCGCCCAGAGCATGGATGTACTGTCCTCCATGGCCACCCTGGCGGGCTACAAAGCCGTACTTATGGGTGCCTCTGCCGCACCAAGAATTTTTCCTATGCTAATGACCGCCGCAGGCACCTTGCAGCCAGCGCGGGTATTAATTATGGGTGTGGGTGTTGCCGGATTGCAGGCCTGCGCCACCGCCAAGCGGCTCGGTGCTGTGGTGGAAGCCTATGATGTGCGTCCCGCTGCCCGCGAGCAAATATTGTCGGTGGGTGCCAAACCCATTGAGCTGGACCTTGATACTGGCGAGTCTGAAGGTGCAGGTGGTTACGCCAAAGAGCAGGGCGAAGACTTCTTGCGTCGTCAGCGGGAGCTGATGACCGAGGTGGTGGCCCAGCAGGATATTATTATTACCACTGCAGCGATTCCCGGCGCCAAGTCACCAATTCTGGTGACCGAGGATATGGTGAAGGCCATGAAGCCAGGTGCAGTGATTGTAGACCTGGCCGCAGAGCGCGGTGGTAACTGCGATTTGACTGAGCAGGGCAAAACAGTGATGGCCCACGATGTGACTATTTTGGGCCCGGAAAATGTGCCCTCGGAGCTGGCCTATCACGCCAGCCAGATGCTGGGTAAAAATATGCAGACATTGCTGGAGCTAATTCTCGATGAAGAGGGCAACCTCAACCTAGATTTTAACGATGAGATAGTCGCCGGTACTGTGGTTGCTCATCAGGGTGAGGTTCCCCATCCCCATATGCGTAAACTACTTAATCTGCCAGAGCTAGAATCACAGCCGGAAGGGGCCTAAACCATGGAAATTCTAATTTTATTACTGGCACTCTTTGTGCTGTCGCTGTTTCTTGGTGTGGAGTTGATCACCAAGGTGCCACCCACATTGCATACCCCCCTGATGTCGGGTACCAATGCGGTCTCTGGTATTACTCTGGTGGGCGCGCTGCTGGCAGCTGGTTCTGACAGTTCCCCCCTGTTGGTCAATGGTCTTGGCTTTATTGCCGTGACACTGGCCACCATCAATGTGGTGGGTGGTTATCTAGTCACTAATCGCATGCTTGCCATGTTTAAGAGGAAGTAAGCGATGAATCCAACTATTGTGAGTTTCGTTTATCTGTTTGCCGGCATTCTATTTATTCTCGGCATCAAAGGTCTGACCAAACCCAAGACTGCTGTGCGTGGCAATAGATTATCAGCCCTGGGAATGTTGATCGCTGTGGTGGTGACATTACTCGACAGCAGCATTGTTAACTTCAGCTATATTATTGCCGGTGTGTTGGTGGGCGGTATTGTGGGTGCAACCATGGCCCTGAGAATCCAGATGACCTCCATGCCGCAAATGGTGGCGTTGCTCAATGGCTTTGGTGGCGGTGCCTCGCTAACTATCGCTCTGGCGGAATACTATTCTCAGCTGGGTCAGGCGCCTACATCTTTCGCCGATATTCTTACCCCTGTGGTACTGAGTGCCAGTGCCTTTGGGCAGGGTGCCGAGGGCACAATTGCCCTGGTCTCCATTGGCCTGACAGTGCTGATTGGTGCGGTCACTCTGACCGGTAGCTTTGTCGCCTTTGCCAAACTGCAGGAACTGATGAAAAAGAGCTACGGACTGCCCGGCGGCCCCATTGGCAATGCGATTTTCCTCGCGGCAGCAGTAGCTGCGGTGGTTGCTCTGGTGATGGACCCAGGCAATACAGCGGCTATGGTTAGTATTGTGGCGCTGGCTCTGCTGCTGGGTCTGTTCCTGGTAATGCCTATTGGTGGCGCCGATATGCCGGTGGTTATCGCTCTACTTAACTCCTACTCTGGTATAGCTGCGGCACTGGCGGGCTTTATCCTGGGCAATACAGTATTGATTGTCGCCGGTTCACTGGTGGGTACCTCTGGTCTGATTCTGACGCAAATTATGTGTGTCGCGATGAACCGCTCGCTGGCCAATGTGCTGTTCGGCAAGATGGCGGCCGGTGGTGACATAGTGGATGCAGATGAAGTCTATGCCGGCAAGGTTACCAGTGCCCAGCCCGATGAAGTGGCTCTGATGCTGGAAATGGCCGAGCGTGTGGTCATTGTGCCCGGCTATGGTATGGCCATGGCTCAGGCCCAACACGCGGTGCGCGAACTGGCTGATGCCATGGAAGCCAGAGGCACAGAGGTTGAGTACGGTATTCACCCGGTAGCAGGCCGTATGCCTGGCCATATGAATGTGCTATTAGCCGAGGCTGAGGTTCCCTACGACAAGTTAGTGGAGATGGATAGAATCAATCCAACATTTGAGGACACTGATGTGGTGATTATTATCGGTGCCAATGATGTGACCAATCCAATGGCCCGCGAGTCTGAGGGCAGCCCAATCTATGGTATGCCAATTCTGAATGTGGATAAGGCCAAAAATGTGGTGGTAATTAAGCGATCTCTCAGCCCCGGCTTTGCTGGGCTGCCCAATCCGCTATTTGCCATGGACCATACGTTAATGGTGTACGGCGATGGTAAAAAGGCAGTGATCGAGATGACCACTGCGCTGAATCAAGCCTAGACAGCTATCAGGCTAGCAAAGCCCCGTCGTGCTCAAGTGCGACGGGGCTTTTTTTATATCTATTGATTCTTATCAACTCGATTTTGTTCAGCTATTGAAAAGTCCCATAGCCACCCCCAACTATTATCCTAGGCCACAAACTATTATTGGGAATTGATATGCGAGTCGATAAATTAACCAATCAGCTGCAAAACGCACTGGCAGAGGCCCAGTCCATAGCCATAGGCAATGACCATTCTGCCATCGAACCTGCCCATCTTTTACTGGCTCTTCTCAACCAACAGGGCGGCTCGGTGCGGCCTATTCTTAACCGTGCCGGCTATGATGCCAATGGTTTGCAAGAGGCTTTAAATGGTCAGCTTGATCAATTAGCCAAGGTGACAAGCCCCACTGGTGATGCCAATTTATCCCAGGACCTGGGACGCTTGATGAATATGGCAGATCGCGCCGCTCAGCAAAAGGGCGATCAGTTTATCTCCAGCGAAATGGTGCTCTGGGCTGCCCTGGAAGACAATGGTCTACTGGGAAAAACTCTGGCCAAATTTGGCGACACTAAAAAAGCCAAGGCGGCTATAGAAGCTGTTCGTGGAGGTGAGGCTGTGACTGATGCAGCTGCGGAAGGTCAGCGTGAGGCCCTGGATAAATACACCATCGATCTAACTGAAAGGGCGGAGCAGGGCAAGCTGGATCCGGTAATTGGTCGAGACGACGAGATTCGCCGCACTATTCAGGTGCTGCAGCGCCGCACTAAAAATAACCCGGTGTTAATTGGTGAGCCCGGTGTGGGTAAAACCGCAATTGTTGAGGGGTTGGCTCAGCGCATTGTCAATGGCGAAGTTCCTGAGGGCCTCAAGAGTAAGCGTGTTTTGACTCTGGATCTGGGTGCTCTGTTAGCGGGCGCTAAATTTCGCGGCGACTTTGAAGAGCGCTTGAAGGCGGTACTTAAAGATCTGTCCAAACAGGAGGGGCAGATTATCCTGTTTATTGATGAAATTCATACCATGGTGGGTGCGGGCAAGGCTGAGGGTTCGCTGGATGCGGGCAACATGTTAAAACCTGCTCTGGCCCGGGGTGAATTGCACTGCGTAGGTGCTACTACTCTGGATGAGTATCGCCAGAATATTGAGAAGGATGCTGCTCTGGAGCGACGTTTTCAAAAGGTATTGGTGGAGGAGCCTACTGAGGAGGACACTATTGCGATTCTTCGTGGCTTGAAGGAGCGCTATGAGGTGCACCATGGAGTTGAGATCACTGACAGTGCGATTGTGTCTGCGGCTAAACTCTCACAGCGCTATATCACTGATCGACAGTTGCCGGATAAGGCGATTGATCTGATTGATGAGGCGGGCAGTCGAATTCGTATGGAGATCGATTCCAAACCGGAGGAGATGGACCGTCTGGAGCGCCGTTTGATTCAGTTAAAAATTGAGCGTGAGGCGGTGAAGAAGGATAAGGACGCAGCCGCGAAAAAACGCCAGACCAAACTTGAGGAAGATATTGCAGAATTGGAGAAGGAGTTTGCCGACCTGGAAGAGATATGGAAAGCGGAAAAGGCTTCTATGCAAGGCGCTACCCATATCAAAGCCGAGCTCGAGCAGGCTAAAGTGAATCTGGAGGCTGCCCATCGCGCCGGGGATCTGGAGCAAATGGCGCAGATTCAGTACAGCATTATTCCAGAGTTGGAAAAGCAGTTGGCCAGTGCTGGAGCCGAGGAGCAGGCCGAGAAAAAGCTGCTGAGAAACAAGGTGACTGAGGAGGAGATTGCTGAGGTGGTCTCTAAATGGACTGGTATACCAGTGTCTAAGATGTTGGAGGGCGAGCGGGATAAGTTGCTGCGCATGGAGGAGTCTCTGCACAACCGTGTGATGGGGCAGGATGAGGCGGTGATAGCTGTCTCTAATGCTGTGCGTCGATCTCGCGCTGGGCTTGCAGATCCCAACCGCCCCAATGGCTCATTTTTGTTTTTGGGCCCTACGGGGGTGGGTAAAACTGAACTCTGTAAGTCTCTGGCAGAATTTTTATTCGACAGTGAGGATGCCATGGTGCGCATTGATATGTCGGAGTTTATGGAAAAACACTCTGTAGCCAGGCTAATTGGCGCGCCTCCCGGTTATGTGGGCTATGAGGAGGGCGGTTATATTACTGAGGCTGTGCGCCGTCGCCCCTATTCGGTGCTGTTGCTGGATGAGGTGGAGAAGGCCCACCCGGATGTGTTTAATATACTATTGCAGGTGCTGGACGATGGTCGTCTAACTGATGGCCAGGGTCGTACGGTTGATTTTAAAAATACGGTGATTGTGATGACCTCGAACCTGGGCTCTGATGTGATTCAGATGCTGGCGGGCGAGGAAAATTACGAGACCATGAAGTCGGCGGTAATGGATGTTGTGGGTGCCCATTTTCGGCCGGAGTTTATCAATCGGGTGGATGAGACTGTGGTATTCCATCCGCTGGCTAAGGATGAGTTGGCAGGTATTGCTGGCATCCAGTTGGAGTTATTGAATCGCCGGCTGGCGGACCATGATCTGAGTCTGGTGCTTAGTGATACTGTGATGGATAAGTTATTGGAGGTTGGGTTTGACCCTGTGTATGGGGCTAGGCCGTTGAAGCGGACGATTCAGCAGTTGATTGAGAATCCACTGGCGGAGAGCATTTTGGCTGGTAAGTTTGCGCCTGGGGATAGTATTTCTGGGGACTTGGAAGATGATCGAGTCAAGTTTGTGAAGGCTTGATTGTAAGGCTTACCTCAAACTTCATGGGACTAGTCTACAAATACCCAACCAACGGATCACCACCAGAATAATCACTCAAACTAGCTAGCGAATCGATAAACAAATAAAACAATTCCGCCTGAGAAGAAACATCCAACTTGGCGTAACTGTTCTTGCGATGCAGCTTGACGGTCTCTGGTGAAATTCCCAAACGCTCAGCAATAGACTTGGTCGAATGACCGTGAAGAAACAGTTGCACTACCTGAGACTCGCGATCAGTCAGATAGGCAGTACCGAAATGCTTGAGGGCGCTGTCCAATTGGTTGGGTAGCTGATTACTTCCGCCAGATGAATCCTGAGGTTTAATTTCAGTGCCCCACTGAGCCTTACAGATAGCCTCCACCACAGCACCTATATCCGACAGAGTGCTGATTTGGCTGCGATTAAAGCGCTGGGCAAAAGACAGTCGACTCAGAGAGATATTGAGAAATTGATCTGGAGAAATATGAATAATATAGCCAATTTCATCCTTGATCTCTGTGTGCTTAAAGTAACTGCGGTAGTACTCGGTTTTTTCAAAACCCTCTGGTGCCAGGTCACTGAGGCGGTGCAGGCCAGATCGCTTTTTATCTACAGCGGCGCGATAGAAAGGATCTAACAGATAGGCGCCGTTGACAAATAGGTCAATCTGGCTCTCTCGCTCCAGTGGCGGAATATCGTTGTAGTGGACAGATGGAGTCTCGTTACGGTCGTAATGGATAATAAGCGCATTATCAAAAGGCACCAGACTTTTCAGCATGGCGAGCAACAGCGAGGGTAAACGATCGCTGCCGATTTCCGGCATGATTGCCGCCAGTTTATCGCTGAAGTCCTTTAATGTATTACTCATTATCTACAGTCTTTAATCCAGGGGCTTATCAGGTTTGAAACTGGGCTGGATCCATAAACATCAGACGCACCACCAGGCAGTCGTCAAAAGGTTCTATCGACATCATCAACACATTGATATCGCCATCGATCTCAACACCGCTGGGAAGATTGAACAGAATGCCGCCATTGGCTTCATTGGTTAGAGTGCGCAGATCTTTGAGTTCTTTATCCTTGCGCACCTCAGTTTCAAACTTCTGTAACAGCGCCCTGACAGAAGCATCAAAATTGGGAAAGTTAAACTGCCCTCTATACTCGCTGCGCTCAAGCTCTAATTTGATAGGGATTACGGCACCAGTGTTCTCTGCAGTCAGCTGCCCAGAACTCACTCTGACTCCCCGTTTAAGATCTTTGAACAGGGTTTTTGCGGCTTCTGGTTTTTGTCTGACAAAGGCTGCCACTAATAAATTAGCGCCTAGGTTGAACAGCTTACGTGCATCTATATTAATACTTTGTTTTTCGGTCATTGCTTGTGGCCAAATTGTTTTGGAAACGCAAGACTCTAACGCAAACCCCCAGTAAATGTAATAGCCGCACCAAGTTTTTATCCACTTTGGCGGGTACAGTCATACTCTGGTCGGTTTTGTTATCTCTGGGAATATGCCAGGCCCTTAATATGCTAAGCCTTAGGCTCTGAGAGATCGCTAAACTGAACTCTATGGTCTATTTTTAAATGTCACTGGGGCTCGATTAGATCGGGACTCTCAACAGGTTGGTTGCAGACTGTTTTGCACTAGAGTATTAAACCATGGCTATCAGCGCGTTTGATTTATTTAAAGTGGGCATAGGCCCATCGAGCTCCCATACAGTGGGCCCTATGTTGGCGGCCAATCAATTTGTAAAGGCTCTCAAGAGCCATGGGCTTCTGGACCAGGTCAGTCGAGTAACGGCTGAGCTCTATGGCTCTCTTGGAGCCACGGGCAAAGGTCATGGTACGCCTAAGGCGGTTCTGTTGGGGCTGGAGGGGGAAGTGCCGGATCAGGTGCATGTGCCCACTATTGCAGGGCGTGTGGCTGCTATTCGCGACAATAGACGCCTCTGTCTATTGGGGGAGCATGCTATAGATTACAACCATGATCTCGACTTTAAGTTGCACCGTCGCAAGGCGCTGGCTTTTCATCCCAATGGCATGGTGTTTGCGGCTTTTGATCAGTCTGGCAATGAACTGAGCAAGCGCACATTTTTTTCGGTGGGCGGGGGATTTGTAGTGGATGAATCAGCTACAGATTCAGATTACATAGTAGAGGACAGCAAGCAACTCACCTATGGCTTTGGCTCTGCAAATGAATTATTACAGATCTGTGCTGATCATGACCTGAGCATCTCTGATGTGATGTTGGAAAATGAGACAGCCTGGCGTCCTGAGCAGGAGACCAGAGATGGTTTGCTGCATCTCTGGTCTGTTATGCAGTCCTGTGTAAACAACGGAATTGCTAATGGTGGTATTTTGCCCGGCGGTCTCAATGTGCCACGTCGCGCCCGGGAGCTGCACCAGCAGCTATTGCATCGCCCGGAAACGGCTGTGGCTGATCCTCTGGCAGTGCTGGATTGGGTCACTCTCTACGCTCTGGCAGTCAATGAAGAAAATGCTGCCGGTGGCCGAGTGGTGACCGCGCCCACCAATGGTGCAGCTGGTATTATTCCTGCAGTGCTGCATTACTATATGAGATTTATTCCCGATGCCTCTGATGAAATGGCGGTGAGGTTTCTGCTCACCGCTGCTGCTATTGGTATTCTGTATAAAAAGAATGCATCAATCAGCGGCGCAGAGGTGGGTTGCCAGGGGGAGGTGGGCTCTGCCTGCTCTATGGCGGCTGGCGCCCTGGCCGAGGTTTTGGGGGGCAGCCCTGCCCAGGTCGAGAATGCGGCGGAAATTGGTATGGAACACAATCTGGGATTGACCTGCGATCCCATCGGGGGACTGGTGCAGGTGCCCTGTATCGAGCGCAATGCTATGGCGTCAGTTAAGGCTATTCATGCAGCGCGTGTGGCTCTGAGTGGGGATGGTTCCCACTTTGTGTCGCTGGATAAGGTTATTCGGACTATGCGTAAAACCGGTGAGGATATGAACAAGCGCTATAAAGAGACTTCCCGGGGCGGACTGGCAACCCATGTTCTTGAGGTGCCAGTCAATATTATCGAATGCTAGTCGATAAGCCCGTATCTGTCTTTTAGAATCTCAATAATCTCAGCTTTGGGGTTATCTGAGATAACCAGCGGCTGGCCGGTAATTTTCTCAGCCATGCTCACATAGGTCTCGGATACCGCCATCATTACTGATTCTGGTAGATCGTTGTCTGCGGCCAGAGCGCGGCGCTCGTCCATGCGGTTTTTATCCAGCAGAATATCGGGGTCGGGGAAGTGGCTGAGCAACAGCTGCCGAAAACCCTCTTTGGAATTCTCTACTACCTTGCCATCTCGGTAACTTGGACCATCCCAGATACGCGATGAATCAGGAGTGCCCACTTCATCCATATAGATTAGCTTCTCGTTACCAGCTCGGTCTGTGACATAGCCAAACTCAAACTTAGTATCCACAAAAATCTGGTCTAGCTTGGCTAGCTCGTCGCTAATCACATCAAAGCCTTCGCCCAGAAGCTTTTCATACACATCTATATCTTGCAGAGAGTTAAACTTAAAGCTCTGGTAGTTATTCTCAATATCTGAGCGTGAGACATTGACGTCATCCACCTCTGGAACACCTGGTATGCCAGTGAGTATGCCCTTAGTTGAGGGAGTGATAAGCAGTTCGGGTAGCTTCTGATCCCTCTCCAGACCCTCGGCGATCTTAATACCACAGAAATCACGCTCGCCCTTGGCATAAGAGCGCCACATAGAGCCGGTTATATACTGACGGCAAATGGCTTCAATCATAACCGGGCGGGCTTTCTGCACAATCCACACCAGAGGGTGGGGAACATCGAGAATATGGCTGTCGGCCAGGCCCTGCTCGCGAAACAGTTTGAACCACTGATTAGAGATGGCATTGAGTGCGGCCCCTTTGCCAGGTATACCGTTCATGCCGCCCTCACCACGCCAGATGCATTCAAAGGCTGAAATACGGTCGCTGATGACCATAATCGCCAGTGGCGCATCGGGCGCGACATCATAGTTATTTTCAGCGATCAGGCGGCGGCTGTCGGCTTCGGTAAGCCAGTAGACGCAGCGCACTTTACCGCTGTGCACAGGTTCGTCGGTGCGAATGGGAAGATCGTTGTTTACCGCCAATACTTTATCAGCAAGACTCATATAAATGCCTAGAGGTGTTTGGTTGTAGGGAAAATTTAGTCACTTAAGAAGACAGCTATAATAGCAATACAGTTGCGGGGGGGCAAAATAATTATTGTGGTCAGTAATGAATTTTATCTCGTATAAAAACCCAGGGAGAGCAGTTATGAAGACTATGTTAATCACCGGCGGCACTGGGTTTATTGGCCGCCACCTCAGCGCCCAGGCTATGGCCCATGGCTGGCAGGTTATAGTGTTGACCCGCGACACGGCTTCTGCGGCCGGCAGATTGCCCGCTGGAATCAGGCTAATAGACTCACTGGATAGGCTGACCCAGGGTGAGCCTGTGGACGCCGTGGTTAATCTTGCCGGTGAGCCATTGGCTGCTGGGCGCTGGACAGAGGCCCGCAAGCAAAAATTTATTGATAGTCGAGTGGCTACCACCCAGGCGCTCTACCAGTTTTTTGCTGCCAGAGAACAGCGGCCCCAGGTGCTGATCAGTGGCTCAGCTATAGGTTTCTACGGGGCTGGCAATGGGCAGGATAAGCCGGTCGATGAATCTGCTGGTGCGGTGGATAACTTCTCACATCAGCTCTGCCAGCAATGGGAACAGAGTGCCGCGCCATTTGAGTCTCTGGGTACCAGGCTGATCTATCTGCGCACCGGCATTGTGCTGGGAGAGGAGGGTGCACTGGCCAAGATGCTGCCGCCATTTAAGTTTGGACTGGGAGGGCCGGTGGGGGACGGTCAGCAGTGGATGCCCTGGATTCATATCGACGATATGGTAGCCTTGATTTTACACTCTGTTGATCAGTCAGATCTCAGTGGTCCGGTCAATGCAACGGCGCCCAATCCAGTGCGCAACCGAGAGTTTACCCGGCAGTTGGGTGCAGCTCTGCATAGGCCAGCTATTTTTCCCATGCCTGGGCCGCTGGTTAGAATACTGTTCGGCCAAATGGGCGAAGAGTTACTGTTGCAGGGTCAGAGAGTAGTTCCAAGTAAAGTTCAAGACAGCGGATTTAACTTCCAGTATCCTCTACTCGAAGATGCATTGACTGACCTGCTGAGTGGCCAATAATTAAAACTAAAAAGGTTTAAGAGAATGAATAGAAATTTTGCTGGCAAGACTGTTGTTATTACTGGTGCCTCTGCGGGAGTTGGTGCCGCCTGTGCTCGTGCTTTTGCCGCGCACAATTCTAAGCTGGTACTGGTTGCTCGGGGTCGCGCCGGCCTTAACAAGATAGCCAAGGAGCTGCGGAGTCAGGGCACTGAGGTATTAACTGTGGCTATGGATGTGGCGGATTCCAATGACTGTATCAAGCTGTTGAAAAAAGCGGAGGCCAAGTTTGGCCAGGTAGATGTGGTGATTAACAACGCCGGTATGCACAGCCGTGGCAATCTAGAGACTGTGACACCGGAAGCCGTTGCTGCCATGGTTGATATTAATCTTCGGGCGCCCATGGTTCTGTCCTGTGCTGCGATTCCATTTTTACGTCGCTCAGGCTCTGGTGCCATAGTCAATGTAGGTTCTCTGGCGGGCCGCGCGCCCCTGCAGGGCGCTGCGACCTATTCGGGCACCAAGGCTGGGCTGCGTGCCTTTACCTATGCCCTTGCCGATGAACTGCGAGAAGCTAATATCCATGTAGCTGTGGTATCTCCGGGCCCGATCGATACCGGCTTTATTATGGATGAGATTGATCAGGTGGAAGATATTGTATTCTCCCAGCCCATGAGCTCTGCGGAACAGGTGGCCGATGCGGTGGTGGCTCTGGCAGCTGGTGAAGAAACTGAGATTTCCATGCCAGCCTTTGGCGCCAAGATGACTACCTTGAGTTACTTATTTCCGGGGCTGCGCCGCAGGATCCGCCCCAAGCTCTATGAGCAGGGGCGCAAAAACAAAGAGAAGTATCGCAATCGCGCGGCCAATCAATAATCGGCGAGTAATCAATTGAAGCTTAACCATGTAGAGCAGAGCGCCGCAGAGCCGAGCCGAGAAGACTCGGACAGCAAGCCAGCGGCAATTCTGATGCACGGTATGTTCGGCTCTCTCAGCAACCTGGGCAATTTGGCTCGGGAGCTGTCAGCTGAATATAGGGTGATTGCGGTTGATTTGCGCAACCATGGTGACTCACCCCATGAAGATTTGATGACAATCCCTCTCATGGCCGGGGATATTATCGAACTGATGGATGACCTAGGGTTACCTGAGGCTCATCTGATAGGCCATTCCCTGGGCGGGAAAATTGCCATGCAGATAGCGCAGACTTGGCCGGATAGGGTTCGCAGCCTGGTGGTCGCCGATATAGCGCCAGTCAATTACCCCCAGAGCAATAGCCATGTGGTGGATGCTCTAAACGAACTGCAGAACAGCAGTATTCAGAATCGCAAATCCGCGGATCAGATACTGGCAGGCTATATCCCCGATATGGCCACCAGAGGCTTTATTTTAAAAAATCTGCAGCCTGACGATCGGGGTGGTTTTAGCCTTAAGCTCAATGTTAGATCCATTGTTGCCAACTACAGTAACAGCCTAGTAGAAGCCCCCGAGGGGCCGCCTTTTAACGGCCCCTGTTTATTTCTCAAGGGCGAGCTATCGGCCTATATTCAGGATAAACACCGGCCATTGATCAGTTCGCTGTTCCCTGCGTCTGAGCTCCTGGTGATTGAGGGTGCCGGCCATTGGTTGCATGCTGAAAAGCCCAAGCAGTTTAATAGCTCGGTAATCAGCTTTCTTAACGCAAATCGCTAAAATAATTTATCTAACCATAGTAAACTAGCGGCCAAAATTTACCGTCTCCAACCCAACTTCAGGAAACCGCAATGTTTGAGAGTTTGAAGCCCGTCGCTATGGACCCAATTCTGGGATTGATGGCAGCATTTAGAGCAGATACCCGCACTAATAAAATCGATTTAGGTGTAGGCGTTTACATGAATGATCTGGGGCTTACGCCCGTTATGACCTCAGTCAAAGAGGCGGAAACCCAGTTAATGCAGCTTGAGACCACTAAATCCTATCAGGGGATTGCTGGCGACCCGGACTACAATCAGCGTATTCTTGAGCTGCTATTTGGCGCAGATCACAGCATTTTAAACTCTGGGCGTATCAAAAGTATTCAGACCCCAGGTGGTTCCGGGGCACTGCGTGTGGGCGCCGAGGTGATTCAGCGAGCGCGCCCAGAAGCCAAGCTCTGGGTAGGAGTGCCTACCTGGCCTAATCATATTCCTCTGTTGGGCGGAGCCGGTTTTGAGATTGAAGAATATCCCTACTACAACCGCGACAGCCACCAGGTTGAAACCCAGGCCATGCTGGAAACCCTGGGGCAGGTGCCCGCTGGAGATATGGTGCTACTGCACGGCTGCTGCCACAACCCGACCGGCGCAGATCTGACCCATGAGCAGTGGGATCTGATTGCTGATCTGGCCCTAGATCGCGGTTTTATACCCTTTATAGACACAGCTTATCAGGGATTGGGTGATGGTCTTGACGAGGATGCCTACGGGCTGCGCATGATGGCAGAGCGATTGCCAGAGCTGGTTGTTGCCTCTTCATGCTCGAAAAACTTTGGTCTTTACCGTGAGCGGACAGGTTCAATTACCTTTATTGCCGACAGTGCCGAACAGGCGGATATTGTTGCCTCTCAGACTATGTCGGTGGCGCGACAGATGTATTCCATGCCTCCGGCCCACGGCGCTCTGCTAGTGTCACTGGTTCTGGGTGATCAGCAGCTGCGAGCCAGCTGGGAAGCTGAGTTGACTGAGGTGCGCGAGCGTATTCAGTCCATGCGCAGTTTGCTGGCAGACAATATTCGCAATAATGCCGCTGGCATCGACTTTAGCCATATCAAGCAGCAGAAAGGGATGTTCTCATTTTTAGGGCTGAATACAGCACAGCTGGATCAGCTGCGCGAAGAATATGGGGTCTATATTGTGTCGTCCAGCAGGGTTAATCTCGCTGGTATTAACTCGAACAATATTGGTTACCTGAGTGACTCGATTTTGTCGGTGCTTAAATAATTCACTTCTGAAGTCGGTCAACAATTGCCTGCAGCGCCTCATTCACTCCGAGGTGGCTGCAGTCTAGGCTGATGTCGGCATAGTGCTGATACAGGGCTCTGCGCTCAGCAAACAAATCCTCAAAGCTCTGATCCGGGCGCCGGGCCACGCCGCGAGTCTCAAAGTTGCGGACGCGCTGTTTTAGTGCAGGCAGAGATACATCGAGAAAAATAACCCTTGCCTTAGCTTTTAGGCGCGCCATCCCAGCTTCGGAATAGACCGCACTGCCTCCAGTGGCCACTACCCTCTGGTCAATATCTTCGCTTAGCAGCACCTGTTCTTCATAGTCACGCAGAACCTTATAGCCAGACTCATCGGTGATTTCCTGCAGAGATTTGCCCCAGCGCACCTGAATACTGATATCTGTATCTACAAAATCCAGCCCCAGCTCTTTGGCCAGCAGGATACCAATGGTGCTCTTGCCTGCGCCGGGCATGCCGATAAGAACTATACTTTTTTGCGCTGTTGCCATAATTTAATGTCCAACCTGATTGCCGCTATTATGCCTGAAATTAAAGGAAATCTGGCCACAGTCTGTATAATCGGCAACACACTTTTACAAGAAGCATGCTATGTCCCATTTTCAGCGTATAGGATTACTAGGTAGCCTGGATGTGCCCGAGGTTAAGGAGTCTCTGCATAAGTTAGAGGCCTTTCTGCGCGCCCAGGGCCGCGAAGTGGTCTACGAGGAACAGGCTGCGAGCCTGGTGGACTGGCCGATTGATAAGGTGCTGCCAATAGAACAGTTTCCCGGTGCCATTGACCTGGGTATTGTTGTTGGCGGCGATGGCAGTATGCTGAGTGCCTGTCGCAAAATGGCCGCCTGCGGCGTCCCACTGCTGGGCATTAACCGCGGGCGACTGGGCTTTTTAACTGATATTTCTCCAGATGAAATCGAAGAGCGCGTGTGGCCTGTGCTGCAGGGCGAGTATAAGCAGACCAGACGCTTTCTGCTCGAGACCACTGTGACCCGCAATGGCACTGAGATTGGCACTGGCACAGCAGTGAACGATATTGTGATGCATCCGGGCATGTCGGTGCGCATGATGACCTTTGAGCTCTATGTTGATGGAGAATTTGTCTACAGCCAGCGCTCTGATGGCCTAATAGTCTCCACGCCCACTGGTTCCACGGCCTATGCCCTGAGCGCCGGTGGGCCGCTGCTGTTTCCCGAGCTCGATGCTATGGTGGTGGTGCCGCTAAATCCCCATACTCTGAGCAGCCGCCCGATTGTGTTGCACGGCGGCGCCAAAATCGAAATAAGGGTTAGCGCGAGGAATGAACTGCACCCACTAATTACCTGCGATGGCCACAATGATGTTGGCACTGAGCCCGGCGACGTGATCACTATTAAAAAGCACGATAACGATATTCTTCTGATTCACCCCAAAGACAATAATTTTTATGGGGTCTGTAGATCAAAACTGGGCTGGGGCAGCCGTCTAGGCGTAAAAAAAGCATCTGATTAGGAATTGTTTATGTCTGACAGCGCCAGATGGTGGCTTGCCGCCAAACTGCATCCTGGGGTTACTCTACTGTTACTCGGCAGCCTGCTGGGAGCAGCGCTCGCCAGCTTTGCTTTTCCCCTGGCCCGCGGGCTTATGTTTGATGGCCTAGTCGATGGCCAGTACTGGAATGTAATTACCCCTATTTTCCTGCATTTTGGCCTTATGCACCTGGTGTTTAATTGCCTGTGGCTGGCTTTGCTTGGCGGTCGGGTTGAGCGTCTCTATGGCTCTATGCATCTGTTGCTGCTGGTACTTGTGAGTGGCGCTATTTCAAATCTGATCCAGTACAGCTGGCAGGGCAGTGCCTATTTTGGCGGAATGTCTGGTGTGGTCTATGCACTGCTGGGTTATATTTGGATTAAAGGTCAATTTGTGCCCCAGCCTGAGCTGCAATTACCCCCGGGTATTCTGGGGTTTATGTTGATCTGGCTATTAGTGGGTATGACAGGCGTACTGAAGCTCTTGTTAGGTATTGGTGTGGCCAATGGTGCTCATGTTGGCGGCCTATTGATTGGTATGTTGCTGGGTCTGGTGTTTGGACTGGTTTCAGCAGCTAGACGCAAATAATTGAGGGGTGATCGGTTAACTATGGATTTGCAACAGCTACTCGAGAGTATTACCCCAGAGGTCTATGAAAGCCTTAAACGTGCAATCGAAATTGGTCGCTGGCCAGATGGCAGGACAATCAGCGATGGGCAGCGAGAACTCTGCATACAGGCTGTTATCGCCTATGATCAGCGCAAGCCCGCCGACGAACGCACCGGCTATGTGCCACCCAAATCCACCGCCTGTGAGCCGGTGGTTCCCGCGGCGGAAGAACAAAAAACCCTCAAGTGGAAAGAATAATGTCAATACAAGCCTCAGGCCATCTGTCAAAAATGGAAGTGACTCTGGGTGATACGGTTGCTTACCAACTACCATTGGACGACCAGCGAATTCCTCTGAATGACGCCATAGGTAAGAGCATAGCTATAGAGCATATAGGTGATATCCACTGCATTCATTGCGGTCGTCGCTCGAAAAAGAGCTTTAGTCAGGGCTACTGTTACCCCTGTTTTACCAAGCTGCCCCAGTGCGATACCTGCATTATGAGCCCGGAGCGGTGTCACTTTCACCATGGTACCTGCCGTGACCCGGCCTGGGGTGAGAAGTATTGTTTCACCGACCATTTTGTCTATCTGGCTAATAGCTCTGGCGTTAAAGTTGGTATTACCAGAGGCACCCAGCTGCCCACTCGCTGGATTGACCAGGGGGCGACTCAGGGGTTACCTATTTTTAGAGTGCAAACTCGTTATCAGGCGGGTCTGATAGAAGACTGTATTCGCGAGTTTGTCGCCGACAAAACCAGCTGGCAGAAGATGCTTAAAGGCAATGCTGAGTCGGTAGACTTAGCGGTTATTCGCGATGAGCTGATGGCCAAGGCCGAATCTGGTCTAGAATTACTCGAACAGGAATTTGGTCTACAAGCCCTGCAGCGTCTCTACAACGAAACCACCACCCAGATTAACTTCCCGGTGCATGAGTTTCCCGAAAAAGTGAAGAGCCTAAATCTCGATAAGCAACCCCTTGTTGAGGGTGTGTTAAAAGGGATTAAAGGGCAGTATCTTATTCTCGATACTGGCGTGATTAATATCCGCAAATACACTGCCTACAACGTGCAGTTCACCATCAATTAATTTAAGGACAGTTCTAGTGAAAGACGCGCTACCGCAAACCATTTACCTCAAGGATTATCAGGTCTCCCCATTTTTGGTCGACACCACAGATCTGGTTTTTGATCTTGGCGACGAACAGACCAGAGTCACCGCTAATCTGGCGGTGCGACGCAACCCCGATAGCAGCGATAAAGCTGCTGTGTTAGAACTTAATAGCAAGGGCGATGTGCAGTTGCAGTGGATCGCCATAGATGGTCAGCGCCTGGATAGCAGCGCCTACAGTGTCGCCGACAACCTGCTGAGGGTGCCCAATCTTTCTGATAGCTGCGTTATTAGCACAGAGGTGCTGATCCAGCCCCAGCTAAACACCTCTATGATGGGTCTCTACCGATCGCGAACCATGTACTGCACCCAGTGCGAAGCTGAGGGTTTTCGTCGTATTACCTACTTTCCTGATCGCCCGGATATTATGTCGGTATTCACCGTTAAAATAGTGGCGGACAAGGCCAGCTATCCGGTGTTGCTGTCCAATGGCAATGCCATAGAGCGCGCTGATCTCGACGGGGGTCGCCACAGTGTGACCTGGCACGATCCCTTTAAGAAACCCTCCCACCTATTTGCGCTGGTGGCTGGCACATTGTCTGTAGTTGAAGATAGCTTTACCACCATGTCTGGGCGCCAGATTCCACTGCAGATTTTTGTTGAAGAGAAAGATCTGGATAAGTGCGATCACGCCATGCTATCGCTGAAAAACTCCATGCGCTGGGACGAGGAAGTCTACGGGCGCGAGTACGACCTAGATATCTTTATGATTGTGGCTGTGGACGATTTCAATATGGGAGCCATGGAAAATAAAGGCCTAAATATCTTTAATACCTCTGCTGTTCTGGCCAACCCAAAAACCACTACCGATGCCTCATTTTTGCGGGTTGAGGGAATTGTGGCTCACGAATATTTCCACAACTGGTCAGGCAATCGAGTCAATGTGCGCGACTGGTTTCAGCTCAGTCTAAAAGAGGGCTTTACTGTATTTCGTGACTGTCAGTTCTCTGCGGATATGAACAGCCCCACGGTAAAGCGTATTGAGGATGTGTCCTATTTGCGCACCCATCAGTTTGCTGAAGACGGCGGCCCCATGGCCCACCAGGTGCAGCCGGACTCCTACATGGAGATCAATAATTTTTACACCCTGACGGTCTACGAAAAGGGCGCCGAGATTGTGCGTATGTACCACAGCCTGTTGGGCCCTGAAACCTATCGGCAGGCCACAGATCTGTACTTTGATCGCCACGATGGCCAGGCAGTTACCATTGAGGAGTTTGTCAGTGCCATGGAAGACGCCAGTGGTCGCGACCTGACTCAGTTCCGTCGCTGGTATAAACAGGCTGGCACCTCGGTAGTGACAGTGCGCTCGCAATATGATGCCGAAGCCAAAACCTATACTCTAGATTTTGAACAGAGCTGCCCGGCCACGCCGGGGCAGACCGACAAGCTGCCACTGGTGATCCCGATTAAGTTGGGCCTGGTGGGGGCCGATGGCGCCGATATGCCACTCAATAGCGCAGGGCAGACGGAGACAGTGTTCGAGATGACTGAGGCCAGTCAGCGGCTGGTGATTGAAAATATTAATCAAGAGCCCGTACCCTCGCTGCTGCGCGGCTTTTCAGCGCCGGTTAAGCTGAATTACAACTACAGTGCAGAGCAGCTAGCCCATCTTATGGCCCATGATAGCGATGGGTTTAATCGCTGGGATGCCTGCCAGACCCTCTGCCTGACTGTATTAAAACAGCTGGTAGAGGACAGCAGGCAGGATCGCCCAATGGTTGTGGACGGTCAGCTAGTGGAGGCATTTAAGGCTCTGTTAGCAGATAGATCCCTGGATCCCGCTATGGTGGCGCTGATGCTTCAGTTACCCACTGAGGCGCTGCTCCATGAAGAGGCTGAAACTATCTATGTGGATGCTATTCACGATGCCAGATTATTTATGCGCACTGCACTGGCCGGCTGCCTGATGGACGAGTTGCAGGCTGTGTATCAGGGCAATATGACTCAGCAGGCCTACAGGCCCAATGTTGAGCAAATGGGTAGTCGCAGCTTGAAAAATGCTGCTTTGGGCTACCTTATGCTAGTGGGTACTGGTGTTGAGCTGGCCTGGGCTCAGTTTCAAAATGCCGATAATATGACCGATCAGGCAGCAGCACTGAGTGCGCTGGTCAACTGCCCCGAGGCATCTGACTACGCGACCAGGGCACTGGCTTTATTTGAGCAGCAGTTTAGAGATGAAGCCTTGGTTATGAATCTGTGGTTGCAGATCCAGGCTACTAACAGTCAGGCCAATGGTCTGAGGCGAGTGGTTGATCTGATGGATCACGAAGCCTTTACCATGACCAATCCAAATAAAATTCGCAGTCTGATTGGAGCCTTTGCCAACGCCAACCATGTTAACTTCCACAATCAGGATGGGTCTGGATACCGCTTTTTAACTGAGCAGATTCTTGCTTTGAATTCGGTTAACCCCCAGGTTGCCGCGCGGCTGGTTACCCCATTGACCAAGTGGAAGAAATTCCCTGAGCCCAATCGTCAGCTTATGCAAAATGCATTGCAAAGCATTGCGAAAGAGCCAAATTTGGTTAAGGATCTGCAGGAAATAGTCTCAAAGTCTCTGTAATTTGCCAGCGCCAGTCTTATGCTTAGAGTCGCGGCGCTGTCCAATGCAAAGACGGTCGCTTTGGACTAGGCTTTAGGTATCAGTCCGCCGATCCTGCACGATCCGGACTGATGTCCAGACGACCAGACTGATGTTCTTCTTGGCTTTTGCCAAGAGTTCTGGAGTGCTAACTCCGGTTAGCACTTTCCGTCTGGGCTGCATCTAACCCAATACTTAGGAGGCTTGTTCAGCCTCCTTTTTTTTGGGATTTTTTAATCCTAATCTCAAGGCGTTCTTTAGTGGCTCTGGCACTCTTCAGTGGCTCTGGGCAATTGCCGCGCCACTGGGAATACGAATATTATCCACCAGATTCTGCACTTCGGCGGGGGGCGGTGCGTAGAAGCGGCTAACCCCAAACGCGACCCCTATATTGAGCAGCATACCTATAAAGCCAATACCTTCAGGTGAGATACCCAGCCACCAGTGTTCGGCGCTGTTAAGCTCTGGCGAGACAAATTTAAAATAGACAATATAGGAAAAAGTAAACACCAGGCCCAGCAGCATGCCGGCGATAGCGCCCTCTTTGTTGACCCTTTTGCTAAAGATACCCAGCAGAATAGCGGGGAATAATGAAGCGGCCGCCAGACCAAAGGCAAAGGCAACCACCTGTGCCACAAAGGCGGGAGGGTAGATGCCAAATAGGCCTGCAATACAGACGGCCACAGCAGCGGCAATTCTGGCAAATAGCAGCTCCTGTTTTTCGGTAATGGCGGGCATTAGAGTTTGCTTGAGCAAATCATGGGACACAGAACTGGATATTACCAGCAGCAAGCCAGCCGCCGTTGACAGGGCCGCCGCCACGCCGCCTGCAGCCACCAGGGCAATTACCCAGCCGGGAAGATTGGCAATTTCCGGATTGGCCAGCACCATAATATCGCGATCAATGGTGACTTCATTATCTGCACCTGCGCTGTACTGCATCAGACCATCATCGTTTTTATCCTGCCATCCCACCAGACCTGTGCTCTCCCAATTGCTAAACCACTGGGGCGCCTGTTCATAGCTGGTATTGTGCACAGTGTCCACCAGATTGAGGCGGGCAAAGGAGGCGACGGCCGGCGCCGTAGTGTAGAGAATGGCAATAAAAGCCAGTGCATAGCCGGCAGATTTTCGCGCATCGGACACCTTAGGCACAGTAAAAAAGCGCACCAGCACATGGGGCAGGCCGGCGGTACCAAACATCAGGGCGGCAGTGATAGCAAATACATCTATGGTCGATTTACTGCCCTCGGTATAGTTGCCAAAGCCGAGATCAGACAATAGGCCATCGAGCTTTTCCAGTACCGAGAGTCCGGAGCCATCGGCGACCTCAGAGCCAAACCCTAGCTGGGGTATAGGGTTGCCGGTGATCATAATGGAGATAAAAATAGCCGGTACCATATAGGCAAAAATTAGCACGCAGTACTGGGCTACCTGAGTATAGGTAATACCCTTCATACCGCCGAGCACCGCATACATAAAGACCACGGCCATGCCGATAATAACGCCGGTTTCCACCTCCACCTCAAGAAAGCGTGAAAACACAATGCCCACACCGCGCATCTGGCCTGCCACATAGGTAAAGGACACAAAGATCAGGCAGATAACCGCCACTATGCGCGCTGTCTTGGAGTAGTAGCGCTCGCCAATAAAGTCGGGCACCGTAAAGCGACCAAACTTACGCAGGTAGGGCGCCAGCAACAGTGCCAGCAGCACATAGCCACCGGTCCAGCCGAGCAGATAGACAGAGCCGTCGCGGCCCATAAAGGAAATAATGCCAGCCATAGAAATAAACGAAGCCGCACTCATCCAGTCGGCTGCAGTGGCCATACCATTGACCACCGGATGTACGCCACCACCGGCCACATAGAAATCTTTGGTGGAGCCTGCGCGCGACCAGATGGCAATGCCTATATAGAGTGCAAAGGAGGCACCCACGAATAAATAAGTCAGTAGCTGAGTGCTCATACTGAACTTTCCTCAGCATCGTCATCAACGCCATATTGACGTTCAATAATCTGTATGCGCCAGGCGTAAATAAATATCAGCGCAACAAATACATAGATAGCTCCCTGCTGAGCAATCCAGAAACCCAGCTTAAAGCCGAAAAAGGTAAACTGGTCCAGCCAGTCAACCAGAAGAATTCCACAGCCAAATGACAGGGCAAACCAGATGGCTAAAAGCTTTGCCAGCAAGCGCAGATTGGCCTGCCAATAGCTTGCAGCATTTTTCTGGCTGAGGGTTTTTTGGTCATTGTGGTCATGGGGGCTGGGGTTTTCACTCTGGTGCTCATAAGGCTGCTCTGACATTTGGGTGCTTCCTCTAGTTATTGTTTTACCTAAAGTGCTTCTCTGGGCCTACAAAGTAAACCGGAATATAGCCTATTTTCGCTGTCTGGAGTTTATTGTTTGCCAGGGTATAGTGAATTTAATGCCTGTCCTTTAGGTGGCTTTTTAGCCTCAGTTGCTATTCTTGAAGACTTGGTTCTAAGCTGTTTGATAAGCCTCTTTAGGTCTAGATCATCAGCGCAGTTATCGCCTTTATATAGCTGGCGATCCAGCTGTTCAAATGCTGCTTTTAGATTTTGATCTTGCAGTTGGTCTGCTAGCTGTTTCAATGTGCTTGGCGGGTTGTTGGTGAGCAGTGTTTTACCCCAGTCCAAAATACTATCGCGCATGCCGGTGAGATTATTTTCTCCAGCCTGTTTTTCTGCCAGCTTTAATTTTTGGCTGAGACTGAGCTGCAGACTATCATCAGCGGTCTGTTGAGGGCTGCGCCGCGAGGGTTGTTTTCTGCGTATTGTAAACAGTGCAATTAGGGCGGTAAGCAGCAGTGCGTTAAATGCCAGCGACCATTTGACCAGTGCTGATTGTTCCAGTGGTTCTGGCTGTATGCTCAGCGGTGTCAATGCCAGTGGGGTGCTCGGCTGATCTGCCTGCAGCTGGGACAGGGGCGCAGATGTAATAGTAGCGGCAGCGCCCACCTGTAAGGTTACCGCTGGTACTGTGCTAGTCCGCATGCGCTGGTTTTCGGTATCCCACCAGCGCACTTCAATGGGCGGCATAAGAATCTCCCCCATACGCATAGGTACCAGAGCCACTGTTTCAGTGCGGGTGCCGAGGATACCGGCGGAGCTTATCTGCTCCTCAATTTTTGCTTGGTCCGGATAGGTTTTGTAATCAGTACTCTCTGGATTGGCTAAGGGTTGAATCTGAGCTCCGGTCAGGCCCTGCGCGCTCAGGCTAATGGTTCGGGTGATTGGCTCACCCAGTGTTAAATTATTGATGTCGCTGCTCCACTGTTCCTGCAGTTCGACCCTGCTGCTGGGCATCCATTCGGCCGGTGCTATATGGGCGGGCTTGGCCATCACATCTATGGTCTTGGCCTGAGTATTGCGGAAGAGCTGCTTGCCGCGACTGGAGAAAGCACCAAATTGTCGACTGCTACTCTCAAAAGCGCCGAACCTCATGGGGGGAATATCCAGCTTTCCGCTGACCTGAGGAAATAGCGCGTACTTGACTTCTATAACCAGATAATTGCGGCCATTAATCATTTTTTGAAATTGATTTTCACCAATGCGTCTTACCAGAGCATTGTCTATCTCCAGCTCCGATAGGCTCAGGTCCTGGAGCTGCACCGAGGTGTACAGGCGCTGGGTCAGAATAATTTGCTGTTGAATATAGACCGCCTGTCTGTCAACCAGGGTCTCGGTATAAACCGGTTGCTTGCCTGCTCCTGCGGTAATTCTATTGACCGGGCGCACAGTTATTTCTAAGGCATTGCTCACTTCATTTTTGTAGCTGATGGAGGGAATTAGAATAGTGCCGCTGCGCTTCGGCATAAGCACCATATTCCAGTCAGTGTAGGATTGAGATTGACCATTGATCCAGGAGTATTGCTGCTGGCGATTGTTGCTGAGTATGTCAAAGTCTTTTTGCAGAACCCCAAAGTCGGGCTCTGAGGTCATTGCCTGGCCACTGTAGCGAACCACCAGCTGCACTGTTTCATTGGTATCTAACAGATTGCGGTCAACTTTAGCTGTCAGTTCTGCCCAGCTGAAAACTGAGGCTGTGATCAGACAGAAGGCAATTAATAGTTTTAAAGACTGTACATTCATTTACCAGCGCTCTTGCTCGTTGGGTGGTTTGGGACGTCGTTGCTCCAGTGCACGCTGCCGCGACTGGTAGCGAAATTTTTCTCGCAGCAGACCGCCGGGATCATCTGGTACCTGGCGCAACATCTGCTCGATTTCCTGTTGGTTTTGCTTCTCTTGGTCACTGAGTTCAGGGTCTGCGGGCTGGGCTTCCTGCTCCTGCTCCTGTTCTTTTTGCTGCTGCTGTCGCTCTGTCTGTTGCTCTTCCTCTTCCTGCTGCTCTTTTTGTGTCTTGGCCTCCTGCTGTTGCTCGCTGCCTTCTTCCCCTTGCTCTTTATTCTGTGACTGCTGAGATTCTTGGTTCTGCTGTTGTGAAGACTCTTGGTTCTGATCCTGGTTTTGTTGTTGCTGATCTGATTGTTGGTCTTGATCCTGCTCCTGTTCTTTATTTTGCTCTTGCTGCTGTTGTAGCTTCTCGACAAGGTCGCGATTGGCTAATGCATCTTCCATCTCTGGCTGCAACTCAAGTGCTCTATTGTAGGCGTCGATAGCGCCCTCCAGATCTCCGGACTTGGCCAGGGCATTGCCGCGGTTGTAATGGGCGTCTGGGCTATCTTGGCCAATAAATTCACCAATGGCACTCGCGTAATCCTCGGCGCGATAGGCAGCGCTGCCACGCCATTGACTATCTTCAAACAGACTCTGGGCCGCAGCTGCATCACCAGCATCTAAGGCTTCTAGGCCTTGCTGGTCTGGATTCTGCCAAAGGTCCTGCCAGATGGAGGCGGTGACCGGTTCGCTCAGGCTGAGTAGCGGAGCGATCAGTATCACTACCACTGAGCCTTTGCGAAAGCTAAGGATCAATGCAGGTAAAAGCAGCACAATCAGCCAAAATCCCTGGTCATCCCAAAGATCAAAGGAGCGATCTACCTCTCTGGTCGCATCGGTAAAACTCTGTTCTGTGACTTTTAACAAATCATTGATATCGCTGTCATCGGCGCTGATATCGCGATAGATACCAGCATTGCTATTGGCCAGTCTCTGCATTGAAGCTGAGTCCAGCTTGGGAATAAGAATACTGCCGCTGCGGTCTTTAACAAAGCCGCTGCTACCCAGGGGAATTGGCGCACCCTCGGCAGTACCCACCCCAAGTATTGATAGGCGATATTTTCCCGCTTGCCCGATAATTGTTTTGATGCTGCCAAAGGCCGCGGGGGAAACCCCATCGCTAATTAAAATAATATCAGCCTGTTCATAGCCACCATTGGCAGCCAGTTCTATGGCCATGGCTACGGCCTCTTCGGTATTGCTGCCGTACTCTGGCAAGAGCGTTGGGTGCAGTATGGGCACCAGACTGATGATGGTATTGTTGTCCTCAGTCAGGGGCGACACTGTATGAGCTTCTCCACCATAGACTACTAGTGCAGTAAAACCTTCGCGGCGACTGTTAAGAATATCGATTAATTTAAAGCGCGCTCGGACCAGGCGGCTGGGGGAAACATCTTCGGCCAGCATGGAGGGGGACAGATCAAATACCAGTATGGCAGCACTGTCCTGTTTAAGCACAGGCTGAGGTAACTGTTGCCAGGTTGGACCAGCCAGGCTGATGCAGCAAATTGCCCAGGCCAAACCCAGGCCAGTTAATAACCAGTTAGATTTACGACTGCTAAGGCCAGCGCCCTCCATTAAAAAGGGCAGCAGGGCTGGGTTGATAATTTTCTCCCAATTACCGGCACTGCGCCTGCGCCACTGGTATAGACCTAGGGCCAGCAGAGCTGGGACCAGACCCAAAAACCACCAGGGCCGCATAAAATGGAAATCGCTCAGGGCAGGTAGCCAGTCAGACATGCTCACCTCTGGGGTTACCTGTAACAAAACGTAGCAGTGCGATCAACAGGCTAAGCACAAAGGCTAAGCCCAGAGGCCAGTGAAATAGAGCAGCTATAGGGCGCAGGGTTTCGGCATCCTGCTCTATGGGTTCCAGTCGGTTAAGTTCTGCATAAATTGCCTGCAGCTCCTGAGGATTTCTGGCGCGAAAAAACTGGCCGCCAGTGGCTTCTGCAATATTGCTGAGGGCAGTTTCATCCAGATCGGCGCTGGGGTTGGTGACTCGCTTGCCAAACAGCCCCCAGGTTTCCTGAACCTCGGCACCTATGCCTATGGTGTAGATTTTAACCTTGGCGCGGCGGGCTAAATCTGCAGCTTTTAATGGATCCAGTTCACCGGCATTGTTGGCACCGTCAGTCAGCAGGATAACCACGCGATGATTTTCTGGGCGTTCCTGAAGGCGTTTAACTGCCAGCCCTATGGCGTCGCCAATAGCTGTGCCATTGTTACCCGCAAAGCCAATTTGCGCCTCGTTTAACAGAGTTTGCATAGTTAGGCGATCGAAGGTGAGCGGTGTCTGCAGATAGGCTTTTTCGCCAAAGAGTATTAGCCCCAGTCGGTCACCTTTGCGCTCCACTACAAAGTCACCGACCACAGATTTTACCGCCACTAATCGGTTGACCTGTCGCCCTCGCAACTCCATATCATCGCGCGCCATACTGCCGGAAATATCTACGGCTAATAAAATGTCTCGACCATCGGTGGGCAGAGCCACAGGTTCGCCCACCCAGAGGGGTCGGGACAGCGCCAAAAGACTGGCTAGCCAACAGAGGCTGAGCAGCAGTAACAGTAATCGCCTCAGCCATTGCTGGCTGCCATCTGCGCTATTGATACCCTCTGCCGCACTGGCCAGCAATGGTGCGCGCAGTGCCCTGGTATTAGTGGCTGCTGGTTTGCGCCACCAGCGATAGATAAATGGTATCGGGGCCAGCGCCAGCACCCAGGGCCAGACTAAATTTAACATAGGGACTGATAATCCAGTTTATGGCTGGGCAGGTGTTGGCGAATCCAGACCCTTGTATTTTTAATCAGCTGTTCTGCGAGCTGAGGGTCCAGTTCGGTCTCTTTTGCATAGAGCAGGCTATTGAGGTTGTCTGGCGGCTTGGGGAACAGTGCCGCCGGACAGCTCTGCGCGAGGAATATAAAAAATTCATTGATGCTCAGGCTGCTGTAATGTTGGCCCGGGTAAGCGCTATTGGCGGTTTTCTTGAGCAGCTCTATCAGAGCCACAACCTGGTTGTTAGAACTCTGCTCAATCTGTTGCAACTGTATCAGGGCCTGCCGACGATAGAGGCGGGCTCGGTGGCGGCGAAGGCAAACAATAAACAGTGCGCTCAGCCCAGCGCAGGCGATAGCAATAAGTATCCACCAGCCCGGGGCCAGTGGCCAGGCTGATACGCTACTGGGCAGATGAATATCCCGCAGCTCGGCCAGAGGGTCGCTAGGGTTCATGGTGCGATACTCATGGTTGCGCTGACCTGCTGGATCGAGACGAGCTGCGACGTTTGCCATAGGCGCGGGCCAGCACCGACATTATATTGTCGGCGGTATCAAAGGGCAGCAGCCCAGCAGAAAGCTGTTCGCTCAATTTGCGCAGGGTCTGGCCGCGCTGCATAAAGGCATCCGCATAGCGCTGGCGCAGTTTTTGGCTACCAGTGTCCAGCAGGGTCTGTTGCTGGCCGTCTGTAACTGCATACACTGAGGGCGGTGGCAGCTCAGTTTCTATGCTATCGAAAACATGACAGAAATTAAGGTTGGCATGGCGCGCCAGTTCGAACAGATGGCGCTCGCAACTGTTATCCAGATCATGGAAGTCGCTGACAATAAAGACGGTGCTGCCAGGCAGTATAAAACGTCGCGATTCTTCCAGTAGCTGGGCAAGGCTAAAGCGATCTGGTTCTGGGTTGAGTAACTTACCGCTGAACTCCTGCAGACTGTGAATATATTGCAGCACCGCATGATGACTGCGGCGAGCCTTAATATCAGTCTGTTGCTGAGCACCAAAGACCAGGCCGCCAGCCCGGTCATTGGCTGCCAGACCGGCCCAGGCCAGGGCGGCAGAGATTTCACAGGCAACCACAGATTTGAGTCGCTGGCTGCCAAAGAACATAGAGCTGCGCAGATCACTAATGACCAAAATGGGGCGCTCGCGCTCTTCCGTAAAAATTTTGGTATGGGGAGTCTGGGTGCGGGCCGTTACTCGCCAGTCAATGCTGCGCACATCATCTCCGGGCTGATAGATGCGCACCGAATCAAAATCCATACCGCGACCGCGAAACTTAGATTTATGCCCGCCCGCAAGCATCTGTCGCGCCTGTATTCTGGGAAATCCAGTCAGTTCACGAGCGCCATGGCGCAGCTTGACCATATGGCTAAGATTGGCAATCGCTGGGTGATCGCCCTCTGATTGGCTGCCTGGCTGGCTGTTATCTGACTGATTCATCAGTGACAGGCCGCTAGGCTGAGGGCACCGTGGCCAGCAGTTTGTCTATCACCTGGTTGGCGGTGATGCCAGCAGCTTCAGCTTCGAAGCTAAGAATCAGACGATGGCGCAATACATCCTGAGCAACAGCGCGAATATCGTCTGGGGTAACAAAGTCTCGCCCCTCCATCCAGGCCAGTGCGCGGCTGCAGCGGTCCAGGGCAATAGTGGCCCTGGGGCTGGCGCCAAAGTCTAGCCACAGGGCCAGATCGCCGCCGTAGGCACTGGTATTTCTGGTGGCCAGAATAAGTTGCACCAGATACTCCTCAACAGGCTCGGCCATATGCACGGCTAGCACCTGCTTGCGAGCTTCAAATAGGGTCTCCTGGGTCAGAGCTTCGACGCCGGTCTGCTCAGCCTTCAGTGCTTCCTGACGGGATAGGTTGAGGATCATACGCTCGGTTTCCGGTGCCGGGTAGTCGACCATAATATGCATCAGAAAGCGGTCCATCTGTGCCTCGGGCAGGGGGTAGGTACCCTCTTGCTCTATGGGGTTCTGGGTTGCCATAACCAGAAATAGCTCGGGCAGTGGATAGGTGTTTTTGCCTACGGATATCTGACGTTCAGCCATAGCTTCCAGCAGGGCAGACTGCACCTTGGCTGGCGCACGGTTAATTTCATCAGCCAGTACCAGGTTGTGAAATAGAGGCCCAGCCTGAAATTCAAAGGTACCTTCCTGGGGGCGATAGATATCACTGCCTGTGATATCCGCCGGCAGCAAATCAGGCGTGAATTGAACCCGGTGAAAGTCGGCATCCATACCCTCGGACAATGTCTTGATAGCCTTGGTCTTGGCCAACCCAGGGGCGCCCTCTACAAGAAGATGACCATCGGCGAGCAAGGCGATCATCAATCGCTCTATCAGATGTTCCTGGCCGACAATTTTGCTGGCCAGCCAGTCCTTGAGTTGATTTATATTCTGGTGCAAAAGTAACCCCTAAAAATTGGTTCGGTTGTTAAAGCGGATGCAGAGTTTAGTTGCAAAGAGGGCAAGTCTCAAATGCAGTTTTATATGGCCTGTAATGGCAGGATTTTGGTCTATATTTAGACAGAACTAATGTCATTATTTGTTGGCAAATGGTTTAAATTTTTGTATCTAAATTCAACTGCTATTTGTTACTCTGCATATAGGACATTGAATAACACCAGATTACAGACTTATAAAACACAAAAAGGTTTCAAAGCCCGCTCATGGATGCAAAAACTAAAGGCCAGCGCACTGATTTGCTAAAGTCGCTGACCAGTATTGCCAAAAAGAATCTCAATAAATCCCAGGCTAGACAATTTGAGCAGTTTGTTGTCAGCGCCATGCACTTTTATCCAGATGCCGACTATTTAGATCGCCCTGCAGAGGATATTTTTCACAGTCTCTGGGGGTTGCTCAGTTTTAGTGCGCTGGCGGCCGAGCCGGTTAATGGCTGCCATGCAGCACTGCGGGTATTTAATCCTAGACCTGAGTCTGATGGTTGGTCCAGCCGCTACACCAGTATCTATATCAATCAGCGGGATATGCCGTTTTTGGTGGACTCCCTGCGCATTGTACTCAACCGCCGCGGGCTTAATATCTATACATTGCAGAGTAATCCTGTGTGGGCCCTGCGCAATGATCAGGGGTTGCTTGAAAGCACCCACAAGGATTATTTAGAGGGCGCTCAGCGCGAAGCGCTTATTCTTGTCGAGGTGGATCTTCACGCCGAGTCAGAGTTGGCTGATCTGCAGCTCGAATTGATGGCCGTTCTGGACGATGTGGAGGAAGTGGTCGACGCTTTCGACCCCATGCGCCAGCGTGTTGATGGCCTGATTGTTGAACTTCAAGAAAATGCTCCAGAGGTTGAAGATCTGGAGGAGTCTCTGGAGTTTTTACGCTGGATTTACAATGGTTACTTTACCTTTACCGGCTGTGTCGAATATAACCTGGTGCCCGAGGGCGGCAAACAGTATCTGTGCGAAGTACCAGAAAGCCGCTGCGGCCTGTTTAAAAAATACGGGCGCGAAGCTCGGCGGGAGTTAATCGATGAGTTGAGCCCTGGGGTCAGTGGGCTCTATCAGAGCGATGATCTTCTGGCTGTGACCAAATCCTCTGAGCGCTCGCGGGTGCACAGGGATGTGTACTCAGACTATATAGTAGTCAAACGCTACAATAAGTCTGGGCAACCCATTGGTGAGGTGCGCTTTCTTGGGCTGTATACCTCGCAGTTCTATTCCTACAGTCCGCGGCGTATCCCACTGTTGCGCAAAAAAGTTAACTGGGTGTTGGAGCACTCTGGTTTTAGTCCCAATAGCCACGATGGCAAGGCGTTGATGGCAATTCTGGATTTCCATCCGCGGGACGAGCTGTTTCATGTTGGCCGCGAGGCCCTGGCTGAAACTATTATAGGTATCTGGCAGATCTATGAGCGGCGAGCCACGCGAGTGTTTGTTCACCCGGACCCCTTCGACAAGTTTGTCAGCTGTATTGTCTATATTCCCAGAGAACATTTCAGTACCAGCGCCCGGCAGAAAATTCAGCAGGTTATAGGTGAGCAGCTGGATTCAACAGAAAATGAATACAGCACCCAGTTCTTGCCAGAATCTGTGTTGGTGCGAATCTACCTGGTTTATCAGATCAGCAATAAGAAAAAACTTAAGGTACAGGGTAGGCAGCTTGAGGAGCTGGTAAAGCAGGTGACCAGGGGTTGGTCCGATACCTTTGCTGATCGTGCGCTGGAGACTCTGGGTGAGGCCGATGGCCTGGCTCTGGGTCGGCGCTTTAGAAGCGCCTTTCCCTCGGCCTATAGAGAGCTCTATGCTCCGGATGAGGCGCTGGCTCATATAGCATTGTTCGATGGCTTGGAGGATGCCACTGAGCTGGCCATAGATCTAAAGCATCAGCACCAGGCAGAGAACAATGACTTGCAGCTGGCGCTATTCCATCGCCATGCGCCTCTGGAACTCTCAGATATGATTCCCATGTTGGAGAATCTGGGGTTCCGAGTGGTTATGGAGCATCCCTATCTGATACAGCCAGACAATGAGCATCAGCTGTGGATGCAAGAATTTAATCTATCGTTCTCCCTGGACGTGAATGTGGATGTCTCGGCGGTGCAGGGCAGTTTTAAAGAGGCGCTCAGTACCGTATGGAAGGGCGATGCAGAGAATGACAGCTTTAACCGACTGGTTATAGGCGCGCGTCTCGACTGGCGCGCGGTGGCTATGTTGCGCCTCTACGCTCGCTACCTTAAACAGTTGGGCATTTCCTACAGCCAGGACTTTATTGCAGATACATTGTCTCGCTATCTGGATATCACCCGCAATCTGGTGGCACTGTTTAAAAGTTATTTTGATCCCCGTTATGCGGGTAATAGCCGCAGTGACCGCTCGGCCGGTCTGGTTAATAAGATAGTTGAAGCCCTGGATGCGGTCGACAATATCAGCGAAGACAATGTGATTCGTGGCTATCTTGAGGTGATTCAGGCAACTCTGCGCACCAATTTTTTCCAAACCTTTGCCGATGGCACCCACAAATCCTATATCTCGGTCAAGCTGGAGTCTGCAAAACTGTCTCTGGCCCCTAAACCCAAGCCTGCCTTTGAAGTCTTTGTCTATTCGCCCCGGGTAGAGGGTGTGCATCTGCGTGGTGGCAAAGTGGCCCGCGGTGGCCTGCGCTGGTCAGATCGGCTCGAGGATTACCGCACCGAGGTGCTCGGCCTAGTGAAGGCTCAGCAGGTTAAAAATGCTGTGATAGTACCCACAGGCGCCAAAGGGGGCTTTGTGGCTAAGCAGGCCTCTATGGCAGAGGGCAGAGAGGCCTGGCTGCAAGAGGGCATAGCTAGTTATATGCTGTATATACAGGCTCTGCTCGATATTACTGATAACCTCATTGAGGGCCAGGTGATACCGCCGCAGGACGTGGTGCGCCGGGATGGGGATGACCCCTATCTGGTAGTGGCTGCAGATAAGGGCACAGCTACCTTCTCTGATATAGCCAATGAAATTTCCGAGGCCAATCAATTCTGGCTCGGAGATGCCTTTGCCTCAGGTGGAGGCAATGGTTATGACCACAAAGGTATGGGTATTACAGCCCGGGGAGCCTGGGTTGCGGTACAGCGCCATTTCCGTGAAATTGGTATGGATATTCAACAGCAGGACTTCAGCGTAGTTGGCATAGGTGATATGGGTGGTGATGTCTTTGGCAATGGCATGCTGTTATCCCAACATATTCAGCTGGTGGCGGCCTTTAATCATCAGCATATTTTTGTAGACCCAAATCCGGTTGCTGCGGCGACCTTTAAAGAGCGCAAGCGTTTGTTCGAAACACCCAGAAGCACCTGGGATGACTTTGATAAATCTCTGCTATCTGAGGGCGCCGCCGTATATTCCCGGTCAGCTAAGTCGCTGAAGCTGACACCGCAAATTAAGGCGCGATTTAATATAGATGAGAATGAGCTGACGCCTACCCAGCTGATCACCGCACTGCTTAAATCTGAGGTTGATCTTATATGGAACGGCGGTATTGGTACCTATGTGAAAGCCTCTGCAGAGAGCCATCTGCAGGTGGGTGACAGGGCCAATGACAGCCTGCGCATTAATGGTAGTGAGCTGAGCTGTAAGGTGTTTGGTGAAGGTGGCAATCTGGGCATGACCCAGCGGGCGCGGGTTGAATTCTGCCTTAATGGCGGCCTCTGTAACACCGACTTTATAGATAATGCTGGCGGCGTCGACTGCTCTGACCATGAAGTTAATATCAAGATACTGCTCAATAAAGAGGTTATGGCTGGCCGTCTGGAAATGGATGAGCGCAATCAATTTTTAGCCTCTATGACCGACACTGTGGCCGATCTGGTTTTACACAATAATAGGCGTCAGACTCAGGCTATCAGCTTGGCAATGCACCGCAGTGGTGAGCAGTACGCGGAATACCAGAGGTTTATGGCCTGGCTCGAAGAGACTGGCCGCCTGGACCGGGAACTGGAATTTTTGCCCACAGATGACCAGCTCAGCGAGCGTATTAACCGCAATCTGCCGGTGTGGACCAGGCCCGAGTTATCTGTGCTGGTCTGTTACTCCAAGGTAATGTTAAAAGAAGCTCTGCTGGAAGCCGACCTGTTGTCTGAACCCTGGCTGGCCAGATCGGTAAATCGGGCATTTCCTCAGCAGCTGATTGATCGCTATCCGCAAGCGGTTGCGCAGCACCAGCTGAGCCACGAGATTGCCGCGACCCAGCTAGCTAATGATCTGGTGGATCGCATGGGCTTTAGCTTCTTCTTTAGGCAGATGGAATCCACCGGCGCTTCCAGTGGCGAGGTGATTCGCGCCTATACCATTGTGATCAATATTTTGGGTATTGATAAGCTTTGGCAGAGTATTGAAACCGACAACAATCTGGCTGCGGATGTGCAGCTGGATCTATTGCACAGGCTGATTCGCCTGGTGCGTCGAACCACCAGATGGTTTCTGCGCAACCGCAGGCTTAACCTGGACTGCGACCTGATTATTCAGCAGTTTGCCGAGCCTATGTTGGCGGTGATTGAACATATGCCCAAGCGAGAGCAGCAAGAGTGGGTGGGGCTTTGGGGCATAGAAAAAGACTCGCTGATCAACAGGTCTGTAGAGCCTCAGATGGCGGCCAGATTGGCGGCCTCTGATAGCATCTTTTTAAGTCTGGGTATTGTGGATACAGCGCTCAAGCAGGACAGAGCCGTAGAGCAGACAGCTCAGCTGTACTTTACTCTGGGCGAGTATCTATCTCTGGATTGGTTTATGGCTCAGATTGTGGGCCTGCAGCCGGAAAATCGCTGGCAAGACCTGGCCCGAGAGTCCTATGTGGATGATCTGGAGAGTCAGCGCCGCCGTTTAACCAGCTGTCTGCTGGCCTCGAATGCTGAGAATATGCAGTCGGTATTTGAAGATTGGCAGGTTCAGCAGCAGCCGCTAATTGATCGCTGGCAGTCGATGGTCAAGGATTTGCGCCGCAGCGCAGCACCGGATTTTGCCATGATTTCTGTGGCTCTCAGAGAGCTGCTGGATCTGGTGCAGGCATCCTTGGAGGCAGGGCGATCCTAAAAAAAAGGCCGCAACTTCACATGAGTTGCGGCCTTTTTGGTGGCTCATCAAGTTCTTTTGTCTGTGAGCCGGAAGCGGAACAGATTTCCGCTTAAGTTTGATTCGCTGTTAATTCTTGTTAGTGCTATTTAGTGCTGTTTAGTGCTATTTAGCAGTTTATGATGAATTTAACTCAGCTTAAATCGCGTATTTACTAAGAGAGCCTATTTATAAACTAGCGGCTTTTTGCTGGAAAGAAGCCTGATTAAATCCATTCCAGTAATCCTCGCGTCCCTCGCGCCAACCTCTTGACCAGTGATACGCCATAATCGATTGTTCTTGATAGGGGCATGTTGCCAATGAACGTTCTTGAATCGCGGCCTGATAGCCTTTCACATACGACCGGTGGTCCTGATCTCTTTTATGTTTTTTCACATCATCTCCTAAGGGTTTATTTAGGAAACTGCTGTTCAGCTTATAAAATCTGCTGAGAGCAGTTTTTATCAAACAAAATTGTTTAAAGAGCGATAGAATGAGCGCCTTTTTGCGCTGATACCAGTTGACCAAATTCTCCCGATTCTGTCGAAGATTTTGTTTGTCTATATAAACTGCGCGTTATTCCTAGAAGTAATGAAAGGGTCATATTTGTGAGTGTCGGAATGGATCATCAGTCATGGTTGGCTACCTGTCCCAAGGGACTGGAGCTTCTGCTAGCAAACGAGTTGCAACAGCTGGGTGCCTCTGGGGTCAAGGAAACCGTGGCCGCCGTGCACTTCGAGGGCTCGTTGGAGCTGGCCTATCGCGCCTGTCTCTGGTCAAGGCTGGCCAACCGCATTTTACTGCCGCTGCACAGTTTTATGCTCAACAGTGCAGATGATCTATATCAACAATGTAACGATATTGCCTGGGAGAGCCACTTTACGGCCGCCCAGAGCATAGCTATAGACTTTATAGGCACCTCCCGTCATATCGACAACACCATGTATGGCTCCCAGCGGGTCAAGGATGCGGTGGTAGACCGTATTCGTCGCATTGAGGGCGAGCGCCCGGATGTGGATACCAAAAACCCGGATATTCGTATTCAGGTGCGCCAGCATAAAGGTCGGGTAACTGTATCCCTGGATATCTCCGGTGAAAGTTTGCACCGCAGAGGTTATCGAAGTGGGCAGGGCAGCGCCCCTATAAAAGAAAATCTCGCAGTAGCACTATTGTTGCGCGCTGGCTGGCCAGAGATTGCATCTCAGGGTGGAGCCCTGCTAGACCCCATGTGCGGCAGCGGCACATTGATTATAGAAGGCGCCATGATGGCCGCAGATATAGCCCCGGGCATTCTGCGGGGGCACTATGGTTTCCATTACTGGCTGCAGCACGACCAGGCGCTTTGGGATTCGTTGGTAGTCGAAGCTCAGGAGCGCAAGGCCGCCGGGCTGGAAAAGCTCGAGCTGGATATTCGCGGTTACGATGCCAACCCACGGGTGCTGGAATTTACTACGCAAAATATTGAAAACGCCGGATTGGATGAGCATATTCGTCTGGCCCACAAGCCAATCGACCAGTTTGGCAAACCCACAGCAGAACATGGTCTATTGCTGACCAACCCCCCCTATGGTGAACGCCTGGGTGAGATTGACGAGTTGATTCCCCTGTACCAAAAACTGGGCACAGTGCTGCAAAAGAACTTTACTGGCTGGAAGGCCGCTATCTTTACCGGCAATGTGGACCTGGGTCGAGAAACTGACCTAAGCCCCACCAAACAGTACAGTTTATTTAACGGCACCATTCCCTGTAAGTTGCTGGTATTTACCGATATGACCTCCAAGTCCGCTCGCATTGCCGAGCGGTTAAGCACACCTGCACCGGCCCAAGAGCTGACCGAAGGTGCGCGCATGGTGCTCAATCGACTAAAGAAAAATCAGCGCCGCTTGGATGGCTGGCGCAAAAAATCCAATATTAGCTGCTACCGACTCTACGATGCCGATATCCCCGAATATGCCGTGGCCCTGGATATCTACGATCAGTCTGTCTATGTGCAGGAATATGCCCCGCCGGCGACCATCTCCGAGAAGGTTGCCCGCGAGCGCTTTGCCGAGGTTAAGCAGGCAGTTAAAGAATTCTCTGCCAGTTATCGCGGCAAAACCCATTACAAAGAGCGCCGCCGTCAAAAGGGTGACAGCCAGTATCAGCGCGCAACCGAGGGTGCCAGCGATATTATTGAGGTAACCGAGGGACGCGGGCGGTTTGAGGTTAATCTCTCTGACTATTTGGATACCGGCCTATTTCTCGATCATCGCCCAGTGCGTGCCATGATTGGCGATCTGGTGAAGGGCAAGAGCTTTCTCAACCTATTTTGTTATACCGCCGCTGCCTCAGTGCAGGCCGCTCTGGCGGGCGCCAAAAGCTCACTGAGCATAGATATGTCCAACACCTACCTGGATTGGGCTGGCCGCAACTTTGAATTAAACAACTTGAGTGCCAGTAAGCATCAACTGCTGCGCGCCGACTGCCTCAAGTGGTTGGAAGAAGAGGGGGAGCTGTACGATGTGATCTTCCTTGATCCACCCACCTTCTCCAACTCCAAGAAAATGGATTCAGTGCTCGATATACAGCGAGATCATGGCGATATGATCCGCAATGCCATGGCCAAACTGGCCCCCAATGGCGTACTGATTTTCTCCAATAACTTCCGCAAATTTAAAATGGACGAGCTCACTGAGCGCCAGTTTGATTGCCAAAATATCACGCCCCAAACATTGGATATGGATTTTGAGCGCAACCCGCGTATTCACAATGTTTGGAAAATCACCAGGCGCAGCAGTTTTGGTTAAGCAGCTGACATTGTATACGGGCCCCAGCTGTCATCTCTGCGAGCAGGCCAAAACCATTCTCTATCCGCTAATATCACAGCAGGGCTGGGAGCTGGTGGAAGTGAATATCCAAGAGAGTGAAGACCTAAAGCAACGCTACGGTACTCGTATTCCAGTGGTGGCCCTGCCGGATGGCAGCGAAAAGGGCTGGCCATTCACGGCGGCCCAGATTGGGCGGTTGTTGGATATTTAGCTATTTCGTGGCTTAAACTTTTTAACTCAAACAATTAATGTGCTCTTGGGGCGGTAATCCCCTGTTTTTAATAATCAAATAGATCTTTCTCTGCTCAGCTCCCAATCCAATCATCTGCCAATATTCACATCAGAGGTGGGGATTTCTCCTCTTAAACTGTCTTACTTGGTGAGTTAGTAATTCTTATAGCCCAAACCAATGGTTAGCTATAAGTTGCTGGGCCAAATGGAAAGTCAGACTTTCTGCGGTAGCTTGCCAGGCAAAGAATCAAGCCGATGTTCCTGTGCCTTTTCAGCCATTAAATTCTAGTCTGAACCTAATAAATACAGGGGAATAACCTGACCACTAATGTACGCCTTTGAGTTGCCTAAAGATAAGCGATACTTCATCCTTCGTCAAAACGACAGGTAGCTTCCGCTGACGCGACGCCTTTCTAAAATCACCGAGATTTATAGGCGGCTGACCTAAAAACTTTTGATAAAGAAAGACTAATGCGTTTAAAGCAACAGATTGAGTCGATTGGGAAACATTCCGTTCCACAACTAGATGGGTTAAGAACCGCTCAACATTTTTCTTCGAAAGAGATTCGGGATGGCTCTTATCGTGGAATGGAATAAAGTACTTTGTCCAATATAAATATGACTTTATTGTACGAATACTATAATGCCGAATTAGCATATATTCGCGGATAGACCCAAGGAATGGTGATGACGACATTGCGAAACTCCCTTTTCACGGAACTGTATATAAAAACAGTATGCCGGTTTATTTCTAGAAATCAACGACACCCCACAAAAAGTGCCCCGATAAAAGAGTAATGCACTTAAGTCCTGGTCATTTTTTATATGTAAATCAGTTAGTTAAAGAATATAAAAATACCCCCGATAACATATTACCAGAGCGTCTCGATAATAATTATTATGAGGGCGAGAGGCCTCATAATTAAACTGTTATATTTCTTCGGCGATAGGCCATACATAGACCCGCCCCCTTACATAGGCTAAACCCACCACCTGGGTGGACTGTCGGTGATACACTTTCTCCCTACCACCGACAGTGAACCCATTCAGCATATGAAAGACTGTAACCAATGTGGCAAGTGTTGTCTTAAATACGGTGACGGCGCGCTGTCTGCAACAGCGGCCGAAATCGATATGTGGGAGCTGTTTGAGCCGCATATTTACCAATATGTAAAAGGCAATGATATCTGGTTTGATCCGGATACCGGCGTGCAGTTGACTCGCTGCCCTTTTCTTGAGGTTGAGCCTGGGCAGGGCAAAGAGAAATATACTTGCGCTATCTACCTAAGCAGACCTGAAGACTGCAGGCACTACCCAGGCCATATTGCGGAGATGATTCGCGATGAATGCGAGATGATTGAGGTTATAGATTTAGAGGACTTTGATAAGGCGCAATCTAAATTAGATGATTTGATGGAAGATAGTCGGCCACGAAGGCGCTAAAAGTGCATTTACAAGATGCTTTTGCCTATTTTCCAATTACTTGTGCAGGTCCGACCCAGTTAAGACGAAAGTTTGTATGCCCAGAAACAACTATGGAGACGCTCATTGGTTTTGTCAGGCAATGGGATTTGAAATGAATCAAGCCCCGCTTTGGGCTTTTTAACCAAACTGTGCCAAATACTTATCTAGCGCATTGGCAAACTCCATTCGATCTCGCTGAGACAGGGGAGGGGGCCCGCCACCCACCTGCACACCGCTGTTGCGCATACTGTCCATAAAATCCCGCATATTTAGCCGCGCTTTAATATTCGCCTTGGAATAGAGCTCACCTCTCGGGTTAAGTGCCTTGCCACCCTTATCAATTACTTCGGCGGCCAGCGGAATATCTGCGGTAATTACTAGGTCATCTGCCTCTACTAGCTCAACTATATGGTCGTCTGCCACATCAAAGCCCTGACTGACCTGAATGCTGCGGACAGTGGGGATTCGGGGTGTGGATAGGGCTTGATTGGCCACCAGAATCACCTCTATACCTGTGCGCTGCGATACGCGATAGAGGATATCTTTAATGACTGTGGGGCAGGCATCGGCGTCTACATAGATTTTCATAAGATAACTAAACTTCAGTGCAAGAAAGAGCTTCATTATAACCCAACTCATCTTGGGAATAGGCTTGTATCTAGGGCGATACAGGGTAAAATGCGCGCTAAATATTTTAACTCATGTGGCCTCTGGTATGGGTCACCACTGAAAAGGAAAGTACTATGCCTGCAATTACCCTGCCTGATGGTTCCCAACGCGTTTTCGATAACCCTATCTCCGTGGCCGATGTGGCTGCTGATATTGGCGCCGGCCTGGCCAAGGCTACTCTTGCAGGCGTGGTCAATGGAGAGGTTGTGGATGCCTCTTATTTAATGAGCGAAGATGCCAGCCTGGCGATCGTGACCGATCGCTCCGATGAGGCGCTGGATATTATTCGTCACTCTTCGGCCCACTTGCTGGCTATGGCGGTGAAGCAGCTGTTCCCCTCAGCCCAGGTAACCATTGGTCCTGTAATTGAAGATGGCTTCTATTATGACTTTGCCTTTGAGCGCACCTTTACCCCGGAAGACCTGGAGGCCATAGAGGCGCGCATGACTGAACTGGTCCAGGCTGATCACAGCATTGCTCGCGAAGAATGGGACCGGGACGAGGCTGTGGCATTTTTTAGAGAGATGGGCGAGGAGTACAAAGCCGAAATTATTGCCAGCATTCCCGCCGGCGAGCCCATCGGCCTTTACCGTCAGGGAGATTTTATTGATCTCTGCCGCGGCCCCCATGTGCCTTCCACTGCAAAATTACCTGCCTTTAAGCTAACCAAGGTAGCAGGCGCCTACTGGCGTGGCGACAGCAATAACGAAATGTTGCAGCGCATCTATGGCACTGCCTGGACCAATAAGAAAGAGTTAAAAGCCTATATCAATCGCCTGGCGGAAGCTGAAAAACGCGACCATCGCAAGATTGGCAAAAAACTGGACCTCTATCATATGCAGGAAGAGGCCCCTGGCTCCGTGTTCTGGCACCCCAAGGGCTGGTCTGTGTACAAGGCCGTTGAAGGCTTTATGCGCGATAAGCAGATTGAGCGCGGCTATCAGGAAATTAAAACCCCCCAGGTGGTGGACTTTAGCCTTTGGGAAAAGTCTGGCCATGCGGATAAGTTTGGCGATGATATGTTTACGGTCACCACCGAAGACCGCAATTACGCCATTAAACCCATGAACTGCCCCTGCCATGTGCAGGTGTTTAATCAGGGTTTAAAAAGCTACAGAGACTTGCCCCTGAGGCTAGCTGAGTTTGGTTCCTGCCATAGGAATGAGCCGTCGGGCTCGTTGCACGGTATTATGAGGGTGCGCTCATTTACCCAGGACGACGGTCATATTTTCTGTACAGAGGATCAGATTCAGCCTGAGGTGTCGGAGTTTATCGACTTCCTCCATGAGGTCTACGAAGACTTTGGCTTTACTGAAATTATCTATCGGCTGTCTACGCGCCCAGAACAGCGCGTGGGTTCTGATGAAGACTGGGATCGTGCCGAAGAGGCATTGGGTCAAGCTTTGGATGCCAAAGGATTGCCCTGGCAGGAACTGCCAGGTGAGGGTGCCTTTTACGGCCCCAAGATTGAGTTTTCCTTGAAAGATTGCATTGGCCGAGTCTGGCAGTGCGGCACCATGCAGGTGGATTTCTCCATGCCTGGTCGTCTGGATGCACAGTATGTGGCCGAGGATGGCTCACGCAAAGTGCCGGTGATGTTGCACCGTGCACTGCTGGGTTCTTTTGAGCGCTTTATAGGTATTTTGATCGAACAGTATGAGGGAGCATTTCCCTTCTGGTTGGCTCCGGAACAGGCCGCTGTGATGAATATTACCGATTCTCAGGCCGATTATGCCCAAGAAGTGGCTAAATCATTGCAAAATAAGGGATTTAGGGTCATTTGTGACTTGAGAAACGAGAAGATCGGCTTTAAAATCCGCGGTCATTCTATGCAACGGGTACCTTACCTTCTCGTTGTGGGTGATAAAGAGAAAGAATCACGCACTGTGGCGGTTCGAACCAGAGATGGAAACGACCTAGGCAGCCTACCTCTAGACGAGGTTTGCGCCCTGTTTTCATCAGAGTCAGATCGACGCGGGCGTACTGAGTAAATAAAGCGGAGTAAAGTTTATTAAAAAAGACAGCAAGCGGGCGCGGCTTAACGACGATATAACGTCCCCCGAAGTTAGATTGGTTGCATCTGATGGCTCTCAGGTAGGCGTAGTGCCCCTGACAGAAGCCCTGGAAGCGGCACAGAAAGAGACACTGGATCTGGTAGAGATTTCGCCGGATGCCCAGCCTCCAGTCTGTAAAATCATGGATTACGGCAAGCATGTCTTTGATATTAAGAAGAAAGTAGCGCTGCAGAAGAAAAAGCAGAAGCAGACGCAAGTAAAAGAAATGAAGTTTCGACCGGGAACCGATGAGGGCGACTATCAAATTAAGTTGCGCAATCTGACTCGCTTCCTGGAGAACGGTGACAAGACCAAGATAACTCTGCGTTTTCGCGGTCGTGAAATGGCTCACCAGCAACTCGGCATGGATATGATGAAACGAGTTGAAGCAGATCTGGAAGAACTGGCTCAGGTTGAGCAGTTCCCAAAGATGGAAGGTCGTCAAATGATTATGGTATTGGCGCCCCGAAGCAAAAAGAAGTAATAGCAAAAAAGTAGTATCTAGAAGTAGCAACAGGATGTATTCAGCGCGACCCGCGCTCAGCCATTGTTTTTGGCAGGCTGTCCGGGCGTCTCCTGTTGATTTTATAAACCTCTCATTATTGGAGAACAGAAATGCCAAAAGCTAAAGTACATAGTGGAGCTGCAAAACGCTTCAAAAAGACGGCCTCGGGCTATAAGCACAAGCATCAGCACAAAAGCCATATCCTCACCAAAATGACTACTAAGCGCAAGCGTCAGCTGCGTGGCACCAGCCTTCTTAATGCTGCTGATAAGCCTCGCGTCGATCGTATGTTGCGCAACGTTTAAGTCACTAACTAATTTTTGGTAGGAGAATAATATGCCTAGAGTAAAACGTGGTGTTGAAGCTGGTCGTCGACACAAGAAAATTTTAAAGCAAGCCAAAGGTTATTACGGAGCGCGCAGCCGCGTCTATCGTGTAGCTGTTCAGGCAGTGACTAAAGCGGGCCAATATGCGTACCGTGACCGTCGCGTAAAGAAGCGTACTTTCCGCAGACTGTGGATTGCCCGTATCAATGCTCAGTCACGTGTTGAAGGTTTATCCTACAGCCGTCTGATCAATGGTCTAAGTAAAGCCGGTATTGCACTGGATCGCCGAGTACTGGCTGATCTGGCTGTGCATGATAAAGCTGCTTTTGGTGCGGTTGTAAGCCAAGCCAAAGCCGCCCTAGCTTAATAGAGACAAGTAAAATCGCCTGGACCCGCTGTTTTTTAACAGCAGGTCATTCAAGCGAATCGAATAGGGAAGGGGCTGCCGCTCTTTCCCTATTTTTTTATCGGTAATAAGATACACAATTGAGTTGTGTGGTGAGTCAAAATGATTGAATTGGAACAGATTGCCAATGAAGCTGGAGCTGCGATTGCCGCAGCCACAGATTTGTCGGCACTGGATGATCTGCGGGTTGATTATCTGGGCAAAAAAGGTCGATTGACCGGGCTTTTAAAAGGCCTGGGGGCACTCTCCAATGAAGAGCGTCCAGCGGCAGGTGCCAAGATCAACGAGGTCAAGCAGGCGCTTCAGGGGCAGATTAACCATAAGAAATCTGAGCTTGAATCAGCGGCTCTGGATGCGCAACTGGCGGAGGAGACTATTGATGTCAGTCTGCCAGGTCGCGGTGAAGAGGTTGGCGGGCTGCACCCGGTGACTCGCACCATGGAGCGTATCGAAGCCTTCTTTACCCGCATAGGTTACGACGTAGAGACGGGCCCAGAGATTGAAGACGACTACCACAACTTTGAAGCGCTAAATATTCCCGGTCATCATCCGGCTCGCGCTATGCACGATACTTTTTATATAGATCCCAGCACGGTACTGCGAACCCATACCTCGCCAGTGCAGGTGCGCACCATGGAAAGTCAGCAGCCCCCGATCCGCATTATCTGCCCGGGCCGAGTCTATCGCTGCGATTCCGACTTGACCCACACGCCAATGTTTCACCAGGTAGAAGGTCTGGTTGTTGATAAAAACATCAGCTTTGCCGACCTTAAGGGTGTGATCGATCAGTTTTTGAAAGCCTTTTTTGAAGCGGACTTGCCAGTGCGGTTTAGGCCCTCCTATTTTCCATTTACCGAGCCTTCCGCCGAGGTGGATATTCAGTGCACCAACTGTGGCGGTGAAGGCTGCCGCGTGTGCAGCCAGACTGGCTGGCTAGAGGTAATGGGTTGCGGCATGGTACACCCCAATGTCTTTGAGAGCTGCAATGTGGATACAGAGCAATACACAGGTTTTGCCTTTGGCATGGGTGTAGAGCGCCTGGCTATGCTGCGCTACGGCGTCAATGATTTGCGATTGTTTTTTGAAAACGATCTGCGCTTTCTCAAACAATTTTAGGCTGGGGTGACTTATGAAATTTAGTGAATCCTGGTTGCGACAATCAGTTAATCCCTCGATCAGCACAGAGGATTTAGTGGCTCAGGTCACCATGGCTGGCCTGGAAGTGGATGCAGTCGATCCAGCAGCGCCGCAGATGTCTGGTGTGGTTGTGGGCGAGATACTCTCGGTTGAGCAGCACCCAGATTCAGACAAGCTGCGAGTTTGTCAGGTTGCAGGTGGCGGTGAAGTTGCGCAGGTAGTCTGCGGCGCGCCCAATGTGCGCGCCGGTATTAAGGTGCCATTTGCTACCCTGGGAGCCAAGCTGCCCGGCGACTTTAAAATTAAAAAAGCCAAACTTCGAGGTGTTGAATCCTTCGGCATGCTCTGTGCCCAGACTGAATTAGATCTGGGTGATGACGCAGCTGGCCTGTGGGAGCTTCCTGCAGAGGCTCCGGTGGGCGCAGACCTTATTGAATATCTCGATCTCAATGACAATATTATTGAGGTCGATCTGACCCCTAACCGCGGAGACTGCCTGAGCATTCGTGGATTGGCTCGAGAGGTGGGGGTACTTAATCAGGCTCAGGTAACCCAGCAGAGCTGTGCTCCTGTGGCGCCTACAATTGACGATAGGGTATCTGTCAGTCTTGATGCGCCCGATGGCTGTGCTCGCTATGTAGGTCGAGTTATACGGGGGTTGGATCTATCTCAGTCAACTCCCCAGTGGATGCAGGAGAGGCTGCGTCGCAGCGGTGTGCGCTCTCTTGGGCCAGCTATTGATGTGACTAACTTTGTGCTGCTCGAGCTGGGTCAGCCTATGCATGCCTTCGATCTGTCCAAGATCGACGGGGCCATTGTGGTGCGCATGGGCCGGAACGAAAATTTAAAGCTGCTGGATGAGTCGGAAGTCTCAGTGGATACAGAGACTCTGGTTATTGCTGATCAGAGCAAAGCTCTGGCCATGGCCGGTATTATGGGTGGCGATGAGTCGGCAGTTGGTGATAACACCAGCGATATCCTGTTTGAGAGCGCCTGGTTTAATCCTCTGGCCATTGCTGGCAAGGCGCGCAGCTACGGCAAGCATACGGATTCTTCTCATCGCTTTGAGCGCGGTGTGGACGCACAGCTGCAGGTAGCGGCCATAGAGAGGGCCACAGCGCTGATGCTGGAGATCTGCGGCGGAAACCCCGGGCCTGTATCTGTGACTGAGTCCGAGGCCCATTTACCTGTGCCCGCAACCATCTGCCTGCGCGACGCCCGCCTAGCTCAGCAGCTGGGCGTCTCTATCGAGCCTGCTCAGGTCGATGATATGTTGGTGCGTCTGGGTCTCAGCCTTGTAGAGCGCGACGCCTCAGGTTCCACCTGGGTAGCCCCCAGCTGGCGTTTTGACCTACAAATAGAGCAGGACCTGGTTGAAGAGGTGGCGCGTATTTATGGCTACAACAACCTGCCTACCTCTACACCCTCTATGGCTCTGGAGTTACAGGCAGACCCCGAAACCCTGCTGGGATTGCCAGCGTTCAGGCATCATCTGGTTGCTCGAGGCTACCAGGAGACTGTGACCTACAGTTTTGTGGAGCCCAGTATTCAAAAGCTGATTGACCCGCAGATAACCCCAGTTGCTCTGGCTAACCCAATCTCGGCAGATATGTCGGTTATGCGCACCAGCCTCTGGGCTGGCCTGTTAAGCACTGCAGTACACAACCTCAATCGTCAGCAGAGTCGTGTGCGCATCTTTGAAGCAGGACAGTGCTTTGTACCCGCAGGTAATAAAGACAAGAAATCTGTGTTGGGCCTGGAGCAAAATATGTCGCTGGCCGGTTTAATTTGTGGCTCGCGTACTCCCACAGGTTGGACAGGCACTAAAGAAAAAGTCGATTTCTACGATATAAAGGGAGACCTTGAGGCGCTATTAGAGTGCACAGGTCTGGGAGCCGACTTTAAATTTGAGGCCCGGCAGCATGTAGCTCTGCACCCTGGACAGTCAGCAGCGCTGACGCGTCATGGCGAGCTGGTGGGCTGGGTGGGTCAGCTGCATCCGAAAATTCAGGGAGAGCTGGGTATATCCTCGGCGGTTTATCTATTTCAAGTTAATGTAGATCAAATTGCGCCAAGCAAGCTGCCTAAGTTTAAAGAAGTAAGCAAGTTCCCCGAAGTTAAGCGTGATTTAGCGTTTTTTGTCGACAATGTTGTGCAGGCGGGGGAGCTGTTAACTGCTGCTGAAGCTGTGGCTGGCGATCAGCTGACAAATTTAAAGTTGTTTGACGTGTATCACAGCAAAGATGTTGAAAACAAAGGAAAAAGTGTTGCGCTAGGCTTGACGTTTCAGCACAGTTCACGCACTCTTACCGACGAAGAAATTAATCTTGCGATAGATCGGGTGATCAAAGAACTCGGAAGTAAATTTAAGGCTGAACTCAGGGGCTGACCAAAATTTTGGTCGAACTTAGAGTCTGAATTTAGGTGCTAGGAAATGGGTGCGTTGACCAAAGCTGATTTGGCAGAAATGCTATTTGACGAGCTTGGCCTCAATAAACGAGAAGCCAAGGAAATCGTAGAGATGTTTTATAGCGAAATCTGTGCTGCTCTGGAGAGCAATGACCAGGTTAAGTTATCTGGTTTTGGTAACTTTGAATTGCGCGATAAAAGTAGCCGGCCAGGTCGCAACCCGAAGACAGGTGAAGATATTCCTATTTCCGCACGACGAGTGGTGACCTTCAAGCCTGGGCAGAAGCTCAAGGCAAGAGTAGAGACCTATGCTGGAACCAAGTAACAACAACGAACTGCCAACTATCCCCGGCAAGCGCTACTTCACCATCGGTGAGGTCAGCGAGCTCTGTGCAGTTAAGCCCCATGTATTGCGTTACTGGGAACAGGAGTTTCCCAGCCTGAGCCCGGTTAAACGCCGCGGCAATCGCCGTTACTACCAGCGCCAAGATGTTGTACTGATTCGCCAAATTCGCTCTTTGCTCTATGAGCACGGGTTTACCATAGGTGGTGCCAGACAGAAACTCGAAGGCGAGTCCAGCAAGCAAGAGCAAACCCCCTACAAACAGCTACTCGGCCAGACTATCTCTGAACTGGAAGACCTGCTAGAGGCTCTGGGTCAAGACTGATTCAGAAGTAGCTAACTTCACCCAAAACTGTTGCATTAAAAGGCCCGATCTGTATGATTGCGCCTCACCAATCGGGGCGTAGCGCAGCCTGGTAGCGCACTACACTGGGGGTGTAGTGGTCGCAGGTTCAAATCCTGCCGTCCCGACCAATTTTTCCCGTCTACCAGGCAAATATTAGTTTTTACATCATTCTAGA
>Ga0257120_1000034_pt1 | contig 115636 bp, 129 predicted proteins | sample SI106_10metaG_FD_190153 | JGI IMG/M metagenome (GOLD analysis project Ga0257120, IMG submission 190153) | Marine microbial communities from Saanich Inlet, British Columbia, Canada - SI106_10 | ecosystem: Environmental > Aquatic > Marine > Inlet | place: Canada: British Columbia | collected...
CACCATGTTTTGAAATCCATTGCTGAACAGCGTCTACGTTAAGGCCATCTGCATCAACCAGCGCGCCATCACGTTCGATTATGCCGATAATTTTACAGCCATCTTCTTCACTTAGGAATTTGGTCGCGTGATAGCCCACGTTACCCAAACCTTGAACAACCACGCGTTTGCCTTCCAAGCCACCAGTCAAACCGGCTTTTTGCATGCCCAACTCGTCGCGGAAGAATTCACGCAGTGCGTATTGTACACCACGACCTGTCGCTTCGACACGGCCAGCGATCCCGCCTGCGTTCAATGGCTTACCTGTAACACAGGCTTTGGCATTGATGTCAGTCGTGTTCATGCGGGCGTATTGATCGGCGATCCACGCCATCTCGCGTTCGCCCGTGCCCATGTCGGGTGCAGGCACGTTCTGAGATGGATTGATAAGGTCGCGTTTGATCAACTCATATGCGAAACGGCGCGTGATCAACTCAAGCTCATGTTCATCATATTGACGTGGATCAATGCAAAGACCGCCTTTGGAACCACCAAACGGTGCTTCAACCAACGAACACTTGTACGTCATCAACGCAGCAAGCGCTTCAACTTCATCCTGATTGACGCCCATCGAGAAACGAATGCCACCTTTAACAGGCTCCATATGCTCAGAGTGGACAGACCGGTAACCGGTGAATGTTTGAATTTTCCCGCGCAGACGTACGCCAAAGCGCACGGTGTAAGTCGCGTTACAAACCCTAATCTTCTCCTCAAGCCCTGGCGGTAAGTCCATCAACGCAACAGCGCGATTAAACATCATGTCTACGCTCTCGCGAAAGCTCATCTCTTGGGGGGCACTCATCTGACGACTCCTTTTGGGTCAGAACGATTCGACTTTGCGTCGATCATTGGCAAAACCTTTTGGTTATAAGGTTAATGAAGGCGAATTATCTCAGGATAACCGAACACGTTTGTGAGAACTGTATTGCACATTTTTTAGGCAATTTAAGAACAATCTTATCAAAGCCGCTAAATATATTCTACCGCGTTAAAAACCCAACTTTTGTCCAGAATTTAGCCGATATCTTTAATTTTACTAAATTAGTTATTATTCTGGAAACAGCCCGATTTCGAAACCAGTGATTGTTTCAAGGTCTGCCCATTATGAAGGACGACAAATTCATGATGGTCGTTGAAACCTGGATTTATTATGGTCCTGTTTTTGACATCGGGCTCAATTTCCATGCCGTCGTAAACTTCATCTTCAGTCGCCCACGCTATTCGCCACGGGTTTGTTGGAAGCAGTGCACCTAAATATCGCGATGCGCGATGGTTGCGGCAATGATTTCAGAAACAAATTTGGTTTGATGCCCCGGCGTCATTCCACCGATCCCGATACGGCGTCCGGAACGCCACCAAAGTCCCGGACGCCAGCTGCGTTTGCCGGGGCTTTTGAGTTTTAGAAGAAAACCGTTTGACGGTTTGAACGCGAAAAATCCGCGATCAATGCTTTCGATATCATCAAGCGTGCAGATCAATTCGCCAGAGCTGTCGCGCAGTTCACTTGCCGTAAGCTCAATTACCGTTGCCGTTGCACGGCGCATTTTGTCTGCTATCCAAAGGGAGGCTGATCCAGTGGCAAGCAAGAAGATTTGACCAAGGACTGCAGGTGGCTGTGTGAAACTGACGTAAATCAGCAAGAAACCTAGCAGGGCAAGCGATGTAATTCCAAGAACACGTCGTCCCATTGATGCCGATACGGTTCCGATGACTTCGTCGCTCATTCTGCTCACTCCCAAGGTTCGTGCTGGTCGCACTTGTTCCAGGGACCTACTCTGAATGCATGGGATGCAGCAAGGGTTGGAGACCTTAGCGTTTTGGCACAACCTCGTAGCCGCGCTCTTCTGGTTCATCATCAACCAGTTCTATTGGGAAACCATGTGCTGTAACAGAAAGCCCAGTTGCTTCTTCCAGCCGTTCAATCATGCGATCTGACTGCGCACGTTCGCCGTAGCGTTTTTGCCCATCCGTCATCATTTCGATCATCAGTGGTGACAGCTCGAGCGGGACATCATTGCGGTCTGCGATGGCCTGAAACAAACCAATGTCTTTTTGAATTAAATCCATTGTGAAGTTCACATCACGACTGCCTGACAGGATCAGTTGGCTTTCGGTTTCATGTACAAATGAATTGCCTGAGGAAATCGCGATTGCCTCATAGGTCATCGCCATATCCATACCAGCAGCCTTCATAACAGTCAGCGCCTCGCAAACAGATAGAAGGTTCATTGTGGCCAAATAGTTGGTCATCACCTTTAGGGTCGACGAGTTTCCGATCTCACCAACGTGTAAAATGCGACGCCCCATGTGGGTCAGGATAGGCAGGACTTTATCAAACGTCTCACGGGTACAACCCGCATAGATTGCGATGTTTCCAGTATCTGCACGGTGGCATCCGCCGGACACAGGACAGTCCACCGCCTCACCCCCGGCCTCAATCACCAAAGCACTGAGACGTTTGACTTCTTCAGCGTCGGTGGTGGACATCTCCATCCATACTTTGCCCGCTGTAACGTGAGGCAACATTTCCTCCACCACAGCACTTGAGGCCGCTGGAGTTGGTAAGCAGGTTATGATCGCGTCACAAACCTGCATCATGTTGGTGGCGCTTTGACCGTCTTTGGCCCCTACTGCCACTTTTTCGGCGACGAAATCAGCGTTAAGGTCAAAGACATATGTGTCCATACCATTGCGAATAAGACTGCCAGCCAGCTTACCGCCAACATTACCCAGTCCAATAAAACCAACCTTCATCACTTTTCCTTTGACTTAACGCATGAGCTCTTTCGTTTGGGCTCCAAAAATCAAGGCACAGTTTGGGTTGAATTCAACATTCACCTCAGCACCTAACTTACTACGCCCATCTCCACCCCCTTTAACAATTAACCAAAGGCTATTAGGCAAGCATAAAAGACATACAAAACAATGCCTAACACTTCGCCGATTCAACCTTCAGATTGGCGTTTGTAGAAATCTAAAAGTGCTAAAAGAGCGCCCCAAACACAACCACGTTTATGTTTTAAACATAATTCTATTACCGACGGCTTATCTACCAAAAACGCCGGATGTATTTAGTTTAAAGCCATCAAACATTTAGTTAGAAAATCATATATGCTGGGCTAATAAAGTCTTCAAAACACCTTGCGCTGATTAGGATTGAACTCGACTGAGGACGCCCACTTATCAAATAAACCAAGAACAAAACGGGCAACATTGTCTGTCGCTGTCATTGCCTTGGCCAAAATGTGGGTTGCTCAAATTGCCATCTCATTAGCCTAACTGGAAAGGCCTTTTATCCTGATATTCATCTTATAACGTAGCTCAAAATCAAGCCTTAAAAATGATCCAAAAAGTTGCCTCCCAGAGCGATGTGGGCTGATGTCCTAAATATCAAATTAGTAGCGGTAATTACAAAAATAGAACCTCAGCTTTGATTTTAGCGCCCCAAACCGGCTTTGGAGTTAAATTTGTAGACTCAGCGGATCCGCACTTCAGTGACTTTGTCAAACAGGCGCGCAGAATCAGCATCCAACTTGAGGCCTACAATTGTACCCGCTTGTGAACGAAAATTTCCTCGCTCTTCGACTACAATTTTTTCACCAGATGCACCCACTAAATATGCATATGAAACGCCACCAAGACTCTCTGTCATCTCAATACTGTGGGTGTCACCGTTGATATCAATGGCTAAATCCTCAGGGCGCAAACCTAGCTCAACAGGCGTGCCGTCTGTAGGTAAAGTGACATCCATCTTAATGGAATTTTGCAATCCTGGAACTTCAATCATTCCTTCGACAACTTGGCCACTCAAAAAATTCATTGCTGGGCTGCCGATAAAGCCAGCAACAAATTTATTGTCAGGATCACGATATAGGTCCATTGGAGCGCCAACTTGCTCAATTACGCCTGCCCGCAAAACCACTATTTTATCAGCTAGCGTCATAGCTTCGACCTGATCATGGGTAACGTAAATCATTGTTGCCCCAATTTCTTTGTGCAAACGGGCAATTTCGACACGCATTTCCACCCTCAGTTCCGCATCCAAATTTGACAGCGGCTCATCAAACAAAAATACTTCTGGTCCACGCACAATTGCTCGACCGATTGAAACCCTCTGTCGCTGACCTCCAGACAGCGCTGCAGGCTTGCGTTTCAGGTAATCATCTAACTTCAAGATGCGGCTAGCTTCAGTAACTTTTTCTTTAATTATAGCCTTGGGATAGCCGTTCATTCGCAAACCAAACCCCATATTCTCCTGTACAGTCATGTGCGGATAAAGGGCATAGGTTTGAAAAACCATTGCTACACCTCGACGAGCTGGGTCCTCACCAGTAACGTCTCGGTCTCCAATGGTGATGGCACCAGCGGTTGTTTCCTCCAACCCTGCCACCATTCGCAATAGAGTGGATTTGCCACATCCCGAAGGCCCAACGAAGACACAAAACTCACCATCCTTTATATCAAGATTGATCCCATGGATTACTTGAACATCACCATATTTCTTGGTGATATTTGATAGTTTTACACCTGACACTTAAACGGTTCTCCCATTGTTCAGCTCCAAGTTGGAAACTGCCATAATTCTGCTTCAGTCCCAATTAAATTCGCAGCTTTTAGTAAATTGGGTCTTTGGTTTTCTAAATCTTCAATTTGGTATCGATTTGTGGATGTTGCAATTGATACTGCCCCTAAAACTCGGCTCTGGCGTGTTAAAATAGGGCATGCAATCGAGATAATTCCTTGCTCATGCTCCTCACGGTCATATGCAACACCAACGGTCTTCACTTTCTCAAGCTCCAATACCAACGCAGCGCGGTTTGTCAGCGTGAAGGGGGTACATGCCGCATAAGATTGTTGATCCAAAGCCCTTTTTTGTTCGGCCTCCGGCATAAAGGCCAAAATCGCCTTGCCAACACCCGTACAATAACCGGGGGCAATTTTTCCAGCTTGGGCTAATGTTTCAAAATGATCAGAGACTTTGCACTTATCAACAAAAAGAACATGGCCGTTATCTAACTGCGCCAAGTGCACAGCTTCACCAACTTTTGCTGCCAGATCCTCAATATAGGGCCGCGCTACTGGTGCCAGTGAGCTATGACGCCAAGCCGAATGCGCCAAGCTTACCAAACGTATACCCATCGAGTAGGTTTGGCGTTCAGCATCAAAAGTTAGCATGCCTTGATTAGTAAGTGTTTGCACAAATCTGTACAATGTCGGCTTAGGAAACGGGCTGTTAGCCAATAACTCGGAAAACCTGACGGGACGCTGAAAGGATGCCACTTGGTCTAAGACCTGCATTGCCTTGCCTACAGTACCATCTGAATTGGGAGCATTATACATTTACGCCATCGGCCTCACTAAGTGACTATAATCTCTGTCTTCAATATCTGGGCAAAGCCGCGACAAGAATTCTACCTATTGAAGATACGAAAATCTTGACAAGCATAGGCGAGTCACGATTAAAATATCAATATATAAAACCGTGTTTCACTATTTGAGACTACTTAAAACGGAAACCCTAGGGAGGATACCATGCGTTACTTATTAAAGGCGACTGTAGCATCGATCGCCACTGCGATCGCACTAGCTGGCCCAGCATCCGCTGAACTGACTGGGAATTTAAAGATCAACCTCGATACATCCAATCCTGCACCACGCGCAACAATGGAAACTTTGATTGCAAAATTCCAAGCTGAAAATCCAGAATTAAACATTACAACTAATGTGATTGATCGCGAGGCGTACAAGACCCAAATACGTAACTTTTTATCGGCAGATGCGCCTGACGTACTGACATGGTATGCTGCCAACCGGATGAAACCTTATGTTGAGGCTGGGTTGTTAGAAGATGTATCTGACATGTGGGCCGATGGTACCGATATTGCCAATGAATTAGCTTCTACAAAAGGTGCTCTGACAATTGATGGTAAACAATGGGGTGTTCCTTACACATACTATCAGTGGGGTATCTATTACAGAAAAGATATTTACCAAGAGTTAGGTCTCTCCGAGCCTGCTAATTTTGACGATATGTTGTCTAATTGTGAAGCAATGATTGCGTCTGGACGCAAGTGTTACACCATAGGAAACAAATGGCTTTGGACCGGTGCTGGTTGGTTTGATTACCTTAATTTACGGACAAACGGATTTGACTTCCACATGCAAATGGCTGCTGGTGAAATCGAATGGACAGATTCCCGCGTTCGCGAAACATTTGATAACTGGGGCAAACTTATTCGCATGGGCGCGTTCATCGATGACAATCAAAATAAAGACTGGCAGCAATCATTACCATTTATGATTGATGGTTCTGCTGGGGCCATTTTGATGGGTAATTTCGCTGTTTCACCACTGCGTGAGGGTGGATTGACAGACGATCAATTGGATTTCCATCAATTTCCAGCAATCACTCCAGGAATTGCTATGGCAGAAGATGCGCCAACTGACACGTTCCATATAGCTGCCAATGCCAAAAACAAAGATAATGCTAGAGCTTTCTTAGCGTATATTGTTTCGTCTGAAGCTCAGACCGAAATGAATAACGGTGCCAACTTGGGTCAACTGCCAGTTAACTCAAAGGCATCTGTTGACGATGACAAATTCCTTAATAAAGGCTTTGAAATGCTGTCGTCAAACAGCCAAGGCGGCGTAGCTCAATTCTTCGACCGTGATTTCCCAGCTGAGATGGCGCAAGCTGCCATGGAAGGCTTCCAAGAGTTCATGGTTTACCCAGACAACTTGGATGATATCCTAGAGCGCATCGAAGGTGTTCGCAAAGAAGCTTACTAAAAATACCAATCATTAGAGCTGGTGTTCAGCTCATCATTAATTGGATGCGCAGGGGAACCTGCGCATCCGCTCTCACAGTCACCAAAGACAACCTGATGACGTTTCTCTTTGGTGATTTTTAGACCTTCACTCCCCGCGGAGGCGACCCGATGGCCAACACTTCTCCATGGAATAAGACATTGGCCAAACAAGGCTGGTATAAGAGGAATGAAATCGCGATTACTCCATGGTTATTTTTATTGCCGGCTCTCATCATGTTTGCGATTTACGTAGTCTTTCCAATTCTTCAAAGTTTCCGCATCTCTTTATTTAAATGGGATGGCCTTGGATCGTTAGCCACACATGGCGAATATGTTGGAATGGCAAATTATGAAAAATTGCTTACTCGAGACCGTTCCTTTAATATTTCAATTTGGAACAACCTAAAATGGTTGATTTTTTACCTTGCCTCGATACCAGCTGGATTATTTATTGCATTATTTCTTAATCAAACTGTGCGCGGCATTCGATTATATAAATCGCTCTTTTTTTTCCCATTCGTGATTTCTCAGATCGTCGTTGGTTTAGTTTTTACTTGGTTTTATGATCCACAATTTGGGCTATTCAACGGAATCATTGGTTTTATTGGCTTTGAGCCAATCAATGTTTTGGGCGACCCTTCCTTAGCTACATATGGGGTGATAGCGGCTGGGCTCTGGCCACAGACCGCATATTGTATGATCCTTTATCTTACTGGCCTAAATTCCGTTGACCCTGAACAGATCGAAGCAGCGCGCCTAGACGGTGCCAAAGGTATGCGAATGCTTTGGCACGTCATCTTGCCGCAATTGCGTCCAGCAACATTTATCGCGTTTGTGGTGACCATAATAGGCTCACTGCGGTCATTCGATTTAATCTCAATCATGACAAATGGTGGCCCATTCGGCTCATCACGGGTGCTAAGTTTTTATATGTTTGAAAAATCCCTATCAGAATACGGTTTTAAAATGGGCTACGGTGCTGCGATTGCAGTCATTTTATTTTTAATTATGATGGTATTTATTGGTTATTTTTTGTGGCGAATGTACCAAGATGAAAAAAACACCAATTGATGAAACCCAATCTCTTAGATTTGGAGCTTTAGCGAATGTTCCCAAAACCAATTGAAAAGTCATCACGCGCATGGCAACTTGGCTACCAAGTGCTATTGCCTATCGTGATGTTGCTCTGGCTTGCCCCATTGTTGGCCGTAGCACTTTTCTCGATAAGGCCAGACACAGATTTTTTAGTAGGCAATTACTGGGGCTGGCCTTCATCTTTTGAGATGATAAAAAATTACAGTATGGTATTTAGTTCGGCTATGCCCCGCTACATCATGAATTCATTCCTAATCACCATTCCAACGGTAATCGGCGCGGTGGCACTCAGCTCTATGGCCGGTTTTGCGCTTGGTGTTTACAAATTCCGTGGTAACTTACTTGTCTTTTTCATGTTTATTGCCGGTAATTTCGTACCATTTCAAATATTGATGGTGCCAGTTCGTGATCTGACACTGGACATGGGACTTTATAACACCAAAACTGGCTTAGTACTGTTCCACATCGCATTTCAGACAGGATTTTGCACCCTATTTATGCGCAATTTTATCAAAGCGTTGCCCTATGAGCTAACAGAGGCGGCCCGTGTGGAAGGTATAGCAGAATGGCGGATATTCTGGTACGTAGTATTACCCCTGATGAAACCTGCGATTGCAGCCCTTTCAGTCTTAATTTTTACCTTCATCTGGAATGATTACTTCTGGGCGATTGTGCTCACGCAGGGTGAAAATGCCCAGCCAGTAACTGCTGGGATCACCAGCTTTAATGCACAGTTTCGAGCAATGTATCATCTCATGAGTGCGGGCTCAATCATTGCTGCTCTACCACCTGTTTTGATGTTTTTCTTAATGCAAAAACACTTCATTGCAGGCCTCACTTTGGGCGCCGTGAAATAACAACCACTTCTTTCGGACGATACACATGACAAAGATTACCTTTATCGGTGCCGGCTCTACGATCTTTATGAAGAACATCGTGGGCGACGCATTGTTGACCCCTGCCCTTACAAATAGCCACTTTGCGTTGATGGACATCGACGCCGGCCGTTTGGCCGAAAGCGAGGTTTTGGCCCGCGCGATGATCAAGACCGTAGGCACAGACGCAACGGTCACGACCCACTTGGATCGACGTGAGGCATTGGACGGTGCAGATTTTGTGGTCACAGCGTTTCAGGTCGGTGGGTATGAGCCATGCACGGTCACCGACTTTGACATCCCCAAAAAGTACGGCCTGCGCCAAACCATCGCTGACACTTTGGGCGTTGGCGGCATTATGCGTGGCTTGCGCACGGTTCCGGTTTTGTGGAGCATTGCACAAGACATGGCAGACCTTTGTCCGAATGCCACTTTGCTACAATACGTGAACCCGATGGCGATCAACACATGGTCCTTGGCCGAACGGTTCCCCGCATTAAAGCAAGTTGGCTTGTGCCACTCGGTTCAGAATACGGTTCAAGAGTTGTCTCATGATTTGGACATTGATCAATCATCGGTCCGCTACAAAGTTGCAGGCGTCAATCACGTCGCGTTCTTCTTGCGCCTTGAACAGGAAGTTGGCGGTGAGATGCGCGATCTTTATCCTTTGCTGAACAAAGGTTATGCGTCTGGGGCGTTGCCAAAGGCACCATTGCTGATGCCACGTTGCGGCAACAAAGTACGCTATGAAGTTATGGACCAACTGGGCTATTTCTGCACCGAAAGTTCAGAGCACTTTGCTGAGTACGTCCCATGGTTCATCAAAGAAGGCCGCCAAGATCTGATTGAAGAATTCTCAATCCCGCTGGATGAATATCCGATGCGCTGCGTTGAACAGGCAGCAGAGTGGAAAGAACAAGCGGCAACGATGATGACCTCTGGCAGCGTCGAGGTTTGCAAAAGCCACGAATTTGCATCCGAACTGATGAACGCCATCGTCACTGACACACCCTATGTCATGTATGGCAACTTACCCAACCACGGACAGCTTCCGCAGTTGCCAACAGGTGCTGCGGTTGAAACGCCTTGTTTGGTTGATGCCAACGGTATCCAGCCGACAGTGATCAAAGACATTCCGCCGCAATTGACGGCACTCATGCGCACCCAGATCAATGTGCAGGAACTGACAGTCCGCGCATTGGTGGACGAGAACCCCGAACACATCTATCACGCTGCAATGATGGACCCGCATACTGCGGCTGAGCTGGATATGCGCCAAATTCGTTCCATGGTGGATGATCTTCTGATCGCCCATGGCGACTGGTTGCCTGATTGGACACGCGGCGCCGTAAGGAAAAACGGATGACACAGAACGCAACATTCCACGATATTTCTGGCAAGTCTGTTTACGTAACAGGTGGCGGTTCGGGCATCGGTGCGTCCCTGACTGACGGGTTCTTAGCACAGGGTGCGAATGTCGCGTTCATTGGCAGATCAGACGCCACAGCATTTGTGGCAGAGATGGAAGCCAAACACGGTCGCGCACCGCTATTTTTGCAAGGCGACATCACAGACACCGAGCATTTGCAGGCCACAATGCGCCAAGCGGCTGAAGCCCACGGCGGCTTGGATGTTTTGGTAAACAATGCAGCCAATGATGACCGCCACGTATTGGACGAGGTCACGCCTGAATATTGGGATTGGATGCAGTCGATCAATCTAAAAGCCTACTACTTCGCCTGCCAAGAAGCGGCGCGCCTGATGAAGGCTTCGGGTGGTTCAATCGTGAATTTCAGCTCGATCAGTTACATCATGGGCGGTGCCGGCTATACGGCTTACACCTCTGCCAACGGTGGTATCACTGCGATGTCACGCAGTCTGGCCCGTGAGTTGGGACCTGAAAAAATTCGTGTGAATGCGCTGGCACCTGGTTGGGTTTTAACGCCAAAGCAATTGGACAAGTGGGCCACGCCAGACTCATTGGCAGGGCATTTGGCAACGCAATGCTTGAAGGAGCATTTGGCCCCTCAAGATATTATTGATGCCGTGCTATTCCTATCCTCTAACACCAGCCGTATGATGACCGGTCAGTGTATGGTCGTGGACGGCGGCGTGGTTGTAACAGGGTGATATGAGATGAGCGAACAAGTGACACCAGATTGGATCGCCGTTGACTGGGGCACCACACACTTGCGCGTTTGGGCTATGCAAGGTGGCACTCAGCTTGCCCATGCCCAGTCAGATGATGGCATGGCCAAACTGGAACGTGACCAATTTGAAGGTGCCTTGTTGAAATTGATCGAAGGGTGGCTTGGGGCTGGCACAATCCCCGTCATCGCCTGTGGCATGGTTGGCGCGCGCCAAGGTTGGGTTGAAGCACCTTATACTGCGGTCCCTGCAAAACCCGATCACAGCCAACATGCGCTTCCTGTATGCAATGACCCACGTCTTCATGTGCGTGTTATCCCAGGCCTTAAACAAGCATCTCCAGCTGATGTTATGCGCGGTGAAGAGACACAGATCGCCGGATTTCTGGCCCTTAATTTTGGCTGGGACGGCGTCATTTGCCTTCCAGGCACTCATACCAAGTGGGCACATGTCAGCGCCGGCGAGGTTGTCAGTTTTCAGACCTATATGACGGGTGAGCAGTTCGAGTTGTTGTCCACCTCTTCCGTACTACGCCATTCTGTTGATACTGACGGTTGGGACAAACCCGCTTTTGAGGAAGCATTGGCTGACAGCCTTTCGCGCCCCGAACGGATTTCGGCAAACCTGTTTAATTTACGCGCCTGTGATTTGCTAAACGGGCAATCAAAAGAAGTTGCGCGTGCGCGTCTTTCTGGTCTGTTGATCGGTGCCGAATTGGCTGCTGCCCGTCCGTTCTGGTTGGGCCAACAGGTTGCCGTTGTCGGGGCTAACAACTTATCCCAAATTTACGCCGATGCCTTGGCCGCCCAGGGTGTCCCTGCAACTGTGGCCGATGGTGCCCGTATGGCCTTGGCAGGTCTTCAAGCAGCCTACCGCCTTGTAAAGGACACAGCATGAGCCGACCACTGATTGCAATCCTTCGCGGCATCAAACCGTCCGAAGCCGTAGACGTGGCCGCGGCCCTTTTAGATGCTGGAATTGACCGAATCGAAGTACCTACAAATTCACCTGATCCTTTTGAAAGCATCGGCAATATTGTTGATGCCTTTGCTAAGGATGCTTTGATCGGTGCAGGTACAATTTTGACAACCGAACAGGTTGATCAAGTTGACGCAGTTGGGGGCAAACTGATCGTGTCACCAAACTGCGATCCAAAGGTCATTGCACACACGAAAGCCAAAGGCATGCAAAGCTGGCCCGGGGTGTTCACACCAACCGAAGCTTTTGCAGCACTTCAAGCGGGCGCAGATGGGTTAAAGTTATTCCCCGGCTCAATGGCCGGTCCATCGGGCCTGAAAGCGATGCGGGCCATCTTGCCAGTTGGGACCGAAGTGTTCGCGGTCGGCGGCGCGGGACCTGACAATTTTGACAAGTGGATTGTAGCCAGTGCTGACGGCTTTGGGCTTGGCTCTGCCATCTACAAACCCGGCATGACGGCAAAAGATGTGGGTGTGGCCGCAAAGGCGATCGTCGCCGCATATGACGCAGCCATCTCGTGAGCCGCATCTTCGATGATCGGGTCTGTGCATTGGGTGAAGGCCCGCTGTGGCACCCAACCCGCCAACAGCTTTTCTGGTTTGATATTGTTGGCAAACGCCTGCTAACGCAAACCAATGATGGGCCGCAGGAATGGCAGTTTGACGAACATGTTTCGGCTGCTGCTTGGCTTGACCACGACACGTTACTAATCGCCTCGGAAACTGGGCTTTGGAGGTTTTCCCTAAGCGACGGGTCCCGCGAATTGGTGATCGCGCTGGAAGCTGACAACCATATCACACGTTCTAACGACGGGCGTGCCGATCCGTGGGGCGGGTTTTGGATTGGAACGATGGGTAAGAACGCAGAAAAATATGCGGGTGCGATCTATCGTTTGTACAAGGGTGAACTGCGCAACCTCTTTCCATCAATCACGATTTCAAATGCGATTTGCTTCAGTCCTAACCGCCAATTTGCGTATTACACAGACACCGTGACACGATTGGTCATGCGCCAGCAGTTAGAGCAACAAGATGGCTGGCCCAGGGGGGAAGCAGAGGTTTATCTTGATCTACGGTCTGAAAACCTGAACCCAGACGGCGCTGTCATAGATGACGCAGGGAATATGTGGCTTGCGCAATGGGGCGCGTCACGCATCGCATGTTACTCGACGGATGGGCAGTTTATAAACGCCATCGAATTCGATGCACTGCAAGCCTCCTGCCCTGCATTTGGCGGCCCGAAATTGCGCACCCTTTTTTGCACAACCGCAGCCGTTGATTTGCCAGCAGAAACGCGTGCACAACAGCCCTCGAACGGCATGACGTTCCTGTCGGAAAATGCCAGTATGGGCCAATCAGAACATCAGGTGATCCTATGATTTCAACACTCGGCGTATGCTATTATCCTGAACATTGGGATGAGGCGATGTGGGCACGCGATGCAGCGCGCATGGTGGAAACTGGTATCACGTGGGTCCGTATCGGCGAATTTGCATGGAGCCGTTTGGAAAAAATTGAGGGCACATTCACGTTTGAATGGCTGGACCGTGCGATTGCTGTATTGGCGGATGCTGGGCTGAAGGTTGTGATGTGCACGCCCACAACCACGCCACCGCGTTGGGTGATTGAAAAACATCCCGACATGCTGGCTGTTGATGCAAATGGCAATCCACGTAAATTTGGATCACGTCGTCATTACTGCTTTAGCCATCAGGGCTATATTCAAGATTGCGAGCGGATCACCCGCGTTTTAGCCGATCGTTATGGCGCGGACCCGCGTATTCATGCGTGGCAGATCGATAATGAATATGGCTGCCATGACACCATCATCAGCTACTCAGATGTGGCGCGGGTTGCATTTCAAAAATGGTTGGCTCATCGTTATAGCGATGTTGAGGCGATGAACACTGCATGGGGCAATGTCTTTTGGTCAATGGAATACGATCGTTTTGATCAGATCGATTTGCCCAACCTAACCGTTACTGAACCCAACCCTGCCCACGTCATGGCGTTTCGTCGTTTCAGTTCCGATCAAGTTGTTAAGTTCAATCGCGTTCAAGTGAACGTGCTACGCGCGGCAACGGATGTGCCTTTGATCCACAATTACATGGGCCGTATCCTAGACTTTGACCACTTCGAAGTCGGTGAAGATTTAGACATCGCGTCATGGGACAGTTACCCAATTGGTTTTTTATCAGACCGCTTGGAAGGAGACGACGATCACAAAACTGCGTTCTTGCAGCAGGGTGATCCTGACATGCAGGCCTTTCACCACGATCTATACCGCGCCGTTGGCAAGGGCCGCTGGTGGGTGATGGAGCAGCAACCCGGTCCAGTGAATTGGGCCCCGTATAATCCTGCACCGCTAGACGGCATGGTCCGCTTGTGGAGCTGGGAAGCAATTGCGCACGGTGCCGAGGTTGTCAGCTACTTTCGTTGGCGTCAGGCACCCTTCGCCCAAGAACAGATGCACGCGGGCCTCTTGCGCCCTGATGACACCCCTGCAGCAGGAATGGCAGAAGCCGCACAAGTAGCACAGGAAATCGCTACGCTTGGACCATTGGTTCAAGTTCAAGCCGATATTGCGTTGGTCTTTGATTACCCCTCTGACTGGGCATGGAACACGATGCCCCAAGGCGCTGACTTCGATTACTTCCGTTTGATATTCTCTGCCTACCGCGCATTGCGCCGCGCAGGATTTTCCATCGATATCATCCCCAGCACACAGCGTGACTTTGATGGCTATAAACTTGTTTTCGCACCCGGCTTAGCCAAGACAGACCCAACTCTAATGAGCGACTTACGGGACAGTGATGCGTTAGCAGTCCTTGGACCACGTACAGCGACCGTTACGGATGACTTGAGCATCCCGCCTCTAAGACAGCCCGTTATCGCGGGACTGGATGTAAATATTGAGCTCAGCGAGAGCTTTCCACCAAGTCATATTCGTTCTGTCGAAGGTGGGGGATCAGTTGTGCACTGGATGGAGAAATTGTCAGGCTCTTCGCCTGTCTTGTTGAAGACGGAAGGGGGGGCAACGGTCCTGACCGGCGATGATGAAATATGGTATCTGGGTTCTTGGCCAGATGAAACTCTTTGGGATCGATTGGTTGGGATGGCGGCGAAACAGGCAGGGCTTCACACAACAGCACTCCCTTATGGCCTGCGCTTACGCACAGCTGGAGCAGTCCAGTTTGCGTTCAATTACTCGGCACATTCGGTCTTATGGAACGATCAAGTATTTGATGCTTGTTCTGTGACTGCATGGGATCGCCAAGACCGGATTCTGAAATAATTTACTAAAAAAGGTGAATTAGCCAAAAGCATAACATTCCCACCTTTTAAGTCGGAGTATTTAACATTTTGGAGAAGTGGTGCACCCGAGAGGATTCGAACCTCTGACCCCCTGATTCGTAGTCAGGTACTCTATCCAGCTGAGCTACGGGTGCGCTCGGTGGCGGTTTAGTCTTGCCTGCGAAAGTATGCAAGCCCTCGTTTTCGCATTGTTAGAAATTATTTTATAAAACGATATCGCACTTGGGCAATTTAATACAAAATGAAGTTCCATCAGCTGATGTGCTCATCAATTCCAGTGTTCCACCGTGCCCACGCACCAGTTCTTCTGAAATTGCCATTCCCAACCCAGAGCCACCTTTTGAGACCCCGCCTTGAAACGGTGTGAACAAATGATCCTCTGCTTGCTTTGATAAGCCGGGGCCAGTGTCTGCAACTTTGATCAGCCAGTTTTCAGCAGTTTCAGTGCCTGTAACGGAAATGTCAGCGGCCTTACCTGTTACCATGATCGCTTGTCGTGCGTTGCGCACCAAATTTGAAATCACACGGTACAACTGCTCTGCGTCCGCGCGTACTTTCATGCTTGGCGGGATATTTGTGACAAAACGAACGTCGTGGTCGCCAACGGCCAATCGTTCACCATCCATTACGTCAGCGACAATCGTTTCCAAAAGAACCATCGAGAGTGTTGGACTGGGTTCTTCGGCTTTGCCAAAAGCCAGCGTACTTTCACACAGGTGTACAGCCCGTGTTATCGAGTTGACCAGTTTGGGCGCAAGGCGCCCTACTGTTGGGTCTTCGCTCATTTCGATACGATCGGTGAACAGTTGTGCAGACGTTAGGATATTGCGCAGGTCGTGACTGATTTTGCTAACTGCACTGCCAAGTTGCGCCAATCTGTCTTTTTGACGCAAAGCGCTGGTCAGCTCCGTTTGCATTGATTTGAGAGCATCTTCGGCTTCGCGCAGTTCTGTTATCCCAGCACTTGGCGAAATAATTCGCCGACCGTCTTCAGGGGCCAAAGCGTAACTTTGCATATGATCGACAACCCCTTTGATGGGTTTCACCAAAAAGATACGCACCGCGAAGAACAACAATGAGGCTGTGATGACAGAGATGACCGCAGACAAAAGCAGGATCCGCAGGCCATAATCGATCATGGCAGTACGAAGTGGCCCCGCTTCCATTGTAACCTCGATCAGCAATCCTGCTTCACGTAGTGGAGCCCCGATGACGCGGATAACTTCATTCTGTGGCTGCGTCAGGCGTATCACAGCGTCCCGCATCAAGACCGCTGCGGTGCCCTCACGCAAATCAAACGTCTCTGAAACCTCACGCAGCATCGGGGATGACAACATCAACTGTCGTGCCTCGTCACGCCGAAGCACAATGTTGAACACGCCAGCATTTCGCAGCAGCTCGGCTTCTAACTCAGTTTCAAGCATATCATCGGCCAACAATACCAATGATGCGATCTGTGCTCTTTCAAGGTGATTAAGAAGATAATCTTCTCTGAACCGCGCAATTGAGGGCACAAAAATCAAAATCTCAGCCAGCATCACGAAGATGGTGGTCAGGATAAGAAATCGACCTGATAGTGAGTTGAGCATCGTACCTCAGACAGTCAGAATCATTACGGAATAAACCGTTGTACGAAACCGACCACCCGTTTGACAGCCTTGCTATCAAACAATCTAGGAGTGAAATAAGCGCCCGCTGCGCGTTTGTTGATCTCACCGATTGTTGGGTACGGCGCAACCATTGCAGCGATCTGGCTCATCTTCATGTTGTTGGCCAACGCCAAGGCCCATAGATTGATCAGTTCACCCGCTTGGTATCCAACAATTGACGCACCAACTGGGCGGCCCTTTACGACCATCAATTTGATGAAACCCTTGGTTTTACGTTCCGCGATTGCCCGATCATTGTGGCTGTAGTGAAAGCGTACAACTTCCAACTTATCGCCATGTGCTTCCTTTGCCTGCGCTTCGGTCAGGCCAACTTGGGAGAGTTCGGGATCTGTATATGTCGCCCACGGAATATGTGACGTTTTCGCTTTGGACGGCAAACCAAACAGCATAGAGCGGATAATAACCCCCGCGTGATATCCCGCAACATGCGTAAACTGTAGACCACCGGCGACATCACCAATTGCATAGACACCACGGTTCGTAGTACGCATGGCCGCATCTACAACCAGACAAGTGCGTGTGCGTTCAATGCCTGCTGCTTCGATGTTCAGCTTATCAATGTTGGCTTTGCGCCCAACGGCCATCAATAGGTGGGAGCCTTTGAAGACACGGCCATCTTTGACCTCAACTTCAATCGCCCCTGCTTTACCTCTGATTTCGGCAGCCAACGCGCCCTCGACGATTTCGATTCCCTCGTCACGCAAAGAGTTCAACACCACTTCCGCCAATTCAGGATCGTCTTTACCCAGTGCTTTCGCACCCTCAATCACAGTCACTTTAGAACCTAGACGAATGTGCGCTTGTGCCATTTCCATTCCGATCGGACCGCCACCAATAATCAACAGATGCTTGGGTTGCTCACGCAGTTCGAACAACGTCTCGTTAGTCTCGTAGGGTACATTTTCCAAACCAGCGATCAGTGGAACCAAAGGTGACGAGCCTGTTGAAATAACCACACGTCTGGCCGTGATGATTGTGTCACCAGCCTTTACTTCGGTTGGAGAAATGAACTCTCCGTACTCTTCGATGACGTTAACGCCCAGCCCTTCAAACCGCTCGACACTGTCAAGTGGTGCGATTGTTGCGATAACGTTCGCGACATGGTCCTTAGCGGACGCATAGTCGACCTTGGGCTGGTGATCCGCCACACCGTACTGAAAGGCGTGTGACTGGCTGTAAGCAGCTTTACCACTGGCAATCAGAGCTTTGGATGGGACACAGCCAAAGTTCAGGCAATCGCCACCCATTTTGTGGCCCTCAAGCAAGGTGACTGACGCCCCCATTTGACTTGCACCAGCTGCAACGGACAAACCACCAGAACCACCACCGATAACCAATACATCTGTTTTAATATGCTTCATGACTTATAGCCCTTTTTTGCCAGTTGCGGCCTTAATCACAACAGGCACCAAAGACAGTGTCGCAAAACCCAAAATAGGCAGTAGAATGTGTGGTTCAAAGATGATCCCCAGATTCGGCTTTTCGCCAGCTGCAAACACTTCGCCCAGGCCCGCACCGATCGATGAAAAGACGGCTGTTGCGGGAATAATCCCAAAGAATGTTGAGATGAAGAAGCGATGCAATGGCACTTGCATAAAAGCGGGGATCAGGTTGGCGATAAAGAATGGGACGACTGGGACCAAACGGATCAGGAACAACATCGTCCATTGGTTTTCATCAATACCATCTTTGATTTTCTTGATGGGACCCGTTGATGCCTCTAATTTAGCACCAAGTTTGTCACCAAACCCGAACCGTGCGGCAAGGAAGATGAAAGCCGCTCCAATTGCAGCACCTGTCACGCTAAGCATTGCACCTAGAACTGTCCCGAACAGGAAACCGCCTGTCAGTGTGGCGAGGGTGGCACCAGGCAGAGAGAACCCAACGATCACTACATAAGCAACAAAGAACAAAAGGGCTGTCTGGAAAAGGTTTGCATCACGGTGAGCCAGCAATGCTTCGCGGTTGTCACGCAACGTATCAAATGTCAGGTAATCACGCAGAGTAAATGCCCCGATGATGGCGACCACGAGAATCATCACGAGTGGCACATGTCTTTTTAGGTCTCGCTTTAAACCAGAATCAGGTTCGGAATTATTGGATTTGTTCATATTACGCATCACTCTTGCTCTTTTCATGTCCCTTATCAATGGACTGAACAGGCACGGGGCCGCTAGCGAGAAACATTATTCTCACGCGCCCTTGATAATTATTGCCCCTTTTAGGGTGTTTTCTCGCCGTTAATCGGGTAATTGAAACAACGGCTCGTTGATATCGATGTATTTGTTGCAAAACCATCCGATTTCCCACCGCTAGGGTTTGACTTGGTCCTTGCAGCACTTTAGATGACGAGCTTGAAATTAGACACGCACGGTTCGAATCTTGACCCTTGCGAACAATATGGAGACGGAGCGATGAAACGCACCTACCAACCTTCTAACCTCGTGCGCAAACGGCGCCACGGTTTCCGCTCGCGCATGGCTACTAAAGCTGGCCGTAAAATCCTGAACGCACGTCGTGCTAAGGGCCGTAAGGAACTGAGCGCGTAATACGCGTCCAGACTGGTTGCTTAAATGACCCCGCCTAAGGCCTCTTTATCCAGCGATCTAGCTGATAAGGAACTGCCTTTGGCGGGATGTTTGCGTCTGGGCACCCCATCAAAAATCGAAGTCATCCAGAAACGCGTTGATTTTCTGCGCGCTTCACGTGCGCCGCGCGTTGCGATGCAAGGTTTCATCCTGCAAATCAACGAACGGGGTGATGATGCTCCAATGCGCATTGGCTATACCTGCTCTAAAAAAGTTGGCAATGCGGTTGCTCGCAATCGCGCCAAACGTCGATTGCGCGAGATTGCGCGCCTCGTACTGCCCAAGCATGGAGCTTCGGGTACCGATTATGTGCTGATTGGCCGACGCGACAAAACCGCTGAGCGCGACTTTCAAGACCTACTTGCAGACTTGCGCACAGCACTGTCCAAGGATCACCCTAAAAAGGCCCGAACATGAACCCGTTTGCATTGATCTTGGCTTTGCCAATTCGATTGTATCGGTTGATCTTTAGCCCTTGGGTTGGCTTCAATTGCCGCTATCAACCGACATGCAGCGCGTATGCGCTGGAAGCTTTAGACAAACATGGTGCAATCAAAGGCAGCTATCTGACGGTTCACCGTATATGCCGGTGTCATCCGTGGGGCGGCGATGGTTATGATCCTGTGCCTGCAGAAAAAGACTGAACAATTCCCAAAGGGTGCACAATGCTTGATCAAAACGATGACATCCACCCCCTGTTCGCCGGCGCACCGCGCACGACTGAATTCAAAAAGCTACGCAAACGAATTGTCCGAATGACCCAAGAGGCGATCAACCAATATGGGATGATCGAGAAAGACGCGCGTTGGCTGGTCTGCTTGTCGGGTGGCAAAGACAGTTACACGCTGTTGGCAGTCTTACATGAATTGAAGTTTCGCGGCCTTTTGCCCATAGATATTTTGGCTTGTAATCTGGATCAAGGGCAGCCGAATTTCCCTGCAACTGTATTGCCAGCGTTCTTAAAAAAGATGGGGGTACCCCACCGCATCGAGTACAAAGACACCTATTCAATTGTTGTTGATAAAGTTCCGGCAGGCCGTACATTTTGTTCGCTATGTTCACGCATGCGTCGCGGGAATCTTTATCGTGTTGCCCGCGAAGAGGGTTGTTCAGCCGTGGTTCTGGGCCATCATCGTGATGACATTCTGGAAACCTTTTTCATGAACCTGTTTCACGGCGGAAAATTGGCAACCATGCCGCCTAAACTACTCAACGAAGACGGCGACTTGTTCGTATATCGCCCTTTGGCACATGTTGCAGAAGTTGATTGTGAAAAGTTTGCATCAGCAATGAATTATCCCATCATTCCATGTGATCTGTGCGGTTCCCAAGATGGATTGCAGCGCCAACAGGTCAAACAGATTATTGATGGCTGGGAGGCCAATAGCCCTGGGCGACGTCAAATCATGTCTAACGCTTTGGCCAACACGCGCCCTTCTCATTTATTGGACACTGAAATTTTCGATTTCATAGGCCTTAGTCGGAAAACTGACCAAATTGACGTAAACTCTGACGATATTCCTACGCTGCGTTAACACCTCGCAAAGAGGTCAGACCTAACAATTCGACAAGGTTCGTTTTCTACGGATGTTTCAACGAGGTGCACAATGGCGGTCAATCGACCATGGTCTTGGCCCAAATTACGCGACGAACTGCGTCATACAATTGCGGGCACGCAGGCATTGGCCCGCTGGCATCACCCTGAGCGAGGTATGATTGCCCCCGCCGACGTCTTACCCGCGATTGAACAAGCCAGTTTGCTGGAGCGGTTTGCTGAAATCATAATGCGCCACGCATTCACTGCCCTTCAGTCCTAGGATTATGCGGGTGTTTCCGTTCCACAGGTTAGGGTGAATTTTAGTGGATCAGAATTGAACAATCCGCGTCTCATTGAGAAAATCCGCTGGAAATTGGACCGCTTTGAACTGACGCCAAACCTCTTGGCTGTCGAAGTCTTGGAAACGGTCATTTCTGGGCTGCCGATCACCAGATCACCTCAAACATCAACGGTCTGGTCGCCCTAGGGTGCCAAGAAGACTTGGATGATTTTGGAACGGGTTATGCTTCGATCTCAACAATTAGGCGTTTCAAGATTGATCGCTTTAAGATCGACCGTTCCTTTGTCATGAAAGCTGTCAGGGACCCCGAACAACAACGGATAATCAGTGCAATCCTGACAATGGCCGAGCGCCTGAACCTTGAAACCCTAGCCGAGGGGGTCAAAATCGTCGACGAGCACGCATTATTGGTCCAATTGGGCTGCACTCAAGTGCAGGGATTTGGCATCGGAAAACCCATGCCATTCGAAGAAACGTTGGATTGGATGAGAGCACATGAAGCCAAGCTTCTGGATACTCCAAAAATTCGTGGGCATCATAGTGGTTAGCCAAAACATCACAAATACTCGAAAATCAGCGCCTATACTCACCTAACCAAGGCCCCAAATGACCGAATCCACTTGACCTTCAGGCCTGCACTATGTTGAACCCCACACTGAACTCAACGACATTAGGTGGCAGTCCCAAATGGATGATCAGAACAAAAACCTCATTCTGGCAACCGTACTCAGCTTAGCTGTAATTTTAGTATGGACTGTCTTTTTCCCCGCGCCAGAAATTGCAGCGCCAGCAGAGACTTCAATTGTGTCCGCTGATAGCACTGTCGCGACGCCTGATGCCGTCACAGCGTTAACCCCAACAGCACAAACTGATACTGCGAATGTTGTTGCAACTGGTGCCGCCGCTCCTACGGCATTGCTTGAAGCTAAGCGCACTGCAATCGAAACACCACGCCTCAGCGGAACAATTTCTTTGTTGGGCGGTCGTATCGATGAGCTAAAATTGAGCGACTATAAAGTCACGCAAGATGAGGGCGCAGACACCGTTACGTTGTTCTCACCTGTTGGCAGTGACTCACCATATTACGCGCTCTTTGGTTGGGCCGCGAGCACCGGTGTAACACCCGAGACCGTGCCAAACGCAAATACAAACTGGGAGCTTGTTGACGGCGATATTCTTGAACCGGGCAAGTCAATCACTTTGGCATGGGACAATGGCGCAGGCCTTTTGTTCAATCGCATTTATGATGTCGATGCTGACTATATGTTCACAATCACACAAAACGTAACGAATAACGGTGCCACCGCTGCATCTATGGCACCGTATGGAGTTCTTGCGCGCCACGGCGAACCGAAAGACCTAAAGAATTTCTTCGTCCTGCACGAAGGTTTGGTCACGATGGCTGATGAGCTGACAGAGACAAATTGGGATGACATGCCTGATTTCGACATTCATCCAAAAGAAGGTGTCCCAGCGGAGCGTATCGAGGATGTCAAAAATGGCTGGATTGGTATGACCGACCACTTTTGGATGACTACCTTGATTCCTGCCCAAGACGTTTCATCGCGCCTGACAGCCAAGTACAATCCATCTTTGGACATATACCAAACCGAAACCGTGATGAACAAAGTCACCGTCGAACCTGGTGCAACAGCGACCAACACGATCCGCCTGTTTGCGGGTGCCAAAGAATGGGAAACCATTCGTGAATACCAAACGGATGGTGTTACCAAATTCATCGATAGTATCGACTGGGGATGGTTCTTTTTTCTGACCAAACCAATCTTCTGGTTACTTCACGAGATCAACAAATTGATCGGTAACATGGGCTGGTCCATCATTGGCCTTACCCTGATTATCAAAGCTGTTTTGTTCCCACTGGCTTATAAATCTTACGTCTCTATGGCCAAGATGAAAGAGCTTCAGCCAGAAATGGAAAAACTGAAAGCGGCTGCAGGCGATGATCGTCAAAAGATGCAGCAAGGTATGATGGAGCTTTATAAGAAGAACAAAGTTAATCCTGCGGCAGGCTGCATGCCGATCTTGCTTCAAATTCCGATTTTCTTTTCCCTCTACAAGGTTATCTTCGTCACAATCGAATTGCGACACGCCCCGTGGTTTGGCCCCTTCCGTGACCTTTCAGCCCCTGACCCAACAACTCTGCTGAACCTATTTGGACTTTTCCCAAATGGCGCACCAGAAGCAGGCAGCGTCATGGCGTTGATCTTTATCGGCATCTTGCCAATCATCCTTGGTATCTCAATGTGGTTGCAGCAAAAGCTGAACCCGGCTCCAACAGACCCAACACAGCAAATGATTTTTGCATGGATGCCATGGGTCTTCATGTTCATGTTGGGCAGCTTCGCCAGTGGCTTGGTCGTTTACTGGATCGCCAACAACACAATTACTTTTACTCAGCAATATTTGATCATGCGCAGCCAAGGTTACAAACCTGACGTGTTCGGCAACATCAAAAGCAGTCTGAAAAGAAAACCTAAAGAGGACTAAAGCATGTCATCAGTTTCAAGCATCTGGCGTCATCCGATCAAAGCTCTTGGCCGCGAATCGTTAACGTCAGTTGCTTTGAATACTGGTGAATGCCTGCCTTGGGATCGTGTTTGGGCTTTAGCCCACGAAACATCCAAAGCGAAGACTGGCGAATGGGCCCGCTGTGGGAACTTCCATCGTGCTGCTGGTGTCCCAGCCCTCATGGCAATCACGGCCGAATTTGACGAAACAACTCAAGAAATCACGTTGCATCATCCTGATCGTCCAGACCTTACGTTTCATCCAGATAATGCCCCTGAGGCACTCGTCGCTTGGAGTGCCCCACTTGTCCCTAGCGGTCGTGCACAACCAAGCCACGTTATGCGTCTGGAAAAACATGGGTATCCTGACAGCGCCTATCCATCCGTTAGCTTGGCCAACACCGCATCGCACAATCAAGTAGAGCAACACCTTGGGCGTGATTTGTCGATTCACCGCTGGCGTTCCAACATCTGGTTCGATGGTGCCAAGCCTTGGGCTGAATTTGACTGGGTCGGCAAATATATTGCGATCGGGAACGCCATGTTACGTGTAAAAGAGGCCGCAACGCGTTGTATGTCCACAGCAGCCAATCCAGAGACTGGCCAGCGGGACGCAGATACGTTAGGGGCCTTGGAACACTTCGGTCATCAAGAATTCAGTGTCTTGGCGGAAGTTATCCAAGATGGAACAATCGCCTTAGGCGACAGCGTGCAGGTACTATGATGCAAATGCAATTTAACATCGCCGAAGAGCCAGAGGCCCTAAGCAAAGAAAAAGGTCGTCTGCTGTTTGCGGGCGAGACCGACTTTGTAAAAGGTGTCGTCGCAATGGACGGGATGCCCGATGCCGATCGTATGGAGGTTTGCTTTGCAGGCCGTTCCAACGTTGGCAAATCAACTTTGATCAACGCGCTAACCGGACGCAAAGGATTGGCGCGTGCGTCCAACACCCCCGGCCGTACGCAAGAGATCAACTATTTCACTGCTGGTGATGAACATTACCTCGTCGACCTTCCGGGTTATGGTTTCGCAAACGCCCCATTGCCGGTCGTCGAAAAGTGGCAGCGCTTGCTCAAGCAATACCTGTCTGGTCGTCAAACTTTGCGCCGTGCCTTTGTATTGATCGATGCGCGCCACGGCGTGAAACCTGTCGACGAGGAAATCATGTCTTTGCTCGACAGCTCTGCTGTGATTTTCCAAGCTGTTCTTACCAAAGCCGACAAGGTGAAGGAAAAGGAACGTTTCAAAGTTATCGAACAAGTGAAAAGTAAACTGGCTGCCCACCCTGCTGCTTATCCCGAACTGGTTGTAACCTCTTCGGAAAAGGGTTGGGGCATCGAAACGTTGCGCGCTATCATCGCAACCCTCGAATAGTTGATCGAACGGAAACGGGATGAAGACGCAAGACATGGATCGCAATTGGATTGAAACCGCCGAAACACTCAGCAGCGCTTTGCCTTATATGCAGCGTTACTCTGGCGCGACGGTCGTTATTAAACTGGGCGGTCACGCGATGGGCAGCGATGAAGCCATGGCAAGTTTCGCACGCGATGTTGTTTTGATGCAGCAAGTGGGCGCAAACCCCGTCATCGTTCATGGTGGTGGCCCAATGATCAACGCCATGCTTGAGCGTCTCAAGATCCAATCTGAGTTCATGAACGGCAAACGCGTAACTGATGCAGCAACCATGGAAGTGGTTGAAATGGTTCTAAGTGGCTTGGTCAACAAACGTATTGTTCAGGCCATTGGGGCCCAAGGTGGTCGCGCTGTTGGTTTATCCGGTAAGGATGCCCAATTGGTCACGTGCACCCAAACAAATCCTGAGTTAGGATTTGTAGGCACGCCATCTGTGGTGGATGCCTCAATTCTGGAAGACCTGTTTAGCAGCAACATTATTCCCGTCATTGCGCCACTAGGTGCTGGCGAAAATGGTGAAACATTCAACATCAACGGCGATACCGCTGCTGGTGCTATTGCGGGAGCATTAAAGGCTGATCGCCTTCTTTTACTAACGGATGTTGCTGGGGTTAAAAATGCTGACGGAGAAGTACTGACTGAGATGACTGCGGCCCAAATTCGTGAACTGACTGCGGATGGAACAATCGCTGGGGGCATGATCCCCAAGACGGAAACCGCATTGGATGCCATCAACGAGGGCGTTCGCGCCGTTGTCATCCTTGACGGTCGTGCGCGCAACGCTTGTTTGCTTGAGCTGTTTACTGACCACGGCGCAGGCAGCCTGATCCGCGACTAACGCAACTGTGTCCATGTGCCGCTTGGCACGTGGTTCCAAACGCAGTAGTTTGCCACCCATGGAAAATGAATCTTTTGTCCGGCTGGGTGTATTCTTAGGCCTGTTCGCATTGCTTGCATTGATCGAAACCCTCGCCCCCCGCCGTGTGCGCACCCAAACCCGTAAAGCCCGCTGGGTCACGAACTGGGGCTTCACTTTCATCAACACAGTCGCTTTGAATGCAATGGCATTTGCGCTGCCCTTACTGGCTGTAGGTGCCGCAATTGATGCGCAGACCCAAGGGTGGGGTTTGTTCAACGCACTCAGTCTGCCAATCTGGCTTGAAGTTGTTCTTGTGATCTTAATCTTGGACTTCTCAATTTGGCTTCAGCATTTGATCACCCACAAGGTTCCCCTACTTTGGCGTTTGCATCAAGTTCACCATGCGGATGTAGACATTGATGTATCCACCGCCATTCGGTTCCACCCAATCGAGATTGCTTTATCAATGTTCTTGAAAATTGGATTGGTTTACTTGCTAGGCCCTGCCGCCTTTGCTGTCATCTTATTTGAGGTGATCTTGAACGGCACTGCTATGTTTAATCACGCCAACATTCGCTTACCCTTGGTCATTGATGCAGTTGTGCGACGCGTTTTGGTGACGCCAGACATGCACCGCGTTCATCACTCAACGCACCGGCATGAGCACGACAGTAACTATGGGTTCTCATTGTCGATCTGGGATCAGATGTTCGGCACCTACATCGCCCAGCCATCTGAGGGTCATGATAAAATGGACATTGGGTTACGCTGGCAGGACGAGCGCCCCAGCCGTTTTGGATGGTCGCTCAAGCTACCTTTCACTAACAAATGAATGTAGATATCACTGCGCTGATCAGCCCAAAAGTTGAACCACACGGATTGTTCGTCATGGGACATGTTGTTGAAGTTGACCACACATTGGCATTGATCGGTGCTGACAATGGTTTTTGGGATCACTTCAAATGTGATACTGAATATTTAGACGGGCAACCCAACCCAATTGATCGCTGGTCCAAGCGCATCATCAATCAGATCGCGGCAGACCATAATGGGGCTGCTGTATTCCCCTCAGACGGCCCCCCTTACGAACCGTTCATCGCGTGGGCCACACAAAGCGGTCGTTTCTGGCAAAGCCCTACAGGAATGTTGGTACATGATATCGCCGGTTTGATGATTTCAATCCGTGGAGCGATCAAAGTGCCGTTAACCAGCAAGCGGCAGCGAGAGGCGGCAAGCCCCTGTGAGAGCTGCCTAGAGCTGCCCTGTGCCAGCGTCTGCCCGGTCTCAGCTCTATCTGCCGACCATTTTTATGATGTCCCTATCTGCAAAACACATTTGGGGACAAAAGCAGGACTAGATTGCATGACAGGTGGTTGTTTGGTCCGCCAGATTTGCCCAATCAGCCAGTCGTTCAATCGACCAGCAGAGCAAAGCGCTTATCACATGAAAGCCTTCATGCCCAAATGAAAAACGGCCGCCCGTAGGAGCAGCCGTTTCAATTTCTCAAATGCGCAAAATGCGCTGGAGCTTAGTGACCCAAGATTTGGCTTAGGAACAATTGTGTCCGTGGACTCTGTGGGTTGTTAAAGAACTCTTCCGGCTCGTTTTGTTCAACGATCTGGCCTTCGTCCATAAAGATAACGCGGTTGGCAACCTGACGAGCAAAGCCCATCTCGTGCGTCACACAAAGCATTGTCATGCCTTCTTCGGCCAGCTCGATCATGGTGTCGAGAACCTCTTTAATCATCTCAGGGTCAAGCGCAGATGTTGGTTCATCGAACAACATGATGCGTGGCTGCATGCAAAGCGAACGGGCAATCGCCACACGCTGTTGTTGGCCACCCGACAATTGGCCTGGGAACTTGTTAGCTTGATCAGGGATTTTCACCTTCTCAAGGTAGTGCATCGCAAGTTCTTCGGCTTCTTTCTTAGGTGTTTTACGCACCCAGATCGGAGCCAAGGTCAGGTTGTCCAAGATGCTCAGATGCGGGAACAGGTTAAAGTGCTGAAAGCACATGCCCACTTCTGAACGGATCTTGTCGATGTTCTTGAGGTCGGAAGACAACAATGTGCCATCAACTTCGATAGAACCCTTTTGGTGCTCTTCCAACGCGTTGATACAGCGGATTAGCGTGGATTTACCTGAGCCAGAAGGCCCACAAATCACGATCCGTTCGCCGCGTTGAACGGTAAGGTCGATGTCGCGCAGCACGTGGAATGTACCGTACCACTTGTTCATGTTCTGGATGCTAATCGCAACTTCGTCGGAAACTTGCATTTTTGCTTGTTCAGCCATGTTCCGGCCTCCTTATCGGTGATCTGTCGCAAGACGGCGCTCTAGCCACTGCGAATATTGTGAAATGCCGTAACACACGACAAAGAAAAGAAGCGCTGCAAAGCTGAACAGCTCCCAGTAGACGCCGTTCCAATCCGTTGAAGCCAGGATTGGGCCACGGATCATGCCGACCATATCGAACATCGAAATAACCGATACTAATGTGGTGTCTTTGAACAGTCCCACCGCAATGTTCACAATCCCAGGGATCGAGATCTTAAGCGCTTGTGGTAAGATGATCAGGCGTGTCGCTTGGGCGTAATCAAGTCCCAGTGAATCAGCTGCCTCATATTGCCCCTTTGGCAAAGCCGCCAAACCACCACGGATAACTTCCGCGATATAGGCCGCTGAGAACAGTGTGATCATGATCACAACGCGGATGAACAAATCAACACCTGAACCTGGGGGGAAGAAGTAACCCAACATCACGCTTGCGACGAACAGCAATGTGATCAACGGAACGCCGCGAATGAATTCGATGAAGATCACGCAGACATATTTGATCAGTGGCATGGATGACTGACGACCCAGCGCCAAAGCAATACCCAACGGCAATGACAAGGACACACAGGTAACACCCAGCATCATATTCAGCATGAAACCACCCAAGTCTCGGGAGGGTACTGTTTCTAGGTAACCGATGGAAAGGAGTGCGCTGTCAGAGCCAATGAATTTGGAAATCGACCAAACCACCACTGCGGAAACAACACCCGCCCCCATGGCCATCGCAAAGCTGGTTTTTTCCAACCGCACAAACACAATATAACCCACGATCAAACCAACAAGTGCAAGGATCGGGTTTAAGATAGGTCCGCCCCAGATCAGCCAGAATGCGATGAACGGGTATAGCCCTGTAAAGATCAACAACTTGCGCGGCAAATCAAAGAACAGCACTGGTGCAAAAGCAACAAACAGCATCGCGAACGCTAGCGCAGGACGCCAGTACAGCTCGGTCGGGTATTTGAAACCAAACAGCAACTGGTTCCACCGCTCAGAAAGAACAGCAAAACAAGCGCCTGTTGTTCCATCAAGAATTTCACGACATGCGGCCAATGTTGGCGCATCCCAAATTCCGTTTAGAACCCACGGCATCGTATTCGAAAGGATCATGTAGATCGCAACGAATGCTAAAACGGTTAAGATAGAATTCCCGACACCGTCAAACAGGTTGTCTTTAAGCCATTTAACCGGCCCTGCCGCATTAACTGGCGGAGCAGAGGCTGGTACAGATTCCGTACGCACAAAGGCAACGGCATTGGCAGATGTATCTGACATGGCTCAGCGCTCCTTCAGTTTGGTAGAGTTATTGTAAACGTTCGCAACCGCGGAAATGATCAACGAAATCGTTAAGTAGAACAACATCAGCAACACGATACATTCGATCGCACGACCCGTCTGGTTCAACGTGATGCCGCCCAAGGTTGCTGTTACGTCTGCGTAGCCAACCAAAATCGCCAATGAAGAGTTTTTGGTGATGTTCAGATATTGCGAAATCAACGGTGGAATGATGACGCGCAAAGCTTGTGGTAGAACAACAAGACTCATGATGCGGTTAGGTCGAATGCCCAATGCGCCGGCAGCTTCGGTTTGTCCTTTAGATACCGCCTGAATACCTGCACGCACGTTTTCTGCGATGAAAGCCCCAGTATAGATGGACAGCGCAAACCAGATCGCAATCAACGGTGCACCAATCTTGATACCTCCTTTGAAATTGAAGCCTTTGAGCTCTGGGATATCAAAGGTCAGGCCCGTGATAATAAAGAATGCAATCAGTGGCAGGAACCAAATCGTTAGGTTTGTCGCAAGGGTCGCTGGGCGAATGCCTGTGGCTGCTTGGATGCGCGTGGCACGACGCGTTACTGTGCGTGCGCCAAAGAAGGAGCCGATGAGAATTGCGATAACAACAAGCCAACCGATCCCAGTCGACAAGATACCCATCTCACCAAAGATACGTGAGAACTCTGGTCCCGGAATGTAGACGCCGCGGTTTGTGAAGGCTGCTATGCCCAAAAACATTGCGGCTTCAGCATCTTCACCGCGAAACGCACGTGGTGCCGGCATAACGACCGTCATGATACCGTAAATGATTAGGATCCAGATCAGAACTGGAATGTTGCGAAAGATCTCGACGTAGATCGACATAAGCTTGCTAACCAACCAGTTGTTCGACAGGCGCAGGACACCCGCGAACACACCGAAGATAGTCGCCATAACACAGGCCAAGCCCGCAACAAGCAACGTATTCAGAATACCGACAAACGCAGCTTTTAGGTTGGTTGATTGGCTGGTGTATTCGATCAATCGCTGGTTAATATCATAACCTGCAGGCGCACCCAGAAATGAGAAATCAATGTTCAAACCCAACCGCTGAAGGTTGGTGACAACATTGTTGGCAAGATAGAAAATTGCCAATGCCAGCAGGATAGCCGCGATTGCTTGCAAAGTAAGCGACCGATAGCGGATATCATTCAACAGCATAGATAGCCGGAACGAACCCTTTGGAGGGTCGGTCATAATTGTCATGGATTGGTTCCCCGTGTTCCAGCCATTGCTTAATGCGGCGTCTATGCGCCAGAGGCCGAAGATTGGTCGTAAAAGTAGTTAAGTCGTGAAAAGCGCGAAGGGCGCGGGAGTTTTCCCGCGCCCTTCGACTAGATTAATTTAACGGAATGGTGGGCTGTAGATAAGGCCACCATCTGTCCACTGAGCGTTCAAGCCACGTGCTAGACCGATCGGTGTTGCTTCGCCGATGTTCTGTTCGAACACTTCGCCGTAGTTACCAGAAACTGCGATTGCGTCTTTTGCCCAAGTTGCGGACAGACCCAACATTTCGCCCAAAGTACCTTCGGTACCCAACAGACGGTTGATTTCTGGGTTACCACCAGCAGAAGCTGACATTTCTGCGATGTTTGCAGATGTTACACCCAGCTCTTCAGCTGTGATCAAAGCGTTCAAAGTCCAGCGAACGATGTCGCCCCACTCGTTGTCGCCGTGACGTACCAATGGGCCGAGTGGCTCTTTGGATACGATTTCTGGCAATAGAACGTGATCACCTGGGTTTTCGAATGTCGCACGTGTAGCTGCCAAGCCGGACGCGTCAGTTGTGAACACGTCACATGCGCCTGCTAGGTACTGCTGTTGTGCTTCAGCGTTTGTTTCGATTGGCACTGGCTCATAAGAGATGTTGTTGGCGCGGAAGAAGTCGGCCAAGTTTAGCTCTGTTGTTGTACCAGTTTGGATGCAGACAGTTGCGCCGTCTAGATCTTTAGCAGATGCAACACCCAACTCTTTTGGTGCCATGAAGCCTTGGCCGTCGTAGTAGTTTACGCCAACGAAAGTGAACTTCAGGTCAACATCGCGAGACAATGTCCATGTTGTGTTACGTGCCAACATGTCGATTTCGCCAGAAGCAAGCGCTGTGAAGCGTGTCTTGCCAGTTGTTGGGACGAATTCAACAGCATTGCCATCACCAAGAACAGCAGCGGCTACAGCGCGACATACAGCAACGTCAAAGCCTTTCCATTCGCCATTCGCATCTGGAGCAGCAAAGCCAACCAGACCAGTAGTCACACCACAGTTCAACGTGCCACGTGCTTGCACGTCTTCAAGCGTACCGGCAGCTGCTGCGCCAGCCGCAAGGCTTGCAACAGTCATCGCGCCAAATAATACGGATTTATTCATTTTTACCTCTTCCTGATTTTCCACCACATGTTCGGGTGGTTATCGATGCATTTCACATCGTAGATGATCTAGCCGAACAAGTTCAGCCAGTGTTGGACAGTTTGTTCGTAATTTTGCTTTGGCGTCAAGGGTCAGGTGGCTCTAAACGGCCCTAAGTGCCCAAGTTTAAACGAAAGCGCTAATACTGCCCCTGCGTCAAGCAACCTGTGAAGCGTCGAAAAACCGCTTTGCATGCCAAAACGCTGCCTTTTTCACGTCAGACAACCCCTGAGCTTCTTCATCTGGACCCCACTGTTCTTCTTGCCAAAGCTCGTCGAGACGCGATTTTTTCCACAACTCATCTACGGGTGCATAGCCGTATGCTGTTGCAAACCCGAGAATCAGTGAACCAGACAAGCTAACAAGATCGTGAAAAGCGGCTAACTCATATGCGGTCAGTGCATGGGTTCTATCACTTAGTAGTCTGAGCGTTTTTTCGCCCTGTGGGATATGCATAATCCCCTGGCGCGTCATTAGTGGGGCGTCCAGTTCCGACGCTGCCCAAGCAAGGACAGGATCCCACTGCTCAGACTGACGCTCAACCAGTTCGATCGGGTCAGTCGCACGGTAGCATAGCAGATCGGCGTCACCATAGGCCGCCAACATGTCAGCGACTTCGCCGTGCTGGATCATAACTTTATCGATAGACGCATTGGCAGAACGGGTGAACGGCATCAGGTTTGGGTTCACAACGCCTTCCTGCGCCTCCCATTCTGCAGCAATGGCATCTGCCAGTGCTTTGGTGGGAACATTCAGGGGTGCTTTGGCTGGTGTCTTCACACCACGACCATCCAATTGAACAGCAAAACCACCATCGACTTCAGCTACACCGACATTCGTCCAGAACCGTTTTTGTTTCCAGTCACTCATGAGTCTTCACTCCACATTTCAGCCAAGGCCGTCTCGAGCTGGTCAAACCTATCAACCAACCGCGTCGCTGCCTGTAATTTCTCGGGGGTATGATATCCCCAGTTCACGCCGATCGAACGCATTCCAGCGCTGGCGGCCATATCCATATCAAAACTGGTGTCACCGATCATAATCGCATCAGCCGAGTCAACACCCGCTTCTGCCATTGCTGTATGCAACATGGCGGGATGAGGTTTTGATGGATGGAAATCAGCAACCTGTTGGGTCACGAATAGCCCCTCGAGGCCGTGGCCCTCGATCAACTTATCCAAACCGCGTTTGGATTTACCCGTCGCCACGCCCAACAAAACATCAGGCATTGCGTTAAGGCGATGCAAGCAATCAAGCGCGTCTTCATAAAGCGGCGAAGATGCCACTATCCCAGCAATGCGGCGCTGGGTCATGTAGGCGTCTTTGTAAGCTTGGATCAGTTGGGAATGATCCGCCGGCGTCAAATTCGGCGCAAGCTTCGGCATAAGCACATCTAGCGAAAGACCGACTAGCCCCAACACATCAGCACGCCCCGGTTTTGGTTGATTCATCCCTGCGAAGGCTGCGTTCATGCAGCTGACAATATCCGCTTGGCTATCCACCAGCGTGCCATCCACATCAAACACAACCAATCGCAAACGATCACTCATTTAAATGTTCTCAAACGGATCTTCTGATGCCAGATCATTGGTCCAGCCGAAGGTGTCCCAGCTGTTTTCCATATGTTCGGGCAATTCAGCCGTCACCTTGATCTCTTTACGTGTGATCGGGTGTTCAAAACGCATGTGACGGGCATGTAGGTGCAACTTTTTGGATATCACGCCACCCAACTGAGCACCCCAACCGTCCCCCATGTTCTCCTGACCAGAGCCGCCGTATTTGCCATCACCGATGATCGGATGCCCGATCTCAGCCATGTGCGCACGCAACTGGTGCGTGCGACCTGTCAGGGGTTCCATCGCAACCCATGCAGCACGAGATGCCACACGGTACAGCGTTGCATAAAGCGTGCTGGCACGTTTCGCGCCGACGGTTTTATCGACATCACGCGGGTGTACCGCAATCATCTTTTCGCCTTCACCGCTTCCGCCACGACCACCAGCTTTTACCAAGCCGTACTTCACTTCGCCAACATAAGGCGTTGGAACACCGGCCACCAAAGCCCAGTAGATCTTGCGGGTTTCACGGTGACGCAATGATGCAGTCAAAGACTGAGCAGCAGTGCGGGAACGTGCCAACAAAAGAACACCAGAGGTGTCCTTGTCCAAACGGTGCACCAGACGTGGCTTTTCATCCATGTCAAATTTCAACGCTTCACACATCCCGTCAACGTGACGGGTGTGGCCTGTGCCACCTTGCGTCGCAAGACCTGCAGGTTTGTTGATCGCGATAACGTGGTCATCTTTATAGATCACGCAGGCTTGGATCATCTTGCGGTCTGCATCAGACACGCGGGTCTTGACCTCTGGGGGTGGTGCCTGATTGTCAGGCAATGGCGGAATGCGCACGGACTGACCAACTTCGACGCGGGTGACAGGTTTTACACGCCCACCATCCACACGCAGATCACCCTTGCGGCACATCTTTTGAACCAGCCCCTGCGGGATATGGGGAAAGCGCTTCTTGAACCAGCGATCTAGGCGTTGATCGCCTTCGTCTTCGCCAACGATTACGGTTTGAACACGGCTCATGCCGTACCTCCTTTGAGGAGCCAAAGGCCCACAAAACATGCGATCAGAGACAATACCACTGACGCCAATACATAAATTCCAGCCACCCCGATCCGCCCGTCTTGCATCAAGCGCAGGGTATCAAGAGAGAAGGCTGAAAAGGTCGTGAAACCACCCAAGAGACCTGTCATCAACAGGGGCATCAGGTAGGGAATTTCTTTCTCCGCGAACCCGGCCCACAACAGGCCAATCGCGAATGAACCGATGAAGTTGACGGCCAGCGTGCCCATGGGAAACGCAACAGCCAACCCCACAAGGTATCGCAGGCTTGCGCCCACGGCTCCACCAAGAGCCACAAAGATCATCGTTTTCATCATCAAGGGTCTGTCGCGCTTACCGCGCCACTTGTCAACCTTGCGTCACTGTTCGCGCTTGTCCCGCAGCTTTGCAAAATAGTTGACCCGCTTCTTTAACTCGCGCTCGTGGCCACGTTCGACAGGCACATAAAACTCAGGTCGGTTCATGGTGTCAGGGAAGTAGTTCTGTCCAGAAAACCCATCTTCGGCATCGTGATCATAAGCATAACCCGCACCGTATCCCTGACCTTTCATCAAAGACGTCGCGCCGTTTAAGATGTGCTTGGGTGGTGGCTCTGATCCCGTTTGTTTGGCGGCGTTGCGCGCTGCCTTATAAGCAACGTAGGCCGCATTGGATTTAGGGGCCAGTGCCAGATAGGTCACCGCCTGAGCCAAAGCCAATTCCCCTTCTGGGCTGCCAAGGCGTTCATAGGTTTCCCAACTCTGCAGGCACACACCTTGGGCCTGCGGATCTGCTAACCCGATATCTTCAACGGCCATGCGTGTGATGCGGCGCGCCAAAAAACGTGGATCTTCGCCGCCCTCAAGCATACGCGCGAACCAATAAAGCGCCGCATCCGGATCAGAGCCGCGCACAGATTTATGTAGGGCGCTGATCAAATTGTAATGTGAGTCACCACTTTTGTCGTATTGCGCAGCGCGGCGCATCAGCCGTGTGGATAATGTGGCCTTGTCAAATTTTGTGTCTGTTTCCCACGCTGCAACCTGTTCGATCAGATTCAACAACGTCCGCCCATCACCATCGGCCATCTCAAGCAGTGCTTCGCGCGCGGGCTGATCCAAAGGCAGTCGGCATTTTAGCTCTTGCTCTGCCCGTTGAGCCAACAGCTCAAGATCGGCATGAACAAGGCGCTCTAACACCAACACTTGAGACCGCGACAGCACCGCTGCGTTCAACTCGAACGATGGGTTTTCCGTCGTGGCACCCACTAACAGGATCGTGCCGTCTTCCATGTGTGGAAGGAACCCGTCTTGCTGTGCTTTGTTAAACCGATGGATTTCGTCCACAAATAAGAGGGTTCCCTGCCCGTTTTGGCGACGAATCCGTGCGGCCTCGAATATCTTTTTAAGATCAGGAACACCGGTAAAGATTGCCGAGATTTGGACAAAATGCAGATCGGTTTCGTTGGCCAACAAACGCGCAATTGTTGTCTTCCCAACACCCGGAGGACCCCAAAATATGAGGGAGGTTAATGCTCCAGCACCCAACATGACTGTGAGCGGCGCATCTGCGCCCAACACTTGAGACTGACCAATCACTTGGCCCAACGTTTGGGGGCGCAAGCGATCAGCCAAAGGTCGCGGCATGTCTATCGCGGGAGGGGCACCAAATAAATCGGCCATTACAAACGGAACCTAAGTTGAACGCGACTGCCATCGCGTATTATATCAAGACGCACACCACGGGCAGAGTTTGTTAGCCCCTCACGCACATCCCCAGGGGTTGCAACGAACTTCGTGTTCACAGCTTCAATTATGTCACCACGCCTTAGCCCAATTTGCACAGCGATTGGGCCCGGGTTTACAACAACTACGCCTGCAGCATTGGTGGGCAGTTCCATTTCATCGCTAACGGCTGGATTGACCAAGGCCAACTCAAGCCCTACTAAAATTGCATCGTCATCGAGTATAATAAAATCGCGTGGCGGGTAGTCGGGTGCTGAAATCAACTTAACCGTGACATCAGACGCTTCGCCATTTCGGGTACGAGTTACCACAGCAGTATTGCCAATGCCCCCCACACTCATTCGAAACAACATCTCACCACCGGAAATTACCGGTTGACCATCGACAGCTGTAATCACGTCACCAACTTCGAAACCTGCCGCACCAAATGGGCTGGCTGGATGAAGTTCAATTATGATGATCCCCCCTGATCGATCAAGACCAAAGGACGCCGCCATATCGTAGTCCATAACCTGACCAGACACACCTGCCCAAGCACGGTGAAATCTTTCGCTGCCTGCTTTGGCCTGAGTGACAAACTCCGCAACAAGGTCTGAGGGTATTGCAAACCCAATGCCATTAGACCCACCTGATCTGGTTAAGATAGATGTATTGACGCCTATCAAATGACCGGCCATATCGATCAACGCACCACCAGAATTCCCAGGATTGATGGGCGCATCTGTCTGGATGAAATAGCCTGTACCACTGCCGCCAGAGCCACCTGAACGCGCTAAGCCAGAGATGATACCGCTGCTGACAGTCTGGCCCACACCAAAGGGATTTCCGATTGCGAGGGTTAACTCACCGACTTGTACATCGTCGCTGGTGCGCAGTGCGAGACTGGGCAAGTCGCTCGCATCTTCAAGCTGCAGGATTGCAAGATCGCTTTCCTTGTCCCCCAGCAGAACACGGGCAGAATATTCACGCCGATCATTAAGAACAACGCGAATGTCAGTTGCCATACCAACCACGTGATAGTTGGACACAACAATCCCATTAGGCGATAGGATCACGCCAGAGCCCAATGAATTTTGCGCCCGTGGTTTAGGTGTGGCACCCTCAAAGAACCGCTGAAAAAATGGGTCGTCCAGAAAGCTATTTCCGCGCGCCTCGGTCACGCGTGTGGCATAGATATTCACCACGGCCGGCGCAGCCTGTTTCACCAGCGGCACAAAGCTAAGTTGTATTTCCATTTGCGACTGGGGAACTTTTTGCTCTGCCCACACAGATGCGGAAAAACCAAGAGCGACGATCAATGCAATAAAGTATTTCATACTAAATTATATGCGCAGGCCCTGCAGGTCATGCAACCCCTGCCACGAAAGCAGAAATACAAAAAGCCCCCGCTGAAACAGCGAGGGCTTTGAAAGCAACATAGAAGGTTGCCTAATTCTTATTCCGCGTTTGCTTCTTCAGCTACACGTGCTTTGTCACCTGCGCCTTTAGCATCGCGGTCGCGGTCAACAAATTCGATGATCGCCATCGGTGCCATGTCGCCATAACGGAAACCAGCTTTGAGAACACGAACATAACCACCTTGGCGGTCTTTGTAGCGTGGGCCCAAGATGTCGAACAATTTCGAAACATATTGGTCTTGCTTGAGCTTAGAAGCAGCCTGACGACGGGCGTGTAGATCGCCACGTTTCGCCAATGTAATCATCTTTTCGATAATTGGGCGCAGTTCTTTTGCCTTTGGCAAAGTTGTTTTGATTTGCTCATGTTCAATGAGCGAGCCAGCCATGTTTGAGAACAACGCTTTACGGTGTTCGTGTGTACGGTTCAGGCGGCGGTATCCACGTGCGTGACGCATAGTCTTAATCTCCAAATGTGCTCTCTACGAGCGTTTTTACTTTGTCTGGCCCGCGATGCGTGTCGCTGACTCTCCTTGGGGCAGATGCCCATCGTATGACGCTAGATCCAGTATCGGTATAACGCCGGTGTCGTGTCGGTATTACGTAGGTGCAAACACTTATACAAGACCGGTTTGGTGTGGCGAGCACATGGCCCGCCGCACCGATATTACTTAAAAGTTGTCTTCAAACTTTTTAGCCAAATCTTCGATGTTGTCCGGTGGCCAGTCCTCTACGTCCATGCCTAGGTGCAGACCCATCCCTGACAACACTTCTTTGATCTCGTTCAAAGATTTGCGGCCAAAGTTTGGTGTGCGCAGCATTTCTGCTTCGGTCTTTTGGATCAGATCGCCGATGTAAACGATGTTGTCGTTCTTCAGGCAGTTTGCCGAACGAACAGACAATTCCAACTCGTCAACTTTCTTAAGAAGTAACGGGTTGAATTCAAGACCGTCATCTTCGTCCGCGCGGGACGCTGATTCTGGCTCGTCAAAGTTCACAAAGATCCCAAGCTGGTCCTGCAGGATACGTGCAGCAAATGCTACAGCGTCGTCCGGCGTGATGGAGCCATCTGTTTCGATCTTCATGGTAAGTTTGTCATAATCCAACACTTGACCTTCGCGGGTCGGCTGGACGTCATAAGAAACTTTCTTAACAGGCGAGTAGATCGCATCGATCGGAATAAGACCGATTGGTGCATCTTCTGGCTTGTTTTTGTCAGCAGCGACATAGCCTTTGCCAGTGTTCACAGTCAGCTCCATGAATACATCTGCACCATCGTCTAGGTGGCAAATGACGTGATCACGGTTGAGGATTTCGATACCAGCGGATTCGCTGATGTCGCCTGCTGTTACAACGCCTGGACCTTTTGCGGAGATAGAAAGACGCTTAGGTCCTTCAACTTCCATACGCAGGGCAACCTGCTTGAGGTTCAAAACGATGTCTGTGACATCTTCGCGTACGCCAGCAACGCTGGAGAATTCGTGAAGAACATTGTCGATTTGTACAGAAGTGATTGCTGCGCCCTGAAGCGAGCTCATCAATACGCGACGCAAGGCATTGCCCATTGTCAAACCAAAGCCACGTTCCAGCGGCTCAGCAACAACTGTTGCTTGGCGCGCAGGGTCGTTACCTGGCTTTACTTCCAATTGTTGTGGCTTGATCAACTCAGCCCAATTCTTGTGGATCATACGTCCCTCCATTCTAGCTTTTGCCTCATGTCCCAAAGACAAAAGCGCCCGAGGTTTCAGAAATGCGGATTGGGGCCGCATAAATCACGCGGCCCCAACCGAAATAAATAGCTTAAACGCGACGACGCTTTGGTGGGCGGCAACCGTTGTGAGCCATTGGTGTAACGTCACGGATAGATGTGATGTTGAAACCAGCAGCAGCCAAAGCGCGAAGTGCGCTTTCACGACCAGAGCCTGGGCCTTGAACTTCAACTTCAAGCGTTTTCACGCCGTGATCTTGAGCTTTCTTAGCCACATCTTCAGCAGCCATCTGCGCCGCATATGGCGTGGATTTACGTGAGCCTTTGAAGCCCATCGTGCCGGCAGAAGACCATGCAATTGCGTTACCTTGAACGTCTGAGATCAAGATTTTTGTGTTGTTGAAAGAAGAGTTAACATGCACCACACCTGCGGCGATATTTTTGCGCTCTTTTTTCTTCGCGCGAACTTTTTCACGTGCCATTAATCAGAGCTCCCTTATTTCTTCTTACCAGCAATGGCCTTTGCAGGGCCTTTGCGAGTACGAGCGTTAGTGTGCGTGCGCTGACCACGAACAGGAAGGTTACGACGGTGACGCAAGCCACGGTAGCAACCAAGGTCCATAAGACGCTTGATGTTCATTGTCGTGTCACGGCGCAGGTCACCTTCAACAGTGTAGTTTGCGTCGATATGTTCACGAACTTTTAGAACTTCGTCATCAGACAATTCGTTAACGCGACGAGTCGCGTCAATGCCAACAGCTTCGCAGATTGCTTGAGCTGAAGTTGTACCGATACCGGTGATATATGTTAGGGCGATTGGAACCCGCTTTGCAGTCGGGATGTTTACGCCGGCAATACGTGCCACGTGTGCAATTCCTTTTAGTTGCGGGTCCGTAGTTCCGGACCCTTTTTTCACAACAGAAGCCCGATGGTATGAATACCAGCGGACCTTAGCTGATCAGGTGATCCCGTATTTTGGACACAGTCCGCCACACGGTTTGATTCTCGCTAGAGATACGGCTGGTTATTGGCTTTTGTTGTATGCGTCAAGGGCCGTGAGCTAGTTTGATGCGCCTAGTTTATCCATCAAAAAGCCACCTATGATCTGTTGTAGCTCTGTATGAACCTTACCCCTGTCACGTCTGCCTTGGTCAGAACAGATGTTTTCTTCGCTGCCTACTGAAATCACTACTTTACCAAGACGGCTGCATTCCGCCAACAAGGCGAAGTGATAGATGTTAGGCACAACCACCCTCTTGCCTTTGACAAGCTGCATTGCCGCCTTATGGCAACGCAAACCGTCAGGTATCGTTTCTGTTTCGGCAAGTTGCACGATCCAGGTGGCAGCGGTGACGGCACTTAACTCATCAGCTTTTAATGCTTGAGGCAACGCAGGCCAATAGAGAGGATCGCCCCAACCCGCGGATCGAGGTTTGAAGACTCATAGCGGATTTCGTCAATCGTATTAAGATCAAGGCCAGACGCGTTCATCCATTCGCAATCGGTTTTATCAGGAAATCGATCATAATAATTTATAAATCCTGCTTTTGAAACTTCGTCACTGCCAAGCCCTAGGACGCTATAGACACCAAGTGAGAACCCGACCGCACCAACGCGATCCATTTTCGACTGTTACACCAAGGGTTATGTCTGCTTGAGAAAAATCCAGCAGCGCCTTTAAATCGTCAGGTCGTTCCAAAATAAGAATAGTCGCGGATGGTAGGCTATCGCGTGATGCCATGCCCGGATGATTAACCGCAGCACAACAAATCCGCGTGTGGCAAGGTCACTTGCTAGCCATCCGATGCCCTTCGCATTCCCGCCCGATCCGTGGAAAAGAAGAACCACTGGTTTCGGTTCAGAATTTATAGTGCCGTCGCGGTAGGCGTAGAAACCACAGAAAAGAGCGTTTTGCCCAATCAGTTCGGGCACCTGATCGCTAGACGCCAGATACCACATGAAGACTGAAAGCGACGCATTACGATGCGCGACACTCAGCGTGGTTTCATGAAATTCCGCCAAACGGTCGGAGATTGGCCGCTCTGATGTTCCCATCAGCATAGCAGAAACGAAAATTGCAGCGATCAACGCTGCAATTCACAAAACTATTCTGAAAACCCATTTGATTGTCACGTTCCTTGTTCTGAACAGTTTGCGCCGCGACAATGGGTGACCCTAGTTAAGTATCCAATACCGCAGCAACATCGCCTTGCACGGCTTCGATATCACCCAAACCATCAATCCGGTTCAGCATCCCTTTGGCATAGTAATAGCCAATGAGCGGTGATGTCTTTTTGTAATACTCCATGAGGCGCGTTTTAAGGCTTTCCTCATTGTCGTCAGCACGGCGTTGGAATTGCCCAGCTTCACCACAGTTGGAACATTTACCATCAGCTGGCTCTGGTTTGGTGTTGTCGTTGTAGACCTCACCACAGTTGCCACATGTTGAACGCGCTGTGATGCGTGCAACCAGTGCCGTATCGTCCACTTCCATCTCTATAACCGCATCAAGGCTTTCGCCTTCATTGGTCAACAGCTGGGTCAGAGCATCCGCTTGGGCCAAGGTCCGTGGGAAACCGTCAAAGATAAAGCCGTTGGCCTTAACTGTGTTCAGTTGCTCACGGATTAGTCCGATCACGATTTCATCCGTAACCAAAGCACCGCGGGCCATGACATCAGCAACAACTCTGCCCATCTCAGATCCGCTGTCTTTGGCAGCGCGCAACATATCACCAGTGCTCAGTTGCACCATGCCGCGTGTTTCGACCAGATGACGCGCTTGCGTCCCTTTACCCGCACCTGGCGGTCCAAGCAGGATAATATTCATTTGCGGATCGGGCTCCGTTTTTTACGTGTTTTACCTTTGCCACGCAGGTTCGATTTTTCAATCAAGCCTTCATACTGTTGAGCAAGCAGGTGGCTTTGCACTTGTTGAATTGTATCCATAGTCACAGATACAACAATCAAGACCGATGTCCCACCGAAGTAGAACGGGATCGCGAATTGGCCACGTAGAATTTCTGGTAGCACACAGACGGCCGCAAGATAAGCTGCACCAAGAACAAGAACGCGGTTCACGACGTACTCGAGATATTCCGCAGTCTTCTTACCTGGGCGGATACCTGGAACAAAACCGTTCTGGTTTTTAAGGTTGTCTGCAACATCATCAGGTTTGAACGAAACGTTGAATGTGTAGAAATAAGCAAAGAACACGATCATCGCGATGAAGAACAAGAGGTACAACGGTTGACCGGGACCAAAGTTCGCGAGCATCCATGACATCACTGGGCTAGTAGAGTTGCCAGAGAATGTGCTGATTGTCACCGGAAGCAACAACAATGAGCTTGCGAAAATCGCAGGAATAACGCCAGCTGGGTTAACCTTGACTGGTAAGTGGCTGGAGCCGCCATCGTATACCTTCATGCCAACTTGACGACGTGGGTATTGGATGTGGATCTTGCGCAATGCGCGTTCCATGAACACAACGAATGCGATCGTGCCAATTACCATAACAATCACACCAATGATAACACCGGGGCTGATTGCACCAGAACGACCGGACGCAAAGAATTGGGCCAATGCGGCTGGAACTTCAGCGATAATGCCCACGAAGATGATCAAGGAAATACCGTTGCCGATACCGCGTGCAGTGATTTGCTCACCCAACCACATCAGGAACATTGTACCACCGACCAAAGTGATCATGCACGAGAAGATAAAGTAAGACTGTGTAATGCCGTCCTGAACGAAGTCACCGCTGAACAAGCCAACAGACAAACCGTAAGCCTGTACAGTGGCCAAAGCGACTGTACCATAACGGGTGTACTGGTTGATCTTTTTCTGGCCCTGCGCGCCCTCTTTCTTCATCTGTTCAAGGGCTGGGACCATAGAGGTCATCAACTGAACGATGATCGAGGCCGAGATGTAGGGCATAATCCCTAGGGCAAAAATACCCATACGGCCAAGCGCACCACCTGTGAACATGGAAACCATGCCGCCAATACCTTGGCCGGCGCTTTCCATAAACTGGCGAAGGGCGACACCATCAATCCCGGGAACCGGAATAAATGTGCCCAAGCGGTATACGATCAGCAAACCAAGGGTGAACAGGATACGATTGCGCAGGTCCGTTGCTTTACCTAGCGCAGACCAGCTTGTGTTAGCGGCCATATTCTCGACGGCAGATACCATTATTAGGCTCTTTCTTTAACAAAAAACGCCGCCCAGCGGTTTTCCGATGGGCGGCGTTTGGAAAACTCTAAGACTATGTAAGCGGCAAAACTGCTACTCACAAGTGCGAAGGTCTAATTACTCAGCTGCTGCTGGTGCCACTTTAGCTGTGAGGGTCAATTTACCACCAGCTTTTTCGACAGCTTCAACTGCAGACTTGGAAGCGCCGTGCACTTCAATGTTCAGCTTAGATGTAACTTCACCCTTAGCAAGAACGCGAATACCGTCCAATACGCGACGAACAGCACCAGATGCGATCAACACATCGTGAGTGATTGCCGCTTTGCCGTCGATTTTGCCTGCGTCTACGAATTTCTGGATAAGACCAAGGTTGATAACCGCGTACGATTTGCGGTTCGGCTTGTTAAAGCCACGCTTTGGTAGACGTTGGTACAAAGGCATTTGACCGCCTTCAAAACCTTTGATCGCGACACCTGAACGTGATTTTTGACCCTTGATACCACGGCCACCCATTTTACCGGTGCCGGAACCTGGACCACGGCCAACGCGTTTGCGTGGTTTGGTGGCACCTGGGTTGTCGCGTAGTTCATTTAGCTTAAACATTTTGCTTCTCCTTCACCGGATGTGCCCCCAGAAGCAAATGGGACAACCACGGCATGATTGGTTTTCGAGTCACCTGAATGATGACAACTCGGCGCGTATAGCCCTCGTACCGAATAGGATCAAGTGGTAGTTGACGTGACGAACATGGTTGCAATGCAGCAAGTTGATGTGTGAAATGCTTTAACGATGGCACAAACAATCCAATTCCCACCGCGTTTGAAGATCATGATGAGCCATCAATCGGTCCCTCCAATGATCTTTGCCTTCATTGCTGGCCTTATATTGGTGGTACTCCACGGGCCATGGTGGTCGCTCTTTGTGGCTTTGCTGGGCATCCCACTACAAATGCTCAATGAATACTCTTTGCACAGGCACATCTTTCATTTGCCGCCACCCACGGAACAATGGAAGTTCGACATCCTTTATCAAGCACATTATGGGCACCATGATTTCCCAACGAACATTCCTCTTTTCTTTGCTCCGTCTTGGGTTTCATTACCTATCTTAGTGGTTAATTATGGCGCTGTTTGGCTCCTAACGAGCTTGGTCCTGCCAGAATATTCAAGCGTTATTCCAGCCGCGCTCGTGCTAGTTGGAGGGGTAGGAACTTTCCTCACCTACGAATGGTTTCATATGACTGCTCATCTCCCAGTTAAGAAGACTTGGGTGGAGCGTCATGTAACCGGATTGCACGCACAACATCATTTTCGTGATTTCAAACGTTGGTTTCATGTCTCACCTGGCGGAAATGTCATTGATCGCTTTATGGGCACCGCAATAGACCGAGATGAGTTAGTGTCACAACAACGCATCGAATTCATTAAGACGCTTGGCCTTAAACCAGACGATCCTCGGTTGGTCGCGGCACGTCACAAGTTCGCCGACAGATATCAACTAAGCAAATCTGAAATAATTGCTGCACAGAAATAAAAACGCCCCGCAGTTTCCTACGAGGCGTTTCTATCTCAGGCGGGATGAACCCTGCCCTATGCCGATCCGTTAGGTTCAGTCTTTTTCTTCGATGATCTCAACCATGTGAGAGATCGAGCGCACCATACCGCGTACAGAAGGTGTGTCTTCCAATTCGCGTGTTTTGTGCATTTTGTTTAAGCCAAGACCAACCAAAGTTGCACGCTGCTTTGCAGGGCGACGGATTGGAGAGCCAGTTTGTTTTACAACGATTGTTTTAGCCATGATGCTGGTCCTTATGCTTCTGCTGTTTCAGCAGTTGCTTCTGCAGCCGGCGCGTCATCACGCTTTGGCAGAATGTCAGCTACTTTTTTGCCACGACGTTGAGCAACCGCACGAGGCGATGACTCTTTACGTAGACCGTCCATAGTGGCGCGAATCATGTTGTATGGGTTTTGCGACCCGATGGATTTAGACACAACGTCTTTAACACCCAACATTTCGAAAACAGCACGCATCGGACCACCAGCAATAATACCAGTACCTTCAGGTGCGGAACGCATAACAACTTTGCCCGCGCCATGACGGCCTTCCATATCGTGGTGCAATGTGCGGCCTTCGCGCAATTGAACGCGGATCATTTGGCGTTTTGCTTGCTCCGTGGCTTTGCGAATGGCTTCAGGAACCTCTTTCGCTTTACCTTTACCAAAGCCGACGCGACCTTTTTGGTCACCAACAACTACAAGTGCGGCGAAGCCAAAGCGCTTACCACCTTTAACAGTTTTTGAAACACGATTGATCGCGACTAGGCGATCTGAAAATTCTGGTGTTTCGTCACGATCGCGGCGTGGGCCGCGACGGTTTTCACGTTCTGCCATGAGAACATCCTTTTATAAGTGAGCAAGCGCTCGTTAATTTCGATCCAAGTGGACGATTGTCCCCGGATCATCGAGGCGGCCCCTAACGAAAGGAGCCGCCTTCAAGTCGTTTAGATCTTCAAGCCACCTTCACGAGCGGCGTCAGCAACTGCTTTAACCTTACCGTGAAAGAGAAAACCACCACGGTCAAAGTAGGCGGTCTCGACGCCTGCTTTAAGTGCCCGCTCAGCAATCGCTGTACCGACTTTAGCAGCCGCTTCAACGTTGTTTTTGCCAACTACACCCAATGCTTTTTCTTGTGTGGATGCTGACGCAAGCGTCACGCCATTCACATCGTCGATCAACTGGGCGCTGATGTTTTTGTTTGAGCGGTGAACGGAGAGACGCAAGCGTCCCGCGTTTACCCGGCGTAGTTTGTTCCGAACGCGCATGCGGCGCTTCAGAAACAGAGTTCTTTTGCTGTTTGCCATCTGTGCGTTCCTTACTTCTTCTTGCCTTCTTTGCGGAAGACGAATTCACCTTTATAGCGAATACCTTTGCCTTTATAAGGCTCTGGTTTACGCCAAGCGCGAATTTCGGCAGCAACTTGACCAACAGCTTGTTCGTCAATGCCTTCAACCACAATTTCGGTTTGCTTTGGAGATGTGATTGTTACGCCTTCAGGTGCAACATAATCTACATCGTGAGACAGACCCAAGTTAAGCTTAAGCGTGTTGCCAGTCATGGCAGCACGATAACCAACCCCTTGGATCTCTAGTTCTTTTTTGAAGCCGTCAGTAACGCCCACAACCAAGTTAGCAACGCGTGTGCGGGACATGCCCCACTGCTGGCGTGCGCGCTTGGACTTGCCACGTGGAGTGACAGTTACAGCGTCATTTTCAACCGCAATTGTCACATCATCCGTTGCTGAGAACGAACGTGTGCCCTTTGGGCCTTTGACTTCAATAGTTTGGCCGGACACAGAAGCTGTTACGCCTGCTGGAAGACCGACTGGTTTTTTACCAATACGAGACATCTTGTTCTCCTTAGAATACGGTGCAGAGCACTTCGCCGCCAACATTGGCTGCACGTGCTTTTGCGTCCGACATCACACCCTGTGGGGTGGAGACAATCGACACGCCTAGGCCCTGACGGACCACTGGGATGTCATTAACGCCCATGTAAACGCGACGACCAGGTTTTGAAACCCGCTTCAATTCACGAATAACAGGTTCGCCCTCGTAGTACTTCAGGCTGATTTCGATAGCCGGGTGACCATCTTTGCCTGTCGTTGCTTCATAGCCGCGAATGTAGCCTTCATCAGCCAACACGTCCAATACCCAAGCACGCAACTTTGAAGCTGGTGTCTCGACTACGGATTTGCCGCGCAATGAAGAGTTACGAATGCGTGTGAGCATATCTGCGATAGGATCGTTCATATCTAATGCCCTTCCTTACCAGCTCGACTTGACCATGCCAGGGATTTGACCGGCAGAGCCGAGGTCCCGAAGCGCGATCCGCGAAATTTTAAGCTTACGGTAGTAAGCGTGTGGACGACCAGTTAGCTGGCAACGGTTGTGCAAGCGAACTTTGGACGAGTTACGCGGCAATTTAGCCAACTTAAGAGTAGCGCGAAAACGCTCTTCCATAGGTAGGTCTTGATTGCTTACGATTGCTTTCAAGGCTGCACGACGTTCTGCGTACTGCTTTACAAGCTTCTCACGCTTAACTTCGCGTGCGATCATGGATTTTTTAGCCATATCTATTCCCTCCCGCTTACGAGTTGAAAGGCATGTTGAAAGCTTTCAACAATGCTTTTGCTTCGTCATCGGTTTTCGCCGTAGTGGCGATCACAATATCCATACCCCAGTTTTCATCGATTTTATCAAAATCGATTTCTGGAAATACGAGGTGCTCTTTTAGGCCCATGGCATAGTTGCCACGACCGTCAAAGGATTTGCCAGATACGCCGCGGAAGTCGCGAATACGTGGCATAGCAATTGTGGTCAGACGATCTAAGAATTCGTACATGCGATTGCCGCGCAAGGTAACTTTCGCACCCATTGGCATTTCTTCACGTACACGAAAACCCGCGATGGATTTTTTGGCAATCGTGGTCAAAGCTTTTTGGCCAGCAATCAATGTCAGGTCGCCCTGAGCTGATTTGGCTTTCTTGCTGTCACGTACGGCAGCTGCACCGCAGCCGATGTTCAACACGATTTTGTCCAAACGAGGGATCATCATGTCGTTTTTATAGCCAAATTCTTCTTTCATGGCGGCACGGATTGTGTCGACGTAAGAAGTTTTTAGGCGAGGTGTATAATCAGTCATTAGATCACATCCCCTGTTGTCTTAGCGAAACGTACTTTGTTTTCGCCATCCATCTTGAAGCCAACCCGTGTTGCTTTGCCGTTTGCATCAAGCAACGCAAGGTTGCTGAGTGCGATTGGCATAGCCTTGGGAATACGGCCGCCTTGGGATTCTTGAGTTTGGCGCGTTGCGCGGATCGAAATGTTCAGACCCTCTACAACAGCTTTACCCGCTTTTGGATCAATGGAAGAGATTGTACCCTCTTTGCCTTTGTCCTTACCGGTAAGAAGAGTAACCTTGTCACCCTTTTTCAACTTAGCAGCCATATCAAAGCACCTCCGGAGCAAGGGAAATGATTTTCATGAAGTTTTTCGCGCGCAATTCGCGGACAACTGGGCCGAAGATACGTGTACCTACAGGCTCGTTATTGTTGTTCAAAATAACAGCGGCGTTGCCGTCAAAACGAATGGCTGTGCCATCGTCGCGACGAACTTCTTTTGCCGTGCGAACGACGACGGCCTTACGGACGTCACCTTTCTTAACACGGCCACGTGGAATGGCTTCCTTAACCGAGACAACGATGATGTCGCCTACGGATGCGTATTTACGCTTGGAACCACCCAGAACCTTGATGCACTGAACACGGCGCGCGCCGCTGTTGTCAGCTACCTCAAGATTTGTCTGCATCTGGATCATATGGTTTCTCCCGACCTGTAGGGGGCGATGCGTGCCTGATCCCTAGGGTTTCGATTATACTGTTAGTAATCGCAGCTTATGCTGTGAGCACTTCCCAGCGTTTTGTCTTCGACTTCGGTGCGCATTCGATAATACGAACTTGATCACCCGTTTTGAAGGCATTCTGTTCATCGTGAGCCCGGTACTTCTTGGACTTACGGATGGTTTTCTTTAGAACCGGGTGCGTAAAGCGACGCTCTACGGAAACCGTTACTGTTTGGGCGTTAGCATCAGAAGTCACTGTGCCGGTCAAAATACGTTTAGGCATTGGTGTGCTCCTTATTCAGACGCCGCAGCAGCGGCTTTTTGGTTCAAGATTGTTTTTACGCGTGCAGCATTGCGACGTGCAACACGGATTTGCGCAGGGTTTTCAAGAGAGCCAGTTGCAGCCTGGAAGCGCAAGTTGAAGCTTTCTTTTTTCATTTCAGCTAGCTTTTCGCGAAGCTGATCTGGTGTCAGATCGTGTAGTTCTTGGGCGTTCATCGCCTTTTCCTTTCAACATCACCAGCTGGCCCCATTAGGGTGACCATGATTCTGGTGGAGTCCTTGGTAGAACGCTGCGTATAGGAGGGTTTGGAGAGTGTGGCAACCCCCTTTTGTTTTATAGGGAAAGCAACGGATTACCCAATTTTTATTATCGGTATCACGTCGGTATTGGGCCGGTATCCCGTAGGTGCGAGCGGCCGCTAGATGTGGTGCGCAAGGACGCAAAAACGCCAGCATCTCACCCAAGACTCGGCACATTCCCTGTTAAGAAGACCCCGTTTTAACGCCACGGTCAAAACGCGTTGCATAGTAAAGGATCAGATTTGAGGCAAAGGACGTTAAACCTAAGAATGCGGCAGACAAATAGTTTCATAGAAGAGGCATGAACCATCGCGGGAAACGACACAAACAAAAAGCCCCCACCGATCACTCGGCAGGGGCTTTCTAATTTCTAAACCAATGCGCCTAGGCGCATGAACTTTACCAGTCTTCGCGAACCACAACGCGTGTTTTGATCGGCAACTTCATAGCTGCTAGGCGCAATGCCTCACGTGCGATGACTTCGTCAACGCCGTCGATTTCAAACATCACGCGTCCAGGCTTAACTTTGGCGGCCCAACGGTCAACAGAGCCTTTACCTTTACCCATACGAACTTCGATAGGTTTGGCTGTGATTGGCACATCTGGGAAGATGCGGATCCAGACACGACCCTGACGTTTCATGTGACGTGTCATCGCGCGGCGAGCCGCTTCGATTTGACGTGCAGTGATACGCTCAGGCTCTGTTGCCTTAAGACCGTAAGTCCCAAAGTTCAGATCGGAACCGCCTTTAGCAAGACCCTTAATGGAGCCCTTAAACTGCTTGCGGAATTTGGTACGTTTTGGCTGAAGCATCTGTGCGCCCCCCTATCAACGACGACCGCCGGCACCGCGAGGTGCTGGGCCGTCTTGGAGTTCTTGTGCTTTACGGTCACGCGCTGCTGGATCGTGTTCCATGATCTCGCCTTTGAAGATCCAGGTTTTGATCCCGATGATGCCATAAGCAGTCATCGCTTCAACGTGTGCGTAATCGATGTCGGCACGCAAGGTGTGCAACGGAACGCGACCTTCACGGTACCATTCCGTACGCGCAATTTCTGCGCCGCCCAAACGACCAGCAAGGTTAATACGGATACCGAGGGCACCCATACGCATTGCGTTTTGAACCGAACGCTTCATGGCGCGACGGAAAGAAACACGGCGTTCCAATTGCTGTGCGATGGATTCACCAACAAGAGCTGCATCCATTTCTGGCTTGCGGACTTCAACGATGTTGAGGTGCAATTCAGAGTCAGTGAAGTTCGCCAGTTTCTTGCGCAGACCTTCGATGTCTGCACCTTTCTTACCGATGATTACACCTGGGCGTGCAGTGTGGATCGTAACGCGGCACTTCTTGTGTGGGCGTTCGATGATCACACGGGCAATACCCGCTTGTTTGCACTCAACTTTGATGAATTCGCGCATTTTAAGGTCTTCAAGAAGCAAGTTCCCGAAATCCTTAGTGTCTGCATACCAGCGGCTATCCCAAGTACGGTTAACCTGAAGGCGCATGCCGATTGGATTTACTTTATTACCCATTAGCTTTGCTCCCCTGATGTTGCTTCAACTTGACGAACCAAAATTGTAACCTCTGCGAAAGGCTTGAGGATCTTGCCAAAACGACCACGAGCACGTGGACGACCACGTTTCATTGTCATGTTCTTGCCGACCCAAGCTTCTGCAACGATCAACTCGTCTACATCAAGGTTGTGGTTGTTTTCTGCGTTAGCAATTGCTGACTGCAGGCATTTTTTCACATCACCAGCGATACGCTTTTTAGAGAACGTTAGGTCTGTTAGGGCCTTGTCCACTTTTTTGCCGCGGATGAGTTGCGCAACTAGGTTCAGCTTTTGTGGGCTGGTGCGCAACATGCGTGTTTTTGCCATTGCTTCGTTATCAGCAACGCGGCGAGGGTTCTTATCCTTGCTCATTTGCGCTTCGCCTTCTTGTCAGCCGCGTGACCGTAATAGGTACGCGTTGGTGAGTACTCACCAAATTTCTGGCCAATCATATCTTCAGTGACGCTCACTGGGATGTGCTTGTGGCCGTTATAAACGCCAAAAGTCAGACCAACAAATTGTGGCAGGATTGTAGAACGACGTGACCAAATCTTGATCACTTCGTGGCGGCCGCTTTCAGCAGTCGCTTCGGCCTTTTTCAACACATACGCGTCGACAAAAGGACCTTTCCAAACGGAACGAGACATAGATTAACGTCCCTTCTTCTTGGCGTGACGCGAGCGAATAATAAGCTTTTGCGACGCTTTGTTTTTGTTGCGAGTACGTGCACCTTTAGTTGGTTTGCCCCATGGGGAAACCGGGTGACGACCACCTGAGGTCCGACCTTCACCACCACCGTGGGGGTGATCGACCGGGTTCATTACGACACCACGTACAGAAGGACGAATGCCCTTGTGACGCATACGGCCCGCTTTACCGAAGTTCTGGTTCGAGTTGTCTGGGTTAGACACGGCACCAACGGTGGCCATGCATTCCTGACGAACAAGACGCAATTCGCCGGAGCTCAGACGGATCTGAGCGTACCCGCCATCACGGCCTACGAATTGTGCGTATGTACCAGCAGCACGAGCGATTTGACCGCCCTTACCAGGTTTCATTTCGATGTTGTGGATGATCGTACCGATTGGCATGCCAGAGAACGGCATTGCGTTGCCTGGCTTGATGTCCGCTTTGGCCGCAGAGATGATTTTATCACCAATCGCAAGGCGCTGTGGCGCCAATACGTATGCCTGTTCACCGTCGTCGTATTTTACGAGCGCAATAAAGGCTGTGCGGTTAGGGTCATACTCGATGCGTTCGACAGTCGCCGATACATCCATCTTATTACGTCTAAAATCGACGATACGGTAAAGGCGCTTTGCACCCCCGCCTTTGCGACGCATCGTGATTCGTCCGGTGTTGTTCCGTCCGCCTTTTTTGGTCAAACCCTCAGTAAGGGTTTTGACCGGGCGGCCTTTCCAAAGCTCCGAACGGTCGATCAGTACCAACCCGCGTTGGCCTGGCGTAGTCGGTTTATACGACTTAAGTGCCATGTTGATGTCTTCCGTTTTGCTTATCGGGTGCAGTGTGCACCGTCATGGTTATAGGGCCCCGAAGGTCCCAGAATTGACGTTCATTACGAACAACAGCAAAGCCCCAGACGAATCTGGGGCTGTGCCGATGGCTTCACCTATAAAAGACAGGGGGTCGGGTCAAGTGGTTTGGGTGAGTAATGTGTCAAGGCACACAAAGAGGTTGCTGCCTAGCCGACCATTACGCCCCTAAGTCCGATCCCATCGTCTTAGCAGCCAGTACCATTGGTCTGGGTTTGCCATGATCCGCGCGGACAAGCTGTCGTTGAATGCGCGTGTCATTGTCACTGGATCAGTGTGAGGGATGGGTGCCTCGAACTCTACGTGGAATTCGTTTCCGTCTCCTGTCCGTATCCCGTAGGCGGGAATCAACGGCAGATTGTATTTAAGCGCAAGCTGGGCTGCCGAAAGTGATGTGAGCGCGTCGTGACCTAGGAACGGTAGCCCTGTCCCTTCGGCTTGCTTCTCGTCCATCAAGATCGAAACAATGCCGCCACTGCGGATATGGCGCACAAGGGCTTTGGTCCCTGCCCGTCCGGTTGCCAGAATGGGTTGCCCGCCCGCTTTGATCCCAGCAAGCAGGCGTCGCTCATAGTGACGGTTCTTGTTCGGGCGATAAACTGCGCCACTTTCTAAGCCGTTCATCTTGACCACGGCGCGAATAGCCTCCCATTGGCCAAAGTGCCCAGAAACGATGATCGCACCTTTGCCTGCGACACTAGCTTCTTTGATCGCGTCCAAACCTGGACCTGTGGTTTCAAATTTGTGGTATTGGGTGTGAAATTCCGTGAGGTGGTAAATCTCAAACAACGTACGTCCCATTTGGCGGCCCATCGACTGGCCTAACTTGGTCCGTGCACTGCGCTTCATGTCTGGGAACACGCGCTTGGCTTCGCGATCAAATCGGAGGGTGGCCGGTGGGAACCAACGCACGATCAATCCCAGTGTCGTCCCCAACCCGCGAGAGCGCAAATCGAACGCACGCCAGCGCAAAACAGTCAACGCGGACCACAACGGAAAATAGCGGGCGTGGTGTAGCACTGATTTGAGAGGTTTAAAGAACATAGCACCGTATGATCGTCTTCTGCAGTGATACCAACCGAAAACGTATGAATTTGTGGAAGTGTGCGGTTTTCAGTGCATAATTCCCGTTTTTTTCATTCCGATCTCGACCACCGATTGTGTTTGGCGCAGAGTTCGACACCTAAAAACGGAAAAACCCCGCCTGCTTGCACAGACGGGATTTTCCCAAATTGTTTTAACTAAGCTTACAGCCCAGTTGAGACGTCGATGGAGTTACCCTCTTCGAGAGTCACATACGCCTTTTTCACGTCTTTCCGACGACCCAGCGCACCGCGGAACCGTTTCACTTTACCTTTAGTGATAGCGGTGTTCACGGCTTTAACCTTGACACCAAAGAGAGCTTCAACAGCCGCTTTGATCATTGGTTTGTTGCTGTCGATTGCTACTTCGAAAACAACAGCGTTTGCTTCAGAAGCACGTGTCGCTTTTTCTGTGATAATCGGTTTGCGGATTACATCGTAATGTTCTGCCTTAGTGCTCATTTCAGTCGAGCCTCCAGTGCTTCGATCCCGGATTTCGTGATGACAAGTGTATCACGTTTTAGGATATCAAATACGTTTGCACCCATTGTCGGTAGAATATCCAAACCTTCAATGTTGCGTGACGCGTTCAGGAAATCTGCATTTACAGAAGCACCATCGATAACCAAAGCGCGTTTCCAACCAAGGTTCTTAACAGTCTTGGCCAGAACAGCAGTTTTGCCATCTGAATTTGCGTCTTCAATGATCACCAATTCGCCAGCTTTCGCTTTAGCGGACAATGCGTGACACAGACCCAATTTACGGAACTTTTTAGTAAGATCGTGACCGTGCGAACGCACAACTGGACCTTTGTAAACACCACCACCGCGGAAGATCGGGGCAGAGCGTGCACCGTGACGCGCGCCACCGGTACCTTTCTGACGGTAGATCTTCTTGGTAGAGTATTTGACTTCAGAACGCGTCTTAACCTTGTGCGTACCAGCTTGCGCATTGTTGCGCTGCCAGCGAACAACACGGTGCAAGATGTCTGCACGTGGCTCAAGACCAAACAGGGCCTCGTCCAAATCCAGAGTACCAGCTGCTGTGCCGTCCAATTTGATTACGTCAAGTTTCATGCTTCACCACCTTCCGCAGATACTTCTTCGGCCGGCGCCGCAGCAGCTGCTGATTTCAGAGCGGCCGGGAAAGGCACGCCATCAGGCAATTTCTTTTTCACAGAATCTTTAACTGTAACCCAACCACCCTTGGAGCCAGGAACGGCGCCTTTGATCATGATCAAGCCACGTTCTGCGTCAGTTTTTACAACTTCAAGATTTTGCGTAGTTACACGAGCTGCGCCCATGTGACCGGCCATTTTCTTGCCTTTGAAAACTTTACCAGGATCTTGACATTGGCCAGTGGAACCGTGCGAACGGTGAGATACGGAAACACCGTGCGTCGCGCGTAAGCCGCCAAAGTTGTGACGCTTCATGGCACCTTGGAAACCTTTACCAATTGATGTGCCTGATACGTCAACTTTTTGACCGTCAAGGTAATGCTCAGCGGACAGCTCTTCACCGACGCTGATCAAGTTATCTTCAGAAACACGGAATTCGACCAGCTTACGCTTTGGCTCAACCTTTTGTGCAGCGTAGTGGCCGCGCATGGCTTTGCTTACACGTTTCACCTTGGGCGTACCTGCACCAAGCTGAACAGCTGTGTAGCCGTCTTTTTCCATTGTCCGTTGTGTCACAACCTGGAGGCCGTCCAATTGAAGAACAGTAACAGGGATCTGTTTACCATCTTCCATGAACAAGCGGGTCATGCCCAATTTCTTTGCGAGAATTCCAGAGCGCATATTCTATACCCTCCTTAAGACTGCAACTTGATCTCGACGTCCACACCAGCGGCAAGGTCGAGCTTCATCAGCGCGTCTACCGTTTGTGGGGTCGGATCAATGATATCCAGCAAGCGCTTGTGCGTGCGGATTTCAAATTGGTCACGGGATTTTTTGTCAACGTGTGGACCACGTAGAACTGTGAATTTTTCAATCTTATTCGGCAGCGGAATTGGGCCGCGAATAGATGCACCGGTCCGTTTAGCGGTGTTTACGATTTCCTGTGTGGAAGAATCCAACACACGGTAATCAAACGCCTTCAAACGGATGCGGATATTTTGGCTTTGTGCCATTTGTCATCATCCCTAACTAGGGCTTAGATCGGAGAGGAGGATGTACGCTCACCGCACACCTTCATCGCGTCTTTGTAAAGAACTGAGAAGGGCGCGCAAAAGCACACCCCAACAGAACTTGGCCGCGTTTAGGTCGAGTCGCGGGCGAAAGCAAGTAATTGTTGGGCGAATCCCAAAGAAACCTCAGGCGGCGGGTGGCTTTGCCTTTTGGAGGTAGTCATCCATTGCTGGCTTATAGTGCGTCAGCTCGTCTGATACCGCTGCATACTGATGGATGCGCGCCTCGTAGGCGACAATAGTTTCAGGCCAAACAACCGGCAGATCGAATGCCGCTTGAAACGCTTTGATCCATGCACAGGTCACTGCAAACCCACAATCACACAACCAAAGCTTATCGGTTGGTAGAGTTGGATCGCTAATCAGAAGCGCCAAGGCCTCAAGGTGTTTGGAAATAGCAGCGCCGCCAGCTTTAACGGCTTCTGCGTCGCGGGTCTCGTAAGCCACTTGGGCATAGAGGGCACGTACTGAAGGCTCCAAACGCGTATCATGGAAACGCCCTTTTTCGCGTGCCTTGGCACGCAACTGCACTGTGTCAGGCAACATCGGCGTCTGGGGAAAAACTTCATTCAGGTATTCAGCAATTGCCTCGGAATCCGACAACATAAATCCATCATGGATCATTGCGGGTAAGTTGCCAGATGGCACGATCGCTTTGTATTCTGCTGAACCGTAGCCACCTGGGGGCGGCAGTTCTTCCCATGCGATCGACTTGTGGCGCATCATAACGCGCAGCTTGGCGCAGTAGGTCGCAACGGGAACGGTGTATATAGTCAGCATATCAAACCTGCCTGTCGAAATAAAAACGGGCCAGCCGAACAAACGACTGGCCCGATAGTAATAGAGTGCGATTATTCAGCTAGCAGCTGCCATTTCACGCCCAACTCGTCAAAGAAGCCTTGCTCTTGCTTCAATGTAATCCACGTGTTCACGTAGTTGATCCACACTTGGTCTGCTTGTGGCAAAAGCATCGCGATTGGTGTCGGTGAACGACCTTCAGCCACTGGCACGATCATCAGTTGGTCATACTGAGCAACCAATTTGTTTGCTTCAACGTTCGACGTGATGTTTGCGTCTGCACGGCCTGACAACACTTCTTGGAAGTCACGTGCTGGTGCTTCAACGATGCGGTGTGTTGCATCAGGAAAGTACTGCTTTACTTGTGTTTCTTGTGTTGTGCCCAATGTGGCCGCAACTGAAACGTCTGCTTTGTTCAGGTCGTCCCAGCTGTTGAAGCGGTCTGCGTTTTTCTTCAGCGTCAATGGCACTGTTGCCAATGAGAAGTAGCTGTTGGAATAACCCGCTGCCTTTGCACGTGCTGGTGAAACGGATGCAGAACCCGTGATGTGGTATTGGCCAGATGTTACGCCTGCGACCAGTGTTTTCCAGTCCGTTGGAACAAACTCAACCTCAACGCCCAGATCGGCAGCCAAGGCTGTCATCACGTCGATGTCATAACCCTCATATGTGTTTGTTGCGACGTCGCGCATCGTCATCGGGTTCCAGTCGCCGGTTGTTCCAACCTTGAGCACGCCACCAGATAGGATTTCGCTCAGCGCAGATTGCGCATTTGCTTGAACTGAGCTCGCGGCCAGAATAACGGCGGTTGCTGCAATTTTAAATATTTTCATTTGTTCCCCTTTTCAAACGGTATTTGTTAGCTAGCTTGCCAAATAGGATTGGAAAGTCCTAGTGCAAAAAACTCTTTTTCGGAGCTTAATCGCTAACGAAACTGTGAACATTGGAAAGCAATCTCGTTTATGACTGATCAACCAAATCTAATCGAGATGCGCGGAGTGTCTAAACACTTTGGCGATTTCCAAGCGTTGAAAGACGTGACGCTGGATGTGAAGTTGGGCGAACGTGTCGTGATTTGCGGGCCATCTGGATCTGGAAAGTCCACGCTGATCCGCTGCATCAACCGCCTTGAGGCCCATGAGGTCGGTGAGATCGTTGTTGATGGTGTGACCCTCACCCAAAGCCAAGACAGTCTTGATAAAATCCGCGGCACCGTCGGGATGGTGTTTCAGCAGTTCAATCTGTTTCCACACTTAACCGTCCTTGAGAACCTGACGTTGGGGCCACGCCGCGTACTTGGTTTGTCAGAGGACGAAGCCAAGGCGCGCGCCATGCTGTATCTTGAGCGTGTTCAAATCCCCGATCAGGCAGATAAGCTGCCACGCCAGCTTTCTGGTGGCCAACAACAACGCGTAGCGATCGCCCGCAGCCTGTGTATGGAACCGCGGATCATGTTGTTTGATGAACCCACATCTGCCCTCGATCCCGAAATGATCGCAGAAGTGTTAGACGTAATGACCGAGCTGGCGACCAGCGGGATGACAATGATCGTTGTGACACATGAGATGGGGTTCGCCCGCCGTGTGGCTGATAAGATGGTGTTCATGGACAAAGGCGAGATCGTCGAAGTTGGCACCGCCGAAGATGTCTTTACAGCACCAAAGTCTGATCGCTTTGCCGCATTCATCAAACAAATTTTGAACCACTAGGAGCAGTTGATATGAAACGCGTTATTTTTCTTATGCCCCTTCTTTTGATTCTACCTGGGTGTTCTGGAAACTGGGGGTGGTACGTTGTTGACCCCACGACTACCAATGGCGCCAACAACCTGCGCTTTATGGCAACAGGTGCCTACAACACGATCCTAATGTCCCTAACCGCAATCATCATTTCCGTCATCGTTGGTCTTTTGGTCGCCCTGCCCGGTCTGTCAGAAAAGAAAGCATGGCGTGCGTTTAATCGCACATATGTTGAAATCGTGCGCGCGATTCCAATCCTTGTTTTGATCCTGTGGGTCTACTACGGCCTGCCCCAGTTAAGCGGCATCACGTTGAACGTCTTTTGGGCTGGCGTCTTTGCCTTGGCCCTGTCCGACAGCGCCTTTCAAGCTGAAATTTTTCGCGCAGGCATTCAGTCGATCAGCAAAGGCCAATACGAAGCCGCACAGTCCATTTCGCTGAATTACCGCGATACTATGCGTTATGTGATCCTGCCTCAAGCGATCCGTCGCATCCTGCCGGCATTAGGCAACCAATTGGTTTATATGTTGAAGATGTCATCATTGGTGTCAGTCATTGGGATGCAGGAGTTGACCCGCAAGGCGAACGAGTTGGTCGTATCAGAATACCGCCCACTTGAGATCTACACGATCCTTGTACTGGAATACCTTGTGTTGATTTTGATTGTATCTGCTGGCGTTCGGTGGCTTGAGAGACGCATGAACAGCAGCGAGGTCTAGAAATGGCGCAGGACAACCTAACCACAGGCCCAATGGTCCTGCACTTTAAGAACCTCGCAATTCCTGCCGCCTTGGGCATGTTGTTTGCAACGCTCTACAACGTAGTTGACGTTTACTATGCGGGTCGCCTTTCGACAGAAGCCCAAGCAGGCTTAGCTATTGGGTATCAGGCATTCTTTATCTTTTTAGCTGTGGGCTTTGGATTGGGATCGGGCCTAAGCGCACTAGTCAGCAATGCCAAAGGGGCAAAAGATACATCTGGCACACGCAAGCTGGCGGCACAGGGCCTTAGTTTTGGGGTGATTGTCACCGCGATTTTTATGATCGTAGCCCTATGGCTTGGCCCAAAGTTGATCGAAATCGTATCTGAACCCGGTGGCTACCGCGATGCAGGCACTGGTTATTTCCATTGGCTGATTGTGGCCCTACCCGGTTTCATGCTGGCATACGGTGGCAACGGGATTTTGCAGGCGCATGGCGACTCCCGTTCATTGCAGCGCGCCTTGATGGGGGCGTTCTTTGCCAATGTCATTTTGAACCCGCTGTTGATGCTTGGCATCCCTGGCGTGTGGTACGGCATGGGGTTTAACGGCATCGCCTTGGCCACTGTCATCAGCCAGACAGGTGTGATGATTTTTATCCTGCGTCAGATTTTGAAACTTGATGTTATGCAGGGCGTTTTACTCTCTGAATTCAAACCTGACTTGAAGAGTTATCAGAGCATCCTTGGACAAATGTTACCTGCCACAATGGCGATGATGGTAATGTTCTTTTCCAGTTTTGTTGTTCAATATGCCCTTAAGGGTTTTGGCGAACCAGCCATTGCCGCCTATGGCGTTGCCTTGCGGATTGAACAAATCTTGTTATTACCTGTTTTGGGTATGACGGGGGCGTTACTGCCCATCGCGGGTCAGAATTTTGGTGCCAAAGAGTTTGACCGCGTCCGCGAAGCGCTAATTTTTTGCTGGAAGCTTGGCTTTGCAATGACCGCGATCGCAGCACCCATATTCTGGCTGGGTGGTTCAATGTTGATGTCGATCTTTACCAAAGACCCCGAAGTGATCGCAATCGGAACCAGCTATCTGCATGTAGACGGTTTTTTGTTCCCAATCTATATGATGCTTTTCTCAATCAATTCACTTCTTCAAGCATTGAAAAAACCTATCTGGACCCTGTGGCTTAGCATTTATCGTCAAGGCATCGCGGTTGGTTTCTTTATCTGGATTTTTATTGGGGTTTTGGACTTCAGCGTTTGGGGCGTTTGGTTGGGCATTGCCTCTGCAGTTTGCACAGGTTGGATCGGTGCAGTCTTGGTTGCGCGCACGATTGCCAATCAAAACATTGGTGGTTTTCTGCGCATCAACTAAGGGCGGCACGCCGCATTGGCAATTTCCAGCCGATAGAAAAAAGCATCACATTGGTGCTCGGTTTGCGGGAATACTCTCAACGCTTTAGAGTGTGCAAACAATGATAATAAGTGAGCAGCCCAATGCATATTAGCAGACGGACCTTTGCACTTGGCGTTGCGGCGCTGGGATTATCAGGATGCACAAGCGCGATGGCTTCAGGCCCCGCACGTGAAAAGCTGTGACCCCTGACTTGCGCACCATACCCAACGGTGCCTACAGCGCATGGGTGCGTGATTTTTATCCACGCGCCAAATCCAAAGGCATTTCCGCATCCACATTGCACAAGTCCTTTCGAAACACAGGGTACTTACCCAGTGTGGTAAAACGCGACAGAAACCAAACCGAATTCAAACGCACCCTCGAAGACTACCTGTCTATTACAACCTCTGACGAACCTGTGAGCAAAGGGCACGCTGCGTTTGCCAGGCACCGCAGAATATTAAATACACTTGAATCTAAATACGGCGTGGACGCGAAAATTATCGGGGGGATCTAGGGATTGGAAATTTTCTTTGGCGAACAGCGCGGCGACGTTTTGGTTATCTCAGCTACATCATCTTTGGCCTTTGATTGACGGCGTGGTTCGTTTTTTGAAAAGCAATTGATCGCAGCGCTAAAGATAATTCAGAACGGGAACATTTCTGCCTCAAGAATGATTGGCGGTTGGGCTGGCTCAATGGGCCACACCCAATTCATCCCTACATGGTAACAAGCCTTTGCCGTTGATTTCACTGGCGATGGTCGTCGCGATATTTGGTCGGATGACCCGACAGATGCACTGGCCTCAACCGCCACTTACCTTCAGCGCAATGGCTGGACGCGCGGTGTAGGCTCGGGCGCGGAAACTAGCCTCTCAGACGGCAATGTGATCCAAGCCCAAGCGGGTGGCCTAAAGTTTACCGAGACAGGGGATTTTCGTGCAATCAAACGCTACGATAACTCGGATGCCTACGCGATTGGTGTGGGGCATCTCGCAGATTGAATTGGTGGTGGTGGGCCTTTGCGCACCAACTTTCCACCCGATAAAAACGGCCTAACCAAAGACAACATGATCGCTTTGCAAAAACGAATGACCGCCAATGGTTTTGATACCGATGGCGCGGATGGCGTGATTGGTACAAATTCAGAAAAAGCAATCCGCGCCGATCAAGCCAGTCGCGGTTTAACCGCAACTGGCACACCCTCGCTGTAACTGTCGCGCAGCTTGAACTGGAGACGCACTTAGTGAAAATCCCGCGACTTTGGGATAACACGTACATCGCGTGGATGGCGGTGTGTCCCATTAGGGATCGTCGTCATCTGTGCGTCAGGAACATCGTTTGATAACCGGTCCAATGCATCTGTGCGATCTGCTAAGTGGTTTACGATGATGTGAATAACATCACCCTCCCGCTGGACAACGCCGCGCACATCGATGACCCGTGCACGCATCACGACCTTGCGATAGTTGGCCATGACTTTGGACCAGACCACCAGATTGGCCACCCCGACCTCATCTTCGATAGTAATGAAACACACACCCTTGGCGGTACCGGGGCGTTGACGGATCAGCACCATACCCGCCATCGAAATTTTTTGCCCATTGCGCATGTGCTTCAGGTCATTGGCAGATGAGTACCCCTGTCGCGTCATGCTGGCGCGCAAGAATGACATTGGGTGCGCCTTTAGGGACAGGCGCAGCGTTTGATAATCTGCCACCACATGTTCAAAGGTGGGCATTTGTGGCAGTAAAAACATCACCTCTGTTCCCTCGTCCTGTCCGGTCGCAAACAACGGCAAGTCGGGCGCATCCTTCAGCGCCCGCGCGTCCCACATCGCCTGTCTGCGATCCAATCCCATTGATCGAAAGACATCCCCCGCCGCCAGTTTACGCATGGTACCTGCATCCCCATTGGTACGGACCTTGAAATCTTCCAAATCTGTAAAAGGAGTATCACGCACCGACATCATCCGCTCAATCACATCGCGGCGCACTCCATCGACCTGTCGCAGCCCTAAACGCAAAGCAAACTGATCAGGCCCAATCGGTTCCAACGTATTGTCCCACTCGCTGAAATTCACATCCACTGGGCGCACCTTTACCCCATGTTCCCGTGCATCACGAACCAGTTGCGCAGGCGCATAAAAGCCCATCGGTTGGGAATTGAGTAGCGCAGCACAGAACACATCAGGGTAGTGATGTTTGATCCAGCTCGACACATAGACCAAATGGGCAAAGCTGGCAGCATGGCTTTCGGGAAAGCCATAGTCACCGAACCCTTTGATCTGATTAAAACAGCGATGGGAAAATTCAGCGTCATACCCACGCCCGATCATGCGCCCCACCATCTTGTCCTCGAGCATGCCAATTGTCTCTTTGGACCGGAAAGTCGCCATGGCTTTGCGCAACTCATTTGCCTCCGCGGTTGAGAACTCTGCCGCGACCATTGCGATCTTCATTGCCTGTTCCTGAAAGATAGGTACCCCCATGGTTCGCCTTAGAATGTTCTTCAACTCATCTTGATCATACTCGGGGCCCGGTGACGGGTATTCTTCGGGCTCAAGTCCGTTGCGGCGGCGCAAAAATGGATGCACCATGTCCCCTTGGATCGGGCCGGGGCGCACGATTGCCACCTGGATCACCAAATCATAAAACTCGCGTGGTTGTAGGCGCGGCAACATGTTGATCTGCGCACGGCTTTCGACCTGAAACACACCAACGCTGTCACCCTTGCACAGCATCTCATACACCGCATCATCGTGCTTGATACTGGCCAGATCATAACGTTTTCCATAGTGCGCATCGATCATATCAAAGGCCTTGCGAATACAGGTCAACATCCCAAGCGCTAGCACATCAATCTTTAAGATACGCAGTTCTTCAATGTCGTTTTTATCCCATTCGATAAAGCTGCGATCCTTCATTGCACCGTTCCCGATAGGTACCGTTTGGGTCAGAGGCGTTTCGGTCAAAATAAACCCACCCACATGCTGTGAGAGATGGCGTGGCATACCAATCAATTGTTCAGCCAATTTGATCGTACGCGCCATCAAGGGATCATTCAGATCAAGACCAGCCTCGGCCGCCTCTTTTGCCCCGATGTCACGCCCACCACTGCCCCAAATCGTTTTGGCCAGTGCTGATGTAATATCCTCAGACAGGCCCATCACTTTGCCCACTTCACGGATCGCCATCCGCGGGCGATAGTGGATGACGGTGGCACACAAGCCCGCATGTTCGCGTCCGTATTGGCCATAGATATGTTGGATAACCTCTTCGCGCCGTTCATGTTCAAAATCGACGTCGATGTCTGGTGGTTCTTTGCGTTCTTCGCTGATGAAGCGCTCAAAAAGTAGATCGTTCTTATCAGGATCAACCGCTGTGATGCCCAGTACATAACACACAGCCGAGTTGGCAGCAGACCCACGCCCCTGACAGAGGATAGGGTTTTCAACACCATAGCGTGCATATTGGATCACGTCATAGATCGTCAGAAAATACTGTGCGATATCCAGCTTTTCGATCATCGCCAGTTCTTTGTTCAACGCCTTTAGAACCTTGTCCGTAACCCCGTGAGGATAGCGCCACGCCGCTCCTTTGAAAGTCAGGTTCGTCAAGTATTCTTGGGGTGTGCAATCATCAGGCAGGTTCTTTTGTGGGTACTCGTAGGACAGCTCGCGCAGGTCAAATTTGCAGGCGTCTGCGACAACCCGTGTGGCGTGGATTGCATGGGGCCAATCCTTGAACAGATCGATCATTTGTGCAGGAGACTTAAGGTAACGCTCTGCATTCGCTCCAACCCAAAACCCCGCCTTTGCAATTGTTGTCTTATGCAGAATACAGGTCAACACATCCTGCAATGGCCGCCGTTCTGGAACGTGATAGTGCACGTCATTGGTGGCGAGAATCCGCAAGCCGTGGGACTGTGCTAGCCGATCCAAACTGTTGATGCGGGCACGATCATCTCCCCGATACAAGTAACTCACTGCGATGTGGTGCAAGGTTGGCAAGGCTCTTGTCAGACGTCGTAAACCACGGGCGAATTCGACTACATCTTCTTGTGGCAGTGCAATCAACTGCACCCCATCAGTGTGGATGGAAAGATCATCCAAGGTCAAATCGCATACCCCTTTGGTTTGCCATTCTCCTTCGACGCCACGCATCTTCCCCTTGGACAACAGACTGCACAAACGCCCATAGGCGGCACGATCTTTGGGATAGGCCAGAAACTCCTCTCCCGTGATCAATTTCAAACGGCATCCGATAATTGGCCTCAAACACGCCTTACGCGCGGCGGCATGCAACCGGACAATTCCAGCCATCGTATTAAGGTCTGCAATCCCCAAAGCGTGGTAACCCAGCTGTGACGCAGTACGGGACAAATCTACGGCATCGGATGCCCCATGCAGAAACGAAAAGCATGAGGTCACGCCCAATTCAACAAAGGCGGTTGGTGGGTTGGAGCGAAAGTCATCACCGGTCAATTGGCGCGGGGGATGGGCGTGATCGTTTTCCGGCATCAGGCAAACATCCCGTGCACGAACCAACGCGGATCACCGCCCCGCCCATCCTCATGCAACCCCTCGCGGTAAAGCCACAATCGCTGGCCTGCCTGATCCTCGATCTTGAAATAATCACGCAGACGCGTGTTTGGACGGTCCCGCCACCATTCAGGCGCAATACGTTCAGGTCCTGCATAGCGCGTCACACGGCGTGTCTGTTTGCGCCACATAAATTGCGCTGGCGGACCTTCGGGTACAGCATACAAAACCCGCACTTCTTCAGCCGGATCCAACAGGCGTATTGGACGTTCTTTGATCGTGGCGGCCGCATAGCTATGTGCGATGATCAATGGGTTCACCCAATGCTCGGCTCGTTCGGGAATGTGACTGGCCTTCGACACAGGGCGTTTTACGGCAGCCGTTCCAAAACGCACCACCAGGCGGTCGATCAACTGGGTCAATTCCACCTCGTCTTCGCCTGCTCGATCAAGACAGTGCTGGACGATCTGTAACGGCTCGATCAACACCGCTTCGAGTGTGATTAAATCAAAACCAAAGCCAGGATTTATCTTATCCAACTTATCATCGAACAAACTGCGCAGGTGTTTTGCATCGCGACTGGGCGCGGCGGTGGCTGCGGTTAGTGTGCTGACTTCACCATCAGTTCGGTACACGGTCAATGACAGACGGCGACATCCTTTACCCTCTGCCATCAACTGCGCGCACAACGATGCGCACAGATCAGGCAAGTAAGCCGTTGGATCTTGGATCGGGTCAGGCAATCGCACTTGCGCGATGATCCATGGACGCTCCTCAACGCTCGCCACAGGTTCCGCCAAGCGGCCCATTGCCTGATCAAGGCGCAGCATTGGATTGCACTCTAACGCATCGCGCGCAAAACGGCGGGCCATGGACAGCCGTGGCACATCAGCTAAAGCCCCGATAGTTTTCAAACCAAGGCGGCGCAGCAATAAAAGCGTAGCACCGTCCAAGCGTAAGGCCGCCGCCGATAAGGGCGCGAGGGTCTCTGCGACCTGCTCATAATTACAAATTGCACGCACAGTTCCGTACCGTGCTAAGGCCCAAGCAGCCCCCCATGTTGGGGCAATCGCCAACTGCGGGGTCAAGCCAGAAACCGCAAGTAGTGCTTCCATTTCAGCTAACATCGTAACCTCACCACCCGCCAGATGATCGGCCCCTGTTGTGTCTAGGATCAAACCATTTTCACCGTCGGTCACAGTCCATGGACACCAACGTCGTGCCCAAAGCGATAGGCGGTTTAGCGCGACACGATCCCCAGCAATATCGGCATAATCAACACGCAACTCTGGGCAAATCGCGCGCATATCAACAACACGTGCACCACTGGCCATTCCAGCCAAACGGGCCGCACGATTAGTCGCATAAATTACCTGTCCATTCGCGGCTTCATTAACCAAAACCACAGGCACATCATTGGGCGGCCGCGTGCCTGCGCGTTCCATCACCCTCTCCCACCGCTCCATCGCGAAGTGCGGGAGAAAGATCGATACGATCCGACGATCGATCATATTGTGCAACCCACGTGCCCGCAGAACCGCTGCGCGAACGAAATAATTCGGCTTTCCAACGTGGATCCCCCGGTGCTTGCGCATCTTGTGGATGTAGGGCTGAGGGCAGTGATGAAAGGCGCCACCGTTCGCGAGCCGCGCTGAGGTCTGCACTGGCGCTGCGTCGCAACAGCCAACAAGGTGTTCCAGCCGCTTCTGATCGCAGTGCCAATCGTTTGGTGGCTGTAAAATTCAACGCTTTGGGATCGCCCCAAAGTTCGCCGACGACACAGGCAAGGGTCTTGCACCTTAGCCCCTCTTCCATCGCCCATAACACATCTAGTGGGCGGCTGACTGTGACCTGAATGATAGGGCGCATGGCCCCGATCCCCGGCAAATAGGGACGCCCCGATTCCTTTTGTGACAAATAGTCCTGCACCCACAAAATAGGCGCCACACGATCCTGCAATCCGGCCAATATAAATCCCACAACCCCTGCATCTGTAGCAGTCGTCACAAATGCTTCGGACAAGACCAGCTTTTGCTGCACAGATGGACTTGCAGGGCGTGAGATACGCTTTTTGAGAATAAGACCAGACATACACGCAGTAGAGAATCCTAATTAATGTTCACTTTTTGTTCTATACAAAATTCGGATGTTTGCCAAGAGGCCAGAGGCTCTTTTCGTTTGGTGGGGGGGTTAACCCCGCACCAAAGTCATTGTTGCATCATAAGGTCCCATGGGTGAAACAGTTGCTTTGATAAGATGCCCAAGCACGTCGATTTCGCACGCAGTTCCAGCCTTCGCCATGTCCGTTTCAACAAAGGCATAGGCCAGATTTTGCCCAACGCGATAGCCCCATCCACCAGAGGTCACCGTACCAACAACATTACCCTGAACCATCACCGAAGCTCCGCCATGTGCAGGTGCCACCGTGCTATCAAGTGTCAAAGTAACAAGCTGTTTGCGCGGCCCCTCAGCGTGCTGCTCCATCAAGGCATCTTTACCAACAAAACTGACCTTATCCATTTGCACAAAACGATCCAAGCCAGTTTCGAATGGATTGAATTCTGTGAGAATATCAGCCTTCCAATGCAGGTACCCTTTTTCAAGGCGCATGGATTCAACAGCCAACGCACCGAAGAGCTTCAACCCATGTGCATTGCCAGCATCACGCAGCGCAAGGTAGGCGGCATAGAGGGAAGCATTTGGAATATGAATTTCATAGGCCAACTCCCCTGAGAAACTAACGCCCATCACGGTAGCCGGTGAAAATCCGATGAAACATTCACGCACTGATAGCCAAGGAAAACCCTCTTTGGACCAATCATCACGACTGACGGCACTTAGGACATCACGCGATTTTGGACCTGCGAGAACAAGGATAGTTTGATCATTGGTCAGCGATTTAATTTGCACATCTTCATCAGCACCCAAATTCTTCATCAACCAATCCATGTCATGGGATTCGGATGCCGCCGCTGACCCATACCAGATACGATCAGGACCACGATCGGATGCGGGAATATTCGCAATCGTTGCCTCGGATTTCAGCATACCGTGTTCGTTCAACAGATAGGCCAAACCAACCTTGCCCGCCTTCATTTGCAGACGTCCACAAATCATCCGATCAAGGAAGCTTTGTGCATCAGCCCCTGTAATTTCGTAGCGATTAAAACCATTAACCTCACACAGGCCAACCGCGTTTTGCACGGCCTCAACCTCGCCTTTGACCAAGTCAAAGCTTTCATCAAAACGGTAGCTGTGGGTGACTTTGAAATCAGGCGTGGGTTTGATAAACTCAACCCGCTCCCATCCATTCACAACAGTAAACTCAGCACCCTCCGCCGCCATCACAGGGGTCAGTGGTGTGGTCTTGGCCATACGACCAGCAGGGCGATGCTCGTTCGGGAAATGGAACCTGAATTCGTTTTGGTAATCCTCTATCGCTTTCAGCGCGGTGAGTTCAACATTTGTGTGCCCCGCAAAACGACGCGGATCGATACACCATGTGTCATAGCACGCTTCGCCGTGTACGATTTGTTGGGCCAGTAGCCAGCCATGACCACCACCCTCACCCAGGCCTGCACGCAGACCAATGATACAGAACGCATTGCGTTTGCCAGGAATTGGACCAACCAGCGGTGCACCGTCAATTGTATAGGTAATAGGGCCGTTTACGATTGTGTGAATGCCAACTTCGGTCAGTGCAGGCATTCGGGCAAAGGCCCCTTCCAACACGTCCGTCACGCGGTCCAAATCATCAGGGCATAGGGCGTTGACGAAATGTGGGTCTATCCCGTCCATGCCCCATGTTTTGCAATCCTGCTCATAGAACCCAACCAACAAACCGTTCTTGTCCTGACGGCAATAGTAGTCGCTAATCGGGCAACGCAGCAGTGGCATACGATGACCTGCCTCAGCAATTGCTGGGATGTCTTCGGTCACAAAATACTGGTGTTCCATCGACATGACGGGGTGTTGCACACCCATCATCGCGCCAACCTCATTCACGCGGTAGCCACAGGCGTTCACCACGATTTCGCAGTCGATGTCTCCATGTTCCGTATGAACCGTCCAGCTGTCGTCTTTGTGTTGGGTCAACCTCGTCACTGGTGTGTTGCGGTACACTTCAGCCCCCGCTTTGCGGGCGCGGCGCGCAAGTGCCTGGCACAATTGTGCGGGATCGATATCACCATCATTGCCGTCCCAAAGGCCACCGATTAAATTATCAGTCGAGATCAATGGATGGCGGCGGGCACATTCCGCGGCATCGATCACTTCAAACTCAACGTCCATGCCGCGAGCCATCGAGGCAAAGTGGCGGTAACCCTCCATCTGCTCCTCAGTGTTGGCAAGACGGATGCCTCCGTCCCCATGATTGTAGCTCACCGGATATTCGAGATCAGCAGCCAGATCTTTATAGAGGTTGATCGAGTGTGTCTTAAGCCCAACCATCGTTTGGTTCATGCCAAAATTCGTTACCTGCGCCGCAGAGTGCCATGTGGTGCCTGACGTCAGTTCATTGCGCTCAACCAATACAACATCTGTCATGCCCTCTTGGGTCAAATGATACAGGGTTGAGCAGCCAGCAATACCACCACCAATAACCACAACACGTGTCTGCGTTTTCATCTTTGAATTCCTTCAATTCGTTTGTCCCGACTGATCTGAAAACCCAACCTTTCGTCAATCGCAAATTTTTTATTCTCAATTCATCAAAACCAATATTTCGAGTAGGTTAATCTATAAGAAAGTCATTGCTTCATCAATTCAGCCTCTTCCTAGTCTGTACTGAAGCACTTCGCACGCATGAGCCCAAGGGATACTATGTCAAAAATACTGCCAAAACCCCGACGCTCAGGACGCCAAAACCGCTTGGCTCAGCGCGCGGCTCCACCAAAGGTCAATCCAGCAACTGCCGGACAAATTGGTGGGCAATATCGCCCCTTAAGTGAAGCTGATTTGAAGGGCATTTATCAAACAGCCCTACGCCTCTTAAGTGATCTAGGAATGGGTGAAGTTCCCGATAGACTGCGTGACGATTTGGTTGCGGCGGGGGCGATCGCGACGGACAACGGGCGCGTCAGTTTCCCAAACGCACTGGTTGAAGATGCGATTGCGATGTCCGTTAAAACCTTTGTGCTGCACGGCCGTGACCCTGATCGTTCCATCGAAGTGGGGGGCGACAAAGTCTACTTTGGAACTGGTGGTGCCGCAGTAAACACGTTGGATATGGGAACTGGCCTATACCGCCCATCAACGCTCAACGACCTGCACGACTTTACCCGCCTTCAAGACACCCTCGACAACGTCGCATGGTTCACTCGTTGCTGTATCGCAACCGACTTACCTGACAATTTCGACCTTGATGTGAACACCGCCTACGCTCTTTTGCGCAATACGACGAAACCAGTTGCCACTGCATTCACTATCGCAGAACACGTGGATCCCATCGTCAAAATGCTGGATATCGCGGCGGGTGGTGAGGGTGAGTTTGCCAAACGCCCTTTCCTAAAAACCCATATCAGCCCAGTTATATCTCCAATGCGCTTTGGCGAAGACGCCGTCGAAGTGGTCTATGAATGCATCAAAAATAACATTCCAATGTCGTGCATCACCGCAGCCCAAGCGGGGGCGACAGCCCCTGCAACAATGGCAGGTTTCCTTGCCCAATCGTTAGCCGAAACACTGGCCAGCCTTGTGATGGTCAATGTGATTTCCCCAGGTTTCCCGATGGTGTTTTCCAACTGGCCCTTGGTCATCGATCTACGCAGCGGAGCGTTTGCAGGTGGTGGGGGCGAAACGACATTACTTAATGCCGCCTCGGCCCAGCTTTCAAATTGGCTTGGTCTGCCATCAGGTGTGGCGTGCTCCATGACGGATGCCAAAGCAATCGATGCGCAATACGGCGTTGAAAAAGGGATGACCAGTTTGGCCGCTGCCCTTGCTGGCGGGAACCTAATCTACGAAAGTTCCGGCATGACGGCTGCGCTGCTGGGGGCCAGTTTTGAGGCGTTCATTTTGGACGATGAAATGCACGCCATGACATACCGCACCTTGCGCGGCGTTGAAGTGTCTGAGGAAAACCTGGGCTTTGATGCCATATGCGCCGCCATCCTTGGAGACGGTCACTTCCTTGGTGCGGATCATACCTACAAAGCGATGGAACGCGATTATCACTACCCCAAGCTCGCAGACCGCGAACAACCTCGCACATGGGCAGAAAACGGTGCGTTGGATGCATGGGACCGCGCCAAAACGAAAGCCCAAGAGGTATTGGATCGCCATCACCCTGAGTACCTTAATGCAAATCAAGATGCTCAAATTAGAGCTGCATTTAAGATTGTCGACCAGTCGTAATCGTCCAATTACGTCATTGCGAATTGATAATGCCTAAACAACTTTGTAGCACTTATTCAACGCAGCACGCGGGCGGATGCCCCAGCCCAAAGGACAAACCCATGACCGATTTCAACAAAACCCGCGCAATGTTCCACATTCCCGAAGGAATGACATACCTCAATGGCAACTCATTGGGGCCAATGCCGCGCGGCTGTGAGGCCTCAATCGTGAATTTCCTAAATGACGAATGGAAGACGGAGCTGATCAAAGGGTGGAACACCAAGGGGTGGTTTATACAGACCAACACCATCGGCGACCGCGTGGGCAAATTGATTGGCGCGCCAGAGGGGACAACCGTTTTGGGCGATACATTGTCGATCAAAGTATTTCAGGCGGTTGCAGCGGGTCTTGCGCTAGTTCCGGATCGTCGTGTGATCCTGTCCGACAACGGAAACTTCCCCACCGACCTGTATATGGTCGAAGGGCTGATGAAGCTAAAGAATGATGGCTACGACTTGCGCACGCCTGATCCATTGGACGTTATGGCGCAGATCGATGAAACAGTCGCCGTAGTCATGTTAACCGAGGTGGATTACCGCACTGGTTACAAACACGACATGGCACAGATTATCGCCAAGGCACATTCTGTCGGCGCGATAGTTGTTTGGGATTTGGCACACTCAGCAGGTGCCGTGCCTGTCGATGTTATTGCTGCAGATGCTGATTTCGCGATTGGTTGTACCTATAAATTCCTCAACGGTGGCCCTGGTGCGCCTGCGTTCATCTATGTGGCTGAACGCCTTCACAACAATGTTGAGCCAGCCTTAGCAGGATGGCACGGCCACGCCGCCCCATTCGCATTTGATCTGTCATACCGCCCAGCAGAAAATATCGAACGCTTGCGTATTGGCACACCGTCTATTGCAGCCTTCAGCCTGCTGTCTGCAGCCCTCGATGTGTGGGACTACGCAGACGTGAATGATGTACGCGCGCGCTCAATCGAATTGTCAGAGCTGTTCATCGCAGAGGTCGAAAAGCGTTGCCAGGGCGTGGCCCTTGCCAGCCCACGCAATGCGGATCAGCGCGGCAGCCACGTGTCATTTGAATTCGAACATGGGTTTGCATGCATGCAGGCACTGATCGCAGAAAAGGTAATCGGAGACTTCCGCGCGCCCAACATCATGCGCTTTGGCATTGCGCCACTGTTCAATGACGAAAACGATATCCTGCGTGCTGTTTCAAAACTTGAAGACATCTTAAACAACGAAACGTGGAAAGAAGAGCGCTTTCAGCAGCGTGGTTTGGTCACCTAAGCGACCAAAAACTAAAGACCTAGCAGCGCGCGTGCTTCAAGTGGTGTTGCCACAGGGCGTTCATAGCGCGCACAAACGTCTGCAGCACGCGCGATCAATGCCGCATTCGACGGCGCAAGCTTTTTACGATCTAGACGTACGTTATCTTCCAAGCCAGCGCGCGTATGGCCACCCGCCGCAATTGCCCACTCATTCACAACGATCTGGTTTGGCCCGATCCCCGCAGCGCACCAAGGTGCATTCGGGGCGCGGTCTGCCATCATCTTTACGTAAAAATCAAAGACCGTTTTATCCGCAGGCATCGCGTTTTTCACCCCCATAACGAATTGAATGTATAAACGGTTATGGATCAAACCTGCCTGCTCCATCTCAATCGCTTTTAAGATGTGGCTCAGATCAAACGCTTCGATCTCAGGCATAACTTCATATTTCACCATTTCAGCTGCCAACCACGACACCAGCTGAGGTGGGTTTTCATAAACCCGTGTTGGGAAGTTGTTTGAGCCAACCGACAAGGATGCCATGTCTGGGCGCAAAGACAACATGCCCCCACGCTCGTGCCCTGCACCAGAACGGCCACCTGTCGAGAACTGGATAATGACGTCCGGACAATGTTTCTTTAACCCTTCCTGCAGCTCTGCAAATTTATTAGGGTCGCTGCTGGGCGTTTCGTCAACGTTACGTACGTGGGCATGGATGATGCTGGCCCCTGCTTCAACAGCGGCATGACTGCTTTCTATCTGTTCAGAAATGCTGATTGGAACAGCAGGGTTAGCTGCCTTCGTTGGCACCGATCCTGTGATTGCACAGCATAGGATGCAGGGTTTTCCAGCAACTTCAAACATCAAAGAACACCGTTTCTTTTTCACCTTGAAGGTGGATATCCAACTGATATCCGTTTGAACCTTTTTGCGCGATCAACGTCGTACGACGTGTCGGCTCAATCATAGACAATATTGGATCATCTTCAGCCACGTTGTCTGAGAAGTAAGCTCGCGTATGCAGCCCTACATTGATCCCACGCGCAACAATCCACAATGCAAGATGCGGCGACTGCAAAGTACCATTTTGATCAATGACGGCACCGGGCATGACGGTCTCGATCACAAACTCACCTGTTTCAGCGTGAGATGGCGCACGGCCAAACCCTTTGCCGTTTGTGTAGAACGTGCCTGCGCCGTCAGGTTGCCAAATCTCAACCAAACCATCCAGAACAGGATCACCCATCCCATCGATAATGCGACCTCGAATAGTGATAGGATCGCCCGTCAAATCGGCCCGCAAACTTGTGCCCAGTTGGCTGTGGTAGCCGCGTTCAAGTCCTGCAAATTCAGGGACACAACCTATGTGCACGTATGGACCCGCAGTTTGGGACGCGCTTTCTGGTAGCTTCGCCATTATGTGCCCTCCATCTGGTTTTCAAACAAAGTCGCACCACGTCCACGCAACACGATATCAAAGCGGAAGGCCCGAATATCCATCGGCATCGTGGCCTCCATGTCTAACCGCGCCGTCAAACGATCAATCGCCGCAGCATCAGGGATCGATTGGGCAATCGGGCAAAGCGCAATGTGGGGATCGCCCTCAAAATACATTTGTGTGATCAAGCGTTGCGAAAAAGCCATGCCAAAGACAGAAAAGTGGATATGCGCGGGACGCCAATCATTGCCACCATTGGGCCAAGGATAGGCACCAGGCTGAACCGTGCGGAACGAGTAGCTGCCATCTTCACCGGTGATCACACGACCACAACCACCAAAGTTCGGATCAAGTGGCGCAAGATAGGCATCCTTCTTGTGGCGATAACGTCCACCTGCATTCGCTTGCCACACTTCGATCAAGGCGTTTGGAACAGGCCGACCTTCGCCATCACGTAACACACCGTGTACCACAATGCGTGGGCCAATTGCTGACCCGCCATCAACCGCGTGGTTGATCAAAAGATCATGATCGTTTGGCCCCAAAACATCATGCCCGAATGTTGGACCCGTCGCCTCAGTCATCGTTGTCGCGAAACCAATCGGTTTGTGGATTGGGCCACGGCTTCGGCTGGAGCGGTAATCAGGCGCAATGCGCGGTGGATGCAGCGAGAAGTCGCGTGGGATTATATCGGTAAGTTTGCTCATTTCGCAGTTCCTGCTTTAGGCGCTGGTATCTCAACTGGACCGCCCTGTTCTGCCCACGTTGCAAAACCTTCTTTCAAATGCGCCGCTTCGAACCCCATATCTTGGAGGGTTGCTGTTGCAATCGCAGAGCGCCAGCCAGATGCGCAATGGAAGACAAAGGTTTTATCTTCACCAAAGATCGGTTTGAAATAGGGGCTATCGGGATCCACCCAAAACTCGATCATGCCGCGCGGGGCGTGAAAGCTGCCTGGAATGTGGCCACGTTGGCGCTCACGAATATCACGGATATCCACGACAATCACTGACGGGTCATCCAACATTGCAATTAAGTCAGGTGTCTCAATTTCTTTGATGCGTGCGCGCGCAAAAGCAACCATATCAGCCGATGAGATCTTTAACTTAGGCATTCATTGGTCTTTCAAAGATTGTATCTTTTTAACGATGGCATGCTGCCAATCAAACGGCAAGTTTCTAACTCGCAGCTTGCAATATTCCCTCAACATCCAAAAAAGTCTCAACGTGATCGGCTAAGTCGTCCAACGCCTGCTCAACGCCTGAACGATAACTGCCCGACGCAGTTACACCCAAACTATTTAGAAATGTGCCGCGCCACGCATCATTGCTAAACATCCCATGCAGGTAGCTGCCCATGACGCGCCCATCACTGGATTGTGCACCCTCGGGTTGACCGTCAACATGCGCAAAAGGGCGCGCGCTATCAGGCCCCTCAGTTCGCCCGATGTGGATCTCGTACCCCTCAAACGGCAACTCTGTGTCAGCGTGCACGGCATGAACCGAAGTTAAACGTTTGTCACCCGTCATCTGCGTGACAACATCCAACAAACCAAGGCCAGCGCTATCCCCTGCTGTCCCTTCGATCCCGTCCGGGTCACTGATCATTTGGCCCAGCATTTGGTAACCACCGCAAATACCCAACACATGACCACCGCGCCGATGGTGGGCGGCCAAATCCACATCCCAGCCCTGCGCGCGAAGGTAGGCAAGATCGCCGCGTGTCGATTTACTGCCCGGTACAATAACCAGATCAGCGTCAGTAGGAATGACCTCGCCAGCCTTCAACATCACAAGTGAAACATTTGGTTCTTGGGCCAATGGGTCCATATCATCAAAGTTCGCAATACGTGACAGGGTCAAACAAACCACTTTGAATGTGCCGTCCTGCGGACCTGATGAAATATCAAGTGCATCTTCGGCAGGTAGACGCCACGCATCCTTGAACCACGGCACAACTCCAAAACCACGCCAACCCGTGTGATCGCTAATCATTTCGTATCCGTCATCAAACAGGCTGGGGTCACCGCGAAACTTATTGATCATGAAACCAACAACACGGCCATTGTCTTCAGAATCCATTACCGCTTGTGTGCCGACAACTTGGGCGATTACGCCCCCTCGATCGATGTCTCCACACAAGATCACAGGTACATTCGCCGCTTCAGCAAAACCCATATTGGCGATATCACCTACCCGTAGGTTGATTTCGGCAGGACTGCCCGCGCCTTCGACAATGACCAGATCATATTGAGATTTGAGGCGCTCAAAACTCTCTAAGACCGAGACCATAAGTGTTGGTTTTAACTTCGCATATTCACGCGCTTTGACAGTCGTAATGCGGCGACCCTGAACGACGACTTGGGAGCCAACCTCGGACTCTGGCTTTAATAAAACGGGGTTCATATCTGTTTGTGGACAAATCCCACAAGCCAAAGCCTGCAAGGCCTGTGCGCGTCCAATTTCGCCCCCATCCATAGTCACAGCGGCGTTGTTCGACATGTTCTGCGGTTTGAACGGCGCAACGGATAAACCACGTCTTTTCGCAGCACGACACATGCCTGCTACAAGCATCGATTTCCCAACATTTGAGCCAGTACCTTGGATCATTATTGACTTCATTTTATTCCCGTTCGTTAGTCATCAGGTCAGCCCTCACCCTTGTATCAGGTTAACGCTCACCCATTTCAACCTGTTTTAGAAAAACAGGTTTTCAGGTAAAAAATGCATTAATGTACACGTAAACAAACAAAAATATGTTACCTTACTTCTTAATTGCTCAAGCAAGAGTGGAGAATGAACATACCCAACTTTTTCACCAAAGTAGTCACTGCAGCTTTGCTAAGATCAGCAGCGATTTGCGCTGCACCCTTTTTCATTACTGCACTTTCTTCTGTCAGCGCCATATCTGGTTACGCTCACCACTTCCAAGATCCGACCTGTCTGGTCATCGCTGGCGGCATTGCTTTCGCTACCTCACTCTTCGCTTCCTTCGCCTAAAGCCCGAACTGACAGCATTTGAAAAACATTGACTTCCTGAATTTCGAGACCGTGTATTGGGTCCTGATTGCTTCGTTCAGCTCAGCACGCTTCTCGTAACTCAACGCACACCGCTGCGCACATCTTCGTCAGTCTATTTAAACATCGCTGTCGGTCTTCACACCGACACTCTGGGTGACAGAAAGCTCATGATACTCTTGAAATTAAAGCGTAAGCAGGAACGCAAATCGCGACTTGATCTCATCAGTTTTGGCCCACTCCGGCACGTCAACCCAGCGCTGCCCAACGGTGACGCGGGAGCCATTCATATTACTTAACGTGCGTACAAACATTGGCATCGAAGAGTCGTTGGTGAACCCAAGGCGTTCAGGGGCCCTGATGTGGTCAATTCCGAAAACATTCTTTTGATCGGTTGAGCCAATCATCCTCAGACCCAAATTTATAAATCGATAGCTATGTTTCCACAGCGCTGTCGAGTTTTGCCGAAGGCATAACGCGTACCCGTTTGGAAAGGTCACGAAGTGGGGAAGCTGTACAAAAGCCAGTGTACTGAGCTGTGTCTTGAGACGCGCAACAGAATCACATGACAGCCCATCGTCGTCATCCCAAACCACTTGTGCCACGGGGGACTCTCCAGCAAGTTCAGACAACATCACTCGCAAGTGTTTGCTTGCCAGACCGACTCGGGGGTATTTGACGGCAAAGTTTTCGCGCCCTAAATGAGTATCACACAACGTTCTCAGTTTCTATTTTGCCCAATCAGGCATTAGGCAACTGGAAAGAACGAAGTAGTGAAAATCTTTGTCGATTTGGGAAACAAGGCTAGGCAATGTAATATTCTCAAACAGCCAAAACCGTTACTCCAATCGGCCTTGTTCGAATAGCATCTCAGGGTCCGCAAAAAATTCACTTTTCCAACCAGAGCGGCCAAAAAACGAAAAACGCATGCAAATAAGAATTTTGGGCAAATCAGCCAAGGGTACTGGTCCGTTTGGTCCTCAGAGACTATTATCACAAACTCAATCTAAAAAAACGTCCCCCAAACCTTGCCAATCGTTCATTACGCAGCGTGACTGATAAACATCATATCTTTCGCAGATGCTTCGCAGGATCAACTCAGAACTCGACACCCTTTTGTGCCTTGATCCCATCACGGAAAGGATGCTTCACGTTGCCCATTTCCGTGACCATATCCGCGGCTTCGATCAGCTCTTCTTTCGCGTTTCGTCCCGTTAAAACGACGTGGGTCATGAATGGCTTTTCGGACTGCAAGAATTCAACGACTTCATCAATGTCCAAATAGTCGTTGCGTAGCGCGATATTGATCTCATCCAGCAGCACGAAATCAATCTTTGGGTCCAGAATCACTTCCTTGGCCTTTTCCCATCCCGCACGCGCCGCTGCGATGTCACGTTCGCGGTCTTGGGTTTCCCATGTGAAGCCTTCACCAGAGACAATAAATTTGCACTCATCCGCAAAGCGTTCCGTTAGGAATGTGCGCTCACCGGTCGCCCAGTTTCCCTTGATGAATTGCACAACAGCACAAGGCATTTCATGAGCGATGCAACGCATTATCATACCGAAACCACTGGATGATTTGCCTTTGCCTGGCCCGGTGTGGACAACGATCAGGCCCTTCTCTTCAGTCTTGGTCTCCATCATGCGATCACGGGCCGCTTTGATCTTTTTCATTTTCTCGGTGTGGCGTGTGTTTTCGTCGTTCATGTGAGGCTCCGCAAATGCTTGACAATATATGGGGACGGGCGCAAACCGATCCTTGCTGGTGCCTGTGTTAAATCAGGTGAAAAGGGAATGCGATACGGGAAATATCTTCCCCGAAACGCAGCCGCCCCCGCGACCGTGACCGGAGAGGTTGCCCAACACCACTGATCGCAAGATCGGGAAGGTCGGGCATACCGCGAGAGAAATCTCAAATCCGCAAGCCGGGAGACCTGCCAGCATTGACGTTATGTGAACCGGACGGGGTGTTCCGGGCATGCGGGTCCCCATGCGCGGGGTTTCGGATGGCCCTACTCTTTCCCTCTAAATTTGAGGCAAAAAGAATGACTGACACAAGTATTTTAGAACCTGTTGAATTGCTGGTCTGTACGACTTGCAAGATGGGCCAAGCCATTGAAGATGACGCTTTGCGCCCTGGTAATTTGCTACACAAGGCCATGTTGGAACAAGATTTGCCGGAACACGTGACCGTGCGTGCCGTTGAATGTTTCACAAACTGCCAAGGCGGCTGCAACATCATGATGCGTGGCGGAAACCGCTATGCTTATGTTTATGGTAACCTGGACCCAGAGACGCAGGTAGAAACCATCACAGATGGCGTTACACGCTACTACAATGCCGCTGACGGGTTTGTGCCTTGGCGCGAACGCCCTGAACACTTCCGCAAGAACTGCGTTGCCCGAATCCCACCACTTAATTTGCCACAGGATGCTGCCAAATGAGCGATCTCGCCAAACTTCCCGTTACCGTAATCACTGGTTTCTTGGGTGCGGGTAAAACCACCCTCATCCGTCACCTTATTCAAAACCCACAGGGCAAACGGTTGGCCGTGGTCGTCAACGAATTCGGCGATGTCGGTGTCGACGGTGAAATCCTGAAATCCTGCGCGATTCCTGATTGCCCAGCAGAAAACATCATGGAACTTTCCAACGGTTGCATTTGCTGCACTGTGGCTGACGATTTCATTCCGACGATTGAAGCGTTGATGGCGCTAGAGCCACGCCCCGATCACATCCTGATCGAGACGTCAGGCTTGGCCCTGCCAAAGCCATTGTTGAAAGCCTTCGATTGGCCTGACATCCGCTCAAAAATTACTGTAGATGGTGTGATCGCTTTGGCCGATGCCGAAGCAGTTGCAGATGGCCGCTTCGCGCCAAACGTTGCAGCGGTTGACGCCCAGCGCGAGGCGGACGATTCACTGGATCACGAGACCCCGTTGTCCGAAGTGTTCGAGGATCAAATCAGCTGCGCTGACATCATTCTGTTGACCAAGACTGATCTTGCTGGTGCCGATGGAATCGCAAAAGCCCGTGCTGTCATCGAAGCTGAATCGCCACGTCCAATTCCAATCGTTGAAATCTCAGAGGGCGTTGTTGATCCCCGCGTGATCCTTGGCCTAGCGGCAGCTGCCGAAGACGACATGGACGCGCGCCCATCACACCATGATGGACATGATGATCACGAACACGATGATTTTGAATCGATCGTGGTCGACATCCCTGAAATCACAGATCCAGTAGATTTGGTCGAACGCATTGAAGCCATGGCCAAGGATCAGAACATTCTACGCGTCAAAGGATATGCCGCCGTCAAAGGAAAACCCATGCGCCTTTTGGTGCAGGCTGTTGGCACACGTGTGCGTCAGCAATACGACCAACCATGGGGCGCAACAGAGCGCCGCGGTCGTTTGGTTGTAATTGCTGAACATGACCACGTGAACCCTGACGCAATTCGCGCAGCGCTTGTCGACTAAGCTGACATGCACGTCGTCTTTCGCGAAAGCCACGGGTTAGAGGAATCGGAAACCCCATTTGATCTGCAGCAATCGCCTGCGGATCTTGTGGTGTTGTCCTTCTCCGACAGTGACCTTGGTGCCTTCGCGGCAGGCTGGCATCGTGGGGATGGTAAACTGCCAAACCTACGCCTTGCCAATTTGACAGCTCTAAAACATCCGCTGTCCGTTGATACCTATGTTGAACAAACCCTTGAGGGTGCAAAAGGTATCCTGATCCGTTTGATCGGCGGGTATGCCTACTGGTCGTATGGCCTGCAACAAGTTGAAGCCCTATGTCGCGCAAAGGGGATTGCTTTGGCTGTGCTACCTGCGGATGGCCGAACAGATGCACGGCTTGATGAGATTTCAACTCTTCCTGTGTCAACCCTGCGCCGCCTATCCCACCTGTGTGATCAAGGTGGTGAAGTGGCAGCACAAGCAGCCCTTGCGCAATTGTCCCTTGCTGCTGGTCTTTATGCTGGCCCAGTGCGCGGTGCAAAAGGCATACCTAGTGTTGGGGCATGGACACTCGAACACGGCGTCACCTGTCCTGTTGCCGCCTTTACCCCGGACAGCGAAAAACCCCGCGTCCTCATCAGTTTTTACCGCGCCTATCTCACTTCTGCGGATATGGCCCCCATCGCAGCCTTGTTCGAAAGCTTTAGGGCAAAGGGTTGCGATGTCGTCGCGCTATTTGCACCATCTCTAAAGGCACCAGACGCCGCCACTTGGCTGCGCCGACAAACCCTTGCGCTAAAGCCTGATGCGATCGTCAACGCCACTGCGTTTTCTGGCAAAGGAGCTGACGGCACCTCTCCTTTAGACGCGGCGGGCGTTCCTGTTTTCCAAGTTGCCCTTTCCACCTCACGGCGCAAAGCCTGGGATGAAGAAGAACGCGGGCTTTCCCCCACAGACCTCGCCATGCACGTCGTTCTGCCAGAAGTAGACGGCCGCATTTTCTCCGGTGTCACCTCTTTTAAGGAGCCGCGCAAAAAAGACCACGACCTGCAATTTGCCCGCTTTGCCCACCGTGTTGAACCCCCACGGATTGAAGCAATCACGAAACGTGTCATCCGGTGGATAACGCTTGGGCAAAACAACAACGCCGATCTGACACCCGCAATCGTCCTCTCAACCTATCCAGGCAAAGACTGGCAAATGGCGCACGCCGTTGGTTTGGACGCTATCGCTTCAACCGATGCCATTCTCGATGACCTAAACGATGCTGGATGGGCGACCCAAAGTGCTGCGCCACTTGAAGTCAGCCTAGGGACCGAAGCCATCGCATGGCCTCTAGCCGATTATCAGGCAGCGCTGCAAACGTTGCCGCAAACATTGCAAGACGACCTTTCAAACGCATGGGGCAACCCCACTAACGATCCGGCGTTTCGCGATGATGCTCTACACTTTTCCGCCACCCGCAGGGGCGCGGCGCTGATTGCGTTGCAGCCAGAACGCGGCGAACGTGATGTACGTGAGGACGATTACCACGACCTTGCCCGTGTCCCGCGCCATGGCTATGTCGCGTTTTATCTTTGGTTGCGCCATACGATCAAAGCCGATGCACTGATCCACGTCGGTGCCCACGGCACATTAGAATGGCTCCCAGGTAAATCGGTTGCCTTGTCAGAGGAATGCTGGCCCGAAGCCTTGATTGCTGACTTGCCCGTTATCTACCCGTTCATCGTTAATGACCCCGGCGAAGCCGCCCAAGCAAAGCGGCGCATTGGCGCTGTCACCCTGGGGCACATCCCACCACCGATGAAGGACAGTAAAACCCCTGACCAATTTTTGCGACTTGAAAGCCTTTTAGATGAATTTTCAAACGCCGATGGATTAGACCCACGCCGCCGCGACCGATTACAGGCTGACATTCGCTCAGAGGCCCAAGTGATTGGCGTTGAGGCTGATCTGGGCCTAGACACGGCCACCTCTACCGCAGAGGCGTTAACCCGCATCGATCGCTTCGTCTGTGACATCAAAGAAAGCCAGTTTGGTGACGGCCTACATATCTATGGCCGCGCACCAGTTGTCTCAGGCACCTTTGATGCAACGCAATCTTCACAAGGCGAACAAACCGGACTGATTGATGCGCTTGCTGGCAAACGGATAGATGCGGGACCATCGGGGTCACCCTACCGTGGCCGCACCGATGTGCTGCCAACAGGGCGCAATTTATTTACGACCGACCCGCGATCAGTCCCCACGCGTTCTGCATATACCCAAGGCGTCAAGCTTGCCGAAGAGCTGGTGCGCCGTCACCTGCAGGAAGAAGGCGATTGGCCCAAAGGATTGATCGTCGACCTGTGGGGGTCCGCCACAATGCGCACCGCTGGCGAAGAATTTGCGATGGCGTTACATCTACTGGGGGTGAAACCCGTTTGGGATGAAGGATCAGAACGGGTTTCTGGGGTCGAAATTATACCGATCACTGAACTGGAACGCCCACGCCTTGATGTCACCCTGCGTGTTTCCGGCCTGTTTCGCGATGTGTTCCCAACCCTCTCTGCGCTATTTTCCCAGGCCATCCGCGCACTGTCCAAACGTGATGAGGCCGCCGACTGGAACCCATATGCTGGCAAAGACGCCGAAGACCGCGTGTTCGGCCCAGCGCCTGCCAGCTACGGCCTTGGCATGGGTGCATTGGTGGAAACCTATGATGAGGAAAGCCGTGTTGCTGCAGGCGCTGCATGGCTAAAGGCCAGCTCATATGCGCTGGACGGTCAAAACATCACACTGAACGCAGAGGGTATCAAAGCCCGCGTTGCGGCGGCTGACAGCTTTGTTCATCCACAGGACCTGCCTGAAACTGATCTGTTACTTGCCGTCGATTACGCCACTCACGAGGCGGGCTTTGCGGCTGCAAAGGCCGCAACGGGTGGTGGCGACATCAAGCTTTATCACCTCGACAACACCGTTTCAGGCAAACCCCGTGCACGGGGTTTGTCTGAGGAAATCGCCCGCGTTGTCCACGCCCGCGCAGCCAATTCCGACTGGATTGCCGGCATGCAACGTCACGGTTTTCGCGGCGCTGCCGAAATCGCAGCAACCTTGGATCACATGGCTGCATTCGCACATCTGGCCCAAGTGGTCCCGGCTCATCTATTCGATCTTTATTATGACGCCACCCTTGGTGAAGACAGCGTTGTTTCATTCCTCGAGGATGCAAACCCCGAAGCCCTTGCAGCCATGCGTGATCGTTTCAACGCGCTACATGACGCTGGCTTATGGAACACACGGCGCAATTCGATTGCCGCTGAATTGGAACGGTTGTCGTGAGCGGCCCCGAAGTAAAAGGCTGGTGCCCCGGTGCCTTTCAACCGATGCAATCTGGCGACGGCCTCATCATGCGGGTGCGACCACGCATGGGACTGCTCTCGAATGAACAGGCTCTTGGACTTTGTGACGTATCCATGACATTTGGCAACGGTGTCATCGACCTCACCAATCGTGCGAACCTACAACTGCGCGGGATCAAATCACACGATCATCAAGCCGTTCTTGATGAATTGCTCGTGCTCGAACTACTTGATGAAACCCCTGAACTCGAAGCGCGGCGCAACATCATCTGTGCTCCACTGCGATCAACTGATGGCCTAGCGGCGCGCCTTGCGCTTGAACTCACAGAACGCCTAGCTGAACTTCCAGAGTTACCCAGCAAATTCGGTTTTGCAATTGATGTTGATGGCCCACCCCAACTTAGCGATGCACCGGCCGATATTCGGATCGAAACAGGCCCCTATGGCTTGGTCGTTCGTGCCGATGGTTCGCCCCGTGGCGCAGCTGTCACAGCAGGCACCGCGATTAACGAATTAATCAACATCGCACGTTGGTTCACACAAACCCGCGACAACGATATACGGCGCATGGCCCCACATCTTGGGTCAGTGCCTTTGCCTCTTCGTTTCGCGCGCGAAACCTCGCACAAGCCTGCTCCACAACTTGTGCCCGGACAGTTGCCCCAAGCGCGCGTTTTTGGTGCACCATTTGGCAGCTTACCTACCACCGAATTACGCGCGTTATTGTCCGCAAATTCAACTTCAACACTGACGCTCACACATTCACGCATGTTTCTCCTGAGCGGCCAATTAGACGCAGGAGAAACCAGTTTTCTCACTATACCAGACGCACCTGAACTTGGCGTAGATGCCTGCCCCGGAGCACCAGCTTGCTCCGCTACCAAACAAAAAACCCGCGCCATTGCACGTGCACTCACCCCACATCTCAATGGTCGGTCATTGCACGTATCAGGCTGTACCAAAGGTTGTGCGCGACCGCGCAATGCGGATGTCGTGCTTGTAGGGCAGAAAGGCGGCTTTGACCTTGTTTTGAACGGGGTTTCGTGGGATGTCCCAGTGCTTCAAGGGATCAAACCCGACTCTATTATAGACGCCGTGATCAACGAATTAGGACGCCACTGATGCCATACACCTATGAGACCGATGGCGCGACCATCTACAAAGGCAGCTTTGCCACCATCAGGGCAGAAGCTGATTTGGCCCGTTTTGACGACAATCACGAAAGCATCGCAGTGCGTATGATCCATGCCGCTGGCATGGTTGATCTAGCAAAACATGTGCGCTTTTCAGATACATTTGGCCCGGCCGCACGTGCTGCATTGCAAAATGGTGCACCAATTCTGTGCGACGCCTATATGGTTTCCGAGGGTGTTACGCGCAAACGTCTGCCTGCGGACAATGAAGTGATCTGTACCCTTCGTGATCCACGGGTTCCTGACATGGCCAAAGAGATGTCCAATACACGCTCCGCTGCAGCACTTGAATTGTGGCGTCCACACCTTGAGGGCGCATTGGTCGCTATTGGCAATGCACCAACTGCGCTGTTCCATTTGTTGAACATGTTAGAAGACCCCGACTGCCCACGTCCCGCCGCTATCATCGGGTGCCCTGTTGGTTTCATCGGTGCCGCAGAAAGCAAAGAAGCGTTGCGAGAAGCCAACCCGTTACCATGGGCCATTGTTGAAGGCCGCTTGGGCGGGTCCGCAATCACAGTTGCCGCGATCAATGCTATTGCGAGCCGTGCAGAATGAGCACAGGTACAATATATGGCGTTGGCCTCGGACCTGGTAATCCTGATTTATTAAGCGTGAAATCGGATCGCCTGGTGCGTAACGCCAAACATGTTGCCTTTTTCCGCAAGGCAGGACGCAAAGGGCAATCAAGGCAGATTGCTGAATCAATGCTGCCCGAGGGCGTCATCGAATTCGCGATGGAATACCCAGTCACCACTGAAATTCCGCTGAGTGATCCGCGTTACAACGAAATCCTTGCTGCGTTCTACGAGGATTGCGCGACACACCTGCGTGCCCTCGCCCAATCTGGCGAAGACGTTGTTGTTTTGTGCGAAGGCGATCCGTTTTTCTACGGTTCGTTCATGCACATGTATGAACGCCTGAAAAATGACGTGCCTGTTGATGTGGTTCCTGCGATCACTGGAATGTCGGGCGCATGGACGGCAACGGGTCATCCAATTACTTGGGGCGATGATGTTTTGACCGTTCTGATGGGCACCCTGCCCGAAGACGAATTGTCCCGCCGCATGGCAGACACAGACGCATTGGTCGTGATGAAAATTGGCCGCAACATCGAGAAAGTTCGCAGTGCACTGCGCAGTGCTGGAAAATTCGATGACGCGTGGATTGTTGAGTTCGCAACCATGCCAAACCAAACCGTCAGCAAGCTAAGCGAAGCGGGTGAAAAAGTGACGCCTTACTTCTCAATCATCGTGGTTCACGGTCAAGGTCGCCGTCCATGAGCGGTAGCGTTGTCATAGCTGGTATTGGACCAGGTGATGATGATCTTGTCACGCCGCAAGTCACTGACGCCTTGGCCAAGGCGACCGACATTGTTGGCTACTTTCCCTATGTGGATCGCATTGCGCCGCGCGACGGTCTAACGCGCCACGGCAGCGACAACCGAGTTGAGATTGACCGCTCCCAGCATGCACTGGAAATGGCGCGTGAAGGGAAACATGTCGTCGTCGTTTCATCCGGTGACCCCGGTGTGTTTGCAATGGCTGCCGCTGTTTTTGAAGCACTCGAAAACGGGCCTAAGGATTGGCTGAACATTGATATCAGCGTTCTGCCTGGTATCACTGCAATGTTGGCTGCATCTGCACGTGCCGGTGCGCCCCTTGGTCATGATTTCTGCGCCATCAATTTAAGTGACAATCTTAAACCATGGTCCATCATCGAAAAACGGTTGCGCCTAGCGGCCGAAGCCGATTTTGCTATGGCCTTTTATAACCCACGCAGCAAATCACGACCTGAAGGGTTTGAGCGCACGCTTGAAATCCTCAAAGATGCCTGTGGCGATGATCGCCCCGTTATCTTCGCGCGTAACGTGTCGCGCCCTGATGAGACGATCAAGATTGTACCACTGTCACAAACCAAAGCAGACATGGCAGATATGCGCACGATGGTTTTGGTGGGCTCCAGCCAAACGCGCATTATCGAGCGCGAGATTGGCACGATTGTTTACACACCTAGATCGCTTACCAAATGAGCCATCCAGTCCAAAACCTCTTGTGCCGTTCCCACTTCTGGGCGCGCGGGGATGTGCGGACGGTCGATCATAATGATCGGAATATTCAAGGCGCGAGCCCCATCAATTTTAGCGCGTGCTCCACTGCCCCCAGCATTTTTAGCAACAACCAATTCGATCTTATGATCCCGCATCAAGGCGGTGTCGTTCTCGACGCTAAAGGGCCCTTGATCAACGATGATACTACGGTTTGGCAATGGAACTTCGCCACTTGGGGCATCCACAAGGCGCAACAGGTATTGATGCTGCGGGCACGGGGCAAAGGCGTCCAAATGCATACGACCGATCGCCAACATCACTTTTTGCGCGGGTCCGTCGAGCGCGGCAACAGCACCATCAATATCCGCAACATGACGCCATTGATCGCCGGCTTGCGCAACCCATTTGGGTCGCGTCAAAGCCAGCAAATGCGCATTCGTTTGCGCACATGCGGCAACCGCGTTCATACTCATTTGGGCAGCGAACGGATGGGTCGCATCGACCACATGCGTGATAGCGTTTTCAGCAATGTATTTGACCAATCCTTCAACACCACCAAAACCACCAATGCGCGTGGGCAAAGGTTGGCGTTTGGGGCGTGCAACACGACCCGCGTAGGAAAACGTAGCGTTAATGCCAGCGTCATGCAGAACATGGGCCAAACCCGTGGCCTCTGTGGTACCGCCAAGGATAAGCAGGTGATCTGTCATGTCTAATGTTCCTTGGTTGACCATTTTGGGCTTGGGCGAAGATGGACCAAATGCCATGACGCCTGCAAGCCTCAAGGCACTTCAAAGCGCTGAATTCGTTATGGGGGCCGCACGCCACTTGTCACTACTGCCTGAGATTGATGCCGAGTTGATAACTTGGCCGGTTCCCTTTGCCGATGGTATCGCACAGCTTTTGGAGTTGCGAGGCAAACGCGTTGTCGCCTTGGCCTCTGGCGATCCGTTTTGGTTTGGTGCAGGCAGCGTTTTCGCCCGCCACTTACAGCCAAATGAATGGACTTCAATCGCAGGACCCGCAACTTTTTCCCTTGCTGCCGCTCAGATGGGTTGGCCGTTAGAAAACACACTTTGCCTTGGACTACATGCAGCACCATTAACGCGCCTGCGCGCACATCTCTCCACAGGTCAGCGGTGTATCGCGCTTTTGCGCGATGGCGCGGCTGTGCAGGAGTTAAACAGTTATATTTCAGACAACAGTTTTGGCGACAGTGACCTGACAGTTTTGGAAGCCCTTGGTGGTCCACGCCAGCGCCTCACTGCGTTTGATCAACTCAGTGAGGCAGTTCAGCATCCAGTTTGTGTAGCGATTGATATCAAGGGCAGTGGTCCTGCTATCAGCAAAGCGTCAGGCAAAGACGATGCGCTATTTGCCAATGATGGGCAGATCACCAAACGCCCTATTCGCGCCCTTACTTTGTCTGCTCTTGCGCCAAAATTTGGTGAACACCTTTGGGACCTTGGCACAGGGTCTGGATCAATCGCAATTGAATGGTTGCTAAGTCATCCGTCTGTCACCGCCACTGCAGTAGAAGCAAACTCTGAACGTGCTGCGCGCGCTGCGCATAATGCTATGACGCTGGGTGTGGAGCGGTTGGACGTTATCACAGCCAAATCAATAAACGTGTTAGACGATCTGCCCGCACCAGACGTTGTGTTTGTTGGCGGGGGTTTAACTCAAGAGTTGCTAGATGCTCTTTGGAATATCATGCCTGTAGGCTGCCGCTTTGTAACCAATGCCGTGACCCTAGAATCTGAGGTAGTTGTTGCGCAAGCGCATGCTGCCAAAGGCGGTGAGTTGATGCGCATCGAAATCGCCAACTCCAAACCTCTTGGTACAAAACGTGGTTGGTCTAGCGCCTATCCCATTGTCCAGTGGAGCGCGATACGATGATCGTTGCAGGATTTGGGTTTCGCCACAGTGCGACCGTCGACAGCTTAACCTCTGCCCTCAGCGAAGCGGGCGTTAACGCGGTAGATGCTATTGCTACGGCCAAAGACAAATCCAAAGCCCCTGTGTTCATTGATTTTGCAAAAACCATTGGCACACGGATCGTTTCAATTGACGCATCTGCATTGACCCACATCGAAACCCAGACCCAATCACAAGCCAGCCAAACCCACCGTGACACGGGTAGCGTGGCCGAAGCCGCTGCACTTGCTGCTTTGGGTAAAGATGCAAAGTTGCTGGCACCCCGTTCCATTTCTAATGACCGCATGGCTACCTGTGCCATCGCCCAAGGACCCAAATCATGACTGTACACTTCATTGGCGCGGGCCCCGGTGCCGCCGATCTTTTAACCCTGCGTGGCCGCGACATCATCGCAGCATGCCCTGTCTGCCTATACGCAGGATCACTGGTTCCACAGGAAATTTTGGGCCACTGCCCTGCTAACGCTGAGATCATTAATACCGCAGCGATGGACCTTGATACCATCATCGCCACCATTAAAACCGCAACTGAGGCGGGCAAAGACGTGGCGCGTTTGCACTCAGGCGACTTGTCTGTGTGGTCTGCAATGGGTGAACAAATGCGCCGTCTGCGCGCTGAAAATATTTCGGTCAGCGTAACACCAGGCGTTCCATCTTTTGCTGCTGCTGCCGCTGCACTGGGCACGGAACTGACATTGCCCGGGTTGGCACAATCGGTTGTGTTAACACGGACACCTGGCCGCGCATCCTCAATGCCAGAGGGTGAAAGCCTAAAGAATTTCGCAGCCACCGGCGCGACGCTCGCAATCCACCTGTCTATCCAGAACCTTGATACCGTCGTTGCTGATCTTACCCCGTCTTATGGTGATGATTGCCCTGTTGCGGTTGTGTACCGCGCATCATGGCCAGACGAACAAATCATCCGCGCAACCTTGTCCACCATCGCCGCAACCGTCACGCCAGAAATCGCACGTACCGCGTTGATCCTTGTTGGTCCGGCGTTGGCTGGAGAAGGGTTCGACGAAAGCTGTCTTTACGCGACTAACTATGACCGCCGTTATCGCCCTCAAACTGCTGACAGCCCTTGGGCCAGCTGGAGTCCTGACAATGAATAATATGCCCAAAGGCCTACTCATTTCCGCCCCCAGTTCGGGCACTGGCAAAACAACTGTCATGTTGGGATTGCTGCGGGCATTGGCTGAGGACGGCTTGAACGTTCAGCCCTTCAAAAGTGGTCCCGATTATATTGACCCTGCGTTTCACCGCGCAGCAGCTGGCAGGCCCTCATTCAACTTTGATACATGGGCGATGAACCCGTCACTGTTGGGCGCGATTTCAGCGCAAGCTGAAGGATCAGATATCGTGATCGCTGAAGGGTCGATGGGCCTGTATGATGGCGTTGCGAAACCGGGTGCAACAGGGCACGGAACCAGCGCAGAGACTGCGGCCAAAATGGGCTGGGGCGTGATCCTTGTGATTGATGTCAGCGGTCAAGCACAGTCTGCGGCGGCAACAGCTTTGGGCTTTGCCAAGTACAATCCCGATCTTAATTTCGCAGGTGTGATCCTGAACCGTGTGGCGTCACCACGCCACGAACGCCTGACCCGATTGGGCATGGAGAAACACGGTATTAAGGTGCTAGGGAGCTTGCCCCGCCGCGGCGATCTTGCGTTGCCTGAACGCCACCTTGGACTAATCCAAGCGATAGAACATCCCGACCTTGAAGCGGCAATTTCTGGGTATGCCAACTTCCTGCGCGAGAACGTGGATTTAGAGGCGATCAAAGCCGCAGCGACAGGTGGCGACCCATTGCCAGCAGGCCAACTGCCTAAACCACCTGCGCAACGGATCGCGTTGGCTCAGGACGCTGCATTCTCATTCACCTACCCGCACCTAGTCGCTGGATGGCGGGCGCATGGGGCAGAGATTATTCCGTTCTCACCACTTTCCGATGAAGCACCTGACAATGACGCGGATCTGGTTTGGTTGCCCGGTGGATACCCCGAATTACACGCAGGTGCGTTGGCCGCCGCGTCTAAGTTTCGCAAAGCGATGATCGAACACGCCAAAACACGACCTGTGCACGGGGAGTGTGGCGGCTACATGGCGTTGGGTAAAACCTTGGTCGACAAGGAAGGGAACAGCCACGAAATGCTAGGCCTTCTTGGCCTTGTCACCAGCTATGAAAAGCGCAAGTTCCACCTTGGCTACCGCAAAGCGCATTTGATTGCACCTATGCCGGGGTTTATCACGGGTGAAGCATTGCGTGGCCATGAGTTCCATTATTCCACCATTCTAGAGGAACCTGATTCACCACTGGCCGAAGTCTTGGACGCAGAAGGCAATCCAGTTCCAGAAACCGGCTCCATCAATGGCAACGTCACAGGCACCTTCTTTCACCTGATTGCAGAGGCCAGCTAAATGACCGGTTTTGTAAGCTTCGTCGGCTCTGGACCTGGCGATCCTGAATTGCTCACTTTGAAAGCGGTGGACCGTTTAAAGACAGCGGACGCTGTTTTGTTTGATGACCTGTCATCCGGTCCTATTCTGTCACATGCTGGCAAGGGTGCCGATTTGGTCGGCGTTGGAAAACGCGCAGGTCGCGCATCCCCTAAGCAAAGCCATGTCAGTCAATTGTTGGTTGAGTATGCGCAAACAGGCGCACGTGTTGTACGCCTAAAAAGTGGCGATGGCGGAATGTTTGGGCGCCTTGAGGAAGAGATTGTAGCGCTGCGCGAAGCGGGCATTCCTTACGAAATCATCCCTGGCATACCATCAGCCTGCGCTGCTGCGGCCGCGGCAGGCATTCCCCTCACCCGCCGAATGACGGCACGCCGCGTGCAGTTCGTGACTGGGCATGATGTGGATGGCACTTTGCCTAATGATGCGAATCTAGTGGCACTTGCCGATCCTATGGCAACAACCGTGGTGTTCATGGGTAAACGGACGTTTCCAGCCTTGCTTGAAAAATTGATCGCGCATGGTTTGCCACGTGACACACCCGCCCTTTTAGCCGAAGCCGTCAGCACACCAGAACAGTCGTTAAAGCGCACCACAGTTTCGGAATTGGCAAAGGAACTTCTGGCAGAGTTTTCACCGAACCCAGCCCTGATCCTATACGGGCCTTTGGCGACAGATTACGACGATGGATAGCCTAACGCTCATCGGCATCGGGACCGGCAACCCTGACCATCTTACATTTGAGGGCGCGCGCGCAATCCAAGACGCGACAACGATTCTGATCCCCCGCAAGGGCGGTGAAAAATCCGACCTTGCTGATCTACGCCGACAGATTGTTGCGAAGGTTGTAGTGGGCGATGGCCCACAGATTATCGAATTTGATCTGCCCGTGCGTAAATCAGATGGTGAATATTTAGAAAACGTTGATCTGTGGCACGATGCAATCGCGGATGCTTGGATCAAGGCCGCAGGTAAAACTGAACGCGCGGCGTTGTTGATCTGGGGCGACCCATCGCTTTATGACAGTTCGTTGCGTATTGCATCGCGTCTCAGACCCTATCCAAAGGTACGCGTCGTTGCGGGCATCACAACGCTTCAAGTTTTGACTGCAGCCCATGCAATCCCTATGAATGAAATAGGCGCACCCTTTATTGTGACCACGGGGCGACAGTTGCGCGATAACGGTTGGCCCAAAGGTGCTGACAGCGCCATTTTTATGCTCGATGGCAACTGTGCATTTCAAACACTGAATGGTGCAGATTTTGACATCTGGTGGGGCGCATATCTGGGGATGGAGAATCAAATTATCCGCTCTGGCCCGCTTGATCTTGTCCAAGACGAGATCATTTCGGCACGTGAAAAAGCACGCGCCGCCCATGGATGGATCATGGATGCGTACTTATTACGTCGTAAACGGCCAGAATAGCCTTCGGGATTAAGTTGTCCCTTGTGCGACTCACGGATGGGGTTGTAGACGTAAAGGGCTTGGTGTTCGTCGGTTTTGTCGATGAACGAAGAGGGAATTGGGTTAGGTTTAAGTCAACCAAATCCCAGGCCGCCCCCGCGACTGTATGCGAAGAGCGGGTTTCGAATTTGCCACTCACCCTATTTGGTGGGGAAGGTCGAAACCACGTGATGACACGCAAGCCAGGAGACCTGCCGGGCTGAAACGTAATTAAATCTGTCGGGTGTGACAGTAAGGAGAAGACCAATGAAGACGACTGCAGCAACTATGACCCTAGAAGATCACACATCAGCCAGCCGCACAGGTTTGGCGTCTGCATTTTTCGCATTGATCCTTGGCGTAGGCGTTATTGCCGTCACTGGCCACGTTCAAGCAGCAGCATTGCACGATGCGGCACACGACGTGCGTCACGCAACTGGCTTCCCCTGCCACTAAAATGTTTGCACGCATTGTAACCAGCGCGTTGTTCGCTGGCGCTACGGCTGGCTTGTTGATCGCCCTGTTGCAGTATTCGTTCGTGCAACCTGTGTTATTGCACGCTGAACTTTATGAAACTGGCACCTTGGTGCATTTTGGTGCAGCTCCCATTTCGGCAATCCAAGACGTGAGTGGGTTTGATCCCATGCGTGATCTCCTTTCTGTTCTGTTCACCATGCTGACCTACTGCGGTTATGCGATGATCCTTGTGGCGCTCATGGGCATTGCAGAAGAACGTGGCGCCGACATCACCCTGCGCAACGGCATGATCTGGGGTCTTATGGGCTTCATTGCAGCGCACCTTGCACCAGCCTTTTCGTTGCCCCCTGAAGTACCGGGTGTTGCGGCAGCCGATGTGCTGCTGCGCCAGTACTGGTGGTTTGCGACAGTTGCGACAGCTGCAATCGCGATGTGGTTGATCGCCTTCCACTTCACAATGGTTGGCGTTGGCGCTGCGATTATGCTTCTGCTGCTGCCCCACATCATTGGAGCACCACAACCAGCTGAGTTCACAGGCCCCGTTCCAACAGAAATCGGTGCGTTGTTTGCTTCTCGTGCGCTAAGTGTTGGATTGGCCGCTTGGATCATCCTCGGTGCATTTTGCGCATACTTTTGGACCAAAGAAGGCGAAACGGCTTAATCACCGCTTCCCACTTTCTCAAACAGGAAAAACGACATGGATCGTAGACTTTCAATGCTCCTGATCGGTTTGGTCTTTGGCGGTGGCATCGGGTTCACAATTGCGGCTGGTAATGGTGTCACGTTTGACGGCCACGATCACGCGACTGGACACGGTGGCGGTGGCCACGATCATTCAACAATCACATCAATCGACCTACCTGCAAGTGATACTGCCCCAACACTTGCTGCACAGGTATTCAAAGATCCGGCGTCGGGCTGGAACCTCAAGATTGAGAAAACCAACTTTACCTTCGCCCCTCAAAACGCCAGCACGGTTCATTTAAAAGGCGAGGGCCATGCGCATCTCTATGTGAACGGCGATAAGATTGCGCGCCTCTATGCGGATTGGTTCCACATAGATCACTTGCCTGAAGGTAAAGTCCTGATCGAAGTCGCGCTGAATTCAAACGACCACAGCCAGCTTAGCGTTGGTGGTGTCCCATTGCGGGTCGGTGTTCAGGTCACAAACACAACAAATTAATCCATCGTTGGGATGCGGGCGCGCAAGCGATTGCGCAGCTCGCCCAATGGGCGGGCATCTTCGATCCAGCCATTCTTTAGTTCAAGAAACATCTGACACAGCTTAACGATTTCGACTTCAGATGTTTTGATATCCAATCCATCAAATACGTAAGTTCCGCGTCCTTCGCCCTGGAGCGAGATATTGACGGCATCGACACACCCGCCAAGGCATGGCGTGGCCTCAACTTCAATCTGTTCACTAAATCCAGCAAACTTAAGCGCCCCCCTCAAGGTTGCGCAGTCTTGTCTGGCGGTGACACCGTCATCCCGTTCGCATGTGGCGCAGACCAATAGACGGTTTGTTGGTTTTTGGGTCATCACGCATTCCTCAATGTTGTGACAGAAACGTTAGGCCAATTGTGCAGCACGTCAAGATTAGCCGTTGCAAATCGCGCCCCAACCGCCAGTATTGACCTGACACTAAGGGAGCATAGTGATGGATTGGGATGAATTTGCAACGTGGGGGGCCAAGGCCGCTGACTGGGGAAAAGAATACCACCAAAACCTGCGTGACCGTCCCGTTCGTTCACAAGTGGCGCTCAATGACACCCTCAACGCCCTCCCAAAAACCGCACCAGAAAGTGCGGAAACAATGGCCGACATAATGGCCGATTTCGAGAATATAGTGATGCCAGGGATTACTCATTGGCAGCACCCACGCTTTTTTGCCTACTTTCCGTCAAACGCTGCCCCTGCGTCGATCCTGGCAGAGTTTCTAACCTCAATCGTTGCCCCGCAATGCATGCTTTGGCAAACCTCGCCCGCGGCAACTGAGATGGAAATCCGTATGATGCAGTGGTTGCGTCAAGGCATCGGACTGCCTGATACATTCAGCGGGGTGATCCAAGACAGCGCATCATCGGCTACCTTGGCTGCCGTGTTGGTTATGCGCGAACGCGCTGTGGATTGGGAAGGCAATATCAAAGGGCTAAGCCACTTTGCTCCTTTACGAATTTATTGTTCCGATCAAGTTCACACCTCTATTGATCGCGCCATTTGGGTCGCAGGTATTGGTCAGGATAATCTTGTCAAAATCTCTACATCTGGGCCGATGAAGGCTATGGACTCTGCTGAATTACAGGCGGCCATTGATGCAGACCGAGCTGCTGGATACCTGCCCGCAGGGATCATTGCAGCCACTGGTGCAACAGGCATGGGAGCATGTGATGATCTGAACGCGATCGCGGACATTTCTGAACGTGAAGGCCTATACACCCATCTTGACGCGGCTTGGGCCGGCACGGCGATGATTTGCCCAGAATTCCGCACGATGTGGGAGGGCGTGGATCGTTTTGATAGCGTCGTCTTCAACCCACACAAATGGCTGGGAGCACAATTTGATTGCGCCGCCCACTTCTTGCGTGATCCAGACGCTTTGCGCCAAACCTTGGCCATTCGCCCCGAGTACTTGCGTACTCATGGGACCGAAGACGTGACTGATTTCTCTGAATGGTCCGTTCCCTTGGGCCGTCGTTTCCGCGCTTTAAAGCTTTGGTTTGTGATGCGGAACTACGGGATGGAAGGGTTGCGGAGCCGTATCCGCAATCACGTCAAATGGTCCCAAGCATTTTGCAATCGTCTGCGCCAGCACGATGACTTTGAAATTATAACTGATCCAATCTTGTCCCTGTGGACCTTCCGCATGAAAGGCACTGGTGACGTTGATAGTTTGAACCAAAAACTGGTGGATGCAATCAATGATGACGGTGAAATTTACATCACCCAAACCTTTGTAGACGGTCAAAAAGTAATCCGTTTTCAGGCTGGGCAATTTGATTGTGAAGAGCGTGATTTTGATGCGGCTTATGATGCGATCACAAGAATCGCAGCAAAAATCACCTAAACCCGTGACTGCGCGTAACGCGCGCAGCCATACAATGCAGCATTGTCCTCAGTAATGACAAACAATGGCACCTGACCAAAGCGGCCCGAGAAAGTTTCGTCTTTACTAGCTTCCACCGCAATTACTTTGGCTGCGGATTCTGAGCTGACGATGGCGCGTGCTACGCTGCCGTTGAAATACAAGCCAGCCAAAGGCATATATTGGTAGGTTAGCTCACAACAGAACAACCCCAAGGCTCGGGCAAAAAGAGCAACCGTCTGTGCGCCTTCGGAAGACGTTGGTGCTGTAATCTGTGCGGGATCCGTTGCTTTGAAGCCAAGTGCGCTATGCAATGCCGCGAGTCCATCACCTGAAAACAGCGCTTCAACCTTGTGAAAACTACTCGCCTCGTCCCCGACTGCTTCTTGCAAAACAGCCATCACGCTGCTTGGAAGGCTAGCGTGACCCAACTCAGCCTCAGTCACGTGTCCTTCATGGCACATGCTAACATTGAACCCAGTTGCGATACCTGCAACCAGCGCTTGATTACCGTGAGGCTTACCACCACCAATTTGGGTCACAACATGGTCAGGCAAAACATCCAACGCATAGCCAAGGGCTGCCAGATCGTTCAAAAGATACGCACGTTCCAAACCAAAACTTTGCGCCAAAACGTCCGTATCAAACATCCAATCGCCATTAGTCAACTTACCTTTGCCACCTGAAACAGGACCCGCAATCGCGGCACAAAGGTTTGTTGGTTTCATGCCATCTAACGTCGCGACATAGGATTGCGTAGCCTCAAGAAAGCTGTCGACTTCGGTATTCGAATACCGAATAGAACTGTCCGCGATTATGCCATTGCTATTAGCCAAAGCAAATCGTGTGTTGGTTCCGCCTACGTCGGCGACAAGTGTTAGATCGTTTGTCATTATACTTCTTTTTGATGTGGATACTTACCAAGAATAATCATGCTTAATAGGTCATCATCCGTGACAGAGTCCACATCTACAGCCCCAACCAACTTACTATTTTCATGGCCGAGGCCCGATCACCAATACCAAAGGATAGTCCATCGGCAGTGTTAAACCTTAAGTTATGAAAGTCGCACGTGAGATCGATTTGTTGCCTGAGAAGATTGGATCAAAAAACAGTAATTGTCCCAAAGCAATTTGTGGCGGATTGATCTCAGGAAAATCAACATCAGCAGATGGCAAAGGATTGGCAAAGCCAGTGCTGGTTGTCAGCTCAAGGATTGCGCCAACGCATACACATGATAATTTTGTTGAATCCAAATTCATCTAAAATTCCATTCTTACTGTATCGTTTTCCAGCCAGGGAAATTGTCGTGAAATTGATCGTAACTCAATTGGTAAGCATCCAGCATCGTAGCATTTGGAACAATCGTTTTGTCTACTGTTGGCTTCGTCATTACATCCTCAATGGAGGCACCTGTCACCCCACAGATTGCCAACCTTGCCGCGCCAAGCGCTGCACCGAAGTCACCTTGTTCAGGCAACTCAAGCTTTAGATTCAGAACAGTCGCCAACATTTCCACCCAATATGAGGAGCGCGCACCACCTCCAATTGCCAAAATTGTATCAAGCTTAGCACCCGTCAGGCGCAACGCCTCAAGACTATCACGCATCGCAAAGCTCACCCCTTGAAGAACCGCTTGAGTCATCTCAGCGCGGTCCGTGGCAACGTGCAATCCAACAAAACCCGCACGCACTGAGCTGTCGTTATGAGGTGTCCGCTCACCCGAAAGATAGGGGTAGAATTGCACTTTCGTTGGGGCCCGCAGGGTATCGCCCAGCTCTGCAGTAAGGGCGGCAGGGCTTTGCCCTGTAATGCGGCTAAGCCAATTAAGGCTGTCAGTCGCGGCCAAAACAACACCCATTTGATACCACTGATCCGGAACCGCATGACAAAAAGTATGCACAGCACTGTCTGCCATTGGGGAGAAACCATCACGCCCGGCCAGCAAAACACCTGATGTGCCCAATGACACAAATCCTGTTCCTTCAGACATTGCACCGACACCGCATGCAGCAACCGCGTTGTCCCCACCGCCTGCCACGACTTGAACACCGCTTGGCAGACCGTATTCCTCAGCAACGGCTTGGCGCAATTCACCAACCACTTGCGAACCCTCAAAGAGCGTTGGCATCTGTGACCGTGAAAGACCTGTCGCAGCAAGTAAATCATCAGACCAATCCCGCGCACCGACATCGAGCCAAGAGGTTCCTGCACTGTCAGACATGTCTGCAGAATAGATCCCCGTTAACCAAAAGCTCATGTAATCTTTTGGAAGCAAAACCATTGCTGTTTTGGCAAAAAATTCCGGCTCATGTTTAGCGACCCAACTTACCTTAGGCGCAGTAAAGCCGGGGAAAACGATATTACCCGTAAGGGCACGAAACATTGGCATCGCATCAAGTGCTGCTGCCTCAACATGGCTACGCGTGTCATTCCATAAAATGCTAGGGCGCAGCACTGTTCCATTCTGATCTAACAACGTTGCACCATGCATATGCCCTGAAATACCAATGCCACGCACCGCCCCAAATGCCTTGGGATTAGCGTCACGCAAGCCTGCCATTACCGTCTTGCAAGCCACTGTCCAGTCGCTAGGGTCTTGCTCAGACCAACCAATATTGGGGTGTGCCACTTCATAGTTTGAATCTGCCTCACCCACCGCGCGACCTGCCTCATCAACCAACAGAGCCCGTAACCCGGAGGTTCCCAAATCTAATCCGATGAACATATGCTTCCGTCTCCACGATCAAATAAACTTTGACCTACATTGAATTCATAAGGCAAAATAAAAGAACGCTCTGCCATGTCTAGCGTTTGGCATTGTTTTACGGCACAGTACATCAATCGAGCTCCCAACAGAGGCTCCCCACCTCAGTCACAAAAAAAACCACAGTTTTCAATCCAAAAGGCATGCTATGATATTCAATCGCTCCCTCAAAATAGCCCCGTCTATCCTAGCAGCAGATTTCGCTAATTTTGGTGCTGAATGCGAAGCGATTGAAGACCAAGGGGCCGATTGGGTTCACGTCGATGTTATGGACGGTCATTTCGTGCCCAACATCACATTTGGCCCAGCGACCTGTGCCGCTATTCGGCCCCACATCAAAGGCATCATGGATGTCCATCTGATGATCTCACCTGTGGACAGTTACATTGAAGCTTTTGCTGAGTCAGGCGCAGACGTCATCACCGCGCACGTAGAGGCAACACCTCACATTCACCGAACTATGCAAGCCATCCGCGGGAACGGTGCAAAAGCTGGAATCGCCCTTAATCCCGCAACACCAGCTTCTTCGATCGAATACCTTTTGGACATGGTCGATCTGGTCTGCGTGATGACAGTGAACCCGGGGTTTGGAGGTCAAAAATTCATTCATTCTCAAATTGAAAAAGTGCATCAAATCCGTTCTATGATCGGCGATCGCCCGATCCACATTGAAATCGATGGTGGCGTTGATCCGACAACTGCACCTTTGGTTGCGAATGCAGGCGCGGATGTTCTCGTTGCTGGCTCTGCAGTGTTTCGAGGTGGCTCTGTCAGCAATCCTGCGCCATACGGCAAAAACATCCGCAATATCCGTGCGGCGGCTGTCTCGGTAGACGCTTAAGTTTAGGGCGGGTTAGCCCGCCTAAACGCTCAGTTCAGCAGATCGGAAAATGTGGTCAGCAACTTATGCTTTAGAATTTTTCCCGTAGGGGCGGCAGGCAATGCTTCAACCAAGATGAACTGTTTGGGGCGCTTGTATGCCGTCAAACGTTGCGCCACGAAGTCTTGTAACTCCTGAACGGAAATACTTTTCAGGTCGGCAACCTGCACAAAGGCAAGCACCTCTTCGTTGCCATCTTTGGGCCGCCCAATTACAGCCGCCTGAACGACCAGCGGATGATCGTTCAACGCAGCCTCCACCTCAGGCGGATAGACATTAAAACCACCGTGAATGATCAGTTCTTTGGAACGCCCCAAGATATACAGCAAACCCTGTTCGTCGATCTGCCCCAAATCTCCTGTGTGCATCCACCCATCAGCGTCTAACACTTTGGCTGTCTCTTCAGGGTTCCTGTAATACCCTCTCATCACATGTGGTCCACGCGACAGCACCTCCCCCATCCTGGCATTCCCGCCCTCAACGTTGTGGGCAATCGCAATTTCAACACCGGGTAGCGCAGGTCCAACAGACGTATCAACTGCGCCAATGTCATTGCGCGTCGCAGAGACACCAGCCGTGGTTTCCGTCATGCCATATCCGTTCTGAAGGGCAACGCCGTAAAAGGCTTCAGCCTCACGCTTCCATGTCGGATCTAGGGGGGCAGCCCCCGAAGAGACATAGCGCAACGTCGTTGATCCAAGGACCTTCAGACCTTGTTCTTTCGTATACTGCATCAACAACGCGTGCATCTGCGGGACGCCTGAAAACAAAGTCACTCCGGCGCGCAATGCTGCATAAACTTTGGCCACCTCGAATCGTGGAGCAAGCAACACAGGGGCACCGGCATAAACAGCCGCAACAACAACGGAGCAAAGGCCAAAAACATGCGTCGTTGGCAAAACACCATAAACAACATCGGCATGCGTCATGTCACGCAAATTGGCCGAAGTAAGCCCGCCAAATCGAACGTTTCCATGGGTTAGCATAACACCTTTAGGATCACCCGTGGTGCCTGTCGTATACAATAAAACAGCAACATCATCCGCCATTTCAGATGAGCCACCGACCGATGCTGCGACATGCATTGAGCCATAGCTGCCTGTAACCTCAACCCCATCCAACCGCTCAGCATGGTACTGAGCATCAGTTGAGACATTGGTCGTCATGATAATAATGGATGGTTTACAATGCGCGATAACGCGCGTGACTTCGGCCTCAGTCTGGCGCGCGTTCACAGGAACGACACAGGCCCCTATCTTCCAAGAGGCGAATAGAACCGCAACCGCTGCCACACAATTCTCAGACAGCAGTAAAACACGATCGCCCAACTGCACACCGTTGGCTATCAGAAATTCCGCAACCTCATCACATGCCGAACCCAACGCGCCATAATTTAGAGTGATACCCGTGCTGTCAGACATAGCCGGTGCATCAGCGCGTGTAGCGATTTGATGGGCCAGATAGTCATGGACGCTTTGGGTCATCCGCCGTACTCGGGTTTACGTTTTTCTAGGAAGGCCGCGATCCCCTCAGCGGCTTCGTCTTCGCCAACTGCAAAGGCCATGGCATCACGCTCCAAGTCAAGCTGTGCGGCTTCTGACTGGTCATAAGCCGTTGCTATCATCGACCGAATGCGGCCTTGGGCGTCACGCGGACCCGCGGCAATCGCATCCGCCCACACATGCGCCTCAGCTATAACTTGCTCACCATCGACGACTGCGTTTACTGCACCCAACGCCAGCATACGCTCTGCAACAACCGGACGGCCAAGAACGCACAACTCCATAGCCAAAGGTCGAGGAATCATACGGGCAAGCGAAGCAGTTAATCCACCATCCGGAACCAATCCAGCTTTGACATAGGCGGCAGTGAATTTAGCGCCTGCCTCGATCACTATAAAATCGCAAGCCAAGGCGATAGATGCCCCAGCTCCAGCAGCGCCGCCTTTAACAGCCGCAATCACAGGGACAGGACAGGCACGAATTGCGCGGATTACATCATGCAACAGCTCTACTTTTTCGCGACGCTTTGGCTCTGGCAATCCACGTCGTTCGATCAACGCGTTCAGATCCCCACCGGCGCAAAAGAACCCACCTTGAGACGTAATTATAATCGCGCGAATGCGACGATCTTTTGCCGCCTCAACCGCGTCCAAAATAGCTTGGTAAAATTCTGAAGTAAGCGCGCCGCGTTTGTCAGCATTCCTGTTCCAAACGATCAGGCGATCCTTTGCATTTTCAACGTATGCGCTCATGCCAGTTTCTCCAATTGGGCCCTAAAGGGCTAACACACTCACCTTCTCAGGATTGAGTGAGCGCAATAAACCGCTCTAAATGATAATCTGTGTCTCCAAATCGATGGTCTGCCATCGTGATGCGTTTGGCAATATGCGCCAACTCGTATTCTCGGGTCATCGCGATACCACCATGCATCTGAATGGACTCTTCAGATATTAATCGCCCTGCCCGCCCCATCAGATTTTTGGCCGCGTGGATATTGATATCACGGGTGCGCTCATCGCTTTCAAAACAACCCGCTGCGCGAATAACTGCAGAACGCGCCTGTTCCATTTCAATCAACATGTCGGCCATGCGATGCGCCAATGCCTGGAAGGTCGCAATAGGGCGTCCAAATTGCTGTCTGGTCACAAGATACTCTTGAGTCAGTTCAGTCGCCGTGGTCATCGCGCCGAGGGTTTCTGCACACTGCGCCACCGTCGCAATGGCATAAGCGTCTTTCAACAAGGCAAAACCTTTACCTTCTTCGCCAATCAAAGAACCTTCAACGTTGTCGAGCGTTACTTCTCCGGCATGACCACCTGCAATCAATGCGTAATCCTGTATCGTTAATCCGGCAGCATTCTTTTCAACAAAGTAAAATGAAATACCGTCTTCATCTGAGACCTCGCCACTAGTGCGGGCGGATACAATCAAAACATCCGAAGCCTGCGCGTTCATAACCACGGCTTTGCGTCCGTTCAGAATGCCATTCACCGCAGTTGTTCGCACATAGTTCAAGTCGTACCGGCTCGTTGGTTCGCCGTGGGCCAAAGCCAACTGAAGGTTCCCACCGATAAGGTCTGCTACACGGTCCAATTCACCAGCCGCGGCCAAAATACGACCTGATAAAAGCGCACTGTCCAGAAACGGGCTCACAACATTCGCGCGCCCCAATTCCTCAAAGATCAATGCGATGTCAGCTCCAGTTCCGCCAAACCCACCCTGTTCTTCAGTGAAAAACGCCCCGATCACTCCCATCTCCGCCATCGCGTGCCAAAGGTCTGATGTAATGCCGGTTTCAGAATTCAAAACCTCGTTACGCGTTTCAGAATTGCAGGAGTATTTCAAAAAACGGCGCAGCGAATCTTGAAGCATTTGGTGTTCATCAGTCAGATCAAAATTCATAGATCAAACACCCATCTTTACTTTGGCGATGATCCCGCGCTGAATTTCATTGGAGCCACCAAAAATCGAGATTTTACGATTATTAAAATACTGCGCTGCAACGGGTCCAGCATCATGTGGATCAGGTAAGGGTTCATTGCTGCCCTCCACCGCTTCAGAAACGAATGGCATAGCATATGGACCCACAGCACGCCTCGCGAGATCGTTAATCTCTTGACGGATAATTGTTCCTTTAACCTTCAACATCGATGCCTCAACACCCGGTGCACCACCTGCCGCAGCCTGCGAAACGATCCGTAAATTTGTGGTGCTCATTACCATCAGATCAATTTCAACTTGCGCAACACGTGCTGCAAAGAGCGGGTTCTGAATAAGCGGCTTGCCCCCACAAATTTCTGTTTTTGCGATCCGTTTAACTGCCGCCAACCCGGCCGTAGAGAAACCGACACCCGCGATATTGGTGCGTTCGTGGGTCAATAAATATTTGGCATAGGTCCAGCCACTGTTCTCTTCGCCGACAAGGTTCTCAACAGGGACTTTAACATCCGTGAACCAAACCTCGTTAACCTCAGCAGAACCATCCAACAAGACGATCGGGCGCACTTCGATTCCGGGCGTGTTCATGTCGATCAGAAGAAACGAAATTCCCGCCTGCTGTTTGACCGTGCTGTCGGTGCGCACGAGGCAGAAGATCATATTCGCGTGTTGGCCAAATGTGGTCCACGTTTTTTGACCATTCACGACGTAATGATCACCCTTAAGCACGGCCTTTGTTTTTAACGAGGCAAGATCAGACCCAGCGCCCGGTTCAGAATAACCCTGACACCACCAGTCCTCGCCCGAAAGAATGCGAGGCAACCAATGATCTTTTTGCTGTTGGTTGCCAAATTTTTGCAAGACAGGTGCAAGCATTGAAAGACCAAATGGCACAACGCGCGGGGCGTGCGCGCTGGCACATTCATCATCAAAGATATGGCGCTGAACAGCGTTCCATTCTGCACCGCCGTATTCTTTGGGCCAATTGGGGGCAAGCCACCCCTGGGCGTTCAAGATCGCGTGCCAACCTTCCATATCATCCTTAGTTAGATCACCACCAAGGCGCACCTTTTCGGATAACTCCTTTGTGAGTTTCTCACTCAAGAAGGCGCGAACCTCGTCGCGAAAATTGAGATCATCTTTGGAATAATTCAGGTCCATGGAAGGTCCCCTTTCCTTTAGGCTATTCAGCCCTTTTTGTTCAAACTGTCAAAACTCTTGCCAGATAAGACCATTTGTTTAAGTAGCGGCGCCGCGACCCAAAACTTAGGGTCATCTTCGGCATATGTCGAAATGTCTTCCAGTAGATCTGGTAATCCAACCATATCCGCCCACTTCAGCGGACCACCCAAATAGCGCGGAAATCCGTACCCAAACAATAGCGTCATATCCACATCCAGTGGGCGGCGTGCGATCCCCTCGCCAACAACTTTTGCAGCTTCATTTACCATTGAGGCCATGTAACGGCGAATGATTTGTTCTTTCGTAAATGCACGTTGAATAGTGCCCGCAGCTGCTCGATCTGTCGCAATAAGGTTCATCACCTCAGTGTTTGGCACACGCGCTTTTGCACCAGCAGCATAGTCGTAATACCCTTTACCAGTTTTTTGTCCAAAGTTGCCCGCCTCGCACATCTTGTCCGCATAGGTGCTGACGCCTTCAATCCCCGCTTCAATTCGTTTGCGTTTACGCACGGCCCAACCGATATCAAGCCCGGCCAAATCAGCCACCGCGAATGGGCCCATTGCAAATCCAAAGCCTTCAAGCGCAGCGTCGATTTCATAGGGGGTCGCACCTTCCATCACCATTTTATCGGCAGCATCGCGATATGTGGCAAGGATCCGGTTACCGATAAAGCCGTCACAAACACCCGCCCGGACACTAATCTTTTTCATGCGCTTGCCAAGTTCGAAACCAGTGGCAACAACGTCGATCGCCGTTTTGTCAGCTACCACCACCTCAAGAAGTTTCATCACGTGCGCCGGTGAAAAGAAGTGTAACCCAATGACGTCTTGGGGTCGTGATGTGACCGCCGCGATTTCGTCCACGTCTAGGTAGGACGTGTTAGAGGCAAGGATAGCACCCTGTTTACAGACTGCGTCCAACTGGATGAAGACCTGTTTCTTCACATCCATGTCTTCAAAAACCGCTTCAATGACAAGGTCGGCCTCTGACAAGTCAGCATAGTCGTTCGCAACGGTCAGCGTCTCGTTCAGGATTACCTGATGTTGTTCGGTTGTGATTTTTCCGCGTTTCAACGCACCAGCAAGATTGCCTGCAATGCGCCCATGAGCGGCCTCACAAGCGACAGGTGTCATCTCAATCAATGTCACCTGAAAACCCGACAGCAGAGCCGCGGTTGCGATCCCTGCGCCCATAGTACCGCCGCCGATCACACCGATATGATCGAGAGGACGGGGAGTAACACCTTTCAGCTCAGGTAAATTGCCGACAGCACGTTCAGAAAAGAACGAATGGATCATACCCTTGCTTTGGTCAGACTTTAGAAGGTCCATGAAGATTCGACGCTCAGCAGCCAGCCCTTCTGCAAATGGTTTTTCAACACCCGCTTGAACGGCGCGCACGCATTGAGCAGGCGAAATTTGACCACGCCCACGTGCCAGGATCGCGTCATAGGCTGCGTCCCAATCAATCGCGTCAGGGGCAACCATTTCACTAACGGGGCGGCGGGGTGCGTCCTTGGCCAACAGATCGGTTATATATGCCAAACCGTTCTCCAACGGATTACCGTCTTGCACCAGATCGATCACACCCATGTTGGCGGCCTCAGCAGCAACAATCTGACGGCCGGTTGTCATGATATCCAATGCTGCGTCCACACCTGTCACACGCGGAAGACGTTGCGTGCCACCGGCACCTGGTATCAGCCCTAGGTTAACCTCTGGCAGGCCAATGCGTGCTGACGGCACCGCAATGCGGTAATGACAGCCCAACGCAACTTCAAGCCCACCACCCAAAGACACACCATGCATTGACGCAACTACAATCAGTGGCGATGCCTCAATCCGATTGATCACATCAGGCAATGCCGGAGCCATTGGCGGCTTACCAAATTCCGTGATGTCTGCCCCTGCGATAAAAGCACGGCCTTCGCCCACAATCATCACTGCGCGCACACCACTGTCTGCCTCAGCCTGATCCATACGATCTATTAACCCTTGGCGCACTGAATGACTTAGTGCATTGACGGGTGGATTTTGGATCGTGAGAACGGCGATGTCACCCTTGCGCGAATAGGCAATATTGTCAGACATTTAATGGCTCCCGAACAGAAACTATGAAGCAAGCGATACATAAACATACGTTAGTACGGTACCCGCTTGTGCAGTTTCAGATTAGAGGGCAAAATTGCTTTGCCGCAAGCGGAACCTCTTGCCATCAAACTTTGCGCCGTAGCGTAACAATGAAAAAGGCAGGATGCTGAAACACCCTGCCTTTTCAATTTTAAAAACTCAAAGTCATCAAGGGCGAACCCCGCTTAACTTTGCTTTTACGTGCGACGAGGAGTTTGACCGCCACCCTTGCCAGCATCACTGGCAGCACGACGTGCTTTGTTCTTTTTGCTGTTTGGTTTTCCAACTGCCGGTGCGCCACCTGGGCCAGTCTTTGGCTTACCGCCAAACTTCCCCTTAGGCTTACCAGCGTATGGTTTGCCATCTGACTTACCGCGCGGTTTGTACTCAGCTACAGCACCTTCATCACGGGCACGGTCCATTGTGGAACGTGGTTTTTCAAAACGCTTGGACGCAGGGTGCGCACTAGCGGGTTTGCCACCCTTGCTTTCTGGTTTTGGCTTACGTGGTTTTGGTGTTGGTGCATCATCCCATTCAACCGGTTTGCTGGCTGGCTTGGAGGCTGCTGCTGGTTTGTAATCGTCTTGTGGCTTTGGCGCATAATCCGCTTTGGGCTTGCGATCATAATCCCGCTTTGGTTTTTTGTCATAGCTTGGCTTGTCACCGCGCGGAGCATCAGATTTGCCAAAGGATTTGCCTGATGGTTTTCCACCTGGCTTGCCGCCGAACGCTGGACGCGGGCTGCTCGCTGCAGCTGGCGGTTTTGCCAACTCAGTCAGAACCAAACCACCTTCGACAGTCATGGAACTGCCCAAAGCTGCTTTGAAACCAGCTACGCTGCCTTCTTGCATCTCAACAAATGTCTCGTCGTTTTGAATGCGGATCGCACCGATATCATCTTTGGTGATGCCACCGCCATTGCAAAGGATCGGCAACAAACGACCAACAACGATACCTTGGTTACGGCCAGTGTTCACAGAGAACCATTTGCTTGGACCAAACGGTGCGCGTGCTTTAGGCGGCTTGTTGTCACCCGCTTTTGACAACTCTTCAGGAGCAGATACACGCGCTGCATATAGGCGCATATAAGCCGCTGCCATTTGTTCAGTGCTGAAGTTTTCAACCAGCTTTGCAACCATGCCAGCTTCGTTTTCAGCAATTGGTTCATGCCACATTGGGTCGGCCAAAAGACGTTCTTGATCCTTCGCACGAACATCATCAGCAGATGGCGCGCTGATCCAATTTGCACTGACCTTCGCGCTTTGCAAAATGCGTTCTGCCTTGCGGCGTACCTTAGCGGTGACAATCAACGTACTGACACCCTTGCGTCCCGCGCGGCCTGTACGGCCAGAACGGTGCAACATGGTTTCGTGGTTGTTCGGAAGCTCTGCGTGTACCACCAAATCAAGACCCGGAAGGTCGATCCCGCGCGCAGCAACGTCGGTCGCGACGCAAACGCGAGCACGTCCGTCGCGCATGGCTTGCAAGGCGTGAGTACGTTCAGCCTGTGACAACTCACCAGACAAGGCCACAACAGGGAAGCCACGGTTAGATAGGCGGGTCGTGACGCGGTTTACCATCGCGCGTGTGTTACAAAACACGATCGCGTTTGGCGCATCATAGAAACGCAAGATGTTGATGATGGCGTTTTCGCCATCATGGTTGGCAACAGACATCGCGTTATATTCAATGTCAGCGTGTTGTTTCTCTGCCGATTTAGTTTCGACACGAACCGCATCACGCTGATAGCTCTTGGCCAGCGTTGCAATGGCTTTTGGAACTGTCGCGGAGAACATCAAAGTCCGACGGTCTTCTGGCGACTCTCCCAAAATAAATTCAAGATCTTCGCGGAAACCGAGATCCAGCATTTCATCCGCTTCGTCCATGACGACGCCGCGGATTTGGGAAAGATCAATGCTTTTGCGCATGATGTGATCGCGAAGACGGCCAGGTGTTGCGACAACGATATGCGCACCACGTGCAAGCGTGCGACGTTCGTCGCGCATATCCATCCCGCCAACACATGACGCCATAACGACGCCAGCTTCACCGTATAGCCAATCAAGCTCGCGCTTCACTTGCAACGCCAATTCGCGGGTCGGGGCAATGACCAAAGCCAAAGGAGATCCAGCACGGTCAAAGGCTTCTGCGTCGCCAAGCAACGTGTCGCCAAGCGCAAGGCCGAAACCTACCGTCTTACCGGAACCAGTTTGGGCCGAAACCAACAGATCGGATTCACCAAGTTTGGGATCCATGCATGCGGTTTGAACGGGTGTTAGGGTTTCATATCCACGTTTGGATAGAGCATCGGCTAGTGCTTGTTTCACGGGCGTCATCTTTTCTTGTAGTTGCGCGGGCAAATCACACCGCAAGAAGCGCGTCTAGGACGTTTAAACCCTTTTGTATAGGGGGTATATTGTCATAGCAGGTATCACAAAACGCGAGGGGGTCCTAGAAAAACCCACATCAAACAATTGGGCCGTCAGTAAAAATACCGCCCGAAACGGATCACCGCTTTTTGACGAACTCGGCGAGGATAACAATGCGTTGCCCCTCAACGCGGCCCTCGATGTGACCGGCGTTATCGGCAACCAGTGAAATGCGGTGAACGGCGGTGCCGCGCTTGGCGGTGAAGCCAGCCCCCTTAACCGGTAAATCTTTTATTAAAACAATGGTATCGCCGGCAATAAGGGGGACACCGTTGCTATCTTTGTGGCCCAAATCGGGGGCAACGTTTTCGGCCCATGCGCGGGTTTCGTCGTCCAGATACAGCTGATCGGACAGATCACGGGCCCAGCCTTCGTCAGACAATTTGATTAACGTCCGCGCTGCCAAAACCTGAACTTCAGGAACTTCTGACCACATGGTTGTTGCTAACCCACGAAAATGATTGGGATTTGGCGCAGACAGCTGGGTAACACATTCTTCACAAATCTGAACAGAGGAGCCAAAGGGACCACCCTCAACTGGGGTCTCGATCAGAGCGTCAGTTGCAGCGGCGCAGAGTGGGCAAGTCATGGCAAATCCTTTAGCAGTTCACGGGGGCAATACGCCAAGAATCGGGGCAATGACAGGATATTAAACGCAGCGCACGGTGGGTTAAGCACGCATTGAGCGGGGAGAATTAGGATCAAACTGTACACGACAGCGGGCAAACTGTGCAGTTGCACGCCCCCCAAAACAGCCGAATTTGGCGGGTTTGGGGGCAACTGCACAGAACGGGCGCAATCTGTACAGTTTGAAGCCGACCAGAGCAGGAGCACAGCATGATGCCGCAAATTCGTGGAATGTCTTTTACAATTTTTTGCAACAACGCCACACAGGAGATAAATTACGTCTTTAGCCAACAGGTGCATTTGTGAATCATGAAGCACGGCGTTCCCGTCGCCTCTGTCATTTCGATGCGGCACGAGGACGTTTTAACATGCATCCACGGACGCAATATGGGTGAGATGATGGCGCAGATGGACGTGGATCAGGACCGGATCAATGAGGCGATCACCACCTCAAAGGACTATCCGAAATACGAGGTGGTGGGACAGAAATAGACCTGTCCGGTTTTTGGGTTGGATGTTGGGGGATGGAAGGTGGGTAAATAATCGGGGTTGGGGGATGAGTGGCAGTTAGTAGACTGAAAAGAGTTAGGCGTGACACATCCGTAATAAATGCCTCTATAAGTACATTAAATAAAACCAAACTAAACCTAAGGTTACTACAAAGAAGCTGTTAAGCACCCATTTAGAATTTGTTGAACTGCACTTTCAGTGAGCATTGACCTTTTCAGACTGTCAAAGGTGACTGCTGCATGGGACCGCCCCCTGCGCATCCCTCAACACCCCCTGTGCATTCACCCAAACGTGAAAAACCCCTAACTCCCAATTCTTCTGTTAACCTGCGCATGTCTAAATCAGGGTCAATAAAATGAAATATGTAGTCTGGACCGCAATGGCCATCGTATCACTTGTTGTTATCGGCGGCGGTATTGCTAAATTGATGGGTGTTGAGATGGTCTTGGCCAGCTTCGCTACTCTTGGCCTTCCTGCGATCTCTGGCACGTTCATTGGTCTGTGTGAAATTGCTGGAGGTATTGGTATCTGGTTCCGTCGCACCAGCAAGTATGCGGCTGGCGGTTTGGCGATCATCATGTTGGGCGCGATCTATTACCACGCTTTGCACACGCCCATTATGGAAGGCCTTGTTGCATTCATCATCTTGTTGATCTGTAGTTATATCGTAAAACGTCGCGGTACTGGCATCATTGGCTAAGTGATCGGCTAGGTTTACGAGACAAAATTCAGGCGCGTGATTGGGGAACCAATTGCGCGCCTCTTTTGTGTGTGTTGGTAATAATTACTGTGTGGGACCGCGCATTGCTGCGCAATACTCTCATCACACCGTTTTTCATACGCTCCGAAAATGAACAGCTTTAGCCGTCCATTTTCAGGGCGCTTATGAAAGCTTCTTGTGGAATATCTACGCGGCCAAATTGGCGCATCTTCTTCTTACCAGCCTTTTGTTTGTCCAACAGTTTGCGCTTACGCGACGCATCCCCGCCGTAACATTTCGCCGTCACGTCTTTACGCATGGCAGACAGCGTTTCGCGTGCAATCACTTTGCCGCCAATCGCCGCCTGGATCGGGATTTTGAACATGTGGCGCGGGATCAGGTCTTTTAGCTTTTCAACCATCGCACGGCCGCGCGTTTCGGCGCGATCACGGTGCACCATCATTGACAGCGCATCCACAGGTTCGTCGTTCACCAGCACTGACATTTTCACAAGGTTATCGGTTTGGTAGCCCGTCATTTGGTAGTCAAAGGATGCGTACCCTTTAGTCACAGATTTCAAGCGGTCGTAGAAGTCGAACACCACCTCGTTTAGTGGCAGGTCATAGACCGTCATCGCCCGTGAGCCTGCATAGGTCAGGTCAATCTGCACACCACGCCGCTCTTGGCAGAGTTTTAGCACGTCACCCAAGTATTCGTCCGGCACGAGGATCGTCGCCTTGATCCGCGGTTCTTCGATGTGGTCGACCAGCGTGAGGTCGGGCATGTCTGCAGGATTGTGCAGTTCGATCATTGACCCGTCGCGTTGGTACACGTTGTAAACCACCGATGGGGCCGTCGTGATTAGGTCGATATCATACTCGCGTTCGATCCGGTCACGGACTACTTCGAGGTGCAGTAATCCAAGGAAGCCACAGCGAAAGCCAAAGCCCAGCGCAGCGGATGTTTCCATCTCGTAACTGAAGGACGCGTCATTGAGGGCCAGCTTTTCAATCGCGTCGCGCATGTCTTCAAACAGGGCGGTGTCTACGGGGAACAGGCCACAGAACACAACCGGTTGCGCAGGCTTAAAGCCGGGCAACGGTTCTACGGTTTTGCGGTCATGGGTGATGGTATCCCCAACGCGGGTGTCGCGGACCTGTTTGATGGATGCGGTCAGAAAGCCGATCTCTCCCGGGCCGAGGGACTCGACCATCTCCATCTGTGGACGGAACACGCCAATGCGGTCCACACCGTGCACGGTACCGTTGGATAGGAATTTGACCTTCTCGCCCTTCTTCAGGCGACCGTCGATGATACGGACCAAGACGATAACGCCCAGATAGCTGTCATACCATGAATCCACCAACATCGCTTTGAGGTCTGCGTCCTCGTCCCCAACGGGAGCGGGCAGATCGTTTACGATGGATTCCAATGTCTCTTGGATACCAACACCGGTTTTAGCAGACACTTGGATCGCGTTCGTTGCTTCGATGCCAATCACATCTTCGATCTGTTCGGCCACACGGGCGCAATCAGAAGCGGGAAGATCAATCTTGTTAAGGATCGGGACAATCTCGTGATCCGCGTCCAAAGCATGGTACACGTTGGCTAATGTCTGGGCTTCGACGCCTTGAGAAGAATCAACCACCAGCAAAGAGCCTTCAACCGCGCGCATTGAGCGGGAGACTTCATAAGCGAAATCGACGTGGCCGGGGGTGTCGATCAGGTTCAAAACGTAATCTTCGCCATTGTTCGCTTTATAGTCGATGCGGACTGTGTTGGCTTTGATGGTGATGCCACGCTCACGTTCGATGTCCATGGTGTCCAGAAGCTGGGCCTGCATGTCACGATCTTTAACGGTACCGGTTTCTTGAATGAGCCGATCTGCGAGGGTCGATTTCCCATGGTCAATGTGCGCGACGATGGAGAAATTGCGGATATGTGAGAGTGGTGTCATGCTGAGGGTATTAGCGGGTTTTGTGGGTTGGTCAATGGTTGGATTGACCCTAGGCTATTGGAATTCCGTTCTTGACCATTTTGGGACAAAAGCCTGTGGTCGTGCACCGCCCGCTCCGTGACAGTCTATACGGAAAAAATAGTTGTTATCTGAATTACTTACATCTGAACATATCCTCTTTCCTCAAACGGACACCTCTTCGAGTTCCTTCATGTACTTGGAGGGTCATGAAAAATAACGTCTGGTTTCTACGTTAAGCTAATGCCTGGCAGGCCGCAGCTCCGTCTTTGGGGGTTATTTATTTGACTGGGAGTTCTTTTACCTATCCGAGAGCGCTGAATACTGTGCATTTTCGATAGATGCAGGTGTGTTGTTTATAAGAGCAAAATGAAATGAAGTGTCACGTCGGGCTAGGCCCTACTTCTATAATTCTATTAGAGAATAATGCGCTGATCTTTTATTCTACAGTTCATCGCATTGAAGGATGTTGCCCTCCGAGATGTGAACTGGACCTTTCAAACTCTTACATGACAAGGACAGAGGGCCAGCACGAAACAGAAAACCGCGCAGCTAAGCCCTGTAGAAGTATTTTATTTAAAATGCTGACATCCTATGATGGTATCTGACCAGCCTCACTTGTGTTGTGAGTGATAGAGCAATAATGAAAATCACATTAGCAAATGTTTTGAAACCAACCTTGGCTCACGAAATATTTTTGGTGCATATGTTTGGTTCGACGAAAGCCTTGGATACTTATTCAAACTCTTTCCCGAAGAAGTAAGTGTTGTATCTGCTGAGATGGTTGCCGAAGCCGGAGCATGCTTTTTATATCGCTTTCTTAGCATTGATGCAGCGTTAAGGGCGAAGCAAGCGAAGGTTGTTAAGACCGACCTTAAATTTAAAATTTACCTCTCTTTGTTACGTGCCGGTGGTGAGGTTACTCCTCAAAGTAAATTATTGGATTGGTACAATTATGATGGTGAGACTTATACCAAAACTGAAAAAGATAATCCGATACTTAAGTCGATTTCCAACAGGGTTTGTATGGCCTCGGAGCTTTAGAAACAGCTTGTTCAGAGCACATAACTAGCGAAGAGGTATTCGACGAAAGGAGCGCTTGGTATCAGTTCAAACCCACGTTATAAGGCGAATGAGCAAGGGTCCCGCGTGAGACAACAGTATCGGGCATCAAGATGGGGCAAATCCCACAGTGTCCATTTAGTGGTAGGCAAAACATGGTACGTATTTTCACAGCATTTTTCATCATGGCGTTTTTGGCGTCTTGTGGTGGGACGCCTTATTCCAGCAACAATGCGGCGGGTATACGTGCCTCTGCCTCCTCCCAAACCCTATACGCCTCTGGCCCAATCGCATCCGCCTGTCGCGCGGCAGGACGCAAAGAAGCGTCGCGTGCCCGTTGTGGATGTGTCCAAGCCGTCGCCAATCGCAGCCTGTCTTCAAACGAGCAACAGCGCGGTATGCCGTTTTTCAACAACCCGCAGCGCGTCCAAGATCTGCGTCAGTCTGACACGGCATCAAACAAGCGGTTCTGGAGGAAATGGAAAGAGTTCGGGACCCAAGCGAGCCGTATGTGCACCTAACCCTATTTGGGGATATGCGTTGGATCGCCCCAGCGTTGTTGCAGTCGTTCAATAATCTGATCACGCGCTTGGCGATAGCTGGCGAGTTTCGCCTCGCGTGTTTCGCCCAATCCCGTTGGGTCTAAGATCGGCCAGTATTCCACATCGATATGATAGAACCGCGTCAATTCCAGCGCCCGTCGTTGGCTGGCCGGTGACAGTGCCAACACCAGATCGAATGAGCTAAGGTCCTCACCCCACTCTTCCATTTCGTCAAAGCTACGCGAGCGGTGGCGTGACAGTTCCACATTCAGTTCTTGGCAGACCGCGATAGAGAACCCATCAATTTCAAGGTCGTTCTTAACCCCGACCGATTGCACGTAGGTGTCTGTGCCATAGAACTGCTTCATGATCCCTTCGGCCATGGGAGAGCGCACTGCGTTATGATCGCAGCAAAACAGAACCGATTGTGGAAGCTGTTCGCTCATTTAGGCTCCGAAAT
>Ga0257120_1000039_pt1 | contig 109222 bp, 166 predicted proteins | sample SI106_10metaG_FD_190153 | JGI IMG/M metagenome (GOLD analysis project Ga0257120, IMG submission 190153) | Marine microbial communities from Saanich Inlet, British Columbia, Canada - SI106_10 | ecosystem: Environmental > Aquatic > Marine > Inlet | place: Canada: British Columbia | collected...
GTACAAATTCTTCGAATGTTTTAGGAAATACATCCTTCGTAGTATTCAGATAGACTTCATATCTCTGACCATCTTCTGTTAAAGGCGAGTTTTCATCATAAGTCATTTAGTTCTCCATCAATTAAAATATATTATAGCACAGTACCAAAGGGCTGTCAAGCCCTCTGTTTATATCCATCACACCATTCTTGGTATTGACGTTCAACGTCATCTTCCATAAAGGCCATGTTAGATTCAAGTTCCAAGATGTATTCATTAACCTCTTGCATTGCTTCTGACAGGGGCGTATCAAAGCCCACTGTACGGATGCGTTTCTCAAGGATCTTGTCCAACCTGTCGATCACCATTTGTGTATCAATAATATCCATCATACTTGTCCTTGTACTCTAGTGATTGCACTATTAATTCGTTCATTGTATGTTGGAGCTACTGTAACATCATCAGTTGAGATAGGGCTGTACAGTTTCTCAGGCTCTTCTATCTTTTTAAAGCCCATTGGAGAACACATGTAGAATTCACCGTTTCCAGATTGCCAAGGGTACTTCACCACTTCGAAGATGTCACCGACAGAACTACTATGGGTACGACCAGACACGTTAGTAACAAGTTCTGGGTTTTCCCAAAGGTTAGTCAATCGGAAAGCAACCTCAAGATCATCAGTAGCTACTTTACAAGCTAATGTATAATACTGGAAGCAAGAAGGACGGAACCGCCCGATAGAAGCTTCTGATCTAGCATTAAAAGCGGGCACACGCTCATTGGCATTAACGGCATCGATCTGCTCGTCAGTCAATTGAATTTGATAAATGTTAATCATGTGATTCTCTCTTTCTCATTGGTATACTCATTTTATAGCAGATTGATTCGAAGGTGTCAAGCACTAATTACAATTAAATTAAGACTTGACAGAATCAAAGAATCATGCTATAATAAAGGACCAATTCGGAAAACAGGGGAATACTTTGATAAATAACTCTATGGAGATATGGTTTAATAAGGTACACATTACAGGAGCACGTAGAGGACTTGGGTTAGCATTAGCCGAAGAATACAATAACGTGCCTATGTGTGATTGCGAAGTATTCATTAACTGTAAGCATGATAACCAAGTAGACCTTCTTTATGAAGCGGCTGAGAAGGGTAAGAGAATCATTAATATTGGTTCTAACTCACCAGACGAACAGAAGAGGGTTCCCCATAAGTATGCCATAGAAAAGGGTGCACTAGATAAGGCAAATGAACAACTATTCTATCAGGGTGTAGATACGACCATTGTTAGATTTGGTTATTTCGATTCGCCACGTGTTTCTCACATTGTTGCCAACAAGTTAGATATTAACTACTGTGTATATATCATTGACTGGATACTTGATCAACCTCACAGAATAAAGGATATGACTGTTGTACCCCATAAACATTGATATGATACTCCTTGAGATAGAGGGATTACCAGACTATAAGGAACAGCTATCCCTACAAGTAACAAAAGAAGGTAGCGGTGGTGAAGGTAGATTAAAGAACCTAACAACGTCTGAGAAAGACTTTATTGAGTTTGCCTATGACATACCCTATACTAATTCGGTATTAAAAGAACTTGGGATGTTTAGAAGCAGACTAATGAAAATGGAAGGTAAGACGTGCTACACATATCATTGGGATCCTACCAAACGTATGCATATACCTCTCATAACAAATGAAGATAATTTTTTTATTATAGAGGATGAGTTAAGCAGATACCCTGCTGATGGATCTCATTACCTAGTGGACACAACTAAGAAGCACACCTTTGTGAATGCCTCTAGAGAAACTCGAATTCATATTGTGGGTTGCGTAGATGGGTGATATCTCCATGATAGAATACATACTGATAATTATCTTTCTTCTTACGTGGGGGATGCCCAATCAATAGTGTGTCGGGATATACTTCCCAATCACCAAAGACATCTGGTCTACCCTTCTTAAGACGTGTAAAGAACCCTTTACTGAACTCTCTAGTCCATATGATCAGAGGTACATCCAATTCATTCACACAATACTGTAGTTCTTTGAAGTCATCTACCTTTTCTAATAGGGATGTGCCATCAGTTCTATAGCTCTTAAAGTGATAATAACGAGACATAACCCTCACAACACCTGGGTATATGTTCTCACACCCACTGCATAGAACAGGCTGATCTCCGTCAAAGACGAAGTTAAACATTACCATACGGTCTAGGTTTAGTTTTGAAAACGAATAATTATCGCTTAGACGATCTCCGTCTCGTTCCGTTTCCATCTGTAAGAATGCACTATGGCATAATTCATCATCTTCGTGTGTTCTAATTCCATCACGTATGTAAGAAATAATTCTCATCAACATTCACTCCAAATACGACTAAATCACCAACTCCTTGGATGTCGTGCATAAATTCTGTATGATATAGGGACATTGCATTAGTATTATTAAGAACCTTTGTGTCTAGAACTTCTTTAGTTTCTTTGTCATGCATAGTAACTGTTAGTTCACCTCTTGGGCAGAAGAATACCGCAATATCATCAGCTTTATCTACATGAGGTCCTAGATCATCTACAAAGCCTTCGTGGTAATCCCATACGCCCATGTAATTAATATCACCGATATTATCTTGTATAACTCTTCTTAGAGATTCTGTTTCTTCAGAAAATGGGTACGTCTCATATAACGCCCATTTGGTTCCTGTTGTTTGTTTGTTAGCGTCAATGAATGCACCTAGATTATATTGATCCACATCCATATCCCATGTATAACACCAATTATATGACATTAAAATACTCCTTTGGGTTAGTTTGCTTAGATGTACCAAACACAATTAGATCACCTTGACCTTCCACTGAGTGTGGGAAGACGGTATTGTTTAATGCAACTAGTTTATTTTCATTTATATTTATACTACTTATTATACTAGAGTCGGGCTTATCTTCTTCGTGTAGATGTAGTTTAAAGCTACCACTTATACATGTCACAATAGATCCTGTATGCTCTCCCCCATCATCTATATGAATAGGGCAGTGTGTGAAGACTTCATCAAATCTCCATATGGCTAGTATGGGTGTTTTTTCTTCTAATGCAAGCCCTGTTATGTCTGTGACAAGTTTTCTTACATTGACTAGGCTATCATTAGCTCCACCATCATCTAATCTTATTCTATTTTCTCCAAGGGGTGGTATAACCCACATCTTAGAATCAGCAACAGACTTGTATACATTGAGTGGCTCGTGTTCGAATGTCTCCGTATATATTTCACACACAGTCTTTAGGACTGAAGGCATGTCAACAGAGAACTCTCTAGCCCATATCATTTACCATTGCACGTATCATTTAGAACCTTCTCGGCACGTGCTTTAAACGTATGGAAGTCTATGTGCGCTGGGATATTATTAAATCGTACACAGAATGCCAGTCTTGGTGCTTCCTGTACCTGTACTCCATGTAGAACATCAGTATCTAACATCACACATCCACTCTCTTCGTTCACATGTATGTGCCCCATCTGTCGTTCTTTATTAAACTCTAGGTCATACTTGAGCTTAGGACGAAATTCGTGATAGTAATACTCGTCACGGCTGTTCCTCTCAGGCAACCAAATCTCTTCTGGTCTGGTTTCATAGTAATCTATACGAGATCTGCCAGCCACAGGTAGAATAAAATTAAAATAATTGGGGTGTTCTAGCTTAGGATCTAGATCTGTATGGACATATAGCTCTTTGTTTACGTCATCAGAGAAGTTAAAGCCTGTGGATCTCAATTGAAAGTGGGGGTGTACCTTCCTCATGATCTTCATAAAGGGTTCAAAGATAGCGGCATTACCATTGTCTTGATCTGCTAGATCTCCAAGGACATAGGATTGCCATCGTGTCTTACCAAATACATTGTGATAATCATGGCTGTGACAACCAACCAATGCACGTGCTTCTCCCTTACCTAGGTTAGTTTCCTTGTCAACGATCTGTTCCCACATAGACAACAGAAGCTCTCTATATGATGGTATGTTAATATACTCACAAAGGCCATCGATCTCGTCATCGAAATCACCAGCTCCTATCAGTAATCCACCTCTGTCTTTAGCCATTGTCTGTTCCATTCTTCGTATTTGTTTTTAAAACTATTCTTACTGTTAGGTTTATAGCTTAGAAAATTATTAATCCTATCGGCGGCTTCTTTAAACGGCTCAGTATTACCTGGGATAACCGTCTCCCACCCATAGTTAAACACCTCGGTATGTATCACATTAGCCCCAAGCTTCTTAAAGATAGCCTTAGTGCCATCCATATGTCTCTTCCCACCTTCAGATCCACTAGGAGTAAAGGTAAATAGCATCACATGCTTATCACTCCATGGATAGCCTTTACCATGATCAAGGTTCATATTCGTTGCAACAACAAGCCAATCCAGAAGGTTCTTAGTTGATGCACTCATCATTCCAGTGAACTCAGGTATTGCAAAAATAAATTTATCAAACTTAAACATATGATCTAAGAGGCGTTTGACTTGGGGTGGCACATTACTGTCCATACCATTTACATTCACAACAGGAAGGTTATAGTTACATAAACAGTCTATAATGCCTAGGTCTACACACTCATTGAGTACCAACAGACCTCTATGATTAAGACTATCGGGACATGCGCTTGTACTAAGACTTAGGAGTGACATCGTATAAAACTCTCTTACCAGCGAATATAGGAAGATCTAAGTAATGCTCATCGACATTATAGTCCTCATTAAGGAAATCCAATCCACCGTTTGTTATTGTATTTAGGATAAGCCTATCGTCCCAATGTCTTTGGAAGTGATATGGCTCTTGGATAATAGCATGTTTGCACCGATGCCTAAACATAAAGTCATCAAAGAAGTCAGCACGTTCTTCATCGTCCTTTATATAGAGTAGAACACCACTAAAAACGATTACATCAGGTACAAAGTCAGTAGAGAAGCTTTCCCATGATGTACACTCATAGTTGATGTTATCATAGTCTTTCCACGTCTCAATAGCGATATCAATAGGCTCTTTACTCGTATCAAAGCCTAGGTAGTTATAGTCGGTGTACTTTAGATTTTTGTGTAGTATTTTGTTAATCGGACCGTGTCTGCAACCCACGTCTAAAATATTTTTATATTGGGCTTTCTTAATGATCCTTGCTTGCTTCTCGAACAGTGGATATGCCTCATCTGTATCTAGATAGTGCATATCTTCCATGAGATAGTCTTCTTTAAGAGGTACAGGTACTTGTTCATTGGCACCCAACGCCAAGGCATCTAGCTTATGGATCTTAGGCCATGGTATAGGTCTTCCTGTAGACTTCTGTTTCACGTGAACACCACAGGAGTATAGTCTTCTACAGTATTAGAGTAATCAAATGCGGTTCTCCATAGCTCTCTGTCCTTATCCTTTACGGCAGAACGTCTATGGGATGTCAGCAATTGATCCATGAATAACAGATCACCATCACGGAATACATGGTGGAACATGTACTTACTTCGTGTAATAGTATCATATAGTTTATCACGAAACGCTTGGAAGTCTTCTACCTCAGTACCATCCTCATAGAATGCTTTGTACAGATAGATGAACATAGGATAAAAATATTCAGAACCATCAACAGGATGACGTGCCACCAGAGGTCTACGATCAATAGTTTCCTTGTAATGTTCCTGTCCTGTTCTAAATGTATTCTCACCAGAAGCATTATATGCCTTAGAGTAAACACCATCATCACGCCAGATCTGTGCACGGCCTCTCTCGTTATTAAGATTGATATGAATCCCTCGGTAGTATTCCTTATCTTCCTCAGATAGTTCTTGGAATGCCGCTTTTTGATCTACAATAGAAAGCACGGTGTCAACACATCCTGTCTTACAGTATAGACCTACACATATCTCATCAAAATTATATCTACCAGTTCCGTTGGCATGCCACTCTAACTCAGTAGGACCGAACATCCCAATAGCCTTACCATCAACAACCTTACCAGATACAATAGAAATCTGTGGGCTGTCCTTGGGGTTCATAAAATAATCTAGTTCTTCTACCTTACCCATCCTAGCACACACCTGAGCCAGTTCTTGTCGGGATAGTTTCTGATCATGTAGTACTGTAGACCCATCAGCAACGATCTTCTTAACAAGATCTATGTATTCCTCGTCTGTATAATCTAATATTTGCTTATCCATATCAAACTCCTTCGTCATATATAGTGGTCAAATAAAGGGGTGATGCATATCCTAGCACTGTCATTCCACCTCATACGTCTGCGTTTCTCATAGTAATCATCATAGGTTGTAGCCAAATAGAAGCAATCAGAGGGTGTAAGCTCGTACTCTTCGCATATCGATAGCTGTTTATCCCTGTGTCTGTTGTACATCTCATCAACCTTAAAGTTAGACATAAGAAGAGAAGCAGTCTTTACAGATCCATAGTTCCAGTTCTCAAACTCTTTAAGGGTGTGTAGTATGGAATGAGGTTCCTTCGTATACACCAATCCAATCCTTTGACCAACAACACCAAAGCCCTTACTGAACGAGAAAAATATTTGCTCAGTGTTGGACGGTACTTCTATATGCTTAAGGCTTGTGGATGATACATATGTGCAGTCTAGAATAACAGGGGGTTGGCTTTTCCATTTGTCCATGTTCGGACTAAAAATATTACCGTCTGCACTAGATGGGTTGGATACATATAGAGTTTGGTTAGGATCTATAGATGCATTTAAGGCGGCTCTATGGTTCTTCATGTACTGTCCCTCGACATCACACATGCTTCGACCCTCAATACCAATCATATCAGGATACTCGTACTCACCCTCAAACTTCTGCCAATCTTTACCGTGCATCAGTCTCCAGTAGTGTATAGCATCAGTGGCACCATTGGTAACATAACAATAGGGGAATTCAGATAGATCTACCATGTCCTTTACCCAATCTCTATGAAGTGATTCGGCTATGTTTAGGTCTTCGGTAGCTTCTCCGCTTCCACGTCTGTAGTATGTATCAGATACCTTTTGTTCTGAAAGCAAATGTAAAACGTCTTTATGACAAGGCACTTCTACCCAAGGGTTTGCTCTTAGTAGTCTTTTATACCTTTGAATAGTCACCAGCGGCTCTCCATAACATACGATCACCCATCACAGGAGTTCTCCTATGGAGTGTTGTCAACTGATCCATTAGTAACATATCACCCTTTTGAAACACATGGTGGATCTGATACTTACTCTTAAAGATAATAGGCTTAAGTCTCTCTATAAGCTCTTCATGATCGATCCGTGTCTTACTATGCCATGCTCTATAGATAAAGTGGTAAGGAAAATAAAAATAATACTTGTCAGTGTGGGGATGTCTTCCTACCAATGGTATGATAGATCCTTTGTTCTTACTCATAAACTCTAGTTCGGGATCATCGTCATCTAGCTCATACATCGTGTTATTCTTAAACTTAAGACGTATAGTGATGTTCTTAAAGTACTCTTGATCCTCATCAGATAGATCATAGAAGGGTAGTGACGTGTTGCACACCGATAGAGTAGTGTTAGGATCTCCGTCCACACAGTATAAACTGATAAGGATCTTGTCTATCTTATTCCTAGAGTTTCCATTAGAGTGCCATCCTAGCTCTCCACCACCAAACATACCGATCTTATCTCCACTTTCCGTGCGTCTGTCTGTTACATAGAATAGTTCTGGCACTTGCTTAGAGTTCATAAACAGTTCATGTCTCTCTAGTTCACCAAAGCCTTTCATATAGTCAATGTAAGATTGCTCGGTATGCTCTAGTTCATGAAAAATTTTATATCCTTTTACTTGCACTTCTCGTGCAATAGGCCATAGGGAAGATCTACTAACTACTGGTTGGCTGTCACAAGTCATCCGTACCATCCAAACTAAACATTAAGGCAATTCGTGGTTTGTCGCTCATGTTAACTACTGCATGGGGATAGCCGATGTTTAAAAAATAGGCAGTTCCACAGTTAAGGTTATATGCCTCTAGCTTACCGTCTCGTCTAAACAGATTAACAGAATTATTATCACCATAGATGGGTACAATACAACGTACCGCATAGGATACATCATAGTCCACATGGAATGGAATGGTTTTACCTGGGGCAAGCTTTGTGATCCGTATACGAGATGCAGGAGCCTTACACTGTGTTACCACCTTTTCAAAGTAGCTGTCAGTATAGTCACTCGTTGGTACATTATATAAATGCTCTTCTCGTCGCCTCAGTCGTTCTTTAATAGAAGCTGTGTGTGGCAAGATCTCACTTGGTGTTGTGAGGTTTATCTGTTCAAAGTTATCGTAGACATCCTTAACCAACTCTTCGTGATTCATACAAAGCCCAGGATTAGCTGTACGTACATCCACAAACCTAGATGCTAGATCATCAGTGGCTTTCCTTAATGCGACTAAGTCTATATCTACGTTCAGCCTCATTATACTTGGTAGTTGGTTCTTTTTCATTTAAATAATCTCTCCGCAATCCATCCGCCTGTGTCATACTTATGTAGGCGTACTCTTTTCCAGTTATCGTGATGGTTCTTGTGATACCCTTCCCCTGCAATAAAAAAATTCAACCAAGGAACGTTTAAAGCACCATTGGCATGTGCAACAGTGTTTAATAGACCGAAGCCCACCTTAGCGAATATGAATGGGATTAGGGCAAACCCTATAAAGAAGTATGGGGATATCAGATATGATACTACCCACACACATGCAACTATCTTAAACCAATGGTTATGACAGAACACAAGCTTTTTGTTTTGATAAAGATCTTTGGCATACCTCATAGGAATACGTGGTATACTCCATACCGTAAATAGAACCTTCCAATAGCCTACATGTTTAGGTGCATGGGGATCCTTATCCGTATCTGAATGGGTGTGATGCATTCTATGAGAAGCAATCCAACCAATAGGTGACCTAATAACCGCCACCATAAGCATAGCCAACCCCATAGTCTCAAACCATGGCGGCACCTTAAATTGATTATGACAATAATATCTGTGTAGCAGAATACTCGCACCAAAATGCGATATGATCTGGCTCCATACAATCCCACCGATGATTGACATCGTTAACATAAGTTATCCTTTATAGATGTTTGTTATGACAGTTTCGAACTGCTCTACCTTATCTAGGCGATTAGGCCATAGGATATAATCTTTCTCAGGGTTCTTCTTTAAATTAGTCAGCAAAGGAATAACTGCATTGTACAGTTTATCCAATCGCTCTTGTGTTGTGTTGGCTTCTTCTTTAGCCTTTGTAGCTGTTGCAACAGCCTTTTGGGAATACTCTAGCTCGTCTTCAGTGACTGCCGTAAATCCAAAATCAAATATGTCGCTCATGTCTTTCTCCATGGGATTAGTTTACCTTTATTATATGTAGCAAACTGCGTACCCTCAAACGATACCTCTCCAAAGCCAAATCTTTTAGCCATGGAATGCCTTTGTTTTGTCCCAAGTTCCATTGATGATGTCGTGTATGTTAGCCAATCCTTACATGCTCGTGGATATACAACAACTGTGTCACCGTCTATACCCTTAGTACCACACCATTCACCCTTCTTAGCCAGACCACGAAAGTGTTGAAACGCCTTAAATAACAGCCGTGTCTTGTCAGTCTTAGGTAATTCTGTTTGATGGTATGGACTCTTCCACTTAAATCCTATTTCTACCATACGACTTTTGTTATCATAACGAATAGTTTCCATGATATCTTTCATGTTCTGCTTAACATACTCAGGATCTTCGTTATTCACTACATTATCGTACATAGAGATATACAGGTATTGGTCTTTACTCTCATACACTGTAATAAATTTTTCGAAGGTTGCGCCCACGTTACCATGGTTGACATCAAACGTTTCAAATTCACTCTCTGGAAATGGCGAAATAGGCACCTCTTGCGAGACACCTAGTTCCTTTAGATATGTGTAATATAGCTTAACGTAATTAAGTGAGGTATCCATACACGTCTTTCCAATTATTGGCAACGAAGACATCCTCAACAGTACCACGGTTAAAGTCATGGTCAATCATAATACAATCAAGACCAAGCTTCTTACCAAGCTCAACGTTCTCAGGCTTGTCTTCGATCCAAACCATTCCGCTATCACGATATTGCTCAAGAGCATCATCTTTGTCAGCACCAGTGTCTAGACACACAAGATCTTCGAAGGCGGTCTCACCGAATAAAGCTTTTAGGTTGGCCTCACGTGCCTTATAAGCAGAACGACTAAGGCTCAAACTAGTAATGCAACGGAACACATACCCATGCTCTTCGTGTAACTTCTTAACATACTTAATGGCATCACGTAAAGGAGCCATGTATTGAATGTCAGCACTTTCGTTAAACATTCGTACAAGCTTCTTACATTCATCTTTGTCAATACCAAAGACTTTCTCCATGTCGTATGTACCTTCTGGATACATCTTCATGACATACCCTTGACGTAACATCCACTGGACGTATTTACCAACCCAATCGCACAAAACGCCATCACAGTCAGTTAGAATCACTTTATTATTCATCATATATTCTTTCTTAATTCACCTTATACTAACCTTTATTAACAGTATTGTCAATAGCTAAATTAATATTTTATCACTTTATTTGGGGTTGAGAAGTTCTTCTTTCTCATAATTGTTTTCATAACAACATCAAACTCATCATTGCGTTGATCATACTTGATTGCAATAGGGATGTTTAGATCCTTCTGCATGTCCTTTATAACAGCTTCGGCACCCTTCATATCTTTAATACTCTTACCTTGTTTGGCATAGATCTTCTTAATGAAGTCAGCTAACTCTTTGAGAGTAATACTAGGGTCATTGCGTTTGTCTGTCATACGATCCGCAAAATGTCTGGTGAAGTTAAAGTCCATATCGAACTTCTTAAATAACTTATCAACAACCTTCTCAAAGTCCTTCATGACCTTGGCTGTTACTGTTGGCTCTTTGGCTTCCTGTAGGTGTTCAGCAAATGTTAGCATCAGTTCCATTCCACTCCTTTTGGGACGTATTGAGAGATCTTCATACGTATTGTTTTATCTAACTTGGCTACAGGAATGGCTCGTGCACCCTTACGTTTAACATAGAAGTATTCGGCATCCTTTAGATATTGCCCACCCTTGGTGTTACCCTTCATGCCAATCTTTTTACCGCTCTTACCAGACTTCATGAGTTCACTGTCCACACCAACCTTATTGAATGCAAACACGATATCTCCGTCCATATACTTCTTAAGGCCGTTACCCATGTTCACAATATCATTCATGGTGGCAGAAGCACCTCTATGAGTGTTGATAAGAATATCAGTAGGAACCACACGATCCCTCTTCTTATTCTGTGCCTTAGCAACTTCAATGTCGTTAACCACCCACACAATGTGAATGCTCTTCTTATCATACCCTAGAGCAGATACTTGACGTGTAATGTTATTTAATTTCTGTAGATCTTTTAGTGTAACATCAAAAATAATATTAGGCTTACGATCAGGAGCAGATGAAAATACAGAAGCAAAGAATGCCGCCTGTTTCTTATCTGGTAGGTTTAGAAGGTTTGAGATGATATCATGCATAGCACTCACATTACTTGCCTTCTTGAGGTTACCACCGATCTTAGCCAAGTCTTGTCCTGTCTCAGCCTTAACCTTAGCAATGATCTTAGGTGCTTTGGCGGCGGCAGTCTTAAGGGCATCTACATCAAAGACTTTACCTTCAAGTCCAACTAGATTGTCCTTAACAAAACCTTTGCCAGATCCCGCTCCACCCGCCATGATTACAACGTTGCCGAACTTTGGATATGCCTTACCACCAAATGTAATAAGCTTTTCAAGAAGAATATCAAAGTGTGCTTCGATATACTCCTCGTCTATTACTTCGGCTTCCGCCATAAAATTTAAAAACTTTCTCAACGTTATTCTCCACAGATGATTTACATCTATTTATACGATTACAAACCCAATAGTCTGCCCACTTCACCTCTTGTGGTTGGTAATGCTTTACCGTCATTCAAATGATCTACGATCTGCTCAAAGTAAAATGCTTCGTCTTCGGGTAGAAGTTCAGCACAATCTCTAAAGAAGTTTCGTAGTTTCATGTCAGATGCACCGTCATCCAACTTGGCACGGTGCATTTTTCCATTTCTTTGATTGCTCATGATTAAGCCTCACACACGTAAGGCTTGTTCCATTTACCGACATTGATATCAACATAGTGAGCAACGTGGAAATAGTCAGTCATCATATCGCTATGGTCAAACCAATCGGGACCTTTCATGGCATCAACAAGCTCAGTCAATGCTTTTGAACCTTTGCCGTATGTCTCAGGATAGTGAGTGTTCACTTGGATATAACCTTCACACTCATACATAGGAGTGCCACGACGATCAGCAATCTCTTTGTTCTTCTTGTTAGCTTCAGCGATGAAGTCGATACCGCCCTTAGCGATATTAAGAACTAGAGTAGAATGATTACGAATAGACAGGCTACCTTTAAGACCGTACTGTTTAAGGATAGTTTTGATCTTAGGAGCTAATGCTTTTTTGTTTTCTTGTGATATATAAGCCATGTGATTCTCGCTTTCTTTGTTTCTATACTTACTTTATAGCCGATTCGGATTGCTTTGTCAACCCCACTATTTCAATAAATAAATCTTCTGGCATTGAACCAAGTCCAACAGCAGTTCTAGTCTGGCAGTAATGAGCGTAATCTTTACACTCACTAGCTGATGGAAGTTCGTAGGCAGAAGGGAAAAATTCTAACATATTAAGATCCTGTTACTAATTCAAATGAACCGTCTGCTTGTCTATCGAAACCTTCCACATATCTGTGGTGGTTGTCTTGCTCAATAGCAGACTCTGTGATCAAGTATTCGGCGGCTCTCCAGAAGTCTTTGACAGTGTTACCGATAACATATGCTTTGAAGACAATCTTTTCGGCAGTGTTATTCATGATCTCATCAACAGTGGCATCTTTAGAAATAACCTCGTAAGTCACTTTCTGTTGACCGTCACCCTTACAAGCAGAACCTTCCCACTCACCTTCATACATAACTTGATCAAGTCTAGTATACTCTAGGTCACAAGACCAGATTGAGTTGTAGTTCATATCGTTCTGGTGGAAACCGAAGTATTCATCTTGTTGGTCATATGTCATGTGATTCTCACTTTCTTTTGTCTATACTAATTTTATAGCATATCGATTCGGGGTTGTCAAGTACTAAATTGCAAGTATTAGATTCATTTCATCAACAATGTCTTGGTATTTGGCAATCTTTTTCTCAATTGCATACTTCTTCATTTTTACTGATGAAGTGTTACCGTAAAACTTAGTTAGTAACTTTTCTAACTTTTTGATTTCATTTTCATACTGTTCTATCATTTCGATTTTCCTATTCGTAAGAAGTAGTAATTTTATCCCATGCCCAAGCAACAAAGTTTCCTAAATCGTCACCCTCTTGGATACCAACGTTAAAAGCACATTCTTTAAACGCAGAAGTAATCTCTAGGTCAGGACACATATCGATCAATTCACAGGCTTGATCATAGGCATTTTGGTAAATAATATAAGCATTATCCATATTAAACTCCTTTTATAGCGGCTTGCGCTACTTCATTAAACTCAACATTGGCAATCAAAGTATCCAAACGATCTTGGATCTCTATGATTTCGTCATGACACTTATCCATGTCAAATGCCGCATCATTACAAGCACCAGTAAGTGTTTCGATGATCTTATCGTTATCCCAATCATAATCACCGCTCAGGGCATTAGATAGAGCACGTTCAGCGTCACGCTTACACTCTTTAAAGTTAGTAGAGCAGACGATCAAGTCATCCATTGTTTCTTTGATGATTTCTAAGTAAGACATTAACGAATCCTTTCTGAGATTACATACTATTAATAGCATGTGATTCGTCCTATGTCAAGTACTATTTTCCGATATATTCATGGGAATAGCATATTCTATTCATATGCCTTTGTAGTCCTTCAGCAAATCCGCCGTAGGTACTAGAATTAGTTTTATAGTCAGGTCTGGAAATACCGTTCTTAGATGTGCCTTTCCAAGCATCATTTCTATTACAGTATTCGCCTAGCCTAGGGTGACTTGTTTTGAGAAAGAATCTTTTACCTTCTACAATGTGCATATCACCTAGGGCATCCATAAGTCTGGCACCAATGCCTAACCCCTGGAATTCTGGAAGTATCACAACTCTATGTGCTCTCCATGCATTCTTAAGACTGCCCGAAGGCATGCTTAGGCTAGAAAGAAATCCGACAAGTCTGCCGTTCCATGTTGCGATCCAACATGATGCACCTTTGTGGATGTGGTGGTCGAGATAGTGGTGGTCGCTGAAGTGCGTCCAGATGTCTCTGGTGCAAGGTACGATTTCCAAAACGATATCTGGCCTTTGATACCCCCTTGTGGTCAGCTTACCAGTCTGAGTATCAAATACCCAATCTGGTTGCAACCACTCAATGATGTCATAATGACAAGAGGAGAATACGATGTTCTTTAAATTATTTCTTTTAACATAACGTGAGATAGCATTAGAACAACTCTTGGCAACGTCTCTGTCAATAACAGATGTGAACTCATCCACAACAATGTTATTACCTAGTTGTCTAGCCAATCTAGCTCTAAACTGTTCTCCATTAGATAGTACATGATAGGGACGCATCCACGATGGTACAGAGTTAAATCCAACAGCACCTAGTCTGTCTTGTACATCGTCAATGTCATCAAAATGAGAAGCAATAGATTTGTTATCAAACCAATAAGGTTCTTGCTCTTCGCCAAACTCTTTCAGTAGAGTTGTCTTACCAGATCCAGAAGGTCCCACGATCAAACCAATACCGAAGTCAGATAGAACTGTCTCACGATCTAATGAGTTTATCTCATGAGGATGGAATGTAGATGTACCGTCAAACTCATAATCAAAGATCCGACTGATCTCATCCGTGATCTCGTCACGTTCTACTGTAACCTTCATTTTCTCTTACCTTTCATCTTTGGGTTATTAGCCCAATATATCGTGTTAGGTGGTAGGATCCCATGTATGAACCATGCATTACCAAAATGTGGTGCACCACCACCTGTGAAGTCTACTCTGTTATTATACACCAGTGTAGACATTCCATAGTCCATGAACATCTGTCCACGTTTACCACCTTGAAACGATGCTACAGGTAGGAATAACGCAAATGGTTTGCCTAACGAATAGCAATGCTCAATAAACTTATCCTTCAGACTGTATGGTGGATTAGTTATAATACCATCATAAACGTCATCAGGTTGACACTCAAAGAAATCTTTCCCCTGACTGCCAACCATATTATAACCGAATTTGTGCATTCCGTCAAGTATATTCGAAGAGATCCCCGAAGTAGCTTCGTAGTATGTCTTGTCCTTATCTAGATATTCGAGAAGAGGAATGATCTGATCAGAAGGTGTGTAACACTCATCACTCTCAGCATTCGTTCCTGTTCTCTTTAGCATATCTAGATTTGTCAAAGGATATACTCGTCGTGTTCATTTTCCCAAATACCAACGGCGTTTCGCATACCGATTGCTAACCAATCGTACCCATCCATTTCGGATAGACGCTCATACTCTACGATCACTTGATCAATCTGTTCACGTGCCAATAGATCGACTTCTTCAACATCAAAGTGTTCTGTAACCAATCCAATAGCCCAGTCAGTCATTTCACCTTCTAGCCAATCCATCATTTTATGAGGCTTGTGTACTGTAAAATTATCCATAATATATTCCTTCTATTTTGGCGTTCCCTATAGGATTCGAACCTATGACCTACTGCTTAGAAGGCAGTTGCTCTATCCACTGAGCTAAGGAAACTAAATTTGTGGTATGCAAGGAGAGTTCTCAACGTCAGATATTGTAGTACGTTTAATATCCTTTGGTATAACTCCGCCCTCTCTTGCTAACGACAAACTTGTGCCGAGATACTTCCATCGAGCCTTTTGTTGTGACTGCAACATCACTTCTCATCATATGGGATTTGCTGACCCATATTATCTGGTGCTACCCAGAACGTCCCTATTCGTGTTCTCCACCTTCACCACGCAGTGTATAAAAGATCTGCGGTTTACGTTTAGCGGCTTCGAACACGGAAACTGTTACAAAGATCCCACACAATAGCAATGCGTGAAACAGAATATTGACACCCAAGTACATCCATGTACCTGACATTGCCGTGAATACGATGCACCACATCCATGCAAGTATTTGCATAACGAGATGACGTACTCTCAAATCTTTGATGTTAGACAATGGATTTCTTTCGTGATCCATTATTAAATTCCACCAATCCATAATAAAACTTGTCATATTAACTTCCTATACTTTTGTCTTTCTTTCCTAGTCAAAGGATAGACAAATATGTGTTTACCTTTACTATGGACATACTTAGCTTCACCATTCTCAAGTTGATCTTTGATCTTCTGAGCATAAGGCTTTAAACGTCTTTCTCCGTTTACAGGTTGGTAGTATGTCCTAATAGTCTTCTCATGATAGAGACGATCATTACCTTTTATCTTTATCGATCTGCCCTTGGCTGTCATGCCTAGGTGATAGAAGTTAGATGCATGGTATATAGTTCCAACGTGACCTTGCATGGTATCTGCATAACTCACTACTATTTTACAATCAGTCTCTGCCTTTAACCACTTAATAGTTTTCGCTATAAAGTAGCTTTCAGTGTTCTTGGGAGTATCGTCAATACAACATAGTCGCCTTAGTTCTACTACGTCTGTCTCTACTTCTCCATACTTCTTCCAAACACTCGCCATACCTAAGTAGGCGTACACCATACAACCAATCATTTCGGATCCTCTAAACAGTCCAAAACAATATCGTGTAGCCAAACCATTTGTATTCTTGGAGTAGTGCCAATTCTCTACAAATGGTGTGGCTTCCTGTATGGTTATCGGAGCTACTGTATACTCCGTGACGCTCATTACTTTACAAATTCGGTTGTGTAAGTAATACCGTCAATTTTCCAATTAATAATTGAGTAATCATACTCAGTGCGTTCAATAGTGCGATAATAAGTTACGTAATCGCAACGGTTCTCAGTTCGGTATCCTGTTACGGCTTGTCCGTTCTTTGGTTGAGCACCTTTATCAGCACCAACAAGACCACCAAAGATAGCTCCTGCGGCGGCACCTTTATCGTCACCTGTAACACCTTTACCAACAAGTCCACCAAGGATCATACCAAGCAAAGCACCCCCTGCGGCATCTCCTTCTGTCCTAACATTACCATATACTGGAACGTTTACATTCACACACTCTTTCTTTGTGTATGGTTCACTGTCTTGTACGACTTTATAATAATCTTGAATGGTACCATTAATTGGTGTTGAATTATTTGCTTTCGCACTTGTTGCCATAAACGCAACCATTACACATGCGGCACCAATAGCTAAGTACCCTAGTTTTTCGTCCTTCATTATAATGTCTCCTTCAATGGTTTGCCTATCCATACGTTCAGTTGCACCAATGCACCGTCACGTTTCATAATCATATATTCAAGTCCTGCATCATACAAAGTATCTTTAAGTTCTTGTAGTCGGTCAGGATCGTGATCATAGTCGATTAAGTGATTCGGATAAGACATTTAATTCTCCAATTTACCCCTCATATTAGCATTTGTCAGAGGGGTTGTCAAGTGTTTATATTGATTGTCGTATATCTTTTACAACATACTTTATTCTAGACGGATATTCTCCAAGGTAAGTTCCTGCTTCTAACATCTCCTTTGTTATATAATCTTTATGGATATGCTCAACATCGTCGAACACTTTGAGTAATTTCTTTGATAATCTATCAAACATAGCATCTTCAAGTATAGGTTCATCTTCTACATAATACGCATAGCAAGCCATCAGGTACCAAGGAATTAACATATTGTCATTCTTATCGGTTACGTCTGAATACTTCTTATAGATTATTTCTAAATTTGGGAATTGGGTTTTTTGACCAGTCGTCATGAGGGTCATCCTTCTTGTTGTCGAAGGATTGGTCTGAATCGGTCATAGTTAATGATCCTTCTTTAGTCGGTTTACTATTTATATAATAACAAACCTTCTAATTGGTGTCAAGGGACAATTATACTAACATTTGGTGGACATTCCATCTTAACATTAGCATGCTTATGGTGTAGTCTAAACTCTGTGTCAGGGAACTCTTTAAACAACTGAGGCCAAATGCCTCTCCAATTGTTCGCCAATCTATTATTGTTTATGTCACCACGATCTGATTCAAGATAGAAGTCTGTGGCACTTGTCATATCAAAGTCAAAGATAGAGTTAAAGCCAAACATGTTACATACTTTTGGTTTCCACCTACTGACACCATAGTGTGTTGCTACGTGACCACAATTGAAATCGGTTGCATTACGTGCATACGGTGGTACCTCAAGATAGAAGCCTCGTATCTGTTTGGCATGTCTTAAGTAGAAGCTAGAGTTCTGTTCCATGTGGATCTTAGGTCTGTTACCAAGGATCCAATGTCCTGGTACCGAAACACTACCCTCTTGAATTGCTCTCATCATCTTAAAGTCAACCATTATGGTTGCAAATACGTTACCAACCTCAAATGGTGGTAGATTGCATGTTAACCTAATACCTTCCTGGTCTTCTTTAAAGTAACCTGCCGACTGACCGTTACCTATGATATTAACAATTTCTTCAGTCATTCAACATCTCTCTAATCACTTCTTTACCCTTGCCACCTGTCCAATGGACAATCTTAGCACTCTCATATCCTGGATACTTATCTTGTATATCTAGGCGTAGAAAATTGTACCTTGGTGGTAGTGTATTGATGTGAGTAATCTCTCTTATAGGATCTCCACCTAGCATCCAATTCAGAACTTCCTGATCACCAACTTCTTTTGTTAGTCCATCTTGAATATATCTAGCCCATTCGGATAGTACTGGTGGAACACCTTGAAAGCCCACAACCCCACTGTTATACCATGTACCACGTTCACCACGGCGTTTAGTCCATGGGCGATCAATAGCCATAGTTAATTTATTGGGAGTGATATGAGTAAACATATCATCTAGATCACCTTTAACGTGACAATCTGTGTCAAGCCAAATAACCTGATCTGCGATCTGAGCGGCATCTATCATGGCGGCAGGTTTCTTAAACCAACCTTGTAGATCCTCTCTGAAAGTATCAAACTCATAAACAGCTAGTTGTGCATCTGGGTTGTGTAGGGTAAAGTTCTCTTCGAACCATGGTAGCATCCAATCAGTCTTCTTATCAGCACCTGTTATAAAGAGTTTGTTAAACCTCTTACTAGATAATGTCATAGCCTTCTCCATAATTATGTTTGGCTAAACAGCCAGTCTCATTTTGTATTGTAGTAAAGCTATCGTCACATTCTACAGGCCAAGGATAGTATTCTTCTAGCCACGGAAACAGTCTGTTGTTAAGATACACATCTGTAGGCCGTGCATTCATCACCGACTCTTCAATGATAGCTTGAGCACCCCTTGGTGTAATAGCATATGCATGTGCCCCAGGTAAGTATTGCTTTGATACCAATTTACCTAAACCTAATCCAGGCATAAGGTACTTACCATAACTTGGTTTACCTATATTAACTAGCCCATTGAATGGCATCTTAGGAATAGGTGCTTTGACAACAGCATCATGTTCAAAGATTATGATAGGCTCATTTAGTTCAATGCACTTTTCCCACAGTGAGTAATGAGATAGGAATGCAGATACACAATTCTCGTATCTAGAATACTTCTCAAGAAAGTTCTTAACAGGTATTCCCTTCTTGTGTGCAAGAGAAAAACATTGTTTCTCTGGAGTGATTGCATCGAATTGCTCAATACTATCACCGTTGTGCCGCAGAAACGATTTGATACATCGATCTGCCATTTCAACGCTCTTTGGATTATCTTTTATTGTGATAACAAATGCTCTCATAACGTAGTTGTACTCCTAGTCCTCTGGATTGTAGTATAGTAGTGCTTAGTCACACCAAGGTTCTTAATAATCTGTCTACACATTATAGCATCGTTAGGCCATAACCCATATTGATAACATGCTCTTAACAGATCATCAGCACCCTCTGGTGTAAGTATATATGCACTGTTTCCAGCGAGACCTTGAGGTATCCCCCATCCATCTATGTGTGGAATTGGCTGTACAATTTCTTTTCTACTTTGGATTATATTATGAAAGTCCATAGACTTACGTGTGGCACCTAGTGGAGAATTTATCCCTATAATGTTGTAGCCTTTGTTTAGATAGTCTTTGGCATTGAACTTGGAAGTAAATACTGCATCATGCTCAAGTATGAGTATAGGAACTCTGTTTCTAGAACATCTATCCCATAACCTAAAGTGGCTCATAGAACACGCAACACGAGCATGTCTGTTGGCTGTTTGGTACGGAACCTTTCTTAGACCAGAAGCCATATCGTGGATCTCACCATCCCAAGGCCAATTCCACTGAAGCTTATATGCCTTTACCCACTCCTCAACATCTTCCTCTGTGGTAGCCTCGAATGTCTTTACCTTGAATTTGTTATCAAACCTAAGAGAAGATGTTATGCAGTTTTTGGCGGCAGTCTCACTTATCTCGTTACCCTTCATAGTAATGACAAGGGCTTCCATTATAAGATACCTTTTTCTACTAATGCTCTATAGTTTTTGATCTTCTCTTGTTTAGGTCCTGATGGTGTAATCTTTGTACGTACATGGATCATACCAGCGTATTGTGGATATTCTAAGTAATTATCATAGCACCACTTTGGGTGTAGAAACATATCATCAGAGATCTTAACACCTGTTCTGAAAGCAAGTGTATGGAAGATACCCTCGTCTTCCCACTGATACGGTTTGTTATATGCATTCATCCAACTCTCATTACCACCTAATCCAGATCTCAACTTTTGACGTAATGCTCTATCCATCTTGTAGATAGCACCACCCCAATAAGGAGCTTCCATGGATCCTTGGAACGAGTGTTGTCTCACCAACTTGGTATGTAAATTCTGTTGAATAGGATTGTATAGGCCAACACCGACTTCGTCAAAGATATTCTTAGTCATATCCTTTGGAACAAACATATCAATGTCTAGCATCAGTACGTTGTCGTAATCGTCATACTCCTCGTCTAGCATGTAAACTTTTTGACAAGGTGCTGTTAGGTGATCACGGAATGGCATGCCTTTGACAAGTTGATAGTCTGCACCAACTAATCTTGCATACTTTGTAATGTTCTCCATAGATAGAAGATCTAGTTCACGTAGATCTCCGTTGAAGTGTTGTAGGATTATATTACGCATCTCGTTTGAGTACCGTAAATCCTACATTTACAACCCCACGTTCAATAATCTTCCATTGTGGGTTCTTTGAACAGAACCTTTCAAGACAAGCTTGTAGTTCTGGAACTGTGTTTGTATCGTGTGCCACAATATACTTCTTAGCAAGAGGTGCATGCAGATCTAATTCTTTTGTCATATGATAAGCTTTGTGGATACTATCGATTAACAACATATCCACTTGTTTACCTACTGAACCCAAGCCTGCGCTATCAACTTCTTTAATAACAAATTCAATGCCATTCTCTCGTGCGTAGTGTTCTGCATGAGGTTGGCAAAATTTGCGATAACGGTGCATGTCGATATCCACACCTTCTACGTAAGAAAACCCACTGAGAAGTGCATTGGCTAGTGTACCACCTTGGTGTGTTCCTAGTTCTCTATAACTGTCACACTCTTTAGCATAGAACTTGATAGCATCATGCTGACCACAGTAATCGTCACCATGTTCTCCCTCTTGACCACTACGGATCTCATCATAAAATTCTACCAAGTTCTTCACATGGCCTAGTTCAACATTAATCATATTAGTTCCTTGATGCTATAAAATACCATGCCTTTTTGTATATTGGACATGGGAAGTGTTCCACGGTATGTGTGGATCTTAGTTCCTTTGCCACACGTTTAAAGTATTCGATGTTATCTATACCCTCATATTCTCGGTTGTGAGCAATAAAGATCTTATCATATTCTGGTAGTCTATCTATAACAACACTACGATCTACTAATGGCATCTCGTTTAGACTAAACGTGGCATTCAACAACTCTGTAGTTGGATAATCATCACGAAGATCTCTCATATAAACGTTGTTAGTGTCAGATGTGTGAATCAAGTGATCCATCTGAATGTCATGCATCTCCACAAAGTCAATGAGATAGTATTCTCCTGTATGTCCATTAGTCTTGTGGATACGACAACAGGCACCATAGCCACCACCAATATCAGTGATGCTTTCAAAGTTATTCTTACCCCAACGTTCATTCATCATCTTGTGATAATAAATCTGTTGGTATGTTACTATACTTCTGTTCTTATGACTAATAATGGGTTGACCATGTTCTGGTTCTTTGATATGAGACATCCAATCGCCAATATGGTCTGCAATGTCTCTTGCAACCGTAGATTGATATGGACAAACTGTTAGACGAATAGTAGGTCTCTTTAAATAGTGATTAGGACTTTCCCTAAACTCTGTAGCAATAGACTTTCTAAAATCATCCCAATTGGTCATAGATTCCACTCTTCCACAGGTTTATCAGCAATCTTCTGCATCTTCCATATAGGAAAGTCTCCTTTACCTCGTATCTGTACGTGCACAAACTTAGTATCTTTTGTTCTTAAATCAAGTACAGGTCTTGGATCTTGTGTTTCTGGCACATAGCTTACTGAGCTATTCCACTTATAGTCTAACAACCCCCAATTGACAGCACACATCCATACATTCAAGTAGTTTTGATCAAGTGTATAAAACTTAGGAAATGCTCCAGCGACATTACTTAGGTATATTGCAACCGATTCTTGAAAGTTTCCATGAGCATTGCTAACAGCCTCACGAAGATTCTTTCGTCCTTCTTTAGAGTACAGAACAACACCAGAGTTAAATACTCTTACTTTACCATCTTCGGTTCTAGGCACATCTACACCATATTTACCCTTAACCCATTTTGCCCATTGATCATCTTTGGCACCAGTAATACCACCAATATTATATTTGGCTCTTGCTTCTGGTTGGTTCCATTCTTCGGCAAGCAATAGATCATGATCATCCATCTCATCAAAGATGTTATCAGTAAGGCCATCAACAGGAATGATATCACAGTCTGCAAATAGGATGTTGTCATACTTATCAAACTCAGTATCAAACACTGGACGAAATGCGCCATAGTACGCACAATACTGTTCACCGTACCAAGAGGGCATCCAACCTTGATTATTATCAAAGATGTATTCTGCACCAATTCTTTCGGCATAGGCTTTCATGAGTTTAACCCCTGCCCATACGCCAGTAGTAACCTTACCTTGGTAGTATTGATATATTAGATTAGACAATTCGCTTTAACTCCTCTACATTTTCTCCCCTGTTAGGAAGTTTATCCTTAAGGAAGAAATGAATAAAATGTGATTGTTTTAAATATTCGTTAGGAATTGCAGTATACAATGCATTGAACTTATAGTCAAGGTGTTTTACGCTGATCTTATTCATATTAATAAATGTGTTAAGCAGTGTCTGATCTGTTGACCACTTCCACGTACCCTTACCATCAACGAATGCTTTAAACATAGGTTGGGTGATCCACTCTTTGGGTGACATACCATTTAATTGTTTTGAGAACGATTTATTCATGACCATCATACCCATATTCATAAACGCACCACCATTAGGATGATCGAAGTCAAAGTCCATACCTGACTTACCGTCAAGAGAACTGTACTGCATTCTAGAATAGTTACGGATCTTATTAGCGTATTCGGGAGTTACAGGCATCTCACGTTCATAGACACCTGCGAAGTCATTATCACCTATCTCATCAAATACATTAGGTGCATTCTCACGAATGTAGATATCGCTGTCAATGATAGCAATCTGATCGTACTCAGGAAAATACTCAAAGGCATTCTCTTTCTCAAAGATAGGAAGGTATCCTAAACGAGAAGCACCCTCACTACGATTAGTAGTAAAGGGATCTGGTTTGATAAACAGTTTAGGCATTGTCTGTAGAACATAATCGGCGTTAATGTTATCTGCATACGCCTTTACGCTCTCTGTACACCAATCGTATAAGTTAGATCTTGCGCCAACGTACACTTGATATATTAATCTTTTCATAACAAACTTTCATAATTACTTCTTGGCGGCATTAGACTTGATAGCGGCGGCACCAAAGAACGCCGCAATTATTCCTGCGACTGCAATGAAGTACACCCCGGCCATATCCCCAAGGATCTTGGCGGCACTGTCTACTCCAAATACAACGGCTAGGATAACCGCAAATGGATAGGCTAACATCCCTACAAGACAGAACCATGCCATTTGCCTTTGGGCATCTTCTTTCTTATCCTCATTCTCAAGTCGAATCATTCTCTCTTGACGAGCTATTTCTGCATCAGTGACAATACCATCGTTATTCGTGTCTGCCTTGTTAAGATCAGAATCAGTACATAGTACCTTTGGTGTCACTCCGAATGAATTTGGGGTCTGTTCCATTAATTTCTCCTATAATTGCTCTTGCTAATATACATGCTCTAGAAGGTCTAGTACATTGCTTTACAAAAGCCCTTAAACTATCTATATCACTTTTACATGACTTATTAGACTTACGCATGACCTCATCAAACTCGGTACGTAGGTTTAAGATGGAGAAGATATTCATTTTCCTAATTTCCAATCAGTCCAATTGTTTACACAGTAGAATGAACCAAGTAGCCATACAAGGTTCGGTTTTCCATTTCGTTTACGCTCCCATTGTTTAATTGAGAGTGTTTTTCTTTTTGTCAGCCCAATAGAGATCAATTGTTTGCATGAGCTTGGGAACCCAAGTATCACGGTGTTCTTTATATACGACAGGTTCATGTCCATCCACATCCATTATAGTTACGAGATTAGTGATAGGCATTCCAGTTCTTTCTTCCCACATAATAGCATATGCGGCTTCTTGTGCAAAATAACTAGTAACCCATTCACGCTTTTTAGGTCTTTTACTTGTTTTAAAATCAATTATACTAGGAACGCCATCAAAGTATCCAATACAGTCAACCCTACCCGCTACACCAAGGTGTTTAGAATAGAGTGGGGCTTCTTGAATAAAGATATCTCCAATACGCTCATCTAAAATAGGCATAAGGTTCATCCAACTTTGTATCACGTCTAATGGGTATTTAGTGGGATCAATATTCTCATTATCTAAATACTTTTCAACAATGTCGTGTACGTATGTACCACGTGTAGATGCACGATGGGAAACTCTATTGGCTTCTTCTTCGCCTACTCTCTTTCGCCACTTTGCGATTGAGTCTCGACTGAGTATTGATAATACAGTGGTGATACTAGGATATCGGTTACCTTCTGGGTCAACATATGTTCTACCAGTTGACTTGGTTTCTGCCAATAGGTCTTCATACCCTAAGTCCAGTGGTGTGTGATTGAATTTCCTCATTCTTTATATCCTTCACTTTCTTTTCAATAGGCTTAATACGGAAGTCTTTATTAATTGATTTCGTCTTATTCCTATTCATCTTTTTATTCCGTGGATCGTATCTAACAAATTTAGCCATTACCGTACTCCATTCATCTCCTTAGTCATTATATAGTCTCGCACTATACCAGATCGTACAATGTCTTTCCAGTCAAAATTAACAGTCGTAAAGTCTCTCATCTGCTCAAGTATATTCAAAAAAGGTGGCAGTCCATTCTTCTCGTCTTCGAAGCGGAAATCCGACTGATGAAAGTCTCCGCAAAAGATAATCTTACAGTTGTTGCCAATACGAGTGATGACTGAGTCTAACTCGTGAAAGGTCAAGTTCTGCATTTCGTCAACGACAATAATCGTGTCGTTTAATGTGATACCACGAATGAATGATGTACTCTCAAACGCTATGCTGTTAGAAGACTGTAGCTTCATCCATGCTTGATTGTCTTGAAACAACTCAGTTAGGATACCCATATAGGGTGATGCATACGCTTGTTTCTTCTCATCCTCATTTCCTGGTAAGAACCCAATGTCCCTTGTAGGAACAATAGATCGTATAACTGTTAGTTTATCATATTCTGTCTCTTTGTCAAGAACTTCTTCAAGTCCTAAAGAGATAGCAAGGAATGTTTTACCTGTACCCGCAGATCCTGATAAAACAAGATTGTCTCCTTCTTCCCATGCTTCACACGCTAATGCTTGATTGTCGGTAATAGGTTCAAATTCTGACATGTTATCCAAACGTAGGATCATGCTCTTAGTAGTAGTCTGTTTCCGACTCATGTTTTGATTTTGCTTTCTCGCCCTGCGTGTTTGTGCATATTCTTTAGATGATCTTTCCAACCATCTGATGTTCTAGCTAACGTACCACCTGTTTGTGCAACAATCTTAGGTGTCGATAATGCTTGAACTAAGTTAGGGTTTTGTTCGAGATAGTCTTGTAGATCACCAAAGGACATCACTGTGTCCCATTCTTCTCCACTGTATTTGTCTCTTATTGTATATACTGGCATGATACTTCCATTATCTGTTATGCTTTTATATAGCTACGTTATATCTAAACCAATCTGGAACAATAGAGTTAGTCCAGACCATAGAGAAACGATCTTGTTTGGTTTGATAGAACTTACGGTATGAACCGATAGGATCTGAATGGTCTATACACTCTGGTGATGCGCCCATAGCAAGTTTGAATGGTGTACGATCATTGCTATAGTTAGTCATAACAGGTGGGCGGCGTAGTATGTCACGCAACTTAGTATCTGTCATATGTACTTTACCATAACGTTTGGTGTACTCGTCACACAAAGCAATGAAGTGCTTGTAGTGCCAGTTGTAATTTGAATTAGTTTCCATAGTCCATACTGTACATGGGTGACCAGTATGTACGGCTTTGTATAGTGCTTTTTCCATAATAGGATCTGATAGCTCCCAATACTTTGACATAGTCTTACCTGACTGTGATGGACGTTTTGTTAGTTTACCGTCTAACATACGGTGCGCAGTGGATAACATCTGACCACTCTCTAGGATCATCTTGACTACATGTTTGTCGCACTGCATCTGTGCTGATTTGATAGGACACTTATCTAATATAAAGATATTCATAATATACTCTCCACCTTTGCTAACAACGTTATCTTATTATACACACGATCAGCAAAGGTGTCAAGTGATTCCTTTAGATTAAGTTAACTTATTTTGCTCCGACACTACATCTGCTATATGCTGATCAATGAACTCTTTCTTTAACATAATTTTATGGACTAGGTCACTTCTTCCCTTTTTTGCCAATTTCTTTGAATATGTTGTTAGTTCACGTGAGTCTCTTTTGAGACGTTCAATTTGTGCTGATATCATATTAGATAGTTTTCCTTAAAGTAAAAAAGGCCGACCCACAAGTGGAACGACCTCGGTTAGTGTTGCATTTAGGTAATCATTTATCCAGAAGCATCCTTGAGTAAACCTGGGAAAGATTCATAAACCACCTTCCTTGTTAAACCTTTTAACCTTTTCTTATTAATCATATCGATTACCAACTGCGCATCATTTGGATGAATGGCCTCTAGAATTTCAACAAATAAGTTCTCTCTTCGTAAAGCGGGCAAATTATCACCAGGCCCACCCTTTACAAAGTTGACAAACTTCTTATGTTGCATTGCTAAAGATGATGGTGCGGAACCGGGGACATTGGGTGTATATGGTGGGGCACCTGTGGGTAAATTCCACTGCACGGTGGTGTCCATGGATCCTCGAATGATGTCCTTTAAAGGCCATGATTCATTCTTTTTTAAGATCTTAATACGATCTTCTTTTGTTTCTGCATCTGTTACATCTTGCAGAACTTCATAAACTAGTGTCATTTATATAAACTCTCCTACACTTTCAATTAATAATCTACATCGTTTCTGGATTAGATAGGGAAAGACTTTGTCCTTATTAGAATGTGGGTCTTGACTATCGTAGTTATTTATAATATCTAGTTTTACACTTTCTGGACATTCTTTAAGATCTATCAACTTTCTATTACGATGTATATTGCGAAGAACTTCAGCACCTAATGCAGATGGATCTTCCATAAGCATTGCCTTCTTCTTAGCAGTAAGTGTATTCTGTCTACGCTCATCCACAAAGACATCATCATCAGACAACACGTTAGGAACACCATCAGAAGCATCACCTTTAAGGATGTGATCTTCTAAGAAGAAACGTGGGTTCGGCTCTACTATCATCTTTTTCGTGACAGGAGAATACTGTTGTACGTTCTTGAGTGTCTGTAGTTGTGCGAAGTCTTTGTCTCCAGAGATAATCATTACAGGCTCATAGCAACCAAACTCTTGGGTGTTGTAGCATAGCTGTGCAATAGCATCATCTGCTTCACAACCGTTCTGATGAATAACTCTGTACGGAAAGTTATCACGGATCTCATCACGAATGAGGTTGATACAACGAAACACTTCATCCCAATTGATTTTACCTTGTTCACGTGACTTCTTACGTTTGTGTTTATATTGTGGGAATATTTCTTTACGGAAGTTTCCTGTACCATCAGCAACAACACATACCTCACCAAACTCCTTAACGTGTTTGGCACGATACATACGGATCTGGTTAAGAATCATATGCCGTAAAGCATCTTCGGTTGGTTCTACCTTTGACGATAGAAACGTACTTACTGCAATAGCATTATAATCAATTAGTATCATAAGAACTCTTCCATTCCAACATCACGATTATCGATGATAAAGCTTTCTAGTAGATTACTACTATTTGCTTCAGTAACCCATTTCATTGCTTCTCTATTTGATGTAAAGTAAGCTTCTTTGGATACGCCATTAAATAGCATATATTTCGCAACAAACATTTTCTGTTTTACCATTCTTTATAATCTCCACTTTCTTCATTATATTCAAATCCCATATAGTATGCATGAGTCTCATCGGCAGTCAGCCCATTATCTTTATCGATACGTGGCAGTTTGTGAGTACCGTTAGGATACTTGTGAGGACTATAACCCCTACCATAATAGGAATCCATAATGCCCCTGTCAAAAGGTCCTCCATGCGTTTGGTCAAACTCTTGACCTTTGTATGTAATTACATCATCCATTCGAATCACTCCTATTTGTTATCATAACTAATATAGCATATGACAAATAGTGTGTCAAGTGTTAATCGTAACCTTTCATTACAACCTTTCGCATTTGACGTTCTTCCCAAGCTTCTTCAAAACCATCTAGCCTATAACAGTATTCGTGGTTTCCCCACATACGTAACGTGTAGCTGTCATAGATTTTTTGGATTTCATCTAGCTCATATCCCTCTGGTATCAGATGACCTTTGACTGCCCAATGCAGTTCGTTAGCTCTTTTAACGTCTACCATTGATCATTTCCGGGGCTAAATGGGCAACGTGCTTTGAATGGCACTTTAACCCTATGAATTCATTATAATAATTCGGGTCAAAAAGGACGTTTTTCTCGAATTGTTCTTTAGCTTCCATATAAGACATTTCCCCCTTACTTGTACATAAACGCACGATAGAACGGCTAAAACGTTCTGCAACGTCTTCTGTCAGTATTTGTTTGATTGCTTCGTTGGATCCGTAGTATTCCATCCAATCGGATTCTTTTACTACGATACGTTTTCTAGTCTTCCCCTTAAGAGGAGCTAGTCGGCGTTTAGACCAAAATGTCTTCTTACCGATATACTTCATACCGTTAGCGGTATCAGTAATTTCATACACAAAACCCACCCATTGGGATAACTCCTCGTGGGTGGGCTTAAATTCTTTATCTTCATATAACCACATAGTTCATCACCTCTCAGTGCTATTTAGTAGTCATCTTCCTCATCATATCCGTCTTCTTCAATATTAACTGGATGTCCACACATGGGGCAATGATATGGGGTTTCCCCTGATATTGCTTCCACTAGTGTTTCTTCGTCGCATATTGGACATTCGATTTTAGTTGCTCTTTCCATTGTATTCCCTTTTATGCCTCACATGCCACACAATTCATAATGTCTCTTACCAGTTCTTGAGCTGGATTAGCAGACCGTTGGTAATAGAATGTCTTAACACCCAATTTCCAACCTTCGATGATTAAAGCATTGACATCTTTGGCTGATACATCAGGATGGATCATAATGTTTAAACTTTGTGCTTGATCTATATATTTCTGTCTTGCACCTGCCTGTTGGACAATTACCAATGGTGTGATCTCAGAGAAAGTCTTAAAGACACTCTTTTCGCTATCAGAAAGAAACTCTAGATGCTGAACCGATCCACCATGCTTTAGGATAGACATCCAAGTATCATCATAGTTAACAGCATAGCTCTTAATAACTTCATCAAGGTATGGGTTACGATATGTAAACTTACCTTTGGCAAGATCTTTAGTGAAGTAATTAGATGCCAGTGGCTCAATAGATGGTGAGACTTGACCTAAGATGAAAGAGGAACTTGTTGTCGGAGCAATTGCACAAGTAGTAAGATTGCGCATACCATACCCAAGCATACCTTCTGGTTCGCCATATTCAATTGCCAACTCTTTAGATGCGGCATGAGAACGATCTTCGATAAACTTAGAGATTTCTACAGTGAGCATGTGTGCATCAAATGACTCGAATGGGATCATTCTAGATTGTAGGTATGAGTGCCAACCAAGTTGACCAAGACCTAATGCTCTCCAACGTCTAGCAAAGTTGTTTGACGATTCCATAAACTTGATACCGTCAGTCTTTTCGATATACTCTTCCATAACCGCATCAAGGAACCAAATCATAACCTCAACAGCATCTGTTTCTTTCCACTCGTCATACTTGAGCAAATTCATAGAAGCTAGGTTGCATACAAACGATTCATCTTGTGCTGATGGTAGTGCAATCTCTGAACATAGGTTAGATGCCCAAATAGGAATATTCTGATCACGTAGTGCTTTGGGACGTGCATTGTTTACTGTGTCTTTAAAGAACAAGTAAGGGTATCCACTCTCACGGCGTTTACGTAAGATCCTTGCCCAAATAGTACGTTTGTCAGAATCTCCGTCAATCATGGATTGCATCCATTCATCACCAATCGTAACACCAAGGCTTAGATTGATAATAGAAGAACCCTCTTCACGACATTCAAGGAATTCCATAATGTCTGGACTTTCGATATCAAGATATGCCGCAAAGGATCCTCTACGAACATTACCCTGTGCAACCACATCTACCGTGGTCTCAGTTAAGTTCATAAAGTGTACAGGACCATCTGCCGTACCACCTGATTTGATAGGTGTGCCACGTGGACGCAATGCACCAAAGTAACCAGAAGTCCCTGCGCCCATCTTTGTTTGCATACCAACTTCTGCAACCTTACCTAGGATGCTTTCCATATCATCATCAATGAACACACCATTACAAGAGATAGGTAATCCCTTCTGTGTTCCGTAGTTAGCCCATACAGGACTTGATAGAGAATAGAACCCACGACTCATATAGTCATAGAACTTATCACTCCAACCTGTATCTTCAATACCAAGCGACTTCTCTGCCGCCTGTGCAATGTTTCGTACTCTTTCTTCGACAGTCATATTACCGTCAATATATCCACGTGACAGGAATGTCCGTGAATCCTCATTAGCCCATTCAAATCCCATTATCTACTCCTCAAAATAAGTCATCGGCGGAAATGCCTTTACCCTTTGCATACTCAACAGGACGTTTCTGGAAAAAGTCTGTCATGTTTGCTCCGTACAATTCTTCATCAAACCAAAAGGTTTCTTTGATGTGTCCTTCGTCATATACGATTTCAGAACTATCTATGCCAATAGAATCCATACTATCTGCCATACGTTTAGCAATGAATGACTTTAGAATATCTGCACTTAAACCTGGTGCAGTATGTCCATCCATAATCCATTCGATTACTTTGCTTTCTGCACGTAGAGATTCTACACACTCTTCTTTGATACGCTGTTCCATTTCATCGTCAAACAATTCTGGATACTCTTCACGCAAAGTCTGGATCAGCTTGATGCCCACTTGAGCATGTAACATCTCTTCATTACGTGTGTACTGTACCTGTTGTGCACAATCCTTCATCACTGCTTTATTACGGTTCATGTGCATAATGATATAGAACTGTGAGAACAGACTAACATTTTCTACGAATAATGTAAATAGGGCAATTGAATAAATGTATTGTTTACGTGCATCTTTGTAAACTTTCTTATTGTATTTACGGAGATAGTCTACACGACCTTTAATAACGTCAACGTTTAAGTTCTCTTCGAACACGTGAGTAAGATGCAATACGTCTAGGATCTTCTCATATGCCATATTATGAATGACTTCTGAGTTAGCCATAGCGTAACCAAGATCTTTAATTGATGGGTGTGGTAAGTTATTGCCTACATCTGCCCAAAAGGATTTAACTGCGATTTCGATCTGACCAATAGCAGACATTGTTTTCACAACAACTTGCTGTTCGGCTGGTGTTAGATCGTTTTTAAATTGTGAATAGTCTGAGCGGAAGTTGAATTCTTCGGGTGTCCAAAAGCCTTTCCATATCGCCTCAATGAACTGTTTAGTCCATGGGTAGAGATCTGGCTTTCTTGAGATTTGTTCTTCGAACAGCATGTAGGGGATTCTCCATAGAAAATGGGATAAGAAGATACTCATCCCAATTGGTAGTATTATATAGCATTATTGAGTCTTTGTAAATAGCTAAATGTAGTAATTATTTAAATTAATTCACTACATGTGACACTATTCCTCAGTTGTTGCCTCTTTTGGATCTAGAGCTTCCTCATAGTATCCGACAATAGCCTGAGTGTCTTTGATGTATCGGCGTAGATCACCAATGCCTAGTGCTAGGTTCTCATATCCTTTAGGTGTAATCGCAAAGAAGACTGGTTGTCCAGTGTCGTCTTGAACTCTCTGTAGGAATTCGTCAACGTTATCTCCATTGACCACATACCAATCTACAGGTGGCATAGACACACCTTTAGGTCTGGCTTGAATAGGCACAGATTGTTGAACAAATTCTGTTTGTGTAATTACCTTCGGCTCTACGTTACTGCCCAGACACCCCATCAGCATCATCGGTGTCAGTAGGAGGAGATGTTTCATCTTCAATTCTTTTAATAAGTCTAGCGACTGCATTGTCAACCCTTTCTTCCAAACCTTGTGGGTTTGTTATAGCTTCCATAGTTAAATCAATCTTCGAGAATTTACTTCTCAAAGCATCCAAGTGTACTTGTGAGTTTTGTAGTGCTTTAGACAGGTTTGCATTAAGTGCTTCATTACGTTCTGCATTCTCTGTCATCTCTTTGATGGTGTTAGCCTGTGTAACTGTAACAGCTTCTAACTTCACATTGTTCTCACGAAGTGTATTCATAGTCTCTTGAGACCATAGATAATATCTGTATCCACCATATCCACTAGATCCTAAGATGGATACTAGGATTAAGAATAAATATACCTTAGCCATTGTATTCCTCTTGAAACTTTCTAAATCTCTTTAACAACACTGGTTGTTTCTTTTTAGAATGTCTTTTATCTGTTACACTAATCTCTTTAGGTTTAGGTACTGCATTGGGTGCCATATCAACACCACCATGTGCCACAGAGTTAGTAGGTGCATCTTCTTTAATCATCTGATTAATTCTCCTGCTGTGATGTAGATATCTTTTCCTGTTTTCATATGAGTTACCTCATAGATGTCCAATCCTAGGACTTCGCCAACAGGGAAAGAATCTTCTTTAATTCTTACCTGATCTCTTTTGATAACAAGTTCTTCACACGTCTCATTAATCACCTTGTCACCATTCACTCGATATACACCGGGCGATAGTTGTTTATTCTCTAATACGAACCACTCACTAGCCTCTGACATAAAGTCTAGAGTGTCTATACCACTTTCTTTTAGTATCTTTTCAAAGTTAGATACTCCATACTTCTCTTTCATAAGATAAAGTGCGGCGGCATACGAACCAAATCGTTTTCCTGGTATTAGTTTCTTGATGTTAAATACAAGCTTATGAAATGCATTGTGTGCACTCTTCTCTTCGGGAGTAGAGGCTTTCTTCATAACCTTACCCTTATCGTCAATAAGACCCATCTCATATGCGGTTGTATTCTCAAAAGGCGTTGTTAAAAGCCTGAGAAAACGCAATGTGTAGACTAGGTCTCCTGCTCTTGATAGTATGCCCATTTATATATTCCTTAACCTATCGACCACTAAAGGATCCATAGGTATATTAGTAAGTTCGTCATTTTTGATGTATCTAAGAAACACTAAAAATGGTTTGATGACACACATCTGGTCATCTGTTAATTTAATCCTTAACATAGCCACCCCCGGCTGTACACCAAACACATTATGGATAACTATAAGATGATTAAGTATTAAGCGATCAGCCAGATAGCCTGTTTCAGTAAATCTGTTTACCAATCGCTTAACATATTTCAATCTTTTTAAGTCTTCTATAAACTCTTCATGATCCGAACCAAGTGGATTGTAATAATGCTTGGCGGCATATAGTGGGATGTTATCCTCAGTTAATTGTATTTCCATAGACTACTTCACTTTGATTATGATTTCAGTACTTTCTTAACTGTATCTATCAAAGTTTTTTTACCCTTCCTACGGTCAAGTTCGATACCATTTTGACGACCTAATGCCTCAAGTTGTACCTTAGTCATATCACCCAAATTACCTGGAACAGGTGCTTCATTTAACATAGCTGGCTCTTCAATTGTAGGAACTTCTACGATCACTTCTGGTTCGCCATTAATATGATTCATATACTCATCTACCTCTTCCTGTGTGAAGCGCATAGGCTTCAAGATCTCTCTACGTGCGTGATGTTTCCATCCACGTGTAGTTGGAACAGCTTTTGAACACCACTGTGGGGGTTTAATCATTTACATCTTTCCTTCTGGTTTATCCGCCTTCAAGTCACCTTGCTTGTTGTCGCCTGGTCTAAGTGGAGCGGCCTTAACTGGATTGTCAATAGCAGATTTATTCTTAGCCATTGCGATTTGAATATCAGCTTTATCTGCTTGCTTGTCTGCCGTTCCCATTTTCTCATGGTCATCAACAAACTTCTTTTCTTCACCAGATTGATTGTCTTCTGGATCCATGGCTTTAACAGCATGCTTAGTTTGGTCTGCACGTGCCTTTTCCATGATACGATTGTAGACAACCCATTTCTTGTTTTCTACTTTAGCTTCTGCTTTAGCTTCTGCTTTAGGATTCATAACTGCTTTCTCCGATCCACCCTTGTCAACATCAGGGTTCTTTGGACAATCTTTTGCATGGTTCTCTGTAGATCCATCACATTCAGAACAAGGAGTAGTTTCGTCTTTTTCTTCCTTAGCCATATCTTTACCAATAGCTTTACGGCGTTTGTGAAGATATTCGTCAGATGAATCAGTATCACCATCGTTGTCGATATCTTTATCTTTACGATCTTTGAACTTCTTCTTAGCGGCTTTAGGATCTGCTTTATCTAGACCTTCTCCGTCATCTGACTTGTCGTTAGAAGCATCTTCTTCTACTTCTTCCTTCTTCTTGTCCCAAGGTGCCTTCTTAAGAGACACTTTGTCCTTTGGTTTAGCATCTTTAGCGGCTTTTGCCAATGCTCTTTGTTTAGCGTTTGCTTCTTGGACTTCTGCGTATGCATCGCCCAATTTCGTCATTACATCTTTTTCCATGTGTGGTGTTCCTTTACATCCAAATTTGGGCGGCTATTGCACTCCCGATAGCAACAATTGCTACCCAGAATAGTTTGTTTATAGTATGTACAGTACGAGCATTGTCATCGCACTTCTTTTCAATAGTATCTAATTTTGCTGAGAACTTGTTCATCCGATCCCATGACCGTTCTCTATACTCGTTGTAAGCATCCATCTTTTCTTCGAATCTAGCCAAAGATATTAAGACTTCACTCATCTTATCCATCTTTTCTTCGATTCTGTCTAGGCGTTTCTTCCAATCTACATCTGTAGCCATAACTTAACACTTCCATCTTCTGAGAGACATAGCCTTACGAGTAGGTCTTCCTTTTTCGTCCTTCATAGGACCCTTAACTCCACTCATACGAGCACAGAATGATTTCCTACGACCTGCGTCTTTACTGCCAGCTTTAACTTTACCAGTAACTGCGGTCTGTAGTTTACTACCGGGGTTCTTGGCTCTATACGCCGCAACACCCTTCTTTGTCATGCCAGCACCATCTTTGGTTGCTATCTTGTGGCCTTTAGAATCTTCGCCTCTGGCTTCGACCACATGTTCCTTAAAACTTCTCATTTGTTTTCCCCATCTGGATGTATTTTTACGAAACTTGCAAATGAATATTTGGCAAGGGTCTCAGATTTAGTTATACCTTCAACAATAGGTTCAACAACTTCAATACTTTCAATCTTTTCAACAGAGTTCAGCCATTGACGTGTGCGTCTAGTGTCTGTCTCTACAATAACGTAGTTTGCTCCCAAAACTGAGATATTACCTACCTCATTGGTGTCTTTGATTATAACGGACTCACCTACAGTGAATAGGTCTCCGTTAACAAAAGCTTCACGTTCTTCAGAAACTGATTCTAGTTCTACGTGATGTCTAAATGATGCTTGCTCTTTGATACCCATAGATTTTCGGATATCATTAAACAACTTCTTTGCATCAGAATTGCTTAATGCTTTAGGAAGACCCTGTGAGAAAGTGGTAAAGTCATTTGCCTTTGCACTTGCTCTTTGTTTGCTTGCAGATGCACCTTCGGCACCTTCAGCATCAGGATCTCGTTCACCAGCCGATACGACTGTAATCTTTTTAAAATTATAGAAACCATGCCTAGACTTAGTTCCGTTATATTTGTTTAGTAATATATCAAATTCGTTTACACGATCAGAACCAACAACCATCACGATACTTTTGAAACCATCATTGTATAATGCTGTTGCAATATCAAATACCGTTTTGACCTTTTTGTCAATGATAATCTGACGTGCATGTTTTGGGAACATCTTACGAGCATACTTGACTTTGTCTTTGTACACCAAAGGGTTCTTATTCTTATCTTGACTTTGAGATAAGTAAGTCCTGTATGGATTCTTACCTGCCGTCTTAGCCAGTTTATTCAATAGTTTTTCATGACCAATAGTCGGAGGGTTCATTCTACCAAACGTAAAATAAACAATTTGTTCCTCTTCGACTAAGAACTGACTAAATGATGCGATTGCCATAAAGGTTACTTTCCACGTTTTCTTGCTATCTCAGCTTTACGTACATCTTTCATCATACGCTTTGCAATATTATTTATACGTGGTTTCATCTTGTTTAAACGCTTCTCAATCTCAGCTTTACGAGCTGGTGTCATATCCTTTTTAGGACCGTCCTTGGCAATCTTAAGTGCCATCTGGTTACGAGCCTGTCTTTGTGCACGTTTCTTTAGTTTATCCGTAGAGGCAATCTTATTGGCGGCTCTCTTACGACCCATCTTCATTTTAGTCTTATTCTTACGTGCCGATATACCACGATCTCTACGTTGCTTGATAGATAGAACTTCATCTACCTCATCAACCTCTTCGTTAGGGAACATGATAGCTTTTGCACGTGCAGTAGCTTCGGGCGTACCTTCTTGGTGCTTATTAGGATCGTAACAATCTTCTTGGAATTTTAGGAATGATTTCATTTCTTCTCTTCAACCCCTTCTTTAGAATACTTCTTTAATCTATTACGAAGACCCTTAAGATCTGTTTTAACAGACTTAGTTTGTTTGTCAAGGTCTTTTCTATTAATCCCTGATTTCTTTAAGTTCTTTAATGACATTGAAAGTTCGTCAACCTTATCCTCATCAAACTTGATGTTAGGATATTTCTTACGAAATGCTGAATGATCTGCGGCGGCGGCTTTCTGACGAGCGGCGGCTTTCTGTTGATCAGTTTTGTTTTGAGAATGAGTTTTATTCGCCTTGTTTGCAAAAGATGTACCCTTTACACCTTTACGGTGCAATAGACCTCTGCTACGAGTACCGTTAAACTCTTGTACAGTCTCTTCAACAGGATTGTCACGAAGACGTGGCTCTCTACGGTTAACTGATGGATCTTCAAGACGCAAGTTCTTAGGATCATTGTTCAAAGGATCGTTATCCTTATGCCCAACATCTTTACCGTTGACATTCATTTTCTTAGCCATAAGTCTACGTGCCTTGTTGCGAGAAGAACGCTTCTCTATCTGCTCAGGCTTACCTTGGTAGTTTTCATACTCTTTGGCGTAGTTTCTAGCTTCTCTGATTTCTTTGAATGTCTTCATTTCATTCTCTTCTGAAACGCTTTGTACTCTTTACGTCTGGCATTATCAGCATCTCTTGCTCCAGGAGTAAGTTTGCTGTTTGGTTTACCATGAGCCATAACCTTCTTACCCATAGGTGTAAGGTTACCTTTTTTATCATACATTTGATTGATAAGTTTCTTTTCAGCAGAAGTTAGTTCTTGCACTACTTCTTCTTTAGGAACACAATTAGGGACTTCTTTGCCGCCCTTCATTTTAGTTCCTACTTGTTTATGAGTATCCCAACACGGATCCTCAGATAAGTCTCTGAATTCTAAGTTTTCTAGAATTTTATCTTTGAATGTCATTTGTCATCTTCCTGGTTTGTCCCATCCTTTTAATGTATCGGGTGAAAAGTTGTTGTATGAGAACTCCATACGATCAACGATTTTCACTGCATCACCGCCAAGTTTATCAATTGCTACATAACCCTCTTCGCCAGTTACTTTGTAACCAGTTTTGGTCTTAACGAAGGTTTTAGTTTTACTTAGTTTATTAAGACTATTTATAAGTTTTAATTTGGCTAATACAATAAGTTTCTGCATTTCAAACATACGGATTAAAGATTGTTTGTTAGCAGGTGAGAAGAACGACAATAACTCGTTTAAAGCATCTCTACGTCTGTTCTTACCCTTTTCTGTCTTTAGCTTGTCTATTTCCTTTTGGTATTTGCCTTTGATCCAACGGATGAGACCTGCGGTATGAGTGGTTGTGTTTTTGATAATCGTCCCACTTCTGACAAACGTGTTGTTGTACTGTTCAATATGTTGTGCGAGTACTTTGTTCGATTCGAGACTCCGTAGAGTTGTTCCTGAGATGGTATTGAATAGTTTACCACACTCGCTAAGGATCTTAGTAACATTCTCAGTTTCCTTTGCAGTCATTGTCATAGATGTCATATCTCTTAACATAGCATCTTGTGACCATACGTTTCGGGATTTCTTGAATTTGGATACATCTACTCCGTAAGAGGCTCTAAGGGTTTCAAAGTCATTACCGCTATAGGATGTGTGCCAAACGATTCCAATTTGGGCGGCTTTGATTTCTCTTGCGGCAACACTGCTAGCAGGAACAGCATAAACAATAGTGTTAGGATGAAAAGTGATGAGATCTTCACCGTTGATCTTCTCCTTCTTTGTGTCACCAGGGCCAAATAAGAAGTCGCCTTGGATTATACCTTTAATCCCCAGAGATGGTAGATACTTCAATGCCGCTTTAAGTTTATCAGCTAGATCACCTTTAGTGTCAGCATCAACTTCGGCGGCAGTCTTATATACCTTGGGGTTCTTATTAAATATACCTTTCTTAGCAACAAAGAATTCGCCATCATTAGGATCAGTCCCACAGAAGACCGCAGGAGCACCATCCCATTTGATAGAGACGTTACCTTTGTGAGCACCACCTAACATATCACGTAACTCACGTAATGCGTTGATAGCCTGTCGAGTACCATCAACTCCACCATAGAGAACCTTGTCCTCAATGTGAGTCATATGGGTATTCTTTTGTTCAGTAAGAATTGATTCGTTAAAGGATAACATTATGCACGATTATCCCAGAATGTTTTGCTTAGTTCACCTCTAGTTCTAGTTGTGTCACCAACCTTACGAACTTCAGTATATACCTGATGAGCACCTGATCCAGAACCAAATGTTCTAACACCATTGGTTTGTTTTAACCATAGTGCACGATGAGGAGAACCCACCCCAGGATCTGAAGGTGAGTTGTTGTATTCCCATTGAGGGTTATTTGGTACTGCTACCCATGCCATGTTATGTCCTTACTTTAGTGGATTCTTTTTACGTGTTTTAGGCTTAAGGGAATACTTACTGTCTGGCATCTTCATGATTTTCAACTCAGCTTGTACTTCATAGTACTGAGATCTAGTTGATACACGCACTTTAAATGCACCTACTCCAGATAGTAGAGGTATGTTTCCTTTTAATTTAAGAGGGTTGGTTCTACCAACCATATAGAAGTCATCGCCCGCTTGCATATAGAACGCAGGTTCTGCTTTATTATTCAAGTAGTGATCTGTGATAACCTCACCAAGATTTACATTAGGTAATGATGTAAGATATCTGTTTATACCCGGTTGAGCAAAGTATTCCTTCATTACATTTAGAGGAACTGCATCCTTATCCTTCAAACCTGTTTTGGTTGTAGGGATCTTGGGGTTCTTGATACCACTGAATTCAGAGATAGCTTTGATAAACTGCTTGGCAGAGTCTGACTTGTTCATAATCTCGACTGCTTTATGGGCAGACTTCATACTATAAGTAGTTGCCCACTTTCTACCATCAAAGTAGATACGTGGGTTTGCCAAGTTGTCGGTGTGATTCATCTTGACCTCAAGCCAAGACTGTTCTCCACCTTCCGATTTTACAAGAACATCAGAATACTTCGTACTAACCTTCGGACGTTCTGCCGACCAGTCTTTCATTGCATTGACATAGTCTGCAACTTCCTTTTCGTATCTATCGGATTGTCGAGTCTCTAGTAGGACTACGCCCTCATCCCTGATGTTTATAACGGTTTTCAAAGTATTTCTCCTTATTGCTTCTATTTATAACATTTATTTCCTACGAATGTAGGCTTTATCACCAACTCGTTCTACAAAGAATTGATATTGCTCAAAGTTATCATCCATCAAATCTATATTCAATGTACGAATGGTAGCTTGCAGAGAAATAAACTCTGCTTCGCTAACATCTTCGGCATATAGATCTGGATCACGTTTGTCCATAACTAATTTCATACTCATCTCCTATGAAGCCAGTGCGTATTGCACTGCCTTCTCTGCCGCTTTGATCTTGCGGTTTTGGTTTGCACCGAACCACTGACTGTGTAATCGGTTTTCTGCGTTACGACCTTGAAGGTGGTCTGTAACATATGTTACTGAATTGAATGCTTGCCACCAAGATCCTTCAGCATAGTTAGCACCCGGTTGGCTCTCCAACACATCGTAGCAGTTACGTGCCTGACGTGACAGATCATCAATTGAATTAACTGATGCAACCTTACGTTTGCTATCTGTATGTGGGTACACTTCGTTGTAGAAGTTGATGAGTTCTTCGGCACCATAACGGCGTGATCCAATGAACTGAGCCATCTCTTTATACTTCTCAAACTTCTCGTGTGCAATACCCAAGTGCTCTTTAGCCTGTTGTGGGTCAAAAGCTTTACGGTGTGACACTTTCTCAACACGCTTATCGTTAGCGTTAAGTGACATAGTCAATGTGTTATTACAAACCACACGTACAGGTGTGAAACGCACATCGATTGACTTACCGTACATGTGAGGATTAGAGAACAGTAAGAATGATTCTACTGTATCATCACCAAACACATCGAAGCTTTCTTTGACCTTAGCCAAAGCCCATACCTGTTGACCACCCTTAAGCGATCCTGCGGTATGCATCTCCATATCCCCTGCGGCAATGTACTCTGCAAAGAATTCGAATGCAGTTTCGTTTTGTACAGGGTTCCAGTTCTCACCAACATTGGTCAAAACTGAGTTATCAGAGGTACGGATAAGAGACTGTTGACCAGTCTTGATCTGTTCACCATTCACATTTACATATGAATCATGCTTTTCAACTTCCCAATCCAGACCCGCTTTGCGCATCATCTGTACTGGTGTCAATTCATTAGATACCTTTGTACCCAAACCATGCCAAGGCGTTTCACCCGCATAAGCCATCTGAGCAACACCGTCGATAATTTCTACTTCATGTGACATTGTATTCTCCATTATTTGTTTTCATAACTAATATATCATATTGATTCGGTCTTGTCAACCCCTAAATGCACTTATGTGTGCTTTGCCAGAAGTCGCCTTCAACCCAATCTAACTCATTAGTGATCCCCTTCTGGAACCACGCACCATCCCTAGACCCTGCGAATTTCCACAGAAGTTCTTTAGTGGCGGCTTGTATAGCACGTGTATAAGTTCCGTGCTCTTCACTCCAAGTTACGCCATATGCGTTAAATGTATAAGTTTCCATAATATATCTCCTAAGCGAACATTGGTTGCATGTTTGAGAACACTGCATTGTATGCATTTACTTCGTATTCATAGTTCTCAAAGAATTCGTCATCTTCTTCACCTGATGCACAGTGCTCTTCCCAACAACGTTGCATAGCATTCATGCCTTCAAGAGTATCACCACGTCCGTGGTCTGTCATAGCTTTCCAACCCTCTTGGAAGGAAACTTCGTCTTGGTAAAAATTAGGAATTCTAAACATGTGATTCTCGCTTTCTTTGTTTCTATACCTACTTTATAGCGTATAGATTCGCAGTTGTCAAGAACTAATTTGTTTTAATAACGATTTATTTTGATGTTGCTCTAAAGATCCCATCCCAATCCTTTGGGAGATCTTGCGTCTTCATATACTCACAACGTTCAATCCAGATGTCGTAATAGTCATCCATATGACCTTCAAACTTGCCCTTTAGGTCTTTACAGACTTGAATGGCGTGATCGAAGTGTTGTGTTGCATAGAAGTTGTGCATGGTGTTGTGATCGAGCGAATCATCACCATGTACTCTACGGTCAATGTCTAGTACCGTAAATATCTCTAAACCTACAGTCTTACCTTTTACTGCAAGATTGTCTAGTTTGAGATAGAAGAAGTCGTCTTGAGTTACATTGTGGGTATGGGGTCCTACAATTAAAAGAACCCCATACCCTTTGCATGCGCTTTCTAATCTAGCGGCTGTGCTGACACTGTCTCCGAGGATATCATAGGAGTGTCTGGATGTAGAACCCATCTCTCCAATATAACCAAGGCCAGTATTAATGCCGGCACCCATACCCACTTGCGGTTTACCTTGTTCCATAAGTTTTTCATTAAATTTCTCCACTGCTTTAAGCATGTTTAGTCCTGTCTGAACTGCCGTTTTCGGATGGCTAGGATCATTAACAGGAGCGTTGTGTATGTGCATAGTAGCGTCACCAATGTATTTGATAATCATTCCACTTGCATCTAACACAGGTTGTGTAATTGCATCCATATAATTGTTCATCACTGTTGTCAAACCTTTAACATCATTTCCGAACGATTCACCCAATGGGGTGAAACCTCTAAGATCAGAGAATACAATACTTACCTCTTTCTTCTGACCTTCTTTAATTAGTTGTGGGTTCTTCTGTAGGATCTCCACAACTTCTGGTGAAGCATATCCACCAAATTGTTTCTTAATAGCTTGTTTCTCTAAGAACTCTCTAACAAACTTAATACCATATACTTGTAGTGCTATGATTACAAAGACAATGATAGGTGCTGTTACATCTATTAACATCTTCTCTGTGGCATACATGTGCATTGAATATGGTATGACTGATCCAATAAGACCTACTGTTGCTATCAGCCCTACTATCATCCATTTGCTTAATGCGATTAATAGAAGTCCACCAACCACAAGACCAAGTAGTTCTGCCATAGGTGCCCAATCTGGACGTTGGATGTTAGTTCCATTAAACATAGTACCCAATACCGCACCTTGTACTTCTCCAGAAAATACAGATCCTATGGCTGTAGGCGCTGGGTTGGCTATACCTGCGGCTGTCACATCAACGATAACAACTGCACCACCGAAGTCTTGGGGTAGGTCTGTTAAGGATACTCTCTTACTCTTTTGACTCCAATCAATCCATACACGACCCTCACTGTCTGTAGGAATAATACCAAACTGTGGTATCCTCATCTTCTCTACACCATTGGGTTGCATTTTGATTTGAAAACTAATGTCGCCTGCTAATACACGCAACGTCTCTAGTGCTAAACTAGGATAAAGAGTACCATCTACCATGGCAACAGTTGGCATACGTCTAACCACACCATCTATCTCTGGTTCTGTACTGACAATTCCAGCCCCAACAGAGTTATTCTCTAATACAGGGACGTTAGCAATTATACCATTGTACGGTAAGATTGTATTCAAATACTCTGGATTGATAATAGCCGCACCAGGGTTGATAGGTTCGTTCTTAGTCTTATCACTAGGACGTGAGGATAACACGACAGGATAGTCGTATAGGATATTTCCCATATATGCGTCACCACCTAGTCGATCTTCTTCTGGCATCATAATCGTCCAGACCACAAGACCTGCGCCCGAATCATATAAACCTTTTATTATATCACCATAAACGTTTCTTGGAAAGGGGTATTGTCCATATTTGTTCAGAGTTTCTTCATCGATCTCTGCGATATAGATGTTATTCTCTACAGGATCTTGATTGACAATTAACTGGTCAAAGTAATTGAGTTTAATACTTTGAATAAAGTTAGATGGATATACGAATGTATATACTAAGATTGCTAGAGTTAAAATTGCCCACCAAGGACTCAATAGTTTCTTCATTAGTTACCGTTCTGGTTTATGTTAAGAGCGCAACCAGTATCAGCCCAACAACTTCCATTAACGGTGTATGACATACTATTAGTTCCATACTGTGTCGAATTGATATCTGCCATGGACTGACTTCCTGTTGTGATATTTATAGTCACAGAATGGTTACCAGATCCTGTCTGAGATATGTCAAAGTCATGGGGGGTTCCGTCCATATCAAGATATGCATATTTATACGATCCTGTCTGGGTCAATGCCACATCATTACCATCACCGTCAACGATGATTTCTGCCTCATGGTTCTCTCCATCTTGAGTTACATTTAGAACAAAGTTATCACCTATCTGAGTGATATCTAAGTCATTGGCAAAACTAACGTTGCTGATAAATGTCAATAGAGTTGTTAGTGCTATCGCCCAACCTGTAGTCATATAACTCCCAATCGTTCTGTTGCAGATCTATGGTATAACCATATGCCTGATTTAGTCTTAATTGTACGAAGTTCTCTCCGCTATCATTTCTTCTAGAGAACACCCAATTAGGTGTTTCGTTTATTAGTGATATTCCTGTTAATGGATCGTACCCATATATATTCGTTTCCTGTTTCAGCAGTAGTGCATTCTGATCTGCAAGCTCATCGGTAAACAATCTCTTTAATGCTTCATTCAACTGATCTAGCATGTCATACAATAGGTCTTGAAGATAATCTATATCCATATCAAGTTCGGTAAGCCATATGCCTTCTATAGAATCAACTAGGGCATCATATTCCAATCCATCAAATTGTAAGAAGTCTAGTCCTAAAAAGTCTGCCCTCTCTCTTTGCTCATCCAACAACCTTGTCTGTTCTTCATAATATGGGTTCTTCTTTCTTAGAATTAGAAGTTGATTGATCATACTCTCATCAATGTCCAACAAAAGTGGTGGTGTTGGTTTACTCGAACTAGTAGAAGCTATAGTAACTTGGAAAGCTTTATTAAGTATAACAAACCCAGCGTCAGTCTCTACTGTTATCTCTCCTGTGTAACAAGATCCAGAGATGTCACAAGACGGAAGCAGTGTAATCATACTACCACCTGTCTCGTCTATAACCATTGCAAAGTCTGTACCACGAACAGCAATCGTTGCTGATGGTGTGCGTATCCTAACACGTTGTCTACTGTTCTTAGCAATCTGTCCACTGGCATATCGTACAGTGCCAAGACTTGCTTTAAGACCAAGTGATCCTTTTCCAGTATTAGGATCATAGACAAAGTCATCAATGATTAGTCGAGAATGTTCTGTTATATCAACTCGTGTATCATCTATAAAATCTATTCTCATTTTAGACTTAGCTGTTATTGCCGTGTCCATCAATTCTATAAGAGTGCCCTTACTTGTATTAATCGCATCTTTACCACGCTCAATAGCCGCACTACCAGATTTTCCTGATAGCTGTACAATCTCTCCTATGTTTGCATAAGCAGAGGTTGTTATCAAAACAAATAACAAAGCAAGAGACTTAAGCATTAGTCAGATTGTGTAATATTGATTTGGTGATCATCACCATCAGTGTGAAGGTCTACAATGTTGTCATATACTCCGCTTTGGTTTACCACAACTGCATGATCACGACCTTTCATGTCGAGTATCATTGTGTGTCCATTTATATCACCATCGCCAGATACATCAATATCTAATGTACTGTCAGTTGATGCTAAACTTGAGTTCGCATCAATAGTTACAGTCACAATTGCACTTTTGCCGTTAATGTCTGTTGTTATCACGTTTCCGCTATCATCGACTACAAAGTTTACTGTTGCACCTTCAGCATCTGCCGTTTGTCCAATGTTAATAGTATAGTCTTGATTATCACCATCTGCATCAATGTTAAGTGTAACGGTATCACAATCTCCACCTGCGCTACTAGAGCATAACAAGTCTATTTCGTTTCCACTACCAGTTATATCCCAAGTACCTGTGTAGGTAGAACCTAAGATTTGTGCAGTGATTGCGTTTGTGTTACCTGTCTGAGTTATGCTAAATGTCATATCATCAGACGCACCAGATGTTGAACCAAGAACTACGTCTTGAATACTAGTACCAATAGTGTTGTTTTGACCATCTTGTACGATGTCCAAGTCAAGTGTGTCACCTACTTGTTTTATGTAGATATCATTAGCGTATAATGTAAGGGGTGCAACTAATAATGCACTCATCATAATGAGTTTACTAAAATGTCTCATTTTCTTTCCTTTATCCGCCTGTCTTTGGGTCTACCAAAAACGACCAGAATTGCTTCATTTCTCCTTCATTAATCAATTCAATCACACCAGCCTCTATTGCTGATCTTACTGCATAATTAACTGGCTCATTCACACTAGAGCCAGATTCTGCTTCTACAAGTTTCGTACCCATATCAAAAAATCTGAATACGTCTGCACCACTTTGGTGACTTGCTATGTTCTTTTCCGTGGCAACACTTAGTAATATTTTACCTGTGCTTACACTTACTAATCTCATAACAATTGTCACAGTATCAACTCTATACTGTTGTTGAACCCCAAGACCAAGATACCTTGCTCCTATTCCACCTGTAGCTACACTTGAGTCATAACCAACTATGCCACCTTCAAGTATTAATCCAGCGAACACCATAGGTTTCAGTGGTGTGGGTCCGTTTGCCAAATCCTTCTCATACACTTCACGTGTATTTCTAACTAACTGTCTTTCTCTAACCAAGTTGTCAAGACCAACTCTCTCAACCGTTTCAAACCAAGTTCCAGATCCAACATCTTGCAATGCCTTGATCACCCAAACTTCTGCACCTTGGGTAACAGCACTACTCAAACTCGAATTACCAGGCTTCCTCTGTCCAGTCTTATCCGCAAAGGAATAAACAGCAATGGTCATTTTCTTTCCATCCAACTGTTCATAATCAGAAATCGAATTAGGAGAAGATTGTACCTTTGGCGTTTCACCAATAGGATATTGATTAGGATCCACACATCCCATAAGGAGTGAAACAATTGTAATCAAAACAAAACGCATCAGAAGTTAAACTCCCCTGACCCTGGAATAGTAATCGTTGTAGTACCATCATCATTTGTTATGACTAGGGTAATAGATCCTGTAGTTGAATCTTTAGACCATTCAATCGTACTTCCCTCAATCTCCGTAGATCCACTAGTAGCACAATCATCACTTGTACACTCCGCAAACATAGAATCTACCATCTGTTTACTCAGTGTTGCGTATATTCTACTCTCAAGGTTCTTAATAAACTTGTTTAATGTAGTATTCTCCAACTCACGCTCAATGCGTTTCGCTTCAGCTTCCATTTCATCTCTTCGGTCTTTATTCCTATTGAACAGTAATTGCTCAGTAGATAGCACATGAGAAGAATATCCTTGCCCATTAAAGGAAGGGTTCTTAAATGTAAACTGTAATTCTGCGTTACTTTGTGTTGGGAGTAACACCAAAGCTATTAGGCTTAGGGTCTTCTTTGATATCATCTTCTTCGCCAGTCGTATTAAATTTCTCATTCTTGGTCTGGTTTTGTGCAACCTCTTTGTCCATACCCCTATGTTCTAAAACAATGGAGAGCTTTGAATTAAGTCTGATCATATCATTATCAAGCATACGTACTCTGTCCACTAACTTAATTAGTGTAACCATAGTTTCACCAATAACTGGATCTATGGTCTCTGTAACCCACTTCCAAATAAAGTAGATGAAGTAGCCCATTCCAACTGCGGCAACAATAGGGAAGCCGTAGTCCTTTATGGCTTGGGCTATATCCATCTATCCTCTAATCGCTCCATCAACTGTTGACACTTTTACAAGCCATCCATTTTCGTCAGCACGGAATACGTCTCCAGGCTTATAGAGATGATTGTCTTTACTAGTACCATCCCTTTGCTTGCCCATCACTTCTCCGTCCCAATCTCCTTCAATTCTAAAGTCTGATGCTCTTTGATGTATTCTAAAATCAAGCCACATCATCGACTTCTCCGATTTTTTCAAAATATCCATTATATCCTATCCTATATGTTTCACCAATTTTTAGTCTAACATCGTCAATTACAAAGAACTTATCTTCAGTATCTTTGTTATTGAGAATGCGAAAACCATTCTCGAACTTCATTAGAAGCAAATCTTTCCAAATCATTAGTCTCTCCTTGCATCGTCTTTACCTTCGTTAGCCGCTATACGGTCTATGTTAGGTTTAACATTCAAAGCATAACTAAGTAAAGCGTCGATCTTTACTAGATCATTGTTCATTGTTTGAACCCTATTATCTAAGGATCCTATTATATTCTTAAGCGTTGTCACTGAGTCTGTAACACTCGCTAGGATAAACTTTAGAGATATGAAGACAAAGATCCCAGCGGCTATTGCCCCTGCAATTGGAGTACCCACATCACCTATTAAATTAAATATATCCATACCCCTATTTATACAAAAAGAAAGGGGAACCCGAAGATTCCCCTTAATCACTACCTTACATTAAGTAATACGGATGTATTAGGTCATCACACCATTCGTTTTTAGAAAGAAAAAGATAGATTAACTGAAGGTGAAAGTTGTTCACTGTTCAAGTTATAGTTCAATTTGCTTTCAATAGATGCGGCATCATTAAGGCCAAGTAGATAAGATCCACCCACGTTTTGTGTCATATCATTTTGGTCACCATTCAAGTAACCTGTAACACCTAGAAGTGTTGTAGAACCTTCGTATGCCCATACATCATTTGCGTATGTCATTACTGTGTCAACGTGTTGATCACGTACTTCGATTCCTACACCTGCACCAACAGCGATCTCTTTAGAGTCGATGTTATAATCGGCAGAAGTTTGTGCTGTAAACCCACCTAATGTAAGTTCATATGCACCTTGTACACTTGCAACGTCTGTTACATCTGCACCAATGTCTGTAAAAGAAAGACCTACACTTGCACCTGAGATAGCGATTTGTGCTGATGTTCCCATTGATGGGTTAGCTAGTGGGCTGTTTGCCGCAGAAGCTTCACCTTCTACAAAAAGGTTTCCTTGTTTACCAAAAGATACACTTGTTGCTCCAAGTGCTGTGCCTACATGCCAGTCACCCATGCTCAATGAGTTGTCTGCATTAGCAACTACTTCTACTGAGCCAAATGCATCGCCTACGGCAGTTACATCTAGTGCTACTGACTTAGCGGCAATGTATTTTCCCGCTGTGTTTTCTGTAATGTCAATATCAACATCTACTGCAAGATCTGCCGCATTTGTGATACTTGCTGTAGCAATCATTGCTAGAGAAGAGATTAAAGTTTTCATTCGTATTCGTCCTTGTTAATTGTTAGTGCGACTTTTCTGTTGCTAGGTAAGTCGCCAACCCCCTGTGATTATGCCGCTAGGCGTAATCCAGATGGTGCAAAGTTATTGTTTGCAGTTAGTAATTTGACCAATCTCGCAGTCACCCGGTAAACTCCACTTCACTACGACACCTGTCGATCCTAGTTCAGCCCCATCAAAATTACTTACCAGATAGGTACTTTGGTACCTCTTCTTCTTTCTTAGCCATCCAATTGTTATACGAATTTATAATCCATTTAATCATTGTATTCTCCTAAGTAATTTTGGTGGAGCTGTGGGGTACTGCCCCCCAGTCCAGTATGTGTTCACGTTGCTTCAACGTTTACAGTGTATATAGTAACATAAGGAGCTAAAATGTAAACCCCTTATGAAGTTTTTATATTGGTGTGGTAATTATCACACAGGAGCGGCGTACTGCATCATGTCGATATCGAACCCACCCTCTTCAAAGTTAGGCTGTTGTGGCGTACTCATCTTCATCAAATGACTGACACCACCATGTAGCTGTTCCATCAAGTTACGTGTGTTGAACTCTAGCTCTTCAAGATCACCGTTGTTATCAATAGTAAAGTCTGCCATCCATTGCTTTAGGCTCATACTATTATCAGCTTCTTCTGGTAGATGATCTGAACGATCAACCCAAATACAGAAATCAAATACACCTGTATTCTGCATAGCAAAGAATTCACGTTTGTTACGTAGGCCACAGTAGATGTCATACTCTTCAAACATTTGTCTACCTAGTCGAGCGGCATCCTTATTGTTATATTCACAAATCGCATCATACCATTCTGCACGATGATTGTGTCTATCGGCATAGCACTCTTCCATATCTTTATAGTTATACTTTGCCTTTAGCATATCATAAATGAATTGCTTACAACAGAAGTGGCTACTACTTTCAAAAGTGTAACCCATCCTATCTCTAAGAAGTTCACAAACGGTATCTTTACCATGACGACCATGCCCAATGATCAATAGTTTTAATTTGGGTAGTTCTGGTACTTTTTCTGTTTCCATGTTATTTCGCTTTATAAAAGATGTGATTGCCGATAGTCGCTGTTTTAATCATGTACTCTGGTGTAGCCCAATATGGTTCTACATAGTCGGCGTGATAGTGATCTGCACCATTGGTGTTATCTTCAATACGCTCTTTTAGTACATCGATTGCTACATTTGTAGCCATTTGATATGCACCTAAATCTTTAGGTGAAGGATCTGAAAGCGTCCATGTCCAACTGAATTGTTTTGGGGCATATACCACCTCACATACAGTTTCTCCATAGATACCGCTATCTAACCTGTTCATAGTTACATGAGCAACAGCCCTTTGACCATCAACAGATTGATTACGTGCTTCGTGGTATATATTCATAGCTAAACAGTTCTTAGCTTCAGCATAGTCTTTAGTCACAAAACTTATACATGCCCCAAGCATGATAATTAGAGATAGCGTAAGAGTTCCAGATAGAAAGTTCTTCATAGTGATTCGTTTCATGTCGTTTATATTCTCTTAATATACAGTGTTAATTTAGGTTTGTCAATGGTATTCTTTGGCAAGTTTCTTAATACCCAATGACCAATTCTCTGCGGCATCTTCAACATAACCTATGGAGTGATTTGGAAATTCTTCCCTAAAGAAGATTTTATTGTTGTTATCAAAGTATTTGATATATGCTCTTTCTTCTTTATAATCGAAATGTACTTCACATTTACCTTTGCCATCTTCGGCATGGTAGGTGTTAAGCTTTCTACCCATTAGATACAAACTCCTCTGTCATTGGAAAAATTGATGCGATCTCCACTGCAATGGCACGAGCTAGTTCCATATGCTCTAGCTGAGTTCCATTACCAGACCTCAGTTCTATATAGTGTATCCATGACCTCAAAGTGGCGTTTGCGAACAGACGAGATACAGTATTTCCTTCGGGTAGGACAGATCTTGCCTGTTCCTTTGCAATACCGTTTTCGACTGCCCAATTGTATGCCAACTTAGCTTCATGGATTATCTGATGTTGTTTCATTCTCCATGATCTAGCAAGCTCTCTGTCTGCATTGGGAATAGAGTTCTGTCGGTTCTTAGGATCTTGAAGACGTGCTTCTCTAGTAACAAATGCTTCTTCCATATCTTGTGGATCTGCATATCGTTGACTAAACTCTTGAAATGACATTGATCTATGTCTTAGAAGTTGACGTGCAATGTCACGAGTTGTTTCGATACCAAGTGTACAAGACACCATTTCCAAAGGCGACCAATGTTTATGTTTAACCAAATACCTAATAAGTTTATCGGCAGTCTTCGTGTTCATTTCGTTGGCAGGGTTAGATACCCTAGCACAATAACTGATGATATCTTGAGCATCTCCTAGCCCATCGATTGTTGATTGCGGCTTAACTACTGTCCATACTTTCATAGGTTATTACTCCATTGTAAAATCATTGAATTTCTTTTGCGCTGTTGAGTTGTCAAATACAGGGACATCTTCTTTCATAAGACCTGCTGTGGGATCACCTTCGGCATCCATCAAACGCATCCTACCCCTATCTATTCCTATAACAAATCTCTTATTAGAGTTGACATCATTGTATCTGTTTTTAAGTTGTTTGACCATGACCTGACCTTGAGCTTCTAGTTCTTCAGTAGAGATCAAAGCAACCATTAGGTCTGCCGTAGCGGGTAGTCCAAAAGACTCACTCGTATCTTCAAGCCCAATGTCCGAGTTACTAAAACCAGAACGTGTCGTCTGCGTTGCAGTGAAGACCGGGATATGGAATTCCATCGCCAATCCACGTAGCTCTTCAGCAATCGCTTTAATGTATGTGTAAGAATTGATTGATCCCCCCATTGCTTTCATGCGTGAAGAAGCACAAATGTTGATATAGTCAATAAAGATAATATCTGGCTTAAACTTCTTCTTTAACTTTAATTCGTTTAGTAATGCCCTAAAGTGACCACTGTGTGCGGATCCTGTAGGATACTCTTTTACAATCAGTTTGCCAGTAGTATTCTTTTTAAGTCTGGCAATCTTCTGACTGAATGCATCTTTAGACATGGTTTCTAACTGTGCGATAGGAACATCTAGGATGTTAGCATCCACACGTTCTGCGACACGTTCTTCTGCCATCTCCATCGATATGTATAAGACATTTTTACCTTGTTCTAGAAACGAACCTGCGAAGTGACACATGGCAAGAGATTTACCCACACCAGTACCTGCGAGAATAACATTCAAAGACTTATTAGGAATACCACCCTTTGTGATTGTATTCATCATCTCAATGTCAAAAGGCATCTTCTCTTCATCAGATTGATAGAAATCATAACGTTGAGAGAAGTCTTCGATATAGTCGTGACCAATGTTAGTATCAAAGCTAACACTTAAGGCATCTGATAAAAGATCAGGTAAAGCATTCTTAGTCAAAGACTGATGCTTACCATCAATGATACTTATACCTTCCATGATTGCATTGAACACGGCACGATCTTGACACCACTTCTCAGTCTTATCGACTAACCATTCCTGATCGATATCTTCTACTGTGAAGATCTCTGGAAGGATCTCAAGAGCCTGATTGTATATATCATCAGGCATTGCCGTAGCCTCATCCAATTCAATCTTGAATGATTCGAGTGTAGGAAGTCTGTTGTACTTTCCAACAAACTTACACACTTCTTTGAACAACCGACTGTATACACCCTCAAAGTATTCGGGCTTAACAAACGGCATAACCTTTCGCATAAAGCTATCATCAACTAGTATATTGCGTAAGATTACTTGTTCAATGTTCATTTTGATTCCCTTGTCTCTACTGATTCGTCTTTTATCGAATTGATTAATACCGCCGATAATACATCACCTACGTACAATTGTAAAGCAGTATTTTCAGATTTTAGGTCTGGATCTGGTGAAGAAATGATATCAAAATCAAATGACATCATTGGCTCTTCATTCTCACCACTCACCTTAAGTTGACCAAAAGCAAACACTGTTTCAGTAAAGTGTCCAGTCTTGATACGGATAGCCCAAGATTCATCTTCTCCTGGTACCATCTCGTAATCAATGTTCTCTTCTGGAATTTCCTTCTTAAATTCGTCGTTGTATATCATTACACTTCCTCAACCAATTCATCGAAGTCGATTTCAGACTTATAGCCAATAGTGAATGTGCGCTTAATAAAGTCTTTGAAATCAGTCTCTGACATAATACGTTCCCAGAACTCAGGCTTTAATGTATCTGCCACACGAGATTTGGATGTAAGTACTTCGCCAGTTTCTGGATTAACACCTTCATACCAACCATTACTTGGCTTCATAGCATAGCCACCTGCAAGAGCAACCTCTAACAATCCACTATACTTTTCGACTCCACCTTCCCACGATACTGAGATAGGGATCTTAGACTTCTCTTTAACAGAACGAGACTTCTCAATGTTAATCACAAAGTCATAACCTGTAATCTCTGTACCAGTCTTAACCTGTCTACGACCAAGGATCCAGATGTCATTAGCTGAATAGTAAATACCTGTACCACCAGACACAACTGCTTTAGAGAACATCTCTTGAGTTTGATATGTGTGGTTAACAGCCAACAATGGGATGTCCTTCATAGCCAAGTATGGTGTACACATACGGAACAAACTCTTAAGTTGTTTGGCACGTGTCATATCACCTACTGACTTTTCAGACACTGCATCCTCAAGTTCTTTCTTAGATGCAAGGTTACCAATAGAATCAATAACAATAATGACATTGTCCTTTTTAGTCAAACCTTCTAATTGAGAAATCAAATCAAACTTTAGTTCTTCGATGTTAGTGATAGGTGTATGTAGAACACGTGAGCTATCGACACCAAACTGTTCGAAGTATGATTGTGGAGATCCAAATTCAGAGTCATAGAATAAGATGACTGCATCTTTGTGTGCATCAAGATATGCCCCTGCCATAAGCAAAGCAAATGATGTCTTAAAGTGCTTAGAAGGTCCTGCTAGTACTGTAAGACCCGGTGACAAGCCACCATCAACTGATCCAGATAGTGCCACGTTAACCATGGGAACTGATGTACTGACCATCTGTTTGTTTGTGAAGAAATCAGACTCAGACAAAACTTCAGTTGTCTTAAGCTTGGTATTCTTCTTGAGTTTATCCATTATACTCATTTAGTCTTCCTTTCTTTGCAAACACGTTCTCGTAGATCACTCGTAGAGAACCTATGTGTTCGACTGTTATAATATGTTTCGATACCTAACTGACGAGCAAGCTCTTTACCAGTAAAGTCTCTATTCTTATATTCGTCACCAAGTATGCGAACATTAATTGGATACATGTTAATTATATCAATTAAATCTGATTCTGTACAGTAGATAATGACTTCATCAACATATTCAATAGCTTCAAGTTGTGCTTGTCTTTCTACAATACTTTGGATAGGACTATTCTTTTCAGAACGATCAACACTAGGGTCAATCTGTAATGCACAGATTAACCAATCACACTGAGACTTAGCCTCACGTAACATCATCACATGACCTGCATGTAACAAGTCAAATGTAGATGCAGTTAGACCTACACGTTTACCAACCATCAGGAAATGCCGCTAGGTAATATTGGTGCATAAGGCTCTCACCGCCAACAGTGATTCGACGATGTAGTTCTTCCATACTGATGCTGTAGTATTCACAAGCACCTTTCATTAAACGATCTGCGGCTGTTTCAGTTGACATTATAATATCCTTTATACCATTCGATAAACTTCTTAACACCTTCCTTCATTGGTGTTGTTGGATTATACCCTAATCTACTCAGTTTGTCAATAGACGACCATGTATCTTTTGCATCGGCTTTGTGCATTGGAACAAGTTCACGTTTAGCCTCACGACCTAGGTTTTCCTCAATAGCATCAACAAATTCTGTAAGAGGTACACGTTTGCCATAACCAATGTTGAATATCTCATTATAGTGCTCTTCATGGTTTGGGTGTAATCCTTGGGTGTGTGTATGTTTTAGGGTAATCTTAATTCCCTGTACGATATCATCAATGTAGGTAAAGTCCCTTGACATATCACCAAAGTTATACAACTCAATAGGATATCCTCTGACGATGTTCTTAGTAAAATTAAACAATGCCATGTCTGGTCTGCCCCAAGGACCGTAAACCGTAAAGAACCTAAGACCCACAGTATTACGAATAGGACTAGACATGAACTGTGCTTCGTTAGCGGCTTTAGTAAATGAATATGGGTTTAAAGCACGTGGTAATTTTTCGTACTCGTCTTGTGGCATAGGATTGCCTGCCATAACAGATGAAGAAGAAGCATAGACAATGTTCTCTACACCATGCTTCTCACATACCTCTATTAGGTTTTGAGAACCAGTCATGTTGTTATCAATGTACTGTTGTGGATTCTTAAGAGAATGTCTCACACCTGCGTAAGCGGCTAGGTGCATCACAATGTCTGGTTTATGCTTTTCTACAAAGTGATCTAGTCCACGTTTGTCTTTAAGATCTACATAAGAAACTTCAAAGCTTCTCTCACGTAAGTTCTTAGATCTAGCATTCTTTAATGCGACATCGTAATAATGGTTAAAGTTGTCTAGTCCACAAACCTCATAACCATCGTCTAGTAGCGAGTTAGCAAGATGGTATCCAATAAACCCTGCGCAACCTGTTATCATTACTTTCATATTCATCTCCTTTGCTACAGTATAGCATATCTAGGAGACTTTGTAAACAACTTTCTGAACCTTTTCACGTTCATCTAATTCGTATTGAGAACGAATCTTATTGTTCTCTTCAATAACTAGATCAAGGATTGACATTGCTCCATTACCAAATGCACTGAAGGCATTAGTATCTTTAGGGAAGCAAGCACCACCAAAACCAAGACGACCATCTTCGCCAGGAACCATAGTGTGACTAGAATGTATTCTCGCATCAGCACCAATAGCACTAATAACAGTATCGTAATCAGACCCATTTCCATCGATCAACTCCTTAAATTGGTTAAACCACATAACCTTTGTGGCAAGAAACGAATTAACACCATACTTGACAAAAGATGCATCTTGTGCAGTCATCTTGTGTACTGGACACGGCTTACATTTACTCGATTCTTTATATAACTTGTATAGAGCATCAGTTGACGAATCAGACCCACCAAATATGTGCATAGGCGGATTAACAAAATCGTGTAATGCGTTCCTTTCTGTGAGAAACTCAGGATTGTAAACTACCCTGTCATACTTATCAGATAACTCTTTAACTATACTTGGAATGACTGTAGACTTAATAATGATAAGTCCATTTGTTTTCAAAGCAAGTTCAGCAACTACACTTATAACTGTTGAAGCGTCAATAGACCCATCTTCACCAAATGGTGTGGGTACGCAAACAAATGACGCATCCGTATCGGGATCTACATCATTAACATCTGTGCCTAGAATAGGATCTATTAATTGTAATTTGTTATCAAAACAAGTAAAGCCATGTTCAACAGCTTTACCTACGAAACCATATCCAACAATGGTAATACTCTTAGGCATGACCAACAGTTTCTCGTTTAATATCGTTATGATTAAACTCAGCCCAATACAACTCAAAGGCAACACCATCTTCAAGGCATTCAAACTGATGATACACCCCAGGCTTTACCTTAGTGTACATCCCAGGATCTAGAATAGTCTCATCAACAAGATCATAATCATTCTGCCAAACACGAATGAGCATACGCCCACTCTCGACATAGAAACCATTCCATTTGAATTCGTGTAGATGCTTAGAGCATACTCCACCTTTATTCATTTCAATTCTGTGGAACTCTAGTGCGCCATTGGCTTCTACAAGCTCCGTATTACCCCATACTTTTCCAGCGATTGTCATGCCATCTCCTTACATCATCTTTTGTATTAATTTCTGTTCCATTAAAGTGTACACACTGTGCGCCTATTCGCCAACCACTTTTTAACCAACGCAGTTGTTCAAGTTGCTCAACTGTTTCTTCTTGTGTAATTTGTAAATTTGGATAAGCTAATAGTGCATGCCGCTTGTATCCATACACACCTAAGTGCCATTCTCCGTAGCCTGTAAGTCCTCTACCAAACCATAATGCTTGATTTGGATATCCTTGTACCATCTTAACACTATTAGGATCATCTTGCATTTCTTTAGGCATGTCAGTGTACACTGTACTTACAGAATAGTTGTATGATAAACTTTCAACACACTTCTCTACCATTTCCTCTGTCACATCAGGCATATCACCTTGCACATTAATAAATTGATCGTACTGGCTAAAGAAGTAGTGGTCAACTGCGTCAGCGCACCGTTCAGTACCGTTGGCACAATCTATTTGATCAATCCAACACTTGTTAGCACCAAACAATTCGTATATACGCATGTCGTCAGTAATCACGTATGTGTCATGACCAGTCGCCACACACTTATCATACACACGTTTGATCATAGGCTTTCCATCAAGATCTGCTAATGGCTTACCTTCGTATCTAGTAGATCCCCATCTAGAGGGAATAAGAATAGCGGTAGATGTCATAGACTATATCCTTAAAGTTTTTTAGATACACCATATTAGCACCGTCACTTGGTGCGCTTGGCGGATCCTTATGTACCTCTAAAAAGAAGTTGTTAACGCCCAAAGCAGAGGCAGAACGAGTAAGACCTGCAACGTAATCACGATTACCACCAGACGATTTACCGAGTGCACTAGGCTTTTGTACTGAGTGCGTTGCATCAAATACCAACGGTACATCATAGTTATCAAGCATGTACTGAATACCATTAAAATCGACCACAAGATTGTTATAACCAAAACAAACACCTCTCTCTGTAATCCATACTTCTTTAGCTTCTTCTGTTTTGGATAGCACACCAGATATATCCCAAGGTGCCATAAATTGACTTTTCTTGATATTCACGATACAGTCTGTTGTACATGCGGCCTTAATAAGATCTGTTTGTCTTGCTAGGAACGCTGGAATTTGTAATACATCGACACTACCCTTTACCCTATTAATCTCTGCCGTTGTGTGAACATCAGTAAGGATCTGAATATTAGGAAGTTCTTTGCGCATTTCCCTAAATGCTTTGAGTGTCTCATCTATACCAACACCACGAATTCCACTGTCATGACTTCGGTTAGCCTTATCATAACTCGCTTTGAATATGTAATCGAACCCAAAGCTCCGACAAACACTTTCACACTCAGTTGCAATTTCCATGGACTGTTCAAAGCTTTCGTGTTGACAAGGTCCTGCAATGATCCGTGTCATTTACCCTTCTTTCTCATACGACGAAGTTTGGCATAAAGACTTTTAGTCTTACCCTCAATAATCCCCTTAATCACGGAACGGCGTACACGAGCGGTACGATCCTTTGCAATACGTTGTGCCTTCATTATATAACTCCATTTTTGTATATATATTCCAATGCCCGATCTGCTTCAACTTGCAGTGGACGGTTGTTATACCAGTTTCCATTCTCTGCATCAAACTGAGAACACATCTCTGCAATCTGATCAGACGTTATAGGATACCCACGATAGCTTGCATTACCTGCGGTCTTAACCATTATAGCATACATCTTAGAATACCAACCAGTCTCACTGATAGAGGCGTATTCTACTGCTAGGTTCTTAGGCCAGAATGGGCAATCGTGGTAACTAGACCATGAGTATTGTGTATTAGTCAATCTACTCTTACGATGTTCTAATACTGCTTTCTGTAGTTCTGGTGACAGTCTATCCATAAAGTTCTTACTATCACGCCGACTGTCATAAGGATGTTTTGCTAGAAGCTCTTCCACATCAAGAGACTTACCACTGTTAACGTAAAAGAAGTTAAAAGCGTTAGCGTAGTCAGCTGGTATGTAATACATTCTAGACAAGTCTTTAGTCTGTGCATCTCCAATCGAGTCGGACCACTTATTAAGAGCGTACCAGAAGTGACGTATTCTAGGTTCTTCAACCTCTGATTCAAGATTGAATACAATCCTAAACTTAGGATGTAAGTCCGTACTACTAGCAGTGCTATACACAACATAATCAAGATGACCATACTTATCATTAAGTTCATTTTCTAAATCCCCCTCGAAGACATGATCATCAACATCAATAGCACACCAACTTCCCCAAGCCAATACATTTTTGTTGGCTCTAGTAGTATCAGTTTTATATATTGCTGGCGAAATGAGTTCTGCATGTTTCTTTCCTTCTGATGGTGTTGTTGACAGTTTACGCAATAGTCCAACAAAGTCATCCCAAGACTGGAAGTCAATCCGCTTGTCTGTTTTGTTGTCATACTGATTTTTGAAAACTGTCAACGAGTACATTATACTAAGTCACTTTCCTTCACAAAGACACCATCGACCATACGACCTGTACGACCTTTGATGTCATCATAAGCTACCTTTAGACACTCCTCTAAGGATAAATCGTTTCGTACCATAATGTTGATTAGAACAACCATCATATCACCGATATCATCACGGATATCTTTACCCTTACATATACTATCTGATAACTCACCCGCTTCTTGAATGAGTTTCATATACTGATCTTTATCAGTAGACCCCTCAACTAAGTTTCGTTGGTGGTGCCAGTCTTCAATTAGTCCAATAAGATATTCCAAGTGTGTCTCCAATCATCTACTTGATTTACGTTCTTAAATTCGAGTGCGGCGGCAATATCATGATCGTTACCACCAACCATAGTCTTATCTCCAAAGAAGGTTATGTCTCCTTCAAAGTCTGGTAGGATCTGAGCTTTCCCACATCCAACAGGTGTTATATCCAATCCAGTATCGCCCGCTACTGTAGCCATGACTTGACCTTTAAACCTATAATTGAACTCATCGGCAATAGCCTTACGTTCTTGGAACATCTCTTCAAACCAAATGTAATCTTGACGTTGAAGAGGACCTGCATTCCTACCAACCACACTGAAGTTACATAACCCAGGGCGATGATCGAAATGATTACCAGTCCTTATAGTATACCTTGAACTGTGTAATTTGTCAAGCAGAAAAAGGTTAGCTTCATGAGATAGTGTCCACTCATTTGTTCTAATACCAACTCCCTTATTGTAAACATCATTACCAGAACATTGATAGCATCTTAGAGTCTCCCACAAATCAAACCCAATCTGATCAATAGTCATATCCTTTGGGGATCCAGTAACTAAGGAAACATTACGATCCTTTGCCCAATCCACAAAGAATTCACGAAACTCTGGATCCATCTTATCTCTACTAGGAGTAAGTGTTCCATCAACATCAAATATGTAATTCATACGAAAAAGTCCTCTAGTGTCATTATGTCCTCATGTCGCCAACCGATAGCAGATAGAATAGGATCTAGAGGATCTAGAAACGTTTTCTCGAACTGTTTCTCGTAGTCGATATAGTTATGTAACTTCATCTCTTGGGGAAGATACTGTGGAAATGCAATGGTATTCTCTTTGATAGGATTAGGAAGTCTCATGTAAGCAAACTTGATCTTCTCTCCATTTTGGATAATGCCATATCGTTTGTCTAAGCCTAACCGTTCTATTTCTTTATTGTAGTTGATAGCACCACGTACATGAATAGGACAAGACTTTCTATATGGCTTGTGCTTATTGTTTGCATTTGGTGTTTCCATCCACTTGTCAACATCACTTACTCCACGTGGAAATGATACATCTTCGGGAGAAAGTGTATTGAACTCTTTTCTGAAGTCTGCGATATATTGCTGAGTGGTTTCCTCTGTGCCGTTAATGATAACCTTAAAGATCTCTTTAAGTTTGGTACGGACAACCATAGGTGTAGAAGACTTGATAGCCTCAATGCCCATAATCTTAAGTTTAGGTTCGGCATACTGAACACCTTCGTTGTTGTGTACGTTTAAAATGTATCTCTTCTTGGCAGTCCAAATACCACGGTCTGCGATAACCTCACGCTCCATAACCATACGTGGCATGTAGGCATTCATGTGAGTAAACATTTCTGAATAGGCAATCTCTAGCTTCTTAACGAAATGTTCTTCACATATCTTATCTAGCCCTTTGACTGGATCTTTAAGATTAAGCTTCTGGACGATATCGTTGAATGCAACGTACAAGGAGTCAGTATCAATTGCAATCACATAGTCTTTATCTTTTGTTTTGAGAATAGAATTCATCTCTTTGTTAACAGCCTTCTCTGCCCACAAGATGGACAACTGACCAGATAATGTGATACCTTCTGCCATACGCAAATCGTAGTATCGGAAGTACCTATTACCCAATGCGCCATACAAAGAGTTGAGCAAGATCTTAATAGCCATCTGTTGGTTCTCAAGATTGTTGATCAACTTCTCATCTTCGATAGATCCTGTTTTCTCAAAACGTTTCTTGGCTTCGATCATCTTACCCTTAACAGCTTTACGTTCTGCATAGTAATCTACAATGATCTTTGGTAGTATTCCTTGCTTGTCTTTACGATACTGCGAACCGTTAGCCGCAACCGAATACTCACTATTAACTGGGGATCCATTCAAGTAACGTTCCACACCACCATCTATCATACCGGGCATAAGTGTCTCTGGAGACATATTGTACTGCACAATCAAGTTAGGATAGAGTGAAGCCAGATCGAAAGATACAACCCAATCGTGAGCACCTACCATAGGATCCTTTACGTAACCGCCTGGGTATGACATCTTAGGGTGATCTTGCATAGGCGGAACGATGATATTGTCTAGTGATAACTTTCGATATATGATAGAGTCCCATATAGCAGTCGTTCCGAATGTATCAGATACGTTAACGCCACCACGATATGTCATAGTCAGAACTAGAGCGATCAAACCCATCTTCTCATCAATACGTTCCACAACTTGAACATCACGGATGTTATAGTCGATAAACTTTTGGTGGTCATTCTTGTACAATTCATGAAGAGAACCATGCTCTGCATAAGATAGCTTACGTTCACCCAGAACTGTGTGTGCAATGTGATCAAGTGCATATGACTCTTGGGTACCATAACTATAGCCAAACTTCTTGAATAGCTCCATGTAGTCAGCTTGTTGAATACCAATCAGATCATAGAACTGATGCTCTCTACCCATAATGGTCTTGTTACGATCATTGACCATCTTCCAAGGGGAAAGTCTTTTTACTGCTTGAGGCGTACCAATACGATACAAACGATTAACCAGATAAGGTACGTCAAAGAACTTGATGTTCCAACCTGTTATAATATCAGGTGGGTTCTTCTCCCAATATGCAAGAAACTTTGTAAGTAACTCTTCTTCACTATCGCATTTAGTATACTGAATAAGATCGTCACCCATCTTAAGTTCTGACTTCTCATGATCATAATCATCAAGACCCCACACACGATACACACGAGACTTACTTGATTTCAAAGCAATTGAGATAACTGGAAACAATGCGTCTTCTGGCTTAGGAAAACCTTCTGAAGAAGCAACCTCAATATCGAAGTTGACAATGTTTACATACTCTTTCTTAAACTTGATATCTGTAGGGAAACGTTCAGTTATAAACTGTGAGACATAGTTGTGGTTTCCATAGATCTTGAATGCTTCAAGTTCTTTGTACTTGTCACGAAAGTCATTGGCTTCACGCATAGACGGAAACCTTTTAGGTTGTAAAGGCCAACCATCAAGGCCACGACATGGCGGATTATCTTTGTCTTGGGATGTAATATACAGAGTAGGTTCATACTTGATTCGCTTTTCTATAGCGGCACCGTTATCGTTATACCCACGATATAGTAGCGAATTGCCATACTTGTTTATTGATGTGTAAAATGACATGTAGAATCCTTCAATTGTTAGTTACATTATATACTAGATTGACCATGATGTCAATTGAAAAAGGGTTGCAATCTAATGAAGCAACCCTTTAATCTTAAAGATCTTTAGTGTCCGTTAGCATAAGATACTTGGCTTCTTCATAGTATCCCATCCTATGCAGTTCGGATGCGGCACGAGCCTTACCTACTGATAAGAAGAAGCTATTAAAGCCACTAAATAATCCACCTAAAGGTGCGTTAACAAAGTTTAGAATTGCTGTAGACATTATACTGATCCTCTCAAGTTTGAATTTGTTTTAACTGCGGCGACGAAGTCGTCACTGAAGTTAATCCTATGTCTCAAGTGATCAATCTGACCATTCGCAATACCGTAAATATCTCCACGACATAAACCAATATCGTTTAAGTCTTTATTAGTAAGTGAGTTCAACTCTTTAATAGTCTCACGAACTAGTGCTGAATGTTTACGGTGTGCTCTCAAAGATCTGAAAGCTTCTAAAAATGTTTCGATTGCCCGAACCGAAAAGCTATGGGCTGTTAGTATGTGTTGCATTAGGTTTATCCTCTGAACCAATATTGATTTTACGAGGACGCTGATCTTCTGGGATGATAAACTTCAATTGAATTGCTAGAATACCGTCTTGAATATCGGCTCCGTGCACTTGCACGTGTTCTGATAGCCTAAAGGTGCGTTTGAACTTCTTAGTGGAAATACCACGGTGAACGTATTCACGACCTTTTGTTTTGTGTTCTCCAGTTACAGTTAATGTCCGTTCATGCAACTCAATGTCAATTCCCTCTTTACTGAAACCTGCGACTGCTAACTCAATAAGATAGTCACTCTCAGATGTCTTGAGGATATTGTGAGGTGGATAATGATCATGGGCATGTTTAGTAACATGATCCAATTCTTTAAAAAGGTGATCAAAGCCCACGAATGCGGCGGATGGAAATAGCCCTGTGGCTGTAGTTTTGCTTATCATAATAGTTTCTCCTGTAAAGCAAGAAGGGGTTAATAGCCAGAGTAATTCTGCACTACGCCCTTATTTAGTCATTTAGTGTTTTTTACTTATTGCCTATGTTGTACTTGGGACATAGTTCCCACTTCACCTTCTCTTTGAAGGGAATGATTTTGATCTGCCTTAGAGCGGCTAGAGGCTCTAAACTTTGACCAGATACAATTGTCACTAATCCCCAATCGGACATTAATGTTGCAATCGTATTACGTCTGGCAAGATCGTTTTCTTCCAAGTTAGACTTCTTACCGTCTAACAAGAATAGTTCTTTAAAATGTACAATGAAGTACCTACCTTGCTTGTGTAGAATGTGACAAGACTGAAACAGTTTGTTATCTTTCCTACTAGCAACGCCGATACGAGTCAGAGTTTCCCTAATCTTAAGGAAGTCGTCTGGTTCGTTTAGAGTGATTTCAAGCATATGCTTGGGGTTCCACTCTACAATTTTAGTTTCTTCGTTTTCCACCCTTATTCACCTTATTAGTTATTATAGTTAGTTGGTCAGGTGACAATAGAGTCAAAGCTTGTCGGGCTAATTCGTTACTATACCCATAATATTCCTTGACAGCATCAATATCACTTTCAGTAGACGCTTTAGTCCACTTTGAGAAACGTTTTCTCTTTCTTATGATATTTATAAGAAAATCAAATTGTAGTTTGCTGTCTAGGTGATGATATAGGTTCATCTCATTAGCGGCACGAACAGTATCAGGAAAGTAACTTAATGATCTGTTGACCATAAAGGAAGAATATGACTTCTCGGTCATATCATCCACAATGATGTTCTTTTTAGTCTGATTTATGGCAGTAGTGAAATCAAATGGGCTTAATCCTTTACTCATCAATACCCCCATCCATTCCAGGCCACATTACCCTTTCCATTCTCTCAAGTAATAGAGCTTCTGTCAAGTCTGTAGAATGACCTTGTTGAATATCTTTACCACTATAATACAACTGTGGATAAGTCTTGTGATTATTAGGCAATGGGTGATTATGTAGGATCTCATATTCCACACCCCAAGTGTCTAGTTTCTCTTGTAACATATGACAATACACACAACGATCTTTTGTAAATAGAACAGGTTTCATTATATAAACTCCACGTTAGCCATAATCTCAGTCATACACGCAACAACGTTTAGCTCATGATCTGCGACAAAGGCATTCTTGTATTGATAGTCAGCTAGGATCAATACTAATTGAGGGATGGATTGTGGTGCAACTTTATCTGACATAGAGTCGTAGATACCACGAAAGATTGCAGAAGCATCAACATCAATATTGTTGACAACCCATGTACGCATCTTCTTAAAGTTCTTAACCTTAAGATGTGCTAGGAGATCATTATACTGATCACTAGTGCCCACCATGCGGCTGTTAACAACCAAGTGCCCACTCGTTCCAGAACGTTGTGCCTCATTAAGAATCCTACGCCAGTCTGGTGCGTGACGAAGTATGATGTCTGCGGCTTCTTTAATCTCATATGTTACACTTTCGGCCTTCAGAATGTTACAAAGACGCTTCAAGAAGGTTTCGGCTAGTCCTGCCATTTGCTTCTTAGTTGTATTAAACTCATATACACCACAACGTGAATGTAGAGGTTCAATAATGCGGTTCTTGAAGTTACATGTCAGAATAAATCGACAATTGTTCGAGAACTCTTCTATAAAGCCACGCAAAGCGGGTTGCGTAGATTGTGGATTTAAGTAGTCAGCTTCGTCTAGGATAACAACTTTATAGCCACCCTGTAATGATACAGAAGAAGCAAACTGCTTAATCTTACCACGTAAGGTTTCAATGTTACCTTCCTCAGATCCATTAACTATAATGTAATCTAAGTCGAGTTCATTACATATTGCTTTAGCTACAGTTGTCTTTCCTAGACCTGCTGTACCAGTGAAGAGCATATTAGGAACTTCACCAGTTTCAATGATACCTTTGAAAGTATCTTTTAGTTCTTTTGGTAGTATAGTATCTTCAATAGTCTTTGGGCGATACTTCTCTACCCATAAAAAGTCTTTTGACATTCACAGTCTCCATGATCAAGATTTCATTATATAGTATATTGGAGTGGTTGTAAACATCAGTTTACGATTTGTTTTCCTTCGCTTCAAATGCTTCAGACATAGAAATAGCTTGAATAGATTGATCACGTAAGGTTCCAATCGTAGACAATTCTTCTCCACGAAATCCACCACGTTGCACAATAGCATCGATAACTGCAACAGTACTTCGACCAATCTGTGCCATAAGGTTATAAGCCTGCGCATGCTCATTAGTTGTAGGCGTAGGCGTTGGGGTGTTCTTGCTCATCTTTAAACTCCGTATGTTGATGATTTTTCGAATGCAATCCAATAAGAGAGACCAAGCTCTTTATTATGAAAATGCGAGATGTTCTTTGATGAAATTGCCACATCATAGTCCCCAGGGATTAACCGTAGGTTTGCAATAGTGACAATAAAGTTGAACGTTGCAGTGGAGTCAAAGTCTCCGACTACGTCAATAGAATACACATTAGATGTAGCATTCTTACTATCTACCACAGACAAAGTAAGTACACCATTAGCTCCTGTAATTGATAACTCCTTATGATCTAATGCAGATGCGGCACGTTTAATACGACCTAATGTATCTGCATCCAATGTGAAGTTTACAACACCTGTTGGCATATTCACGTTCTTACGTGGTTTAGTTAATTGCTCAGGATCTGAGTAGAAATACTTGATCTTACTTCTACCAGAAGAATCACTGACTGTAACATAGTCATCTGAGAAATCTAGGTTAGGCACATCAACAAGAGACAACACTCCAAGGAATGAGTTCATGTCATAGATGCCAAACGTAGTAGGGAAGTCTTCGACGATAGCCGCAGAAGACAGTATGTTAGTTGCTTCCGAAATTGTTCGGATAGTATTACCTTGCTCAATTACCATGTTGGAATTGATACCAGCGTAGTTCTTTAAGATTGATAGAGTTGTTTCAGATAATTCCATAGTATGGACTCCATAGTTATAATGTAAATAGTATAGCCCATATAGAGCTACATGTCAAGTGTTCACTTCATCTTACTGAAGTTTTTGTCTTTGAAGAAGGTGACCTTCCTCTCAAACTTTCCATCCAAAATCTCACCTTTGTGGGATATGACGAATACGTTTGTTTCATCTCCCAAACTATAGATGATTTTCATCAGATTGTCAACACCTTCGTGGTCTAAAGATGAATCAAAAGTCTCATCAAGAACCAATAGGTTAGTAGACACTGAGTTCTTCATCTTAGCAATCATACGCCAAGTGAATAGTAGTGCCAAGTCAATACGTTGCTTTTCACCTTCAGAAAACGAATCATATGAGAATGTGTCACGATGTCTAGATCTTATAGTCTCGTGGAAGTTCTCATCCAAGTTAAAGTGAACAAAGAAGTCTAATGTTTGCAAGTATTGATTGACTAGATTGTTGATGATAGGTAAGTACTGCTTAATGATCTTAGTCTTAATACCAGTATCCTTGAGCATTTCAGACATAGCACTGTTGTATGCCAATGACTCATTATCTATCATACGAGTTTCAAATGCGGTCTCACGATCATCATGCAAAGTTTGAAGTATATCACGTTCTTTAGATATATCTCCATCCTTACCACGGATCACTTCCATATTAGCTAGAAGATCTTCGATATGAGATTGTAACCTAGAGATCTCACGATTGTTTGCATTTGTATCATTTGTTTTCAAAGCAATTGTTTGTACCTTTTCATTCAAAGCTGTTAGCTTATCTTCGATGATACGTGCTTCACTGTTAGCCTTAGTTAAACCTTCTTTGAGTTCAATGGCACGGCTCTTAGCCTTCTTTAGTTTAGAATCTTTAAGATCAGCTTCAATACTCTGTTCACATGTAGGGCAATTGTCATTGTTATCAAAGAACTGTGCTTCATCACATACTGTCTTAATCTTCTGTGATATAGTAGCTTGAAAGTGTAGAAGTTTTGTTTTGGTATCGTTAGCAGATCCTAGGTTGTTGTGTAAGCCATCAGATAACTTTTCTATGTCTCTACCAAGTTCTTCATTCTCTTCTTGTAACATTTGAATGCTCTCACGAGACATGTCAATTTGCTCTTCATTCTGAGTAATCTGTTCACCACTAAGGTTCTCAACTTCTCTTATGTACTTCTTCTGTAGATCAATCTTCTCTTGTGATAGATCTATTTCAAACGTAGTCTCACGGATATTGTCTTTGAGTAATGCATTCTTCTCTTTGATCAGACCATTCATCTTAGAGAATACACCAATATCCAACAAATCCTCAATCACCTCACGACGATGTGGAGATGACAACTGCATAAATGGCACGAAAGATGATGATCCAAGTACTACAATCTGATGGAACGATTTGTGGTTAAGTTTAAGAATGTTCGTTTCAAGGATCTTTTGATACTCACGTGAATGAGATGCTTGGTTAAGCATATGCCCATCCTTGTAGATCTCAAACACATTAGGTTTAGCACCACGAATGACTTTCCACTCAACCTTACCAATAGAGAACTCTACCTCAACCATACAATCTTTCTTATTGATTGAGTTGACTAGCTGTCCTTTAGAGATATTACGATGGGGTTTACCAAACAAAGCAAATGAGATACCGTCCAACATTGTAGACTTACCTGCGCCATTGTGACCAAGCACAAGCGTAGATTTAGTCTTAACAAAGTCAACAGTAGTCCAGTTGTTACCAGACGACAATAGGTTTTTATACTTAAGTGTTTTGAATACAATCATGCTACGCCTATCATCTCAACTTCTGCTTCCGTTTCAATCCACAATTTAGCACCACAAGGTCTAGGTGAATCAGGACGGTAAACCATCTTAGAAGTACCTTTAATATCGACTTCCATACAATATGTAATATCACGACCCTGTTCAACTCTTACTACAGGTTTCTTTTCGCCACGTTTAGAGTTTCGCTGAATGATGTTTCTGTTAATGTGTATAATAGTTGTCATACAATTTCCAATGCTTGAGCCTCAGTAAATAGATCCCTCATGCCCATCTTTAGTCTATCCTTGTCAAGATCTGTCTCAACATTTTCGATATACGTTTCTAGCAACACAGAAGTTTCTTCAACTGATATGCCTTCGTCTGAAACTTCATCACCAAGGAACTCGACAAAGTTCTCAGCAATCTTCAGTTCATGAATCGGTCTGTTTTGTATTCTATCAACAAATCGATCAAATGTAAAGAGGTCAAGCTTGTTTATTACAACAATCTTTACAAACTTATTATCAACCTTTGACAAATCAAAATCATCAAAGTTATCTTTAGTATCGTCATAGTATATACGGTGAAACAGTGTATGTGGGTTACGTATCTCTGTAATCTCACGTGTCTCAGTATCTAACGTGTGGAAGTATTTGTTATCATGTGCATCAGACCAAGTGAACTCTAACTGAGATCCTAGGTAATGAATGTTTTCCTGATTCGATTTAGTATGGAAGTGTCCAGACATAACCATCTCAAATCTAGAGAACAGCGCAGGATCCATACCTTTTGGATTAGTAACACCTTTCATCATATCAAAGCCCTGTAGCTCTAGATGTCCACCAAGGATATCTGCTTTACAGTTAGCAATGAAGTCTAAGCTTTCTTCTTCGTTCTCATCACAAATCCATGGCAACAGTGCCATCTTCATACCATCATAGTCCATCACTGTAGGTTTATGTACAATGTGGATCTCATTCATATAGTGTCCAAGTAGCTCTTTCAAGCTATTCAATTCGTTTGTGTTCTTGAAGAATGTGTCATGGTTACCACAGATAATATCCATGGTAATACCATACTCTCTTAGCTTTGCAAGGAAGTATTGACGATTGCGGTTAAGAGCACTGAAATTGATAAACTTCCTGTTATCGAAGTAATCACCAAGATGCACGATATGCTTAATATTATGTGCCAAAAGATGAGGAAAGAATACATCAGTAAAGAACTTCTCAGCATTATCGAGAAATATGTCATTACTATTGCGCACACCACAATGAGTGTCATTTAGTATCGCTATTTTCATTATTAGTCCTTATCACTTAGGAACTCGCTCAGATCAGAATCAGCTTTAACTTCTCGCTTCTTACGCTTCTTTTCTGTCTTGACCAATTCTTTAACCACCGCATCTTGTTCTTTAACCTTTTCAATGCGATCTTTTAGAATGTCAACATAATTGGTTCCCACCAATTTACTAAACTCCTCTGACATATCAAGGCTCATAAATGCCTCAACACCAGAAGTTGTCATATACTTGTATTTAATATCTTGTTGTTTCTTTTCCTTTGCAATTCGTCGAAGAAAGGCATACCAACTAATCTGCGTAAAGTAAGCAAATGCATTAGGTTTACCTGTGCGTGTAGCGGCTTCGATGTTGTAGTTTTCGATTGCACGTAGACAATTCTCAACTGCATCCATAACCATTTCTTCACGATAGGTATAACGGATAAAGTTAGACTTGTGGGATAGCCCCTCTGCAATCTTTAGGAAGCATTCTGCAATGTAGTCTGGTACAATAGGTAACACACTTTCATTAGTCTTTGCCTCAATAACAGTCTTCACATACTCAACAACAGAAGCAGAAAACTCTGCATTGTTTACATAGTGAATACTGGCTCGTTTAGTTCGTGCCATCTAAGACTCCTTTCAATACACCCATTATAGCAAATATTGCATAGGTTGTAAAGCATAAAATAGTGAAGGTTATATCATTTATGGGGTTGACAGATTTGTGATTCGATGGTATAATAAAGGACCATCTTCGAAAAGTAGGGATAGGGTTAATGTAATTTGTCTTTGCGATTCTTTAGGAACGAGATGATGTTATCTTTCTCTTCATCGGTTACAACGGCAAGAGTACTCTCAACTTCTTCTTTCACAGTTTCTTCTAGATCCAGTTGCAAATATCTAACTGTTTCCATGTAGTTATCTAGGGTTTCTCTAGCAGGATGGGCATCAACAGTAATGTGCCCTGCGTTAAGTATTTGAATCATATTGTGCTGTACTTGTTGAAGCATCCATGGACGCATTGAGCACATCCTATAGTCATCCTTCATCATATATTGAATGACAAGGGCATTTCTAATTACAACTTCTTCGGTATCCTCACTGTTCCATTCCAATACATCACAGACAATCTCAGATCCATCTACTAACTTAAACTGTCTTATATCATTCATACCTTCAACTCCACTTCGTATATTTTATATTTAAATGATTCTCTAGCATAGATCTTAATCCGTTCTGCCGAGTGTAATAGTGTATAGTTCTTCCTACTCTTCCAGTGTAGATCATCTGCAATGTCATATAACACTGTTGTTGCACCATTATCAGAGTTCCTTAATCCACGTCCTATAGACTGTTGTACTTTAATCTGACTCTTAGATGGAGATGCAAAGATGATGTTATGTAAGTTTCTAATATTGATACCTGTTGAGAATGTACCTAAACTTGCAACAATAATAGCATTCTTTTGCGTTTCTACAATCTTACGTATTTGTTCTCTGTCATTCGTATCTGTCTCTCCTGATACAAAGAATACTTTACGTTTACTATGCGCCTTCTTCTTAATCTGATCATATAGAACTTTACCGTGCTTGTCAACAAATTGGAATAAGACTAGTGTGTTACCGTTTTGATCTAAAGATAGATTTGTTATTAACCTGTTACGTGCCTCACATCTGACGATGTAGTCTATCTCTTGATGGTAATCATTCTTCCCCCAAGCTTTTCTAACTTCTTCTGGATACTTAAGCAATAGAACCTTGATGTCTAGTGGAGCAAGTGTATTATCATCTTGAAGCTTTTTGGTGGTTGTGACATTATATATACGCCCGAAAAGTCCTTCTAAAACAAGCTTGTGCGTCTTGGTTCCGTCCAAAGTACCTGTTGTTCCAAATCTATATTCTGCCTCTCTACTCTTATTCATAATACCAGTAAGAGATTTAGACTTAAAGTTGTGAACCTCGTCACCAAAGATAGTACCAAACTGTTCAAACCAAACACCAGGTAACTTATAGATTGATTGCCATGTTGAGACGAATACACGTTGGCTCATGTTCATCTTAGGCTTTCCAGAGTAAATTCTGTGGACTGTAGTTTCTACATTAAAGGTTTCGTCGAAGGTGGAATAGTCTTCAAAGTCTGCATACATCTGTTGCACCAATGATGTTGTCGGGACAATCACTAACACTTTCTTCTGACTGTGGGATAACATCCACCGCATTAGCATATAGATGATCAATGATTTACCAGATCCTGTCGGTGATAGTAGAATGGCTCGTTTACGATGAACAGCTTCTACCATAGCTTCTAATTGATATTCTCTTGGCGCAATCTTATTACCTCTGCTCGTTAGATGTAATCCTTTTACAAAGTCAATTAAATCATCAAAGGCAATATCATTCGTGCTATCTGGTCTCCCATAGTATGCATCATGCTCTACTTCAATCACATACCCACGTGCTTTGGCAAACTCTTCTACATACGAGAATAGTCCTATAGGTAGCTCACATGATTGTGAATTAAAGAGACGGATCTTTCCATCCCACATCTTATTTCTATAAGAAGGTACAAACTTATATCCTGGTACAAAGAACGAGAAGAAGTCAACTAACTCATTTGCTATTCCAGGTATTGTGTGTACAAGACATACAGATTGATTTTTCTGCGTTATTACTAGTTTATCCACCGGCCTCGAATTGCCTCCATCTTATCATATTTCCAATTGTTTGGTGTCGCCAATTAAGATTAGTAACTATTTCAGTCAACGCCTCGACATTAGTTTTTCGTAGAGTGATTAGTTCTACAGTCTTTTGGATGTCCGTATCTGCATCGTAATAGTAGTCCATCTCACCCTTAAGCACCTTCAATCCATTAAACGGATCAAACTCCCAACCTAGATCCTCAATCTGATCTTGGGTTAGCTTACCATTATAGTATAGCCATTTCTTTTTAAGTAGGGATTTTTGTGCAAGTTCTGCTTTCTTCAACTGCAACTTTGCAATCGATAAAAGCTCTAGATACTTTGCATGTAGCGCTGGGGTATTTCTACTAGTCTCATCTAAGTTGAATTGTTCAATAGCACTATCGGTTTTCCACATTTCCAGAACGGTTTCTAGGTTCATTATCAAACTCCATAATCATTTTATATACCTTATCTATACGATGTCAAAGTAGGTAAAACTGAATGAGATAGGTACTGTTATGTACTGCACATCACTCGCATTAGCTGTCAAATTCACTGCACCAATAAGTGTAGGTATGCAATCTCTATAGACAAACTTATTAGTTGTATTGTTGTGGCTAGACAAGATCGACAATGTAATATCCGCAGTTGTGGGTATCGTATTGCTGTCTGTTGCTTTCTGTTCTGATTGTAGAACTAGACGCTCTAGCCAACTGTACATCTCTTTGTATCCAGTCAAGTTTTCGTCTAATAGTAACTCTAAAGATAACTCATCATACAGGATCTTATCACCAGGTGTGTGCACTGCCACACGGCTATATTGTATCTCAGTCTGTGCTACAGATACTGATGGATGCACAATAGATTGTACAAAAAACTCAAGATTGGGATAGTTCTTCCTATTGATACTAACCTTATAGCCTGTTGGCTGTAGAAAGTTCTCATTGTTAGTTATACTTGCCATTGTCTTTCCTTAAAATTGTGGAATAGTCATAGCGTCTAAGTCAAAGTTTACACTGACTCCGCATCCACAACTACTCTTAGCATTTGGGTTATTGATCTCAAAGTTACTACCAGTTAAACTGTGCACATAATCAACCTCAGTACCGATTAGAAACATTACACTATCTACACTGATAACAAATCTTCCTGTATCACATTCAATAACTTCATCTTGAGGACCTATTTCATCTGCCATCATAGTACCCCAATCGTACTCAAACCCAGCGCAACCACCACCCTTAAGATTAAGGCTGATTGCATCACATTTGTTTTCAGAACAAAGTTTACTGATCTGTTCATTTGCTTTTGGCGTAACAGTACATATGGTCATATAGATTTCCTCTTCCCTTCTATTTATACACAAAATAACACTTGACATCTAACGAATCGCATGCTATAAAATATGTATAACAACAAAGAAAGCGAATCAATGCCTAGTATAAACGAAAGTTACTTCGAACTACTTAAAGTGTTTAAACCAATATATGCTGAAATTATCGGTAGACTTGACAGAGATTATGTTGAGGACGATGGTTCTTACAATTGGGATTTCGTATCTGCCGATATGCATTTAGCTATGCAAGTAGAAGGTTTAGATCATAAGCACTCTAATGCACTTCAACAAGAAATTGATTACTGTTTAGAAAAGGATTTTCCATTATGCAATATATAACAAATGAAGCACTGTGTAGAGCACAGAAGACCGCCATTTCATTAGACAATATGTTAAAGACCCTAGAGGCTATGGACTCTCCTAATGATAATGCAATGAAGCATTGTAAACTTCTGCTAGATAGATATGATGCGCTATTCGATAAAATAGATTTAGGAAAGATCCTTGTTGAAGACCCAGTATGAAATAGTTGTTCCATACCAACATGAATATGAATCAAATGAACCTCTTCTGCAATCTGCGGAAGATGGTCATCGTTATGCTATGTTTGTCAAAGGTAACGACCATTTAATTGATGGTAGAACATATTGCTTTAAAGACGAAGATGGTAACTATGTTAGTAGTTTTGTTAGCCAATATTCTGACATCATAGACAACAATCTAGAACCTGAGATTAAAGATGCTGTCCGTGGTTTACACGAGAAGGGTTACTTAACCTTTACATCCTGTCAAGGGCATGACGATTCTAAACACAGATACATTGGTGTACTATTCAATACCAAAGAACAAAAGAAACAATTCATATCAGATGTTGATAAACTTAAGTGTGATATCCATTGGTATGATAATGTTATTAATACTGTTGAAAGACCTTCTCATGGATCTCCATGGTGGTCTGATGGTGGTATCAGGTTGCATATTATATATGACGACTCTCTTTATAATGGAGCACCACAACAACGTAGAAGGCAAAGACCTTACACAGATTTAGATCTAACTAAGTTTTGGAATATACAAACTTGTAGGAATTACCAACATTACGAATGTATTGTACTCTCGTTTGGATATCCTATGTTAGAGAAATCTATATGGCAGACACTTAAGAAGCTTTTCTTCTATAACCACTATAAGGTTACAAGTGCCTATCACCAATTCATAAACAAAGTAAATAAGCTACCTGAGTATTTGGCATAAAAAAAGGCTACCGCCTTAGTTGATACCTAGAAGCGATAGCCTGTGTGGGTGGGGTTTAATCCCCACCTCATTTGTTATGTTTATGCAGAAACCATGATGTTGTCTACACGGAAGATTCTGTAGTACTGGTTAGTCTTAGCAGTTGCCAAGCCATCACGTCCAGAAGCCGCACCAACGAATGGGTTAGAAACCATGCCGTAGCGTGTTTTGAAACCGATTTTTGGTTGGAATGTATCTTCGCCAACTGCTCTCATCATTGTCAATGGAACGTATGGGCAATAGAATACACCAGCATCGTATGGGTTTGTGCCTTTATAGCCTACTGTTACGTAGTCTACTGTTGCATATGGATCGATGTACACTTTTGTACGTCCGTTAAGAACACCTGCGAACAAGTTGCCTGTGTCGTCTACGTTCAAGTTAGCAGAGATCGCTGGAGCATAATCCAACATGCCAGCCGCCGCCAATGCAGAAGCAACATCAGAAGAACACATAACTACGTTACCTTTTCCTCTACGTGTTTCTTTAGCAATTGCGTTTGCTTCACGTTCGATTTGTACCATCAGACCTTTAAACTTCTCAGCAGACCAACGACCATCAGCATCTGTGCTCATGTTGAAGATACCACGGATTGCAACGTTTGATTGTTGTGCACCTGATTTAGCTTGTGAGTTGATTGTACGGATTACTTCACGGTTCATTTCGCTCAAGATTTCAGTTGACAAGATGTTTGCCAATTCTGTTTCAGCATCCAAACCATGGATAGCTTTCAAGTCTTGTGCTAGTTCTAGTGAGTACTCAGCTTTCAAAGCACGTGACTTCGCTGTCACAGTTGCTTTTTCAATTGAGAAACCCATTTCAGCAAAAGCGTTACCAGCGGCATCGCCAAGTGCTTCAGCAGAGTCTGTATCCATTCCGCCACTTGCAAGTGCAGTTAAACGGTCTGAGTCAATTGTTTTCACATCGTTTGCGTTTGCAACGTCAAGACCTGATGGGCTTGATGGTTGTGCCGCAGAGTTTTGTGTACCTGAGAAACGTGTGTCTGCTTCGTTGAATAGAGCCTCTGTACCACCTTGTGATGTGTACTTTGACTTCATTGCGAAGATCAATCCTGTTGGACCTGACATAGGCTGAACACCAGCTAAGTCGTATGCCAACATGTTTGGAGCGGCACGACGAACTAGTGAGATCAAGATTGGATCCCAGTTTGCTACGTTTGAGCCTGTTGAGTTAGTCGGTGCGGCTTCAGTCAACTGACGCTCTTCAAGAAGAGCCTTTTCAGTGTTTTCCAAAAGAGCGGCAGTAACCGAGCGTTTGTGTGAGTCTGTAATAGAACCAGCGGCTTCTTCGTTAAGAACTGGTGACCATTTTTCGACTAGGTTGTCGTATGTATTCATTGGAATAATTCCCTCTTACTTTTTAGATTTTCTGATTGCAGAAAGGTAGGTTTGCATCACGTCTGAGGTAGATTCAGCGATAGCATCTGATGCTTCGTCTACTGTTTCTTCTGCGATAGTTGATTCAATTGCTTCGGGCTTGAAATTAGCTTCTTTCACGATTGCAACTTTTTCTGCAAACGATTCAGCATCATGGTATTCAAATCCTTCAACCAATTTAGTTAGTTTTTCAACTTGTGTGTCAGCTAATCCTTTAGATGCTTCAGCAATAACTGCTTCACGTCTAAATGCGTCTAGCTCTACAGATAAAGACATTGCTTCTTCAGTGCGCTCATTAATAGCTGTTTCCAACTCTTTAACTTGCTCAGATAGATCGTCAACTAGGTCAACTTTCTCATCTGGTACTGCAACGTAAGATTCAGTGAATACGTCTTTCAACTTCTCCATGAATCCTTCTGCGATTTCTGTGCGTAGACCTGATTGAATAGCAACTTTGTTGTCTTCAACCCATGTCTCAACCACATAGTTTAGGTAGCCATCAACCTGTTCAGCTAATTCTGCTCTATTGCTAGATACTTCATTTGCCAATTCGGTTGCGTAGTTTTCTTCCAGACGATCAATTTCTTCTGTAAGTTTTGTTTTAATTGCAGATTCAAAGATTACTGCTGTTTTAGTCTTGAACTCTTCTGAAAGAGTTGCTTCAGACTCGACTAGTGCATCAAGTTCAGTTGTATAGTCGAATTGTACTGCCGCAGTCGCATCTTCTGCTACTACATCAGTTTCTTCGCCTTCTACTTCTTCGCCCATAATTTTACTGTAAGATGCTTGAAGATCTGTTTTCTTCATCTTCGACATTTTACCGTACATTGCATTAATCATGCCAGCTTTGGTCTTTGGTGCCGCCGCCTGTGTTGTTGCTTTAGCCGCTTTATCGACAGAATCGACAGACGCAACTTCAGCGTTTTTAGGATCATGAGCTTCTTCCACAACGTTCTCGTCATGGAGTTCTGCATCGGTGATCTGATTTTCTTCAGACATGCTGTACTCCTTTACATGCTTTTTGTTTTGAGTAACGAGAGGAAATTCTTGAACTCACGTGTCTGTGTCTCATAAAGATCAGCACGTGGAGCCTTTTTAACTTCAGTCTCCATTCTTTCAATTTCTCTTGCTTCGATTACGCCGTTATTCCAAACCCAATCCACACCTTCCATTATTCCATTTACGAAAGCTTGCGGGGCGGATGGATCTTGTACAATATCAACTGTATTAAGAATGAAATCGTCTTTGACCATTGTTACGCCGTTTCTCTGTTCGAGACTACCCATACCACGAGTTGACACACCTAGTTGAACACCACCATCAAGTAAACCTTTTACGATCTTTCCCATTGGAGTATCTAATATTTGTGCCTTACCCATCACATTATCACCAGCCCATTCGAGCGTAGTGATTAGATGGGATACTTTGTCTAAGTTAACAGTAGGACCTTCTGGGTGATTTAACTCACCAACTGCTCTCTTAGTCATTACTTGATCCGTTACGTACTTATCTACTGCTTTCTCCATGATAGCTTTAGGGTAGATTCGTCCATTACGGTTCTTTGATTCTGCCATCGCAAAGATACCTTCGATAACATAAGACTTCTCGCCTTTATCGTTAGCTTCGACTATGCACTGCACATCGGTTTCGGTATACTCTGTGATAAGTTTCATCGTTTATCCCTTATATTGTTTGACAAATTCCGTACCAGCCTTTTTGGCTGAATTTAAGTCACGGAACGCATCCAATTTTTCCATGTCAACATATGTGACATATTTGTTCTTTTGTTTATGTACCATAACGTGGATACCTTTAAGTTTGGTATCAAAGACATGCTCACCAGGTGGCATCTCTTTCTTTCTCTTTTCACGTATTTGTGCGAAAGTCTTCATTATAGTTACCTTTTGTTTCAACTATTATTTATACAAAAAGAATTCTCTATTTGTTCTTATTCAGAACTAATTTCTTCTTCTGGTTCTACTGAGACTTCTGGCTCTACGTCAGGCTCTTCTTCGACCTCAACACCGTTGTGCACCGCATTTGCCACTGCAATTTTCTCTGCATCTAAAGCATCACCGATCTTTTGTGTCATAAGGTCTTGAAACGTTGGTTCTGCATTAGCAAAGTCTTTTTGCTGTACCTGATCAATAAAGTTTTGTAGCGTATCATTCATTTCCATTATTTATCATCTTTCTTCTTTTGTTTAGGATCTTTTGGATCTTTTTCAAGTTTATCAGTATCCACACGTGGTTTCTCTTCCTCGTCTGGTACGACTTTCACTTCAACAGGCGCAGGTTTAGGTGCATCGTATTGGTCATCACCCTCTTCATCATCTGACATAGTCTCGCCATCAGCTTCTTCCTGTTTCATTTGCTTCTTCATCTCTTCCATCTCTTCATCAGATAGATTCAATACGTTCTTAAATACCCACTCTTTAGAATAGAACTCGCCAACATACTGTTGTGTCATATCCAGAGTTTGTAGTCTTTCTCTAACTAATTCAGCATTACGTAACTCCGCAAAATGGTTATCAGACACATAGTCCACAACCATTTCATTACGCCATGCATCCCAATCTTCATTGGTAATAGTTCCTTTAAGAACAAGTTGCTTACGTAAGATCTCAAGGAATAGTGCAGAGAACCTACGGCGCAATCTATCAATAAACTTCTGGAACTTAAGTTCGTCACGGTTAATCTCTGTGGATCTACCTAGAAGTCCAGTTGCTTGCTCTTGCTCTAGTCTTGAACTAGGAACGTTTAAAGATCTATATAGACGTTTTTGGAAATAGATAATATCATCGATCTGACCTAAGTTCTCTCCACCTGGTAATGTAGATATCTCAGTACCTCTTCCACCTTCACGTCTTGGTAGCCAGAAGTCTTCCAACATAGACATATGTTTACGATCATCTTTAAGCTTACCAGTGTTGGCATCGTATACCAATTTGTTTCGATAACGAGTCATGATACCTTTCATGTACTCTTCGGACTTACCTTTAGGCATGTTTCCTACATCGATGTAGAAGATCCTACGTTCTGGTGCACGTGCTAGACGATAGATAACCAAACTGTCTTCCATCATACGCAATTGGTTAATTGGTTTTAGTGCTTTGTGTAAGTAAGATACTACTTTCTTACGGCTCTCATCCAATAGACCTGATGTGACATAGCTTACACTATCTGGTGTTAGTTTAATTCCGTTAACTGTTTCGCCAGGCTTTTCCTGATAGATGAAGTGTTCGTCAACTTTTTCAACGATCTTCGCACCTGTTAGTGGATCTTTCTTAGTCTTAACTTCCTTCACCTTACGGATCTTGGTAGCATCGATAGGACGGATCTCTTGAATGCCTGCCTTTAAATTTGATTCGTTTACAACTAAGTGATGGTACATACGACCATCTACATAAAAGCGTCTGAATATGTCGTGTCCAAGGTCATTGAATTTAAGCATACCTAATACACTATCAAATTCTAGTTGGATCTCTTTCTTAATCTTATCCGAAGCTTCTACATCATCAAGAACAAGTTTGACTGATAGTCCTTTGTCCTCAATGGTAACTGCTTCATTTACAATATCTTCGATAGCCGCATCGACTTCGGGGTGCATAGCAACTCCACGATATTGTCTAATTAGTTCTACGTTGTCTTTAGATTCATCACCGTCTAGGTTTACATATTGACCGAAATGAGAACCTGATGCAGTAACGTATCCTGCTCCATCATCATCCGTTGGTGGTACAATGGAATCAAGTTGACTCTTCGCCGCCGCTTTACGTGCGCCAGCTCTACGAATCTCGAAGCCGAATAATTTAATGCCTTGATTACTGTTGTCTGCCATAGTTTCTTTCCATTTAAAAGTAAGGTAGAGGAGAAAACCCCTCTACCCTTTTATTTATAACGATTTTATGTAGTCGTTGAGCTTTCCCAGTACTGTACTTGGAACTCGACAGGGAACTCTTCAATTGCTCCTGTTGTGTCGTAGTTTAGATCAATAGCACCTACGTTGGTTGGGAAACAACCACGGAAAGTGTATGATTTGAGTACTGTTTCGTCACGATCCAATTGGTCAACAATAAGATCAGACTGATAGTCAGCTGGGTTAACGATACCAGTGTTAGTTGTGTGACCGTTAATACCGTTCATCCAACGTTCCATTGCATCACGAACACCAAAGTCCGTGTCGTTAATGATTGTTACAGTCCATGGTTCAAATGTTCTGTCTCCAGCGATTTGTAATTGTCTACCTCTGAATAATACAGGGATAGGAGCAATCACTGACGCAGGCAACTGAGCACCTTTACACATGAATGATGTTTGTTCGACGTTGCCACCTGCGTAAGTCGGGAAGTTAACTGTTACCTTAAATAGGTTAGGTCTAGCTCCACCACCAGCGAGTTTGGCTTTAAAATCGTCTACTCCGAGAATAGCCATTTAAATGTTCCTTTCTACTCTACTTATACAGTGCCGACAACTTCTTCAAACTCTACTCCACTGCGTACTGCAACAAAGTTAAGGGTGATGAAGTTGATGGAACGTGCAGGTTTGATGAAGACGTTAGCAATGAACTCATTGCGGTCAATGACTGACGAAGTGTTGTTTGTTTCGTCACAAACTACTTTGAAGTCTGTAATACCACGACGACCTTTGATTTCTCTTAGGACTGGTTCTACGATGTTAACGAATTCCGCACGAGTGAACTCATCATTAAGTTCAAACATTACGTTTTTAGCCGCTTCACCGATAGCTCTCTCTAGTGTGAGGAACAATCTGCGAACATTGATACGATCAAATGCTGATGGTCTATTTAAGTGAGTTTTATCACCGAATAGTAGAACACCTTGACCTGGGATATTACCAACAGGGTTGATGCCCGCTTTGTACAATGTATCACGTTGTGCTTTGGTTGGGTTGTATACAGTAGATGTAACACCTAAGTATTGTCCACGTCTTCCACCCGCTGGTGAGATCCATGGTGCGCCATTTGCATCTGATGCTGACATAATGCCTGCGGTAGATGATGAGGCCGGGATGCTAATGTACTTGTCGTTATACTTGTCGTATACTTTTAGCCAGTTACAATCTACAAACAATGTGCTATCGAATGTAAATGTATCTGCCGTTGCTACAACATTGGTTGTGATTGTCGCTGGGTTGTTTACTCCAACAACATCAGTTCTAGAAGGACCTGCAACTACCACACAATCTTTACGTGCTTTTGCTGTTGCTACAAGATCATTAACAACTGTTGCTTGATCTGCACTTCCTGTCATACCTGGTGCAATCAAGAAATCTACTTCGACTGTATCTGTATCTTCATACAAATCGTATGCGCCTGTAATGTCTCCTGCTGTGTATCCACTTGATACCACACCACCAGTTAGATTGTATTGTTTAATCGCTGGGGCTGATAGGATAAAGTCTTCACCACTATCTGCTACTGTGCCTGCGCCAACATCTGAGAAAACTGTTTCGAAGCCAGCCATCCAAACATAGTTTGAACCTGTGTTAACAATGTCTTTAACAAAGTTTGTAGATCCGTCTGCATTCTTAGCATCTGAAGCTAGAGATACGAATGGATATGTTTCTAGTACTGCACCTTTAGCACCGAAGTTACCAAGAGTATCAATAACTGCAATGTGAACTTCGTCATTTAGTGCATTATTGCTTGATGCGTGTGCTGATGTGCCTGGTGCTCCATCGAACTGTGACTTATAAGCCCAGTTAGTGAAAGAGTTGGCATGCGCTGGGCATATTTGAATTTGAAGGGTATTACCTAGATCGCCTGGGTATCTACCGATAAATGTGTGACCGTCTGAGTCACGTGAATTGATTTGTGTGTCCCAATCATCTGCGTTTTTGATTGTGGGGTTATCTACAGTCGCATTAACGTTATCGTGTGCGTTTTTCGCAGTTGATGTGATAGCACGTGTTACGAATAAGTCTGAGCTATAACGTAAGTAGTATGCCGCCGTATGAAAGTCTGGACTGAAAGCATCGTTAGGTGTTCCAAAAGTAGATGCGAGTTCTGTCTCGTTAGAGATCTTTACTCTTGATTCTACTGGACCCCAACGGAATGCGCCAACTACTGCACCAGTTGTAGATTGTACATTAGGGACGGTGCCCGACAGATCTACTTCTTTGATAACAATCGCTGGACTTTGGGATGGTGTTCCAATTGCCATGGTTATTTTCCTTTGTGAATGATAAGTAATACATAATACGGTGGGATTTCAAGGTTACGCTGTTATTTATAAGAAAACTATTCCTAGTTATTTCATATCCCACGTATCAGATATTGCCCATCCAAACTTCGCTGGATCTGCGGTAGGTGGTGCATCTGCTACACCATCATCAATAAAGCCAAACGGAAGAACATCTGCTTCAATGTCTTCCATACGTTGCTTAAACAACATATCTTTTAAATTGATATCAGTCATATCTCCAAAGTAAGCAGAAGATGCAAAGTAACCAAATAGAACAAGGTTCATTACAAGATCGTCATGATTACCATTAGAAGCTTCAAATGAGTTACCTCTAGCCTCAAATGTAGAGATCTCTATGATCGTTTGTTCATCTACAATGTCTAGTTTATGACTTTCAAGTATATCTTTGAAGCCAGAACAACCAATACGTTTGATCTTTCTGTTCATCTCAATACCTAATCCACTACTCTTAGTTGCACTCTCGACGTGCATATTCTCGTATTCTATGTCTTGATATAGCCCCTGACACACCAATGACCCTTGATCATTTGCTTCGATAATAACATATGCATTGTTATATGCTGTAGCAAACTTAGCAATAATATCTGGAAACAAAATAGGAGATATTCTATTGTTTCTGTATACCGCAACCTGTTTAAATGGAACTGTACTAATATCGATTATAGTAAACGTAGAATAGTCTTGTCCACGACCCTTTGCGACATCAACCATCATAAGGTATTCATGACCCTTTTCGGTCTCATCATAGATTAGACAATCACCATTAACTCTAATAGGGTTCTTGGCTCTCAACTTCATAAGAGTTTCGGCATCAATTAGAGTATCACCAGTACCAAAGAATGTATTACCATACTCCTGATCAAACTGCAATTGACTTGTGTTGTTAATTGTTTCTGCTTTCCAAGCATTATCTCGTCCAGGAACATCCCACCAATCAACTCTGAACGGAACAAAGCTATTAGTCTTTTGCTGTGCACCTTCCCATATCTTATGGAACACATTACCAATACCATTGGCAGTTGATGTAATAATAACTTTAGTATCTTTACCAGAGGATACAACAGGATATGTTGACGTATAAAATTGTGCATCATTCTCAACGAATGCAAACTCGTCCAAGAATAGAAGGTTAATAGACAAACCACGAATAGAAGATCCGCTTGTTGCAGATGCAAGGATCTTAGAGTTATTGGAGAATTCTATAGAACCTTTGTTAAGAGCTTTAGTCCCTGGCTGTAGGAAGAAGGGAAGGTTCTCCAACATAAGAGTAACACGTGCTAACATTTCACGTGCAGTTGCACCTTTGTTAGCTAAAACTGCAATGTTCTTTTCAGAATGAAATATAGCATACCATAGAATATACGCAACAGACGATATAGATTTACCACTCTGCCGACAAGCCAACACAATAGAGAACCTACTGTCGTTGAAGTGATCAAACATCTTTTCTTGATATGGATAGAGATCAAAGTTAACCAATCCTCTATCAAGGTGGATAACCTTACAATATGTTTTAGCAAAGTATTTAGGATCTTCCATGCACTTCTTGTACTCAAGAATATCTTCCTGAGACCATGGTTCTATAACTCCATCTTTTTTAACATTTTGGTTACCCAAATATGTCTTTACGCTATTCATCTGGTGTAATATCGATCACATCATTCTTATTGCTATCGACATCCTGTAGCATTCTTTGTAGGTCTGTTGTAGATCCTATAAAGACATTATTATTAGTTGTTCCACTTTCAATCTGTGGAGTATCACTCTTATTGATATCTTTGTGTTTTTTGTTAAGATCCATGAGTTTGTCATTGACATCTGCAATGTTCTTAATCATACCAGACAAGACTTCATACGCACGTGGATGTTCACTCTCTCGTGCAACTTCCATCATCATACTTAAAGCGTCTTGGCCTTTTCCTATGAGATCGTAATACGTATCACGTGACTTGTCATAGTCACTCTTGATGTTTTCATCATCCGTCATCGCTCGTTATTTCCTCATAATTATAAAGCTGAGTAAACCCATAGTCAGAATCATACTGTGGTATTATAGTTGGTGTAGTCGTTATCGTAGCGTATTTAGTACCTTGGGTAACTTCCAATTCTGCAATAGATTTAGTAATAACATCACCATCATCTATTGAACCTGTGAAGCTAGTTTTAACCTCAAAATCCATTACATACTGAACTGTTTGTCTTTGTTCTTGAGGACCTTCACCCTCTTGCACAAAAGCTACAGACTGAAGTGTAATTGGAATATCTTCTTTGATGTCTGGATAATTCTTATACGGTTTCATTGTTACGGTATATTGTGGTGCAAATGTTGGTATGATCTGTTCTACTATCTGAAGAGCATCATCTTGATTGTTTGCGTAGATACCAAGGGAAAATGTGACAATGTAAGGAACTGATTGTCTTACCTTAGCACGTTTCTTATTATCACCATCTCCAGATTGTCTCAATCTAGAATTAGTCTTAGCCAATTGTCGTGTGGAATCATATGCCAGTGATGTCATCTCAAAGGACATACGTGGAAGTTTCATTGCAACTGAGTCATCTTTACCAAACTCACCTACCTGTTGTAGTCTAAGAATAAACTTACTTCTAGGAGAGTATGCTAAAGGTACACGAACTGTACTAAGAACTTTGCCATTCTTATCGGTTCTCATTACATGTATCTTAGTAAAGAGTGAACCAAATATAGCAACCGTCTTACGTAATCTTTCGTGGTAAAAGTAATCATTAAACATTAGCTTGATAGTCCTGTGCTTTTAACAACTTCGCCAAATGGATTTCCTTCAGAGAAATCTAAGAAATCCTCTATGGTTGTGGCAAAGTCTAAGTTCTGTTGATCCGCAGTGTCTTTCTGTGTAGAACTAACAATCTGAGCGGTACCACCGTTTGTCTGTCCAGTAAGATACTTACCAGTTGATGGTAGCGCAAATGATCCAGTGTTGTTTGCAGACCCCACATGGATGAGTGATAGAATTTCACTACTATCATTGTATGCCGCAACTTCGGCAGTCATTACTCCGCCATCAGATGCGCTGTCTTGATTTACATATTCACCTACAAGAAATGGTTGATAGAACCCTGGATCTGATATTAGGATAGATGGTGGGGATGTATAGAAATCTCCACTGTCTATAATTGATATTGAAGTAAGCTTACCACTAGCACTGTCTAAGTTTGGATATCCAACAGCAACAAAGTCTGATGCTTGTTTAGACGGACCTAGTATCGTGACAACTGGAGTTGACTGATACCCTTGTCCACTGTCTATTAGGGTAATTGCAGAAACTCTGTTATTAGTGACCACGGCTGTAGCAGTTGCTGTCGTACCAACACTACTTTCAATAGTAACACTTGGTGTACTTCCGTTCTCGTAATAAGATCCACCACTATCGATATTGATTTGGTTTATAGTACCTGCGTTCATAATAGCAGTAGCTCTAGCAGTCTTCTTGGCAGTAGTGGGTGCACTAAAGGTTATAGTTGGTAAAGATCTGTAGCATTCGCCACTGTCAGTAAGAGTTATTGATGTGATACCTTGTAATGACATTATGTGATACTCGCTGTTGCTGTCGCAGTTTTACCACGGTTAACCTTAACATCATATCTGTAAGCATGATCAATTTCTATTTGATCGATATCTGTATTGCCTGTATCAATGTCTTCGTCGTTGTATTCAAACAATTCGCAACGTAGTTTGTATATTGGCAAGTTGTTTAGCTGATAGAATGGTTGTTCGTGTTCTACGTGCATAATTTGGAATAGTTTACCTGCGAAGGGAGTAAATATAAGATCTCCTTCTACTGGTCTATCGGACTTTATCTCGTTATCGAACTTACGTACTGTCTGGTTCCAACGTCTCTTAGCTAAAACGAGTGTGACACTATCTCGTATCTCTACACCAAACTTACTGAATAAATCCCCTTCTCCGTCAAATCCATCATTGTTCTCCACATACATCTCAAGTCTATAGCTAGAATTGAATGATGAAACAGGATCTTCTTTGAATACTTCATCGACATGAACTAGATCACGTGGCATGTAATACATGTCTTGACCATAGATCTGCATTGCTTCGATTGTTAAATCTTCGTATAGAAGTTGTTCTGACTTATGACCATCTGAAAAGTATAAATTGCGCATATTAACCTACAAAGAATTCTACTGGAAGTTCGTGCTCTAGTCTTAGATCCTCTTCGAGTTTTAGTACCTCTGCATTTGCGGCTTCTAGTATTGCAATTCCATTCATTGTGACACCACCTGGTAACTGCATGCCTTCAAACTTACTGAGGTTTTGACCCCATTGTTGTTTAATGAGTGCTGTGACATAAGACTTAACCCATCTGTCATTATAAACTGATGTGTTTGTCGCTGGATCTACAAGCTGAGTACCTTCTACAATAATGTACTGACCTTCTTTGATATCTTGTGTTTCAAACTCTCCATGAATGTATAGCTTACTTTCGTATTGAGAATAATTAACCTGTGGCATTCCATTTAGTGTTTGATCAATCATGGCAATGTGCTGTTGCATCATTGTGTAATAAGCCATATCGCCCATGAACTTACCCATGACCGCAAGATCGTTCAGTCTAAGCTGATAGCCCAAAGAGAACATGCCACTTGAAGAAGCCCCACCATTAATTGGAAGGACTCTTTTTACAAATAGATAGTCAGATGGTATAGGGATATACTTATTAGTGACATCATCTGCCGTAATAAGATACTTTAGATAGACTGTCTTAGTCGCATCAGAATGGTACTCTTGAAAGTACTCAAGAGCTTCATCCAATCTGTCTTCTAATTGATCTTCATCAACATTGATTTCGAGAACAGGCTCACCTAATCTGCGCTTTGCGTAGTCAATTAATGTCGATCTTGAATTTGGTTTAGCCATAAATCTCGTCCCATGTGTAATCCGTTACTTCTATTTATACTAATTTATATCTCCAGGATAGCGTTGTGTCCACATTGTGTAGCTATATTTTACTCCACTTTCTAATTCTGTACACTCATGACCGTGTGTTACTAGTCCTGGGAACAAAATCATCTTACCACAAGGGATATCATCGTTGTTAATACCCTGTCTTGGGTACACAAGTGATGCTCCTTTGTAATCATCATTAAGCTTTACTGATCCAGTAACGAGTGATGCATCATTGTGTAGAGGTAAACTCTTTTGTGTATCTACAGAATATCTCATAATAAAGGCATCTCGCATGCCATACATCTCAATTGGTTTCCAATACTTCTCAACAATTGGTACAATATTCTCTTTCCAATGTGCACTCATCTCTTCCCATAGACCTAATTCTTTAACACGGATCTCATACGCTGGGAACTTATCTTCTGGCATAGGTGCCCACCCTGCGTGTCTATCACCCATTTCAATTAAACGCTCACATTGGCTTTGTGTCATAAAGTCTACGACAATCATATCCTTTTCGAGTACATCAATCTTACCTGTGTGTGGAATAAACATAGGAGATTTAACAACATCCAATGGATCAGACTTCGTAATTTTGGCATTGACCTGTGACCATAGACTATCGAATAATACTTTAGCATCATTACCACCGTTTCCGTGGTAAAGACAAGGTACGGTATTGGTTATAGGATTCCATAATTCATTGTCTACCTTACATTCTGGCTCATGAGTTTGGAAGATATATTGTTCATAATCTAAACCAACACTAAACTTGGTTGTGTCGTTTAACCATACTCTTTGCATGTATAGCTGATCATCATCTTCGTCATTAAGTCTTTCTGCAAAGAAATCTTTTAGTGCACCAACTCTACCAATGTATTGACCGCTATTCAAATACTTATACTTAAACATGTGTGGATCTGGATGTAGAGATGACATGCTATCATCAGGCCAACAGGTAGCTTCTGCACCAAATAGTATTTCTACACTCGCATCCATATAACGTTTAACAATCTCTTGCAAATCATTAATAAAGAATACATCATATGCATCAGTAAATAGAACAATGTCATTTTCTGGTAATGTATCTAAATAATCTCTAACTATATTTACTTTATGACCACCACCAGGGCCTTCCATATCAGTTCCATGCCAATCAACATTGGTACCTAAGTTCTTCACACTAAACTTTTGTAGAACCGAACTGTCATTCAAAGCGGCACACTTACTTCTATCAGTACCTACAGTAATTGCGTGTACATCAAAGTTTTGAAACCAATCATCGTGACTAAAAGGTTCAATGTCTGTGCCAAGTTCATCTCTGCTTATCTGATGTGCAACATCTTCCTTTAAAGCCTGTATGTTGTGAGTTTGTATTTTTTGTGACAAAATCTCATCTACAGGAATGATCTTCCTATGGAAACCACTATTGATCAAATCGTTTGCCATTAATGGTGTTAGCATATATGCATGTGCATTATATGGATAGCAAGGTTTGACTAGATGTTCATTAGCACCATCAACTACTCCTGTGTCGTCATTCTCATTATACCCTAAGAATAGAAGATCGATTTCACCTTCATCCATCCACTCATGATACTGATTTTCTTTCCACTTAAATCTATCGATCTTTACATCATCTTCAAAGATTATTGTGTTTTCGTTTAATTCAACAACTTTCTGCCATGCTTGGTAGTGAGATAAGAAACAACCAACTTCACCTTTAGTGATACGTCTATCCTTAAATGGATCTCTCCATGTGTGATTGACACCAAAGTCATTATCTTTCATTTGTTGATTTGTAATTTGGTGACCATCAACAGCAAATACGAATGAATAGTCTTCCAACCATCCACACTCTGCCATGAAGGATCTTTTTCGATCTGTTCTACGATTTAGATTGATAACAAGTTTATGCATAATTTAATCCCTATAAAGATATAGATCTACAGGTACGCAGATCCTCAGTTGTGAGTAGTATGGGTTGACGTGGTGGTAGGTGAAACTAGGAAATATCATAAAATCTCCTGTCTCAGGTGTGTGATGATATCTGTTAAACATAGGATTAAAGTATTCATCATATCCTCTGTTAGCATTAGATCTAGGATCGTGCATTACTATATCGCCACCTGAGTTCTTATCCTCTGCTAGTATATAGAAGACTCCTGATAGGTGTGCCCCTGTATGATTATGGATAGTCATAGAGTAGTCTTTACCATGACCAGTGATCCAAGCTTTCATCTCACAGTGATTCCAATCATCAATCGAACAATCTATGGTAGCCTTTAGATAATCATCAAACGCCACAAACACTTGATTTGAGAAGCTTGTCATTGCCACGCTCTCATCATCAAAGATATTATATCCCCCTAAGTCACTAGGTGGATTGTTTAGATCGTATGTACTAAATATGTGTTCTACCAGACCAGTGGTGTCGAACTTTCCTTGACCCAGTTGTGTAGGCCATAGATTGTGTATATCCATTTCACTTCCTCATCATTTGATTATATCTATATATAATGTAATTAACTCTTGACATTGCCTTCCGAATATGATACAAATAGGTATATAAAGCGAAAGAGAGAATAAACATGATTAAACTAGGAAACATTGCTTCATTCACAAATATCGATGGAACTACTGTAACAGGTATTATCGAAAAAGTCAATGGTAAAAAGGTTACTATACGTGAACGTGGAGTTGGTAATTGGGTTGTTAATTCTAATATGCTCACAATACTAAATATAGGTGGATAATGACATTCGAAGAATTCTTTGACTTCTTAATGAGCGAAGAATGTTTTAACAAGTGCGCTGTCTCCTTTATCAACAATAAGGGAAAACAGCAATATGTAGAACATGACAATCTGTTTGCATATCAAGGTAGAGTTGTGGATCTTTGGTTTAGTGGTGATGATACCATTAAGGTAGAGAACTATGAACGCATCCAACCATACGATGGAACTATTCATATATTCTATGCGCCTGTTGACGCACCATCATTTCCTGTCCATACAGATCCTATAGATATATACATCGAATGTCTTGATGGATGTAAGATAATGGAAATTGATGATAAGTATGTTGAGATAGAAAAGGGAACTAAAGTTTTCATTCCCGCTGAAACCCCCCACATCGCACTAAACTCAGAGAAAGCACTAACATTTAGCTATGGCGTTAACGACACAGAAACACTCAGTTATTTACGTAAAGACTACTGAAACATGTAATCTGAACTGTTCGCATTGTTTTACGTCTGGAATGAATGGTAGAAAGATTTACTTCGACCACGTAAAGACTGCGAATTGGTGTAACCAACTTGACACTGGAGATAACCAAATTCACCTTGAATATCATGGTGGAGAGCCTATGCTTGCTCCTATGGAAAATCTTATTGAGTTTCATGATATAACTAAAGCACAGTGGGGCGACAGAGCAACTCACGGTATAACAACTAACCTTGTATATAAGCTGACCGAAGAACGACTAAAGTTTCTAACTGAAGTTATTACAGGTGGTAACATTGGTACATCTTGGGATCCCAATATTCGTTTTACTAACGAACATCAAAGAAAGATGTGGGAGAACAATGTAAAACAATTAACAGGACTTGGTCATCGTGTCAAGTGCTTTATTTCTGTATCTAAAGATGTCATTAAACTACAACCACTGGAGATTGCTGATTATATGGAGTCTCTTGGTGTGGCTGAGATCTCTTATGAAAGACTTACCCATGATGGTAATGCTACAATTAACACAGACATCTTTCCCCACAACAGAGAGCTAGATGCTTGGTGGATGTTGATGCATGAACAAACTGAAAACCATAATGTCATAAATGGCTTTATGGAAACTGTTTACGAGAAGTTTAGCGCAGGTCAGTTTAGAATGGGAACATTCTGTCGTGACTGTGAACAGAAAATACACACCATAAATGCAGATGGTACTGTGGCAGGTTGCCCTAACACCGCACCTACTATGCATTACGGTCATATAGATACACCAGCGAAGGAAGTAAGATTAAGTCCTAAGCGTATGGAGATCATATCATGTGAACAACATGAACGTGATGAACGGTGTTACAAGTGCCCTGTGTTTATGTACTGCCATTCAGATTGTCATCAGTTACAATGGATGGATGATGTGTGCCCTGCCCCTAAGACACTAATGATGAAACTGGCGAAAGAAAAAGAATGGATCTAATTGTAAAACCAACAGAGGCTTGTAACTTCAAATGTACTTTCTGTTCGTCTACGGATATTGACCCAAATGAAGTAGGTCTATTAGACTTAAATTATATCTACAAATTCCTAAAGAGATGGCCTGAGTGTAACACAATTATTGTGAATGGTGGGGATCCTCTTATGGTCAAACCTGAGTGGTATCAAGAATTGATTGACCACTTAGATGAGCATGACTATCCTGCGTCAATTAGCTTTACATCTAACCTATGGCCTTTCCTAATGCGACCAGAGAAATGGTTACCCATATTTAAGAACAGAAGATTTGGCTGTGCTACATCATTTCAATATGGTGGTGGTAGATTAAAGGGTGACTATTCAGAATTTACTGAGAGTGATTTCTGGATGGTATCTAATGCTATGCTTAAACATACAGGTGAACGACCTGACTTTATTGCAGTTATAACAGACGAGAACGAACACCTTGCTATTAAGAATGTTGAACTAGCAAAAGAAATGGGTGTTGAGTGTAAGTTGAATTATGCTATGGCTTCTGGTGTACAAGGAACGACATATCAACTGTCTAAGATATATGAAACTTATATTAAGATATATGATATGGGTTTGGCTGAATATGAATATAACACAAAGCAGATGATGAAACGTCTTGGTGGATCTGCGACATCTTGTCCACAGAATAGGTTATGTGATACTGGTATTAGAGCCATGAACCCAGGTGGAGACTACTACTCTTGTGGTTCATTTGGTGATGATATGGACTACCCTATCGACTTTGAGACTGAGATGAATGGTAAGATGCAGACACCTCTGCAAGATGATCCTAATATACAAACAATGAAGATGGCTTGCTATACTTGTCCTATGTTTGAAATATGCAATGGGTGTAAGAAGACTGTACGAGATATGAAAAGAGAAGGTACAGTAGAAAGCCATTGTAGACAAATGAAGACACTAGCACCTCGAATACTTGAGATAAATGGAATGAACCCTAACGGAGTGACACCATATGTCGATGAATCTATCAATTAACCCAACTTACTATTGTAACTTTTCCTGTGACTTTTGTTACTTGACAAAGCAACAGTTAAATGATAGACATAAGATAACACCAATGTGGCTACAACATGCTATGGGACAAATTACAGATCCCATAACTCATATTGATTTGTATGGTGGTGAGATAGGATTATTACAACCTGAGTATTACTACTCTATCAAAGAGGTAATACGAAGACACTATGATGGAAACATCCATATCAATACAAACCTATCAGCATTTCCAGACTTCTTTCGTGACGATGACGTAACATTATCTGTATCATATGACTTTCATGCACGAGAAAAAGAGCAATTTGTCCTAAATAACATGATGAATGCTAATAAGGATTTGGCTGTACTTATCCTAGCATCCCCCAAAGTATTAAAGATGGATGTTGAGTTTATGATATTTACTCTTAACATGGTGTCTAATGTAAAGTCTGTAGAGATAAAACCATACTCTATTAATCAAGCAAATTCGTTTGATGTCACACACAAAGACTTTGAAGAGTTTGTTATTAGGTTTGATGAGGCAACTACTCCCAAGAACTTTGACTTTCAGAACATTCATAACATCTATAGGAGTATAGATAAAGAGTATAACGCATTCTCAAACGATCACGTATATATCACACCATCGGGTAAGTTTGGAGTATTGGAGTTCGATAAAAATGATAAAGAGTATTTTAAAGAGTATGAAAGCTATCACCAATATAAGCAGTGGGCAAAGGACGAAGCACGAGATAATCTTAGTCCTATATGTCACGACTGTACCTATTTTGGCAATTGTCTCACTGAACATTACAGGTATGTACTGGATTTAGATAATGGATGTAATGGATATAAAGGATTACTAGACTACTATGCAAGAATGGAAAGCTAGACAACAAGCGTATCATATGACGCAGTCCCTATTCAAAGATGATTTGAATGAGGTTGATATTAGGTGGGAGCCTAATACTATAGCTGATTTTGCACTTATGCATTTTAGAGAATATGTTGATGAATGGATCTACCCAGCCAAATCATATGTTGTTGCAATATGCTATGCTACATGGATTAGTCATGATTTTAATGAAAGCTTTTATGATGTTTTAGATGATAAAGATCTGCTATTTGGTAACGATCCACACTTCCTTCCTTATTCTGAAAGTAAAGAAATATACGATGATATCTTGGGTCAACTAGACTTTGATATGAAACTAGGTATGGTACCAGACATATATGAATATTACAAAGAGGAAATGTTGATTGGACAACTTTGATTTTACCAAACAACTACTGGAAGATAAACGACCAGATATAGCCGAGATTGAGATGACACTCTTTGAGAACTGTCACCTCAACTGTTCTTTTTGTCATCATGATAAGAAGTCTACAGTAGGCTTGTCTCGTGAAGAGATCTTCTCCAAGATCCCTCTAGTAGAAGAGCATGTTATTAAGATGAAGAACCGTGCAGACGTTATTCAGATCAATATGCTTGGTGGAGAATTGTTTCAAGACCGAATATCTGAGTGGGCTTATGAGGTCTACTACGACTTCTTAGTTGAGATTAAGAAGATCTATGATGAGCATAAGCAGAACATTAAAGTAGTTTGGGTGACATCCTTTCAATTTACTAAGCGTGAGAGAGTGCAGAAGTTACTTGATGATCTAAACGCTGTAGATATACCGTCTTATATTATTTGTTCATATGACTTTGATGGCAGACCTGTCAAAGGACCTTATGGTAAGAATATAGAATACTTTGCTGATTATATTACATCTATCAATATGGTTGCAACTACTATCTCTATTGAGAAGTTTATGGCAGATGATGATGAGTATTTTCATTACCTATATGAGAAGTTTGATAACTTTTACTTTGACGATTATATTCCAGATCGTGGTTATGACTATATGATTCCATCTGATAGTAAGTACCTTGAGTTCTTAAAGTTTGTATATCATAACTACCCTGATATTAATCCTATTAAGGATCTGATCTATAACGAGAGTAATCATATGCATTGCTTGGCTCTTAATAAGGTTACCATCTTCCCTGATAACTCTACATCAAACTGTAGATGGGATAGGTATGATCAACGTGATTTCAACACAAAGTATGAGCGCAAAGACAACGCTGGAATGATGCAAGCCTATATGGACGAGAACGGTTGTCTATCTTGTAAGTGGTGGAATAAGTGTGGGTTTAGATGCTATACACAATGGGATTGGAAGAACCGTGAAAGAGATCTTCCTGATTGTATTATGCGTATGTGGTTTAACTACATGGATAAGACTGGTCAGAACCTAATCACTGGTTTTGATTATATGGGAACAGACACTCCGTAATAGAGTGATGCTCCATATAAGACTGTACGCCCTTATCAATACAAGTCATCATCTTAGCACACCCATCACAACTATCCGTCTTTGGTGTGTACATCATTTGTGTTAAGAAGCTGTCATTCTTAGCCTTTAGCCAAGAGTCTATATCTTCTTCATCCTTAACCTTGAACTGTTCTGTACCTATCTTAACGATATCATATACAAATGGTGTCCAAAAGAAGTTACCATTACAGTAAGTGTAGTTAAGTTCTAAAGATCCACCCTGTGCCTGATCGATGATAGTAGAAGGAAAATTATCTTCTGCCCAGTCATCTAGCTTCTTCCACTTGTTGATTAAGTGTTTATGAACCTTACTCTTCTCAGTTCTTAAGAACGATGGATTGAGTGTTAATATTGTATCGAACTGTTCGTCTGCTATATCAGATAGCTCAAGAACCCTTTGATTAAGATCATCATCATTACCCATGTTAAGAACAATGTAGTAATTGAGATCGTCATTGAATAGATTTAACTTATCAATCATTTCCTCGTATCCATTAGGAAACTTCTTAGGATCTATTGCTATGTTGGCATCGTACATAAACCCCTTTGTCTTAGGGATACTATTCAATTCATTGATCACATCTAAGTCAATGTTTTCTAGTGTAGTAACAAACTGAATAGTCGTAACCTTACTCAATGCATCTCTGAAGTCTGGATCCTGTAATAGATCCATTACATTGTTATTACCAAATATGTCCGTGGGACCTATATTGATCGTAGAGGCTCTATAACCATTATTGTTGAACAAGTCAATAGCATCGTTTAGTCTATCAAATCCGCCTATGTTTGTTCCTAATTTGTTGACAAAGCAACCAACGCATTTAAACTCACACCCTGACAAGACTTCAGCATTGAAGATTACCTTGACTTCATGCCCATCATTAAACGACAAATCAAAGTCTTTATCTGCCTGTGCTTCGCTTTTGTTATTAGTAACTATTCCCATGATATTCCTCGTTGTCAAATAGGGCAATAACTTCTTTATTTAAGATACACTCTGAACGTCCTTTGAACATCGTATCCATCACCTTTGGTATCAATCTATTGGAGCATACGTTAAGATATTTACAAGTACCACATTCTTTATCAAAACTATTCTCTATCTGATCCGACACAACTTCATGTTTATAATCTAAGATGGCATCTACTATAGGTCTGTCTAATATGATCTCAAAGTCATTCTTATAGATCTGAGCATTTTCATATATGAATGGTGAAGCGTATAGCTTTCCATGATGTATGTTTATTACCGCATAGTGAAATGCTTTGTGAGATAGATCTCCTTGCAGAAAGTGAAACTTGTTCTTAAAACGATTAACGTCAGTGGCTAGATTAGATAGCATATCGTTCCAAGCAAACAGTTTATCTCCATGCTTGGTTGTGTTGTTAAATGATCGAACAACAGACGGTAGGATCTCAATCACTGTGTTGTATGTGTCTCGTATATAATCAATAGCCTCATACAATCTATCTTCTATACCATCTACAATGTTAGTTGCCATTGAGATTTCAAAGTCTAGTGTGCTTTCCTTAAAGTGTTTAACTCTGGTATCCAATGCATTTCTATAGACTGGATCATCTAGTACTCTGTTGAGATCTAATGCTATCTGCACATCCCATGACTTAACAACCTTTCCAAGAGGTGACTTTTCAATAGACTTGATTTTACCTAGGATATCATCTTCACTTAAAGATCCCATAATAGAACAGTTGTGCTGAATGTTTCTATTGTCTTCTGGCATCATGGATATGGCATCGGCAAGCCTGAGATTGTTTATGATTTCTTCTAAGTTCTCTGCACCATAAAAGTCTGTAGGTCCGATTACGATATCATCAAGAACAATGTCATTGTTGTCCTTTAATGCATATGCTAGTTCATGAAATAGTTTTATGGACTTGGGGTGCCAGTTGCCACGTCTCTTAACAAAACAACCAGGGCACATGTAAGAACAACCTTCAAGTAGTTCTAGTGTCACCTGTATCTTATACTGTCCCATAGATGAGACTGAAGTAAACTCTTCTCCTACACCGCCATGTTTGACGATATCTTCCCAACTACTATTTAACATAAGATATGGCCTTTATCCTGTCTAGTTCCTTGTCACCATCTTCAGTAACCAGAAACTTCTTACGATAACCTTTCTTATCGTTTTCTACTGTATATCCATCCCACTCGTACATGGTCTGAGCAGGTGCATTGTAGTTATGTATATTGTTTATCATATTCTCTTTAGGAGCAATGCATCTATCTACACCAAGGTAGTCTCTAAGAGATATAATCTTTCTATTGTAACAAGAGAAGAACATAGGACAATCTTCGCATTCAGTACCCTTAGCTCTTTCTATCTGATCTTCTGTTATTCTAACAGCATCGTCAAATGTTTCTACCTTAAACATGTCATCATATATTGCCATGTTCTCATACATGAAGGGGCTTAAATACCATTCACCTTTCTTGTAATTAAGAACAGTGTAGTTCATACCAGCGTGAGAATGATCTACCATAATATTATTAAGGTGACTACCCTTTCTTAAAACATTAAAGTATTCATTAAACTTATCTAATGTTTCGAGTATGATCTTTGCTTTATGAGACCGAGATACGGACGGTACAAAGTCTAAGATGGTATCGAACTTTTCTATAGCATATGCATGAAGCTCCGCATAGTCTAAGTTATAGTCACGAATGTTAACTACAAAGGTATAGGTTATTTCGTGCTCTAGGTTCTTGTCAAGATATGCCAAAGCCTTTTTAGTTCGTTCAAGATATGGAATAGAAAAGAAGTTATAGGGATTAGTTGCAATACCAATTTCTATTTCGGTATCTGTATTAATGTTATCACTAATGTACTTAACAAACCTCTCTAGATCTCCATCAATAAGAGTAGATACGAATGCTAGAATAGGACTATTTTCATTAATGATATCAACAAGATAAGGCATAACCTCGTAGAAGTTCTCTGATGCTAAAAAGTCAGTAGGTCCGATAAGCATCTCATCAACCAATATACCTTGGTCAGTAATGCTTCTTATAAAGTCTTTTGCTTTATCTAACTGATGCTCATCACTAGCATTACCTCTACGATGCACAAAGCAACCTGGGCATTTGTGATGACAACCATCCAAAACATCAAGCTGTATCTTTACTGCCGATACTGGCTTTGTCTGAGTTTCTGTGGTGAGTTCGTAGTATAGGTTGTTTTTAATTAGTGGCATACATGTACTCTTTCAAGGCGACACATTGGTCTAGCTTCCTTGACTTCATATACACGTGTACGTTTCTTTCTGCACAACTGAGCATGTATTCGCAATCAGAACAATCTTCAACTGTATTGGCATACTCTAGATTTTGGGGCAACCACTCTTGGTCTATATCCGTCTCAAACTCAGGAGTTCTTTGTATGATCGCATCATATATAAATGGATTAACGTATAGTTTTCCATTATAAAAGCTGTAGTTCTGGCAACCATATCCATTAAACTTAGCATCAAAGAATGTGTAAAGATTGCGCCATTCTGGATCAATGTTCTGTTTACGAAGATCTTCTCTAAACATATCAAGAAACTTATTGACCTTACCACGTGCATTTCTGTCCGTCAAGAAGGAAGGTGTGATAACTACTGGTGCATTGAAGTCTTCTTTAACCCTAGAGCATAGTTCGTTATAAGATATTTTATCAAATAGATCTTCGGTATAGTTAACTCTAAACTGAACAGATCCTATACTGAATAGTTTAATGTTCTCTAGGAAGTTAGGATCAAGGTCATCGTCAAGATATGCCTCTACATCTAATACAATCTTAAAATCAATGTCTGGAATACGATTAATGTTTCTATAGATTTTCCAAATCATATCAAGTTTAGGCTTGACAATAGAGGGATCTTGCAGTAATGTAGATGTAAACCCAACACCAGATATACTGTATAGATCTGTCATAGATGGATGTTGCATAACTTCATCGAAGTTTTGTGCATCAAAGATATCTGTCGGACCTATAGCAATTTCATCTGGATACATCTGACCCTCACACAAAAGCTCATAAAGCTTTGTCATATGATCTGGTGATGTTAGGTTCTTTCTGGGAATAAAGCATCCGGGGCACATCTGATCGCAACCATGAAGAATATCAAGGTTGATCTCTGTACGTAGGAACTCGACATTAGTGGGGCTTATGCCTTCAACATAGTTGTAATATCCAGCCTCTGTGGTATTAAGCTTCGTTATCATTGGTAAGCAACATAAATTCTTCTGGGAAGAATGATACTATTTGATCCGTTATCTTAGATTCGCACATAACGTTGTATAGATCTCTACCGAAGTATTTTGGTGAATCGTTATATATCTGCTTATTATATTCTGTGGATAGACCTGTTTTACTTACGATCAACAGAAGCGCATCATATCCAGTGGTAAGAAGCCTAGCAATATTAGGACCGCACATGGATGGTCTATCTATCACTTTGGTTTCATCAAGCAATTGTTTTAGATTATCTTCAGCATCCTTTTGCTCTTCGGTAAGACCATCATATAGCTTTGATAGTGCAAATGGAACAGAGGATGCAACTGTAGAGATTAACTCTTCGACTAACGAAGAATTGTCTTCGATAAACTTCCAGATCAACTTTGGTGGAAATAGATATAACAATTGGCTTTCTTGTTCACTAATATCGTGCTTATAATAGAACTTAATAATAAGAACAACAATTCTAGCTAGTAAAGGACAATCTACCATAAAGTCTGAACTAATATAAGCTTTAATCAGATCTTCGTCTATAGAAGAAAATGTAGTCTTAAAGTTAGTGTTAGCCAAATAAATGATAATGTGTTGAGCAGATAACTTCTCTTTACTCTTAGCATAATCCACCCAAAGAACATATTCTTCAAGATCTGCCTTGTCTTTATATATCTGCACTAGGTGCTGTGGAGATAGTGGTAACTCGTAACACGTGCTTTCATCTGGCATTGTCATAATATAATGTTCCTTACAGTGGGTACTTATGGATAAGATATGGGATACGGTTTTGTCTCTTAGAGAAGAACTGTACGTCTGTGTTGATTAACTTAAGATCAGCCGTTAGGTTGTCCATGTCAAAATCATTCTGTAACACTTTACGCACGATAGGAAATACATTCTTAAACTCTGTATAGAGATCCATATATTCCCAACCGTCTGCATCACTATCTGCTTTATCTTGGTGTGCGGCAATGAATGCAGTATCTGCTTTAACTAGGTTCCATAGCTCTTCTAGCTTATAGAAAGCGGCAGTATAGTTACCTTGATTTGCTTTAGTTACATAACAGTCTCTAATCCACTCTGTCTTATTTGTGGCATACTCTGCATTACGTGCTGTATTAGCATTCATCCAATCGATAACGGAAAGGATATACGCCAAGTAGTGTCGTCTTGATGTAAAGTGTTCCATCACATCTTGAGCCATTGTAGACTGATGTACTGTAAACTTCTCTTTAATAAGTGATTGTACAGAAGCATTTCTATGATAATCATTTAACCAGAATAAAATGTCATAACTAAAGTTCTTACCATTCTGATAGATCACTGTATAAGGAGCTACGTTTCCACCACCTGAGTCTGTAGAGAACATATTATCTACATGATTTGATACATCTAAAATAGTCTCATTGTCAAGAACCATAGTAAGCATAGCATCCATAGAGAAGATCTTCTCAAGAAATGCTCCAACCATACCTGTGACGTTAGTGCTTGAATCGTAGAAACCAGATGCAGTAATGAGGCCAGATGTATATCTTGCAAACACTCTGATCATATCGGTACAAGTAGAAAATAGAATAATACGTTTTTCACTGTTCTGAATGTAATCCACATCATCTACATCAGCGAAATCCATATAACTAATCAAATCGTTAGCATTTGCTCTAATCGTATTAGCAATAGACTCATACTGAGCGGCTAACAATTGATCACCATTCGATGGGTGTACAATTACGATGTTACGTGGGGTTGCTGTGTGATAATACGAGTTTAGCTCGTGACATACAGTTCCCAAGTTCTCAAGAGTTGAGATATACTTAGAGTTGTTTAAGTAATAGAGATTTTGACCTATCATGGTTACGCTCCGTCTTTCATTTTATATTGAGTTGCATCATCATTCCAAGTAAAGTCGAATGGATTGTAATACTTCAATGTTTCTTTTGGTAATACACATCCGTCTATATTTAAGCTTTCTTGTGCCTCGAATACTAATCTATTAGCACAGGCTATAGCAAACTTACAGTCTGAACAGTCTTTTACCTTACTAGACCTATTTATACCTTTTGTAATCAATTCATTCTTACGTTGTAAGATCTCTTCAAAAGAAAGTCCTGTAACGTCCAAATTCTTATTACTTAAGAAGAATGCTTGCTCATGTAGCATAACATTCAAGTGTGTTGTAGGTCCGTTTTCGCCTGGGACGATAGTGATGCCTACAAAGTTAATAGAGTTACAATAAAGGTTAGCCATTGACATAACGGCTTCTTTACGGTTATCTTCATCAATAACTGATTCTAGGAACCTATTCCAAGCAAACAAGTTATTGCGTTGAATGATTTGATTTGGTGCTCTTGCAAACGCTGGGTTCATCTCCATGATGGTTCCAAAGTCATTTACAGAACGATCAATCAGTCTGTTGTATTTCTCTTTGTCAATCTGTTTACCAACAACGTTAGAAGCCTGTAAAGTCCAAGACCAATCCATCATTTTTGGTGTCTCGTTCTTAAAGAACTCTATCTTCTCCATAACTCTATTATAGTAATCGTCATCATCCAACATCTCGTTAATACGACCAATCGGCATAATGAATTCGATAACCATTTCACGTCTATATGCATCTAGGTCATCCAGAATAGCAAAGATCTCTCTGACCTTTTCCATTGACGCATTGTCAAACTTAGCTGGAGATGCTATACGTGCATTAGTGTGTTCTCTCATTATAGCTTGAACAGTTGGGTTTGTCAAGATGTCTTTTGTGTTTTTAGCAGAAAACAGATCTGTAGGTCCGATAACAAATTCTCTTAAGTTACCACCCACACGCTTAACACCATCAGCAAGTTCTTTAGCACGATCAATGATCGCTTGATTTACTTCTGGATCAATTGCTTTATCAACGAAACAGCCAAGGCAACCCTGTTCACATCCAGAGAGAACTTCCATCTGAATAAGAACATCGAACTTTGTTGCATCAGATGGTGCCAGGCTTTCAGGTCCTGAGTATCTCATCTGCTTACAATATGATTGTTGCATTGTCATTTTAACGTCTTCCTCTTGATGTATGACAGCTGGTGTGACAGCTTGAGTGACATAATACTGCTGAGATGGATCTGTTAGTAATCCTACCTTCAATGAGGTCTACGGTTCTTCTTACTCCGTCCTCTAATGTGTCTACGATGTCTTGCGAATAAGCTCTTGATCCTGCGCTTATCCCACCATCAATATAGTTATCAAATAGAGAGTTAGCCGCACCTGTATACTCGAACCTATGTGTCGTAGTATTACTGCCTGTTCCACCCATAGCAGTGGGGTTATTGTTTTGATAAGCAGTAGTCGTAATCGTAATCGTTTTATCAAAACCACGTAACTTACCACCTGCGTAAGTTTGCATGTAGCTATCTATACTATCTCTGGTTAAATTAGCCATTATCTACGACCTCTTGATGTGTGACAACTAGTGTGACAAGAGCTATGACATAACAATGCTGAAATGGATCTGTTAGTAATACGAGATTCAACCTGATCTACTGTTCTTTGCATAACATTATTAATTGAGTCGATAACATCTTGACTGTACATTCGACTTCCTGTGTATATTCCAGCGTCCAAATAGTTATTATAAAGTGAGTTAGCCGCACCAGTATATTCAAAGCGTTGGTTAAACCCAGCCGAGCTTGTAGGTCCCGCTTGAGTCGTTGCAACCGATTGTAACACATATGCGGTAACAGTAAACGTCATCGTTTTATCAAACGTCCTTAACTGGTTTCCAGCCTGTGTCTGTAAACTACTGTTATTTTGTGCATAGGTTGGCATTATACTTTAACCTCAATTATTCCTTCTCCATCTTCTAAAGCTACACCAACATAATGTAAGAAGTGTATCTCAGAAGCACGATCTGTAGGTATGGCTTTACATTTACCATTATCATCTGCTACTATATAGTCGCCTTTTTGAGCAGTACCATTTATCTTACAAGGGATACGTCCTTTAAGCGCAATGAAAGGCCATAGAGGATCCTCCATGTTATCTTCATTAACGTTCATTCGAACACCTGGAAGTGTAGATATAACACCAGCGACAGCCATACCTTTTTGGTACAGAGTTACCTCGTTATTACCACCAACAGCTAAAAGATCACCATGCTCATATCCTCTATCAGATAAGTATTTCTCCGCCAAATCCGACCAGTTTGCAGACGTAGCCGTACCTTGATAGATACCTGAGTTATCAACATATGATACATCGGAACCATTTCTTCTAAACTGAACAATTCTGTTTGAAGATTGGTCTGCAACAATGTACCATCTATTTGAGTGATATTGAATTTTACCTTTTGTGCCTGGGTCACCAGTCCAGTTAGATGCCGCATTGGAGAATATACCACCGTTGGTGATATCTAGAGATCCACCACCGAATGAACCAATCTCACCTTTTTGGCCTTTAGAACCAGTTCCACCAGTTCCGCCTGTTGCACCAGTTCCGCCTGTTGCACCAACTTCACCCTTCTGACCCTTAGCTCCAGTACTACCAACTTCGCCTTTTTGACCTTTTTGACCTTTAGCACCAGTGGCACCAATCTCGCCTTTTTGACCCTTGGCACCAGTATTACCAGTGTTACCAACTTCACCCTTTTGACCTTTTTGACCTACTTCACCTTTTTGGCCTTTTTGTCCAACTTCGCCTTTTTGACCTTTTTGACCAGTGTTTCCAGTCTGTCCTTTTTGACCCTTTTCACCCTTCTGACCCTTATCACCCTGTGGTGCGTCTGCGAAGGTAGTAGCTCTCCACACACCCTTTGTACCATCAAATGTCCATGTAACATTGTTAGCTGAGTGTGTTGCGCCGTTTGATGGCGATGATGGGAAATTAATTGCCGCCATGTTTATGCGCCTCCTGCGCCGTATATAGTTTTGAGTGCTGTACCTGATGAGTTATACACTATAAAGGATACGACAGATTTCAATTCATTTGAGCCAACGGCATCATCTGCTAGTTTAACTTGGGTTACGGAATTAGATGCTAAATGATCTGCATCTATAGATCCATCAACATAGTGTTCAGAATTTACTGAGTTATCAGCCAGTTTAGCTGAAGTTACTGCATCATTAGCCAGTTTAATTGTAGAAATAGCACCGTCAGAAACAACCGAATTATTAAATTGAACCCACTGACTGGATGTACCATCATTGTAGTAGATATATAGGGATCCTGTTTCGTCATCCCACCACAAGTCACCGTCTACCGCACCAGATGGTGCTGTGGTGTTTGTGATAGCTTCGTTACCTTCACCTTTAATACCTTTAGCACCGATATCACCTTTTTGGCCTGTCGCACCTCCTGCGCCAACTTCACCCTTTTGACCCTTTTGGCCTTTAACACCAGATGCGCCGTTACCATCAGCACCAATCTCGCCCTTTTGACCTTTTTGACCCTTGGCACCAGTTTCACCTTTTTGACCCTTAGCACCGTTAGTTCCAGCCTCACCCTTTTGACCTTTATCGCCAGCGCTACCAGTGATACCCTTTACGCCAACTTCGCCCTTTTGACCCTTAGATCCATTCGTGCCTGGTTCACCCTTAGCTCCAGTGCCACCATCACCACCTGTATTACCAGTTTGACCCTTTTGTCCCTTTTGGCCTGCGAGACCTGCGTTGGTAATAGTATGCTTTTCCCAAGTATTTGATGAAGCATCATACACTGGTATAAGGTCAGTACCTACGGCATCAGCACCTGTTGTAAGTGCAGTTAAGGCAGTTCCAACATTATCTTTATCAGTAACATCAGCATTAGTTTCGATAGTATCTAATTTAGTACCGTCAGTTCCAACATCTCTACCATCAACAGTACCTGTTACCGTGATGTTTCTAATGCCAGAAATGTCACTACTATCATCTTTCGAGATGAGCGTACCAGATGTTGGTAGCGTAAGTGCAGTTGTTCCGCCTGTAGTAAATGTCGTTGCATGTGCACCTGATGTCGTAAACGAACCACCGAATGCTAGGTTGCCCAATGCACTTAATGTTCTATTGGCATTACCAACATCGAAAGTTAGTGTCCTATCTGCACTTGCATTGACTGAGCTATTTGCTTTAAGAAGAAGTTCGTAACTTGCCACAGTAGTATCTCTAAGAGAGAATGTACTAATGTCTGTGATAGATCCACTGATAGCACCTATACCAGTAATGCTTGGACTTGTTAGAGTCTTGTTGGTAAGAGTTTCTGTACCAGTAAGTGTTGTAAAAGAATTACCACCACTGAGTGCGGCGTTCCACTGACCAATAGTACCAGTCAGTGAGTTGTTTGATAGGTTAATACTTTTGTTGGTAAGGGTTTGTGTTCCAGTTAATGTAGCCGCATAGTCTGAGTCTAGTCTTAGTAAGACATCAGCATCATTAGTTCCAGAGTTAAGAACTGTGATACCTGCGTCAGTTCCCTTACCACCAATGGTTCCTACAAAGTCACCCATAGTGCCTGAGTCCATGGCAATGTTAGTGTCTCTGATAATGGCAGTAACAGCCGCAGAGTCAACAAGTGCCTGTAAACCTAGACTAATATTTAGATGATCACTTAGTTTTACAACCATTGGTAGTTATTCCTTATTATGCTTGTGCTTCAGACCAACGAAGCTGAATAGACGCTTTAACATCACCTGCTAGACAGAATGCGTTCACTGCAAGAATATCAGGACCGTCTGGGAATTTATAGTCACCCCCAAGAGGAGCACCTGATAATTCTTTAAGCTGATCGATGTCTACAGTAGTCACAACTGAATCTGATCTTGATGTACCAGCAACGAATGAGAAGATACGTTCTCCTGGTAGAGCATACGTTCCAGTAGACCATGTGATACTACCTTTGTTTGCAACTTGAGCAAAGCTAGGCTGTCCACCCTCCGCAGAACCTGAGAGTGATTTCCATGTAGCATCTTGGAAGTTCTTAGGGTTAATAATCCCTTGAATATGAACCTCACCTGATGATGATGAACCACGACCACAAACAACAGCACACTCTTTAAGTAGTAACTGTGATCTATTAAGAAGATCCTTAGCTCCAAGTCTACCCACTGATGAGTTAGATACAGAAGGTGCAAGTCTAAGCACAAAAGATGTTATAGGAGTTGTTAAAATTTGGTCTGAACCAGAGTTATGTGAGTTAGAGTAGTTAAAGATATAACCACGGTCAAAGTCAAAGTCTCCGTCAATAACTAGAGCAGAACCCCAGTGAGATAGTGTTGGAGAACAAGTGTTTGAAATCTCAATGATACCTGTCTTATTAGAATGCGAAGCCGCCGCACCAGCCGTAAGGTTATTTGTTGTACCTTGCTGATACTGAGTAAGTGTAGCGGATCTTGTACAACCTGTAAAGTTACCCGCTCCTGACGTTACAGATCTACCTGTGTATGTGATAATCTCGTTATCGATCATCAGAGTACCTGCGTCATCAAACTCTTGTAATTCTGCACATGGAATTGTAGTAACAGAACTATTGATAGTTGCAGTTAGATTTGTAATAGGTGAGTCGTTTTCGATAGAATATCTAACTGGAAGGTTACCAGATCTCATAAACGCTTCGTTGTTTACGTTGTTGTTTTTCATTCTGTGAACCATGCACCAGTGACCATCTGATCCTCTAATCATAAAGTCAATAAATCCAGCGCCATACCATGAGTATTGGAAACCAACCATCTGCATCTTATTAACATTTAAGGTATGCATTGATGGGTTATGAATACCTGTTCCATCCATTCTATCAATGTTCCAACGACTTTGTGGAATTTTAATATCTGTAATAAGGTTACCTTTAATACCAGAGGCTGTAATACCACGATAGTCAGGTGTTACAAACATAGAAGTATCAGAAGCAACTTGAGTCACAAAGTGAATCATACCACGGATAGAAATTCTATCTCCCGCTTTACACTGTTCTGTAAGTCTTGTATTAGCTCCTGTGATTTCACTACCGTTAGAAGTAACACCAATTGTACCAGTAATCTGTTGAGTAGAAGTACGTTTACAAGCATACACTTGTTTACCATCAAACTCATAGAAAATACCATTAACGTCATCGAACATACCCGCTCTAACAGCCGCACCACGCCACTCAGTAACATACATCGTACATACTCTCTTGAGTACTGGATCTGTTGCTCCTAGAACTTGTGTTGCCGCAACTTTATAAACATAGTCATCTACGATAGAGTCAACTACATATGTTCCTTCATATCCAGATGTCTCAATACCTTCTAGTCTAACTTTAGCTCCTGGCTGTAGTCCGTGGTCAATCTCATCAGTACCGATTGTAATCAAAGATCCTACTGAAGTACCTACCGCCGATATAGACCTAACATCATAGTTAGGTGCAAAGAGTGTACCAGTTGAGAATAAGAAGCCTTTACCAGACTGATATCTGAAATACCTTTTACTAACACGTACAACCGAAGCCGCATATGTAGGTGTCTTTGTTTGTAGAATAACTCCACCATCTGCTGGTCTATGTAGAATAGTAGCGTTAGAAAGAGCATATAGTGTTATAGAACTAGGATTACTTACTACCGCACCTGAT